>Ga0207675_100005308_pt1 | contig 12384 bp, 13 predicted proteins | sample KBSSwiS42_FD_184305 | JGI IMG/M metagenome (GOLD analysis project Ga0207675, IMG submission 184305) | Switchgrass rhizosphere microbial communities from Kellogg Biological Station, Michigan, USA - KBS Switchgrass S4-2 (SPAdes) (version 2) | ecosystem: Host-associated > Plants > Roots >... | reverse complement strand
CCATGTCGAGGAGCGAGATGATCCGGCCCCCCTCGTCCCAGAACGCGATCGAGAGCGGGATCAACGTGTCCTTCATCCAGAACGTGATCACCACGGGCTCCTCCCACACGAACACCATGCCGTCGTACGGGGAGAGGCTCTCGCGCCCCATCAACCCTGTCCGGCGTTCGGCGGGTGTGTCCGCGACCTGGACGTCGAGCGAGACGATGCCGTCGTCGGTCCGGATCGACAGCGCGGGCGACGCTTCCGGGACCGAGGCCACCTCCGCGGATCCGCACGCGACGGCGACGAGCAGCAATAGGGGGGCGAGCCGCACCCATCCATCGTCCCATGGGTCGGGGGGAGGTAGGGCCTCGATCCCTCTCGGTATCATGACCCGCGCCGAGCAGCACCCAAAGGAACATGCCAAGGGACATGCCAAGGGACATGCCAAGGGAACATGCCGGAGTAGCTCAGTCGGCAGAGCACCTCCATGGTAAGGAGGGGGTCAGGGGTTCGAGTCCCCTCTCCGGCTCGAGCCGCCACGCGTCCGCTCTCGAAACCGCAGGTCAGGATGGCGAGGGCGGCGGCGGCCGGTAGACTGCCCTCACCGGGGCGGGGTAGCTCAGAGGCAGAGCAAGCGGCTCATAATCGCTGTGTCGCGGGTTCGATTCCCGCCCCCGCTACGAGTGAGCCCCCCGAGGCAGCGGGAACGCGCCAGGACGCAGACCACGAAGCGCAACAGGACACGGAACCGTTCGGAGGACCACGAGGATGGCCAAGGGCGACAACAGACCGACGATCACCCTCGCCTGCACGGAGTGCAAGCGGCGAAACTACGTCACCGTGAAGAACCGGGTGAACGACCGGGACCGGATCGAGCTCAGGAAGTACTGTCGCTGGGAGCGCCGGCACACGCTCCACCGCGAGACGCGCTAGGAACGCCGCTCAAACGATCTCGGTGAGGTCGACCGTCGCCACCTTGCCGTAGCGGATCGCGAGGACGAGCGCCTCCATCTTCGAATGCACGCGCAGCTTGGTCAGCACGTTCTGAGTATGGGTTCGGAGGGTGTTCGGGCTCATCCCGAGCTGCGCGGCGATCTCCTCGGGCTGGCGCCCCGCCGCCATCGCCTCCAGGATCTCGATCTCCCGGGGGGTGAGCCGTTCGAGCCGGCCCCGCGCGTCCCCGTCGAGGTCCCTTCGGTGGCGGAGCCGCCGCTGGGCACGTTCGACCTCAGCCTCGTCGTGGATCGCCTCGCCGCGATGCACCCGACGGACGGTCGAGGCGACATCGCCCACCGCCTGCGTCTTGCGGAGCAACCCGGCCGCGCCGGCCTGCACCGCCCGGGCGAGCATGAACTCGTCTTCGTGCCCGGACAGGATCACGACGGCGGCCTCGGGATCGCACTGCTTGATCCGCCTCGTGGCCTCGAGCCCGTTCATCCCGGGCATCGAGACGTCCATCAGCACGACGTCGGGGCGGAACTCGGTCGCGGAGGCGACGGCCTCGACACCGTCGGTCGCGACGTGCACGACGCGGAGATCCTTCTCCCGATCCAGGGCGACCTCGAGCGCCTCGCCGAACGTACGCTCGTCGTCGACGATGAGGACCGTGATGGGTTTGCGGGCAGCCCCGTCGGCCTTCCCGTTCCCGGTCCCGGATCCGTTCCCGTTACCGGCCATGGGCTCCTCGATCGTAAGGCCCACGTGGTCCCGAGTCACGGAAGCTCACGCGATCGTTCTCGCGCAACGCCGCCGACTTGCTGTGCTCGCGCACGGCCGATACGTTCGCAGTGTGTCGAGGCCGTGTGAATCGGCCGGCCGGGAGACGGCCGTGCGCCCCACAAGGGTGTCGGCTGAACGTCTGGTGAGGTCGTGGTGGTGAGCCCCGACGTCGAGGGCAGCACGTATCCGCCCGTCCGGTTCCGGGTCGACGAGACGCGCGTTCGCGCGTTCGCCCACGCCGTCGGGCATCGGGGGCCGGGAGTGCCCCCGACGATCGTGACGGTCCCCGAGATCGAGGCGGGCCTCGACCACGTCGTGTCCGATCCGCGGCTCGGGGTCGACCTGTCACGCGTCCTCCACGGAGAACAGGAGTACCGGTGGTCGCGGCCCGTCGTGGTTGGGGAGACGCTGACCGCGTCCGCGACGATCGAGGGTGTCCGGGACAAGGGCGGCATGCGTTTCCTGGTCCTTCGGACCGAGGTCATGGACGAGGCCGGCGAGCTCGTCGCATCGGGGCGGAGCACGCTCATCGTCCGAGGCGACGGGTGAGCGTACGGTTCGACGATCTCGTGGTAGGGCAGGACCTGCCGTCATCCCGGCGCACGGTCACCAGGGAAGACATCAAGGCGTACGCCGACGCCTCGGGTGACCAGAACCCGCTCCATCGAGACGACGAGGTGGCTCGCGCCGCGGGCTTCCCCCGTGTGGTCGCCCACGGCATGTACACCATGGGCACCCTGACCTCCTGGCTCGTCGATTGGCTGGGCGACCCGGCGGCGCTGCTCCGCCTCCAGGCGCACTTCCGAGCTCCCGTGCTGGTCGACGAAACGATCGAATGCGGCGGCCGGGTCAGGTCCCTCGATCCGCAGACCCGGACGGCCATGCTGGACGTCTGGGTCCGGGTCGAGCGGGACGGCTCGATCGAGTGGCCGATCCGCAGGAGCGAGGCCGAGGTTCGCCTGGCGTGACTGCGTCGATGCGATGGCCCCGAGCGGGTCAGTCGATGTCGACCCGGGAACCGGGGCCCGACCCGGGTTCCTTCCCGAGGCTCGCGAGGGCATGCATCGCGTCGCCCATCCGGTCGATCACGACCTGGATGTCGTCGTTCTGGCGCTGACCGATCGTGTCTGCCATCCGATCGATCCGAGCCGCGAGCATCTCGTTGGAGCGCTCGATCGACTCGGCGAGGGAGCCGAACCGCTCGTCGACCATCTGGATGACCTCGGACGGCAGGCTCGCCTGCAGCTCCTTCATCGCCCGGAGCGCCTGCTTCGTGACGTCCTGATCCGCCACGATCTGCCCCGAGAGCGTCTCGCTGTCCGAGCGTACGAGCTTGGCCAGGGCGACGAACCGCGTGTCGAGGGCGCTGCTCGTTTCCTCCAGGCGGCTTCGGTTGGCCTCGACGGCATCCCGGGTGTGCGAGCCCTCGCGCTCGATCACCGAGGCGGCCGCGTGCAGGCGCGCGAGCACGTCGTCGAACCGAGCGCCGATCGCCAGCTCGGCGGCGGCCGCCGCCCTCTCGCCGACGCCGACCCCGAGCCGCTCGAAATGATCGTCGAGCGCGTCGATCATCCGGATGAGGTTCCGATCGACGGCCGAAACGGTCTCGCCAGCCCGGGCGTCGATCAGCCGGGTCTGTTCGTCGGTCCGCGCGGCCAGCGCAGACAGCGAATCGTCGAGCTTGACCTGCAACGTCTGAGCGACGGAGTCGCCGAGGGTCTCGACGACCTGCCGCAACCGCTCGTCCAGCAGCCGGGCGATCGTCTCGTCGTGCGCCTCGGCCGTCGTCACGAGCTCGCGACGGAGCGCCTCGGAGTCAGAACGAACGAGGTTCGCGAGCCCGAGCACCCGTGCCTCGAACGCCCGGTTCAACTCCTCGAGGCGCTCGCGCGCCTCCACCCCCATCCGGTCGCCGAGGAACGTCACGGACTCGTGCAGCGAGCTCATCGCGATCCCGGTCCGGTCGTACAGGAGCTGCAGCTGCTCCGCGAGCTCGGATATCTGCTGGTCCACCGACCGGACGCGCTCGTCCGCCTCGTCGTGGGCCGACATCGCCTGCATGCTCGAGTCCGCGCTCCCGGCAAGCTGGCCCATGGCCTCGACACCCTGCTGGACGTACTCCTGCATCGCCTGCGAGATCCGGGCGGTCTCCTGGACGACGAGCTCACCGTGCTCGCGGATCCGCAGGTGGAGCGTGTCGACGATCTCCTGATCGCGATCGGCGAGCGTCTGGAACGCCGCAGCAACCTGCCGGCTGACCTCGTCCAGCTGCGCGCGGATCTGACCGATGCCGAGGGGCGAGGCGCCGCCACCGCTCCCGGATTCGAGCGCGTCGGCGCTGCGGGCGATCTGCTCGCGGGCCGCACGGACCGACTCGGCAAGCATGTTCATCGTGTCCTCGACCCGGCCAGTCCTGGCCGCGAGGGCCTGGAACCGTTCGTCCGAGTGAGCGATGAGCGCCCGGATCGCCTGGTCACGGGAGAGCTCCTGCAGGATCGTGGAGGCGACCGCCTCCTTGTCGCCTCCGGTGCTCCGCCATACCTCCCCCGCGATCTCGTGCATCAACGCATTCGCGGAGTGCTGGATCGATCGCAGCCCCTCGTCGAGCTGCTCCCGGATCATCTCCTGGTATGCCGTGATCAGCAGCTCGGTCCGCTCGGTGGCCGACGGCGGGAGCCCAGCCGTCACGGGTGGCGGGGTGGTTTCCGGACGGCCTCCGAAGAGGCTGCGCCGCCGCGCCCGGTCACCGGGCGGGGGGGAAGGATCCCGATGCTGCATGTGGGCGCTCGCATTCCGGGGCCGGCGCGGCGCGTCCGAGAGAGTGTAGGAGAGGCCGGGTGGAACATCACGCACATCGGCCATCTCCGATCAGGCACGTTCCGAGCGTCGAGACCGGGGTTCGCCGGTGGCCGTCCCGGCGCGACGCATCTTCTTCGGGCGGGAAGCGATCGTCGAACTGACCTGCGAGAACCCGAGGAGCACCGCGTGCCCTTCGGCCGAGCGCTCCTTTGCCGCACCATCGGGCCCGCCCTATACTTGGCAGCCGAGTCCCCGCCTTCCGGCAGGACCGGTTCTTGCGGAGGGGCGTAGCTCAACCTGGTAGAGCACCGGTCTCCAAAACCGGCGGTTGGGGGTTCGAGTCCCTCCGCCCCTGCAAGGAGCACGATGAACAGAGAGATGAAGCGGGCGCAGCGCCGTCAGGGCACCCAGGTCGAGCGTGCCCAGGCCGCTGCCGCCACGCGTCGGGCGCAGCTCCAGCAGAAGAAGCAACGCACGGGCGCCCGCCAGTTCCTGAAGGAGGTCCGTCAGGAGCTGAAGAAGGTGATCTGGCCCACTCGTCAGGAACTCACGACGTACACGATCGTCGTGCTCGTCACGGTCGTCGTCATGACGTCGTACGTGTTCGGTCTCGACGTGCTCTTCTCGAGGCTGGTCCTGAACGTCTTCACGAACTAGAGGCGCGCACCCCATGAACGAATCCCCGATCGACCCTTCTGACGAAGCTGTCCCCGAGCCGCTCGCGAACGCGGATCGCGAGGCGCCGTCCGACGACCAGAGCGCCCAGCCGGGGGCCGGGCCCGACCGGGTCGCGGAGGCGTTCGAGGAGGCCGCCGAGGAGGAGGCCGCCGCGGACGCCGCGATCGAGGCGGCGCTCGGGGAGACGGTGGCCGAGGCGATCGAGGACGCGGCGGCCGTCGAGGCCGCTTCCGATGCCGCGATCGAGGAGTCGTTCGAGGAGCGCGTGTCCGATGCCGTCGACGCGGGCCTGGAGGGCGAGGCGCTGGAGGACGCGGTCGCGGAGGCCGCAGCGGACGCCGATGCCCAGGAGTCGATCGCCGACGCGGCGATCATCGGGGCGCTCGAGCAAACCGTCGCGGAGGCGGTCGAGGACGCCACGGCCGTCGAGGCCATGAGCGACGCCGCGATCCTGGGAGATCTCGCCGACACGGTCGAGTCGATCGCGGCCGACGTCGAACAGGCCGAGGACGCCGACGACGGCGCACCCGCAGCCGATCCCGAACCCGCCGAGGCCCCCGAACCCTCCGCCGAGGCCAAGCCGGCAGCGCGAGCCAAGAACGGGGCGGCGCCGCGAGCGACCGAGGAGCCCGTCGACACGGACGGCGGGCGTGATCCGTTCCGCGGTCCCGGCGACTGGTACGTCGTGCACACGTATGCCGGCTACGAGAACAAGGTCAAGACGAACCTCGAGTCACGCATCCACACGATGCAGATGGAGGACAAGATCTTCGACGTCCACATCCCGATGGAGGACGTCATGGAGATCAAGGGCGGCAAGAAGCAAGTCGTCCAGCGGAAGGTCTTCCCCGGCTACCTCCTCGTGAAGATGGTCTACGACAACGACTCGTGGTACGTCGTCCGCAACACGCCCGGGGTGACGGGGTTCGTCGCGGCCGGGACGGGGAGCAAACCCACGCCGCTCTCACGTCGTGAGGTGGAGAAGATCCTGTCGGTGAAGAAGGAGGAGGTGAAGCCGCAGTTCCGCCTCGGATTCGAGGAGAACGACGTGGTGCGGATCATCTCGGGACCGTTCGCCGACTTCAACGGCACGATCAGCGAGATCAACCTGGACCAGAGCAAGCTGAAGGTGCTCGTGAACATCTTCGACCGGGAGACGCCGGTCGAGCTCTCCTTCGACCAGGTGGCGAAGGTCTAGGAACCAACCAGCATGCGGGAGGCCGGGAGGCCGTTCGTACCGCAGGAGGTGACCAAGGATGGCGAAGAAGAAGGTGCTCGCCGTCGTCAAGCTCCAGATCCGTGCCGGCCAGGCGACGCCCGCTCCCCCCGTGGGGACCGCGCTCGGCCAGCACGGCGTGAACATCATGGAGTTCTGTCGGCAGTACAACGAGCAGACCCAGCAGCAGGCCGGACAGGTGATCCCGGTCGAGCTCACGATCTATGAGGATCGCTCCTTCACGTTCATCACCAAGCAGCCCCCCGCCGCGGAGCTGATCAAGCAGGCGGTCGGTGTCGAGAAGGGCTCGGGCGAGCCCAACCGCGAGAAGGTCGGGAGGGTCACCCAGGATCAGCTTCGGCGGATCGCCGAGCAGAAGATGGTCGACCTCAACGCGAATGACGTCGACGCGGCGATGAAGATCCTCGCAGGGACGGCACGGAGCATGGGTGTCGAGGTGGTGGGCGCATGAGCGGCAAGGGCAAACGGTACGTGCAGGCAGCCGAGCTGGCCGATCGCGGACGCGAGCACTCGCCGGTCGACGCGATCAGGGCCCTCAAGGCTTTCCCCGATACCAGGTTCGACGAGACCGTCGAGATCGCGTTCCGGCTCGGCGTCGACCCGCGCAAGGCCGACCAGCTCGTCCGAGGCACGGTCTCGTTGCCGAACGGCTCGGGCAAGTCGGTCCGCGTGGCCGCGTTCGCGCAGGGTCCGAAGGCGACCGAGGCCAAGGAGGCGGGCGCGGACATCGTCGGAGGCGAGGAGCTCGTCGAGACGGTGATGGGCGGGACGATCGACTTCGACGCCGCCGTCGCGACGCCGGACATGATGGCCGCTGTCGGCAAGGCCGGCCGAGTGCTCGGTCCCCGGGGCCTGATGCCGAACCCGAAGACCGGAACGGTGACGAACGACATCGCCAAGGCCGTCGAGGACATCAAGGGCGGCAAGGTCGAGTACAAGACCGACCGCACGGGCAACGTGCACATGATCATCGGCAAGAAGTCGTTCACCGAGCAGCAGCTGCTCGAGAACTACCTCGCGGTCGTCGACGAGATCATCCGCGCGCGCCCCTCGGCCGCCAAGGGCAAGTACGTGAAGACCCTCACGGTCTCCACGACGATGGGTCCGGGTGTCCCGATCGACACGAACCGGATCAAGGGGACGATGGAGACGGCGCGGACGTAGGGGGACTGAAACGTCTCGAAGCGAACGCACGAGCCGGCCCTCGGGCCGGCTCGTAGTGTCGGGGGCTCCGCGCCACTACCCGGCTTCGGGCGGGAGCCGTGGCAACATGAGCGGGTGCGCGAGTCCCTCTCCGAACGCGAACACGCGCCCCCGGCGGTCGAGTCCGAATCTCCTCGTCCCCAAGCCTCGCCGCGTTGGCCGCTCGTCGTGGTGGGCATCGTCGTCCTGTTCAACCTGGTCGTGCTGCGCGCCGAGGCTCGCCCGGTCCAGAACCTGAACGACGCGTCGGTGCATCGGTCGATGATCGCGTGGGCGAGCGACCGCATCGAGGAGGGACACCTCCCGCTCGACGGTTGGTACCCGGATCTCGTGCTCGGTTCGTCCAGGTTCCACCACTACCAGAGCCTGCCGCACGTATTGACGGGCGTGCTCGCGCTCGCGATCGGCAGCGAGCGGGCGCTCTCCTGGACGATGTACCTCGGGATGGCACTGTGGCCGATCGCGGTCTATGCCGGCGGCCGTTTGCTGGGTTGGGAACGATGGATCTGTGCGATCGCGGCGGTCGCCTCGCCGTTGATCGCGAGCGAACCCACGCTCGGCTACGAGTGGGGCAGCTACGCGTGGCGCGGCTATGGAACCTGGACGCAGCTGTGGGGGATGTGGCTGTTGCCATTCGCGTGGGGCCTGTCGTGGCGTGCGGTCGCGAAGGGCCGTTCGTACTGGCTCGCTGCGCTCGTGCTGGCCCTGACGGTCGCGGTCCACCTGCTGACCGGCTACCTCGCGTTGCTCTCCCTGGGCGTCTTCGCGCTCGTCAAGTGGCGGGAGCTCCTGCGCAGGATCGGTCGAGCGGCCTTGATCGGGATCGGCAGCCTCTTCGTCGCCGCGTGGGTGGTCGTGCCGTTGCTCGCCGACCGGCTGTGGACGGTGAACGACGAGTACTCGCGCGGGAAGATCTACTACGACTCGTTCGGGGCGAAGCGGATCCTGACGTGGTTCGCGAGCGGCGAGCTGTTCGACCGTGGGCGGCCGCCGATGATCACGATCCTGGTCGCGGTCGGCATCCTGGCTGCCCTGTGGCGGTACCGTCGCGACGAGCGGGCCCGCGTGCTCCTGTTCCTGTTCCTCGCGTCGCTGGTCCTGTTCTTCGGACGGCCGACGCTCGGACCCGTCTTGCGCCTCTTGCCCGGCTCCGGCGACCTGTTCCTTCGGCGGTTCGTATCCGGGGTGCATCTGGCCGGGCTGTACCTCGCAGGGTTCGGCGCGGTCACGCTCGGGCGGATCGCGTGGGATCAGGTGCAACGCTTCCGAGCCCTTCGCGAACGACCCCTGGCGATCGCCTCGCTCGCGGTCGCCGCCATGGTGGTCTTCCTCGCCCCCGGCTTCATCGAACGCACGGCGTGGGCCGCGCAGGGGGCCGAATGGATCGGGGAGCAGGCGGTCGCCGACGAGCGGGGGGGCGCCGAGGTCGCCGCCCTGGTCGACATCGCACGAGCACGAGGGCCGGGTCGCTTCTACGCGGGCATGCGGTCCAACTGGGGCTCGGCCTACCGGGTCGGTCAGGTGCCCCTGTACGTGATGCTCCTGAACGAGGGCACCGAGGGCGTGGGGTTCGTCCGGCCAACATGGTCGCTCTCGGCGCCGTTCGAGTACCGGTTCACCGACACGAACCCGTCGCACTACGACCTGTTCGACGTGCGGTACCTGATCCTCGACGCGGGCAGAGCAACTCCCGTCCCCGCGGAGAGGGTCGCCCGACGCGGCCCCCACGTGCTGTGGGAACGGCCCGACCCGGGCTTCGTCGATCTCGTCGACGTCCTACCGCCGATCGCGGCCGATCGGACGAACCTCGGGCTGCGAGTCGAGGACTGGTTCCGTTCGGATCTCCCGGCCAGGGGCGCGAACCCCGGCATCGCCTTCGAGGGGGAGCCGGCACCCGAAGCCACCGTGAGCGCCGACGACCTCCCGGATACCCCGGCAGGCACCGTCGTCAGCGAGGACGTGGAGCTTCGGGACGGGAGGGCCACCGCGACGGTGATCGCCGACCGGCCGGCGATGGTGATGCTGAAGGCTTCGTTCGACCCGCGCTGGCAGGTGAGCGTGGACGGCGTCGCCGTGGCGCCCGAGATGGTCGCGCCCAGCTTCGTAGGGGCGACCGTGCCGGCCGGCCGGCACGTGGTCCGGTTCGTGTACGAGCCGTTCCCGAGGTACGACCTCCTGCTGGTGTTCGGGGCGTTGACGCTGCTGGGACTGGCTCTGATCCCCGGCCGGATCGCGCGACGCCGATCGGGTAGGTCCGGCGGCGGCGCGCACGAGCCCTCTCTCGACTGACCCGCGTCCGCGTTGTCGCCCCCGCCGGTGGCTCGGTACCCTGTCGATCCGCCGCAGACAGCAGGGGTGCGAAGGCACGTAATCCCCACGGGCACCTGCCGAGGCGAACGAAGACGCATCGCTCTCGAGCGCGTCTCCGCTGTCTGCGGGGGCGCGCTTTTCGTTTCAGGAGGGTCGATGCCGAACGCCGAGAAGATCGCGAAGGTCGCCGCGCTGAAGGAGCGCATCCAAGACGCCCAGGCGCTGCTCCTGACCGAGTACCGCGGTCTGTCCGTCCACGACGCGACCGAGCTGCGACGTGCACTGTCCGAGCAGGCGCGGTTCGCGATCGTCAAGAACACGTTGATGGTGCGCGCGGCCGCGGACGCCGGCATCGCCGAGCTGGAGCCGCTCCTGGGCGGCCCGACGGCGGTCGCGTTCGTCCAGGGCGACGTGGTCGCGACCGCCAAGAAGGTCACCGACGCCGCGAAGAGGTTCCCGGCCCTCGTGATCAAGGGTGGTTACCTGGACGGCAAGGTCCTCTCGGCCGCCGAGGCCCAATCGCTCGCGACCCTCGAGTCCCGGGAGGCGATGCTCTCGAAGGTCGCCGGGATGATGAAGGCCGAGCTGACCCGCGCGGCTTCGATGTTCGAGGCGATCCAGGGTCGATTCCTTGGGGTGCTCGAGGCCTACAAGGAGAAGCTCCCCGGCGACGTGACCGAGGAGGCCGCCGAGGCCGAGCCCACCGCCGAGGCCGAGACCGCCGAGGCCGCCGAAGCGACGACCGAAGCCGAGCCCGCCGCCGAAGCGACGACCGATGCCGAGCCCGCCGCTGAGCCGACGACCGAAGAAGAACCGGCCGTCGAGCCCCAAGGAGAGCCAGACGGAGAGCCAGAGGGAGAGCCAGACGGAGAGCCAGAGGGAGAAAAGGAGTAGACGATGGCCAAGACCAAGATGACCGCCGACGACCTTCTCGATCAGTTCAAGGACATGACGCTGCTCGAGCTCTCGGACTTCGTCAAGAAGTTCGAGGAGACCTTCGATGTCCAGGCCGCCGCCGCGGCACCGATGATGATGGCCGCGCCGGGAGCCGCCGGTGGCGCCGCCGAAGAGGTCGAGGAGCAGACCGAGTTCGACGTCGTCCTGACCGGCGCCGGCGACAAGAAGATCCAGGTGATCAAGGAGGTGCGTGCCCTGACGAGCCTCGGCCTCAAGGAGGCCAAGGACCTCGTGGACTCCGCGCCGAAACCGGTTCTGGAGAAGGTCAACAAGGAAGCGGCCGACAAGGCCAAGGAGCAGCTCGAGGGCGCCGGCGCCGCCGTCGAGATCAAGTAGGCCGGAAGGCCGAGACGGGGATCATCGCCAGACTCGCAAGACCCGCCTTCGCCAGGTTTGCGCGCTCCGCGTTGCGGTGGGGCTGCGCATGGGGATAGATTCCCCGTCGAGCAACTCATCGTCGATAGGGGGGTTGCATGACCGACGAACGCACGTTCGGACAGAGGCTCCGCGCGACAAGGATCAAGGCGGGCTATTCCCAGTCGGACCTGGAGGAGATCTCCGGGATCCCGAAGGCGCGCCTCTCGCGATACGAGAACGGGCACGTCGCTCCCTCGATCCAGACGCTCGAGCGCCTCGCCCGGGCGCTGAACGTGTCGGAGGCTTCGCTCCTGGGGGACGACCGCGCCCTGATGGAAGAGTTCTTCTACGTTCTCACCACCCGCGGCGTCCGGATCGGCTCGAGCGAGCAGGCGGTCGCGCTCGGGAGCGCCGTCGCCGACATCGCGCGTGCGCTCGGGATGGTGGAGGAGGGGGAGGGCGCCGCCGCCGACCGGTCGGCCACCCTCTCGTCGGTCGGCGTGGCGGGGGCCGCCGCCTGGTCACCCGACGGCAACTAGGCCTGCTCCCGACCGGTCTTGAGGGTTGACCTCCGGTCCGAGTGGGGGTAACCTTCGGCCGATTTCGACCGGGTCCCCGCCCGGGTGTTGACGCTGCGCGCCCGCGCACGTACACTCCCTTTTGCCGTGCCGCGTTCCGCATGCCCTGGATCCAGGGTTGTCTACCCTAGGGGGGATCGTTCTTGCCTGACTCGCTGGTCCCTGTCCGCGATCGTGTCAGTTTCTCCAAGCTCGACGAGGCGCTACCGCTTCCCGACCTCGTCGGCATCCAACGGGAGTCCTTCGATTGGCTCCTGGCCGAAGGTCTGAAGGAGGTCCTCGAGGAAGTCTCTCCGATCGAGGACTTCACCGAACAGTTCCAACTGCATTTCGGTAAGCACGCCTTCAAGGACCAGAAGTTCACCGAGGAGGAGTGCAAGGACAAGGACGCCACCTTCTCCGCGCCGCTGTTCGTCGAGGCGATGTTCGTCAACAAGACGACCGGCGAGATCAAGGAGCAGGAGGTCTTCATGGGGGACTTCCCCATGATGACCGAGCGTGGCACCTTCATCATCAACGGCACCGAGCGGGTGGTCGTGTCCCAGCTGGTGCGCTCGCCGG
>Ga0207675_100005305_pt1 | contig 12389 bp, 13 predicted proteins | sample KBSSwiS42_FD_184305 | JGI IMG/M metagenome (GOLD analysis project Ga0207675, IMG submission 184305) | Switchgrass rhizosphere microbial communities from Kellogg Biological Station, Michigan, USA - KBS Switchgrass S4-2 (SPAdes) (version 2) | ecosystem: Host-associated > Plants > Roots >... | reverse complement strand
ACACGGAGTAACGGAGCAACAGAGCACGTGCGGTTGTTGTCTCCGTTACTTCGTGGCTCCGTGTGATCCCGTTCCCTCCGTCTCCTCCGCGCTCTCTCTTCTAGCGGCCGCGCATTCCGTACTGGTCGATCAGCTTGCGGTACTCCGGATCCTGCAGGCGCTCGGCGCCTCCTGACGGTATCGCCCTCAGCACCCGCCGAGCCTGGCTGCGCGCCGGCGACTCGTCGGCGGCATTGGCTGCGCGCGCCAGCCTGGAAAGCCGATCGCGAAGCTGGATCAGGGACACGCCGCGACGGCGCGTATCGCCCAGCCCGGCCTCGAGATCGAAGATTTCTTCGAGCAGCCGCGCCTCGTCGTCATCGTCGGCGCGCTCGCGCGCGAGCGTCTTCCTGACCTCCGGCTGCCGCGACAGATCCTTCGCGCGGGCCGCCTCCGCCGACACGTCGCGAAGCCCCGTGAAGTCGGAAACGAGTGCGTCGAGCAGGTGCACACTGTCGGCGGCACCTGTCGACGCCGCGATCAGCTGCTTCCGCTTCTCGAACAGCCGATCGACGAGCGCGTTGTCGCGCGTGCGCCGCCCCGTCTTCATCGCCTGCAGCTCAAACCATTCGATCGCCTCGAGGGCGACCTCGTCCGGCGGCAGCGTGTGGCCGCCGCTGAAGACCGCCAGATGGTGCGGCGAGGTCAGCTTCCGATCGAGCAAGCGCATCTCGATGTAGTTGAAGTCTTCGGTGCCCGCGGTGCCGAAGACGGGAAAGGGCACGGCGGCGCGCGGCTGGCTGTCTGGATACCCGCCGCTGGACGCGAGGACGCCGGCGATGTTGTTCTTCCCGAGCGCCACTTGCATGGCGACGCGTGCGCCGCCCGACAGGCCGGTCAGGTAGAGCCGCTCCGCGTCAATCGAGAAGCGCCGGCCGAGGTCGGCCGACATCGCCTGCACGGCCGCAATCGAGACGGACCACGGGCCGTTCCGCGACGTGTTCGACCCGGCGACGATGTAGCCGTATTGCTCGGCCGCCGCCTGGTATTTCTCGACCATGAGACGTCCCCGCGCTGCGGGGTGAAACGCGATCAGCAGGTTCCAGGGCCGGTCTGGGGCATACGTCGAAGGCACATACAGGGCGTAGCTCTGCGTGGCGTCGGCCGCGCACTTGACGTCCTCGATGAGGATCCCGCGTCGAATGTCCTGCGCGGGAGCGCCGGAGGCACTCCACAGGACGAGCAGAACCGCCGCGGCGGGAACACCGGAGCCGTACGACATCCCGGAATCATAAACTCTCTCACTGAATCCGGTGAAAACTACTCTGCGCGTTCAGTCCATTCCAGCTGCCTGACAGCCGCGATCCTTCGCTGGAGATCGTGCCCGTAAAGCGATACTGCCGGCCACCCGCCGACACCAGTTCCAAGATCACACGCGACGGGTCGGCGGACACGACCCTCAACAGTTCGCCGTGCCGCTGATCTTCAGCAAACATCGTGCGATCCATCCACGCGGTGAGCGTTCCATCCGACGACTGAATGATGTGAAGACGGCTGGATGCTATCCAGGCCGAGTCCTGTACTCCCTCCCAATCTCCAGATAACCGATTTGGCGTTGAGCCCGGATCCGGCCGGGGGCGTTCGAGGACGACGTCGCGGGTTTCACCGTCGAGCAACCAGGTGCCGGACCAGCGTTGTGTGTCGGCGTGAAAGGCGGCATCGAGGCCGGCGACGCGCATTCGTTCACCATCGAAGATGGACGACACCGACCCGTTGTCACCATACCATCCCCATGTCTCGCGACCATCCACGCGGTGGTAGACACGCACCACAATGGTCTGACTCGTGATGGTCTGATGATCGACGGAGCCGCTTGCGTGGCTATCGATGCGCACGAAGATGCCATGCGTTCCAGCGGCCGTCGTCGTTTCCCAGGCGCCGGCAAGTGATCCGGGCTGCGTGACGGGTCGTTGTCCATGGAGCACGCCAGGCAGGAGGGCCGCTGCCAGGACTGATAGAAACAGTATTCGCATGGTCACCGCGCTGGCCCTCCGCACTACCGGTCGAGCACTTGTTGCCCGCGAGCCGCCGTCATCGGTGCCATGTGAGTCTCTCGCCCCTTCATTCGTCCCACTATGCCATGCGGGTGTTCTCGGAAGTACCAGTTCAAGAACAGTACCGCGGCCGGCGACGCCGTCACGTCGGCGCTGTCGCCCAACCCACGCCAGCGACTCAGTCCATCCGAATTCGCGAGGATCACGAACGTCGTATGGCTGTCCGGAATCGCCAGAACCAGGGAGGACGATTCGAACCCGTGGCCGTAATGCCACACGACCTTGTGCCCTCGAAGCTCTTGCACGAACCAACCAAACGCGTACGGCAACGGCCTGCCATTCGGAGCGAGCGGTGGTTCCCACGCCCGTGCTCGACTCGCCTCGTTCAAGACACGCCCCTGGTCCAACGCCATCGAAAACCGCGCAACATCGGGCGCCGACGCCACCAACCCGGCAGTCGCCGACAATGTGAACCCATGAGGCATGGCCCTCATCGGGCCAATGACGCCGGTCGGCCATATCCAACGGCCCCACGCCCGCGCATAGCCCTGTGCCAGTGCCGCTTCAATCGGCTCGCGTTCGATACCGGACGCCGCGAATGCCGCGCGCCCGCGCTCGATGTCCGCGGAGCTCACGGTGAGGGACGCGACGAGCGACCAGAATTCATGAGGATCGCCCGGGTTTGGCGCCGTCCGAGTCAGTCCGAGGGGACGAATGATGCGATCGGCGAGTACCTTCGCGAACGGCTGTCCCGTCGTGCGCTCGATGACTTGAGTCAGCGAGCCGAATGCGTTCCCGTCGTATCGATATGACGTCCCTGGCGGCTCGCCGGACGTGTGCGACAACAGATGCCAGACTTTGACCGGCGCGCTGCGCTCCATCGTGATGCCGAAGCGCGAGAGCGGGTCGTTCAGGCTGATCCGCCCCTCCTCGGCGAGTTGAAGGACAATCGCCGACGCAAACGGCTTCGTCGTCGACGCCAGGTGATAGATCGTGTCGGGGCCGGCGGCCACGGATCGCTCGCGATTGGCCAGGCCAAAGCCGCGAGCCCAGGTGATGGACGCGCCTTCAGCGATCGCCGCGGACATCCCGGGGACGCGAAGCTGCGAGCGCAGCGACTCGAGCTCCTGCTCCAGTGCGTCCAGCGATTCAACCGGAATGCGGCTGAGATCGCGCTCCCGGAAGGCAAACCACCCCAGCATGCCAGTCACGATCACGGCACCGAAGGCGGCGAACTTCGAGAGTCGTGTTCTCGCCACGCTGACAGAGACGAAACTCGGAGGCCGAAGGGTCCACGCGCTGCATCAGACGGCACTGTCGCGCTCGTAGTCTGCGACCAGCCGGACAATTACGTTTCGCTGTGCGTCGTCGATCGCCTCCGGGGCTGTGGGATCGATCAGGCTGCGGCAGATCTCGTACTCGCGCGCGTCGCGAATTCGGCCTCTCGCGATCATCGCGGCACTGGCCCGCCATTCACCCAGCGGCCGGGACCAGATGTACGTCCGGTAGGTGCGATTGTCGTTGACGAGAGGCTCGGCGGCCGCCGCATCAACACACTCACGCCATCCGCTGCCGCGTCCATCGGTCGACTTCCAGAAATACAGTTGATCGTTGAAGAGTTGCTGCAGAAGACGCACCACGTCGCAGGTGATGCGCTTTCCCCGCTCGCGCAGGTCGACGCCGAAATCAAAATTCACGACATTGTCAAAAATGATGTCACCGATGGCCACGTCCACGTCGGCGATCGTCCCGATGGAGCTGGCGCCGACACGCGGCCGCCAGATCACCAGGTCTCCGACCTCTGCGTGCTTCGCCGGAAAGACCACCAGCGGGTCCGGCGGAACGCCCATCCGCATCCCCCGGTCGCCGAATCGTTCGGCCAGCGCGGCCGCCAGAAGGCCCTCAATCGGCATACGTCTCTGGTCCGTCGAACGCTAATCCGGGAGTCGCAGGCCTCCCGCCCGCATTTTCGCCAGCATGATGATCTGCCCGGTATGCATCGAAAAGTGCTCCACCGCGTGATAGACAGCGAACAACACCGTGACCTCCTCGTCTCGCGCCTGCCGCCGCTCAGGCAATACTTCGACAGCCAGGCGCGCCAACACTCCATCTGCTTCGGTCAGCGTTCGTCTCAGCCGGGACATCAGCTCCGCGCGCGGAATTTGTTCACGTTCGTCGAATTCCTGCTGCCTGTCCCGCGCGCTGGAAATGCCGCCGGCGACGCCTGCAATCCACGCCCGCGTACTGCCTTCAAGATGCAGCAACAGATTGCCGATGCTGTTCGAACCTTCGTTGGCGCGCCACCACACGTCCTCATCGCTCAAGACCTCCAGACAGCGCTCAATCTTCGGAAGATAGTCAGAGCTGAGGAAGCTGCGCGACTGGGCGATGAATAGTTCAGCTACGTCAGTCATCACGTCGGCCGCTACGGACCTTCCATTTTAGAGCTGATACGTCACGCTGCCCAGCTGGACGCTGATCCCGTCTGGATCCTTCAGCATCACGCTTCTGATTTCCGCGGCTTTCGAGCGCGGATTCTGGTTCGCTCTCGGCTCGCTCTTCGGAAACCGCGCCTGCACCATCTCGAGCGCACGGTCAGCGCCGGGCCACGGATCGAGCCCGATGGCAAAGTGACCGATACCGGCCGCTGTGCCCTTGCCGACCGAGACGAAGCTGTCGCCGATCCGGAGGTCGTACCAGCCCGTCTGTGCGGACGATCGGCCGTCGAGGAGCACGCTTGCGCCGAGCAGTTCCTGGTAGAACTGCCGCGACGCGTCGATGTCGTGCACCGAGAGGGTCACGTGGTTGATGAGGCGGCTGTGGAAGAGCGCATCCTTCGGCGGAGGAGTGCCGGTCAGATTCCCCTCGGGCAACGCAGGCGTCTGTTGCGCAGTGACGGCGCCCGGCGGGACGGTTGCCGACGCCATCAGCAGCCCGCCAAGCAGCTGACGCCGGCTGATTTGCTTGTTGTCGTACATCGTGAGCAATTCGTCAATCTTCTCCAGCATCCACCTACCCTCCTCATGCACGCGCCGACGTCACGCCTACCTGTCCTCCGCTGAAGTTAGACCGGACGTCGATTGATGCGCTCGATCGTCTCAATTTCAGTCTCTGACAATCCAGCGCTCCGAAGAATGCCAAGAAGCACGGCCGACTTGCCTTCGGTATAGCTGTCGATGTCTTCAGAGAACCGCTCGGCAAGCCGGCGCTTGAGCGCGCCATACTCGGCCGCGGCCTCCGAGCACGTGCGCAAGCGCTCGCGGACGATGAGATGGTTCTTGAGCGCGAGGCTGTCCCTGGGACACACGTACAGGTGATGACGGGGCGGCAGGTCCGGGCTGGCAAAGGCTTCGCGTCCCTCGATCCCGAGATTTCCGAGATGTCGATAGCCCAACGTCGACAACCGCTCGATCGCGGCTGCCACCGCCGCCTCGGTTGGCACGACCACAGTGATGTCGATGATTGGCTTCGCGGGCAAGCCAGGCACCGAGGTACTCCCCACGTGCTCGACGGCGATGGCAACGTCGGCAACCACCCGCCACACCCGCGCGCGAACAGCCTCGAACGCGGTGGGCCAGCTCGGGTCGTAGTCCACAACGGTAATCTTCGCCATGTCGGTCCAACGACCGGCTAGTCAGCCGCGAGCGGCGAACGCGATGTTCACGGCGTCACTTGATGAAGTACCCGCCGACATGCCATGTGCCGTCCTTCTCTCGAATCGCGGTCACGGTTTCGACGGCCGCCGCCTTCTGGTCGAAACTCGCGTTGAATTGGAAGACCACGTACTCTCCATCCGGCGCGCCGGGAAGCGTCGTGGTGGAGGTTGCACTCTTCAACGTCCGCGACTTCAACCGACCCAACGGCGCACGTGCCGTCTGCGCGGCGGACTGCCATTTCTCCTGGGTGATGGCGTTTCGAAACAGCGTGGCCGCTGTGTCCCAGCTCGCCTGGTAGTTCTCGTTGTCGATGAGCGACAGCCACGCTTCTACCGAAGTCTGAGCCGCCTTCGTGACCGGCTCCTGTGCGTGAGCCGGACCAGAGCCAAGACACGCGGCAAGAGCGAACACCATTGAGATTCGAACAACCCGGCGCTTCATTTCATGCTCCTTCCACAGGTCCTGTGCGCCCGTGCACCGCCGGCCATGCCCGCGAGGGCAGCCACGCCCATCAGCAGAGGAAAGGGTCCCACGCCCAGCCCGTGCTTCACGTACGCCTTCATGGTTGGATAGCCGCTCGCCATGAACGCACGAACCCGATCGGGTTCGTAGCTCATTCTGTCGGTGAAGAGGTTGTTGAGCGTAATGAACGTCAGCCACAGAACTCCGACGCTCATCAGGCCGGCGATCGCTCCAGCCCCGATCGCTGCGACGGCGGTGGGCCTGCCCCGAGCGGCCAGATAGCCCAGAAGTCCCCACACGAAGAGGAGCCCGGAGGCCGTGACGAAAAACCCCAGCGAGGCCTCATGCTGATTGTCGGGGAGCTGGAGAACAAGGTCATGGACCGCAAACGCCACCGCCGGAATTGCGCCCACTCCAAGGGAGATGATCGAGCGGCGTGATGTCACTTTCCTCTCCTGATGGTTTTCGCTGTCAGCCGGTCTCGCGGTCGGGTCTCGATGGCCGCAACAACCAAATCGGCCTCGAGGCGTCGCGCAGACGCGAGCACGGCCCCACTTCGGTCGACAATCCCCGATGATCCGTCGGATACGAGTGCCCCGGGTGAAAACCGGCATCCTGTTGCCGGGCGCATAGACCGATCTGTTGATGGCTGGATAGAGCTTGCGATAGACGCCGACGACCGACCCGCCCTGCAGAATGGCCGCCGCGTTGTAGAGCCGGCCGCGCGGAGCGCTCTCCGTAAACCCAACGATCGTCGTCACCCGATCGCTCGCCAGCGGCGCAAGCACGGCGTCCAGTTGTCCCCTCTCGACGTCGATCGCGAAGGCGATGGGCAGATGCGCGTAGTCGGCGAGCCCTCCCAGCACACCCTCCGGGCAGCAGAGGATCTCCACGCCCTCGGACTCGCACCACTCGATTCGTTCGCGAATGAGGCGAACCGCCACCTCCGTCGAGCCGGAGGGAAGCAGTGGTGCCTGATAGGCGGCTACTCTCACGCGGTGGCGTCGACTACCGCTTTCGCTTTGGCATCAGCAGGATCGCTTGAGCCGCGCGCTCGATCCGACGCGCGCGTGTCTCCGGCGCTTTGGCTCCCTCAATGGCCTCGACATGTTCGCGCTGGTGGCTGTAGCTGAGTTCTCTCCATCGCGCCCACGCAGGCGGCATCGCTTTGAGTGCCTTCACGAAGTCAGCAGGTGGCTTGATCACCCGCTCTTCGGTATCGAGGTCGAGGCGCACCTCAATCGTCTCGCCCCCTTCCAGGCCAGCCGCCTCGCGGTTGCTTTTCCGCAACGGGATGCACGGCGGACCGCCCATTGCCGCGATCGTGCTCCGGTACGTGTAGCCGTTCAGCGTCACCTTGACCGGTGCGCGGATCTTGCCGAACACGGCTTTGGGATCGAATGTGAGTGGCACAAAACACATCGAGCCGTCGCGGACGATCTTGGCTCTGAAGGTCTTCGAGCTCATGACCACTGCCTCCCCCGATGAGGCCTACGCACCCGAGTACATCCTCGCGCACCGAATCAGCTCGGCCGCGTACTTCGGCACCGGATCGTCCGGCGTCGACAGTTCAAGCGATACGTACCCGCGATACCCGCCGTTCGCGAGGATGCCGAATAGTTTCGCCCAGTCCGCCGGCTCCCGTTGCCCGTCCGGCGTGGACATCTGCGGTTTGACGTGAGTCGACGACGCGTACGGAGCGCAAATCTCGCACTCCTTGTACCCGTCCTTGCGGAAATTACCGCAGTCCAGCGCAATTCTGGCCGCCGGATGATTGACCCGCTTGACGATGGTCAGTAACTGCGCCGACGTCCTCGTCAAATCATCGTCGTCCTCGAGGCCGAGCACGATCCCTTTCGCCGCCGCGTAGTCGAGGATGGGCTTGTAGACTTCGACCGCCCACTGCACCGCCTGCGTCTCGGTGGCGCCCTGCGCAATCCCGCCGCCGAAGACGCGGACGCTGCTCGCGCCCACCGCATCGGCGATGTCAATCCATTTCCTGCCGAATGCGATTTCCTTCTGCCGCAGCTCCGGCGTTGGTTGCGCCATCTTCACCGGCGAGCCGACGCCGTAAATGTCGATGCCGTTCTTGAAGGCGGTATTCCGAAAAGACGCCAGCCACTGCGGCGTCGGATTGGGCGGGGTCTTCCGCACCATCTCGGACACCTGGGTGGACGGCGTGCCGGGCGGAAAATTCAGCATCGGTGGCAGCCAGTAGCCCGTCATCTCGATGCCCTCGAAGCCGAGGTCGGCGATGACGCGAACGATGTCCTCGTAGGTCATCTCCTTCGCCTCGAGCTGCGGACGATAGGAGAGCGCGATGACGCCGGGGCGCAGGCGGCCTTTGTACGCGGCCGGTGTTTTGGGCGTCTGCTGTGTGACAGCCTGCGCCTCAGCCGGCATCGCGTCCGCCACGGCGGTCGCCGCAGCGGCCAGCGCCGGGAACGCTTTCATCATCTGGCGACGATTCATGGCGGTCTCCCCCGGAGTCGCGTTCGTGTGATCGGCGCTACTATACGCCGTTCCGCGCCGCAATCCTGCGGTCAGGACGCGACTGGCGACATCCTGGTGGAAATGCTGAAAGGAGGCGTGAAGGATTTGGCCATGGGGCCAACCCTGGCCTCTTCATCGTCGTCATGACAATTCGCTGCCGCGATGGTTCGGCGGCACGACGAGGAGGATTGCATCGTCGTCGAATCGAAGTCAACGGGCCGATTCACAAAAGCGACGCAGCTGACGCACAATGGGCGTTCGTTTCTCCACCGGAGGTCCCGATGATGCGTCTCCGACTCTGTCTCGCGTTTCTCATCGCCTGCTGCTCGAGTCTGTTTGCGCAGACTGCCCCGAAGGTTCACGAGCTCAAAGCCTCCGCCCGGACGGTGCATCGCGGCTTCTTCGACGCCTCCCTGAAGCCGGTGCTGACGATCGACTCCGGCGACATCGTCAGGCTGGAAACGGCGACCGGCAACCCGCGCTACTTCGAGCGGCTCGGAGTACCGAAAGAGAAGATTCCCGCGGAGCTGTATGAGGTCTATGCGGGTGTCGAAGAGGGCGGACGGGGTGACCACACGCTGAACGGACCCATCTACGTGAGGGGCGCCGCGGCCGGCGACATGCTGGAGATCCGAATCCGTTCGATCGACCTGCGATTGCCGATTGCCGGGCAGGGTTTCACACCGACCCGCGGAGCGCTGCCGGAAGAATTTCCGTACGCCAAAGACCGGGTGCTCTGGCTGGATCTGGCGAGCAAGACCACGGAGTATGCGCCGGGGGTGGTCGTTCCGTTGAAGCCGTTCTGGGGCGTGATCGGCGTCGCGCCGCCACCGTCGATGGGGCGGGTGTCGAGCGGGCCGCCCAACATCTTCGGCGGCAACATGGACAACCGCGATCTGGTGGGCGGAACGACGCTGTATCTGCCGGTGTTCGTTCCGGGCGGGCTGTTGTCGGTTGGCGACGGTCACGCGGCGCAGGGCTACGGCGAGGTCTGCCTGTCCGCGATTGAAACCTCGCTCAAGGGCGAGATCCAGGTGATCGTGCACAAGAATCAGCCGTTGAAGCAGCCTCGGGCCGAGACGCCGACACACTTCATGACCATGGGATTGCACGCGGATCTGGACGAAGCCGCACGAATCGCCACCCGCGAGATGCTCGACTGGATGGTCGCGGTCAAGAAGATGAGCCGCGACGATGCGTACCTGCTGTCGAGTGCGGCCATGGATCTGGTGGTCACGCAGATCGTTGATGGAACCAAGGGTGTCCATGCGCTGATGCCCAAGGCCATCTTCAAAAAATGACCGATGCGCCCGCCGCTACAGGCGCCGAACGAGCGCGAGCGTCAGGTCGTCGTCGAGGGGCCTTCCGCCTGCGAAGCGCGCGAGCTCCTGGCGCAGCGTGGCGAGCAGGTCCGCGCTTCCCGCTCCGGGGGAGCTCGGGGACACAGCGAGCTGCGGGGCGAGTGCGACCAGACGCTCGAAGCCGAACTCATCGCCGTCGCCGTTCTGCGCCTCCGTCAGTCCATCCGTGTAGAGGAGAAGCTGGTCGCCCTTCTCCATGCGCACGACCCGCTGTTCGCAGCGCCATTCGGGCAATGCCGGGTGAATGATCGGCGCCGACGGATCGAGCGGCACGACCGACCCGTCGTTGCCCAGGAGCAGTCCCGGCGGATGCCCGGCGCTTGCATACTCGAGCACCATTGACGCGGGCGTGAAGCGTACGGCCGTCGCGGTGATGTACTTGCCTTCCGGAAAGAGCCGGCTCGCCACGGTGATCCGCTCGAGAACGGCTGTGGGAGCAAAGTCCTCCTGCACGGCCGCGTGAAATGCCTGCTTGACCATCCCCGTGATCATGGCGGAGGGAGCCCCGTGGCCCGACACGTCCGAGACCAGAATGGCGCCAGGAGCGTCGTCTCGAAGCACGTAGTCGCAGAAATCTCCACCGAGCTCGTCGCAAGGCTCGTAGAGGAACGAGACCTCGAACCCGTTCAGCCTGGCGGTCCGGTCGGGCAGCAGGCTCTGTTGAAAGACCTGCGCCGCCCGCAGCTCACACTCCAGCCGGGACACATGCGCGCGGTTCTCGCGGCTCAGGCGTCGAGCCTCGAGACAGCGTTGCACCAGCGTCAGCAGCACCTCGCGATCGAATGGTTTGGTGAGAAAGAAGAACGCTTTCTCGCGGATCGCCCGAATCAGCCGCGCGTCCCGTTCGTCGGTGCTGCCCGTCATCATGATGACGTCGAGATCGGGCTGCCGCTCCCCCAGCCGGGCCATGAGCGCGAACCCGTCCATCTCCGGCATGCGCACGTCGAGGATGGCCACGTCGAAGGTGCCCGCGTTCACGGCGTCGAGAGCCGCACTGGGAAGCCGGACTGCGCGCACGTCGTAGCGGGTGGAGAGGATGCGCTCGATCGTCCTCAGCATGCCGGGCTCGTCGTCGACCACGAGGATTCTCGGGCGTGACATCAGTCGCCCACCGTGTCGGCCTGGACCGCCGACAGGCGCGCGGTGACGCGCGTGCCGGCGCCGACGCGGCTCTCGATGGTGAGGCTGCCGCCGGCCTCGGCGGCAATCGACCGGCAGGTCGAGAGACCGAGTCCAGTACCGTGTTCCTTGGTCGTGAAGAACGGGGACTCGATCTGGGCCAGTGTCTCGGCGGTCATCCCGATACCGTCGTCGGCCACCGTGATCTCGACGTAGGGGGCGGCCATACGCACGGCGACGGTGAGCGTGCCGCCGTTCGGAAGGGCGTCGCGGCCGTTGCTCATCAGGTTGAACAGCAAACGCTCGAGATCGCTTTGGCCGCACTGCACGGCCGTCAGCTGATCCGGCAGCTCTGAGCGCACGCCAATCTCGAGACGGCTGAGGCTCTCCTGCAGCACGTCACGAACGGCGGCAACGGCGCTGGGGACATCGCTCGGTCCCGGGTTCCGTGCCGAGCCGCGGGCGAAGCGCATCATCCGGCCGAAAATTCCGCGAGTGACCTGGAGCGAGAGATCGACCCGATGGAGATCCTCGGCCAGGACAGCGAGGTCGATCGTGCCGCTCTGCACGTCGGCCTGGATCTGCTGCACCAGGGGAATGACCTCCCCAAGCGCATTGTTGATGTCGTGCGCGACACCCCGGGCCATGTGCGCGAGCGCATTCTGCCGCTCGATCTTCAGCATGCGGGCCTGGAGATCTTCGAGGGTCTGCGCCCGCTTGAGCGCGACGGACGCGAGCGACGTGAAGCGCTGGACGACGGCGAGCTCATGCTCTCCGAACGTCCCGGGGGCGCAGCCGGACAGCTTCAGGATGCCCAGCGGGCCATCGCGTCCCCCCACCGAGGCGCACAGCATCGCGTGCTCACGGGGCCGCGCAGAGGATTCGTCATCGAGGTCCAGCAATCCGGCCAGCGCCGAGACGCCACGAGGCGTCCACTCGGTCCAGCCCTCCGACGACCGATCGAGCCCGTACACGGTTCCCGCCTGGAGCAGCGCCTGGAGCTCCACCGGGAGCTGGACCGTCCTCCCGATAATGGGGCTCTTCATTTTCTTCCAGGCGATCTGCTCGGCGACGAGCTCGAGGGATCCCGGCGCCGACCAAATCCACAGCGCGGCGGAGTGGTCGTAGCGAGTGAGCTGATGAAGGCCGTCCAGAATCTGGTAGTAGAGATCCTTCGGCGGCAGCTCGCGCAGGATCATGTCGTCGATGCGGCCCCGGACCTCGGACAACCGTTCGCGGTCCAGCCGCTCGATGTTCTCGGTCAG
>Ga0207675_100005299_pt1 | contig 12400 bp, 12 predicted proteins | sample KBSSwiS42_FD_184305 | JGI IMG/M metagenome (GOLD analysis project Ga0207675, IMG submission 184305) | Switchgrass rhizosphere microbial communities from Kellogg Biological Station, Michigan, USA - KBS Switchgrass S4-2 (SPAdes) (version 2) | ecosystem: Host-associated > Plants > Roots >... | reverse complement strand
GAAGATCTCGGCCCCCCAGGGCGAGGTCGTCCTGACGGTGACCGGCGACATCGGCACCGCCAACAAGGGCAAGAAGCTGGAGCTCGACCTGGCCAGCCTCGGCTGCCAGGACGGCCAGGGCTTCCTGTTCGCCAGGCCACTCAACCCCGAGGCCATGACCGAGCTGCTGGCCAAGTCCCTGGCCGACGGCGGGTTCTACCTGCCGGCGGCCCAGAACCTCGAGGCGGCCGTCGGGACCTGAGCCGTTGATAGGCTCACGGCATGCGGTGGCTGCGGCACTACGACCAGGGTGTCCCCGAGACCCTCGCGCCCTACCCGGAGCGGACCCTGCTCGACGACGTGGCCGAGGCGGTGGCCGAGCGCCCCGGCGCCCCGGCCCTGCTGTTCAAGGGGCGCACCGTCACCTACGGCCAGCTCGACCGCCTCAGCGACGCGTTCGCGGTCGCCCTGGCCGAGCTCGGGGTGGCCAGAGGCGACCGGGTGGCCCTGCTGCTGCCCAACTGCCCCCAGTTCCTCATCTGTGAGCTGGGCGCCTGGAAGGCGGGGGCGATCCTGGTCCCGCTGAACCCGATCTACACCGAGCAGGAGCTGGCGGGCGCGCTCGGACGGACCGGGGCCGAGACCATCGTGGTCCTGACCCCCTTCTACGGCCGGGTCAAGGCCGTCCAGCCGCGCACCGCGCTGCAGCGAGTGGTCGCCACCAGCATCAAGGAGTACCTGCCGCCGCTCCTGCGGGTGCTGTTCACCCTGGCCAAGGAGCGCAGGGACGGCCACCGGGTGACCCTTGCCGAGGGCGACCTGTGGCTGGGCGACCTCCTGGACCGCCACCAGGGTGCGCCCCGGCCGCCGACGCGGGTGGGGCCGGACGACCCGGCGGTGATCCTGATGAGCGGCGGCACCACCGGCACGCCCAAAGGGGTGGTCGGCCTCCACCGTCACTACACCACCACCGGCCGCCAGCTCGGGACCTGGCTCCAGGCCGGGACCGCCCCGTGGGACGACGTCCTGATGGCTGCCCTGCCCCTGTTCCACTCCTTCGCCAACATCGGCATCCAGAGCGTCGCGCTGCGCAACCACAACCCCCTGGCCCTGGTCCCCAACCCGCGGGACCTGGACGACCTGCTGGACACCATCGCCAAGACCCGCCCGACCGCCTTCAGCGGCGTGCCCACGCTGTTCAACGCCCTGCTGCACCACCCGAGGGTGCGAGCCGGCAAGGTCGACTTCAGCTCGGTCAAGGTCTGCTTCTCGGGGGCGGCGCCGCTGCTGGCCGAGACCAAGCGGCGCTTCGAGGAGCTGACCGGCGGCCGCATCGTCGAGGGCTACTCGCTGACCGAGGCCATGCTGGCCTGCGCCGTCAACCCGGTGGAGGGCCCCAACAAGATCGGCTCGGTGGGGATGCCGCTGCCCGACGTGGAGATGCGCGTCGTCGACACCGAGGGCGGCGCCGCCCTGCCCGCCGGCGAGGTCGGCGAGATCCTGATCCGGGCCCCGCAGCTGATGGCCGGCTACTGGGACGACCCGGAGGAGACCGCCGCCACCATCAGGACCCATGACGGCGAGCGCTGGCTGCACACCGGCGACCTCGGCTACCTGGACGACGACGGCTACCTGTTCATCGTCGACCGCATGAAGGACCTCATCAAGACCCACGGCTACCAGGTGTGGCCGCGCGAGATCGAGGAGGTGCTGGCGGCCCACCCGGCGGTGGCCGAGGTCGGCGTGGCCGGCGTACCCGACGAGGCCAAGGGCGAGGTGGCCAGGGCCTGGGTGGTGCTGGCCGAGGGCCGGCAGGCCACCGCCGAGGAGCTGCGGGCGTTCTGCCGCGAGCGCCTGGCCCCCTACAAGGTGCCGGCCACCGTCGAGTTCCGGCGGGAGCTGCCCAAGACCATGGTCGGCAAGGTGCTCCGCCGTGCCCTCACCGAGCCGGGATCAGCGCCTTGACCCGTGCCATCAGCTCGTAGGGGTCGAACGGCTTGACCACGAAGTCGTCGGCCCCGGCCTGGCGGGCCACCTCCTGGTCGGCGGTGATGAAGTTGGCCGTCAGCAGGATCACCGGGATGGCCGCCCCGCGCTGGTCGGCCCGCAGCCGCGCGCACACGGTGTAGCCGTCGATCCGGGGCATCAGCACGTCCAGGAGGACGACGTCGGGTTGGAGGTCGAGCGCCTTGGTGAGCGCCTCCTGCCCGTCGCGGGCCGTCACCACCTGAAAGCCCTCGAGGCGGAGGTTGACCTCGACGAAGCGGACGATGTCGGCGTCGTCGTCGGCCACCAGCACGGTCCCGGTCAGTGTCGCTCCTTCCGTCGCGCCCGCCAGTACGGTCGCTCGTCGCGCGGGGCATGATCCCACCCGGAGCGGACGAGCTGCACCGAGCGGGCAGAACCGCTCCGGTTGACACTACCTGGCGGGAACGGGCAGCGTGATCGTTCCATGATCGGCCCCTCCTTCCCGGCGCTGCTGGCCGCCGCCACCAACGGCGACGAGCAGGCCTTCGGCGCCCTGTGGCGCGACCTCCAGCCAGCCCTCCTGCGCTACCTCAACGCCTTCGCCCCAAGTGCGGGCGAGGACCTGGCGTCCGAGACCTGGCTCCGGGTCGTCAGGGCCCTCGACTCCTTCTCCGGCGACGAGCGCGCCTTCCGCGCCTGGGTCTTCACCGTCGCCCGCCACCGCGCCGTGGACCGCTGGCGACGCACCACCCGCCACCACGACGAGCTCGTCCCCCTCGACGCCCTCACCAACCTCCCAGCCTCCGACGACCCCGCCGGCACCGCCGTCGACGTCATCTCCAGCCAGGCCGCCGTGGCCCAGATCGCCACCCTCCCCCCCGACCAGGCCGAGGTCGTCCTCCTCCGCGTCGTCGCCGGCCTCGACGTCGCCGAAGTCGCCGCCATCACCGGCAAACGCCCCGGCAACGTCCGAGTCCTCGCCCACCGGGCCCTCCGCCGCCTCGCCCAGCAACTCACCGAGGCGCCGAGGGTCCAGGGCCCGGTCAGAGGCCGTGGGTGAGCGGGGTGCGTGCGGGGAGGGGCGCGCGGTGGGTCGCGGGGTGGATCGGTGAGGCGGTGGTAGGGGAGAGGGCTTGGCGAGGGGATCGGGAGATCGGTAGGACGACGGTGCGGAGGGTGGTGTAACGGGATGGGGAGCGATGGCGTGTTCTCGGCTGAGATGCCGGACGAACCCTTCCAAGCGATCGTCCCGCTCGACGCCGACACCGCCGAGCGGCTTCTCTCCGCCCGCCTCGACCCCGACGACGCCCCCCCGGGCTACGCCGAGGTGGCCCGGCTCCTGCAGGCGGCCGCCGCCCCAGCCGACCAGATCGAGCTGACCGGCCAGGCAGCAGCTCTGGACGCGTTCCGCAGGACCCACCCCAGCCCCGTCCAGCCCCCTGCTCCCCCTGGCGGGACCCGGGGCCGCCCCACCCAGTCCTGGGATCGGCCTGTTCGGCCACCGCGTCGTCGCGCCGGACCGACTGGCCGGCCTGGCGGGTCGCGAGGTCGGCGGAAGGCGGCCAGGGCCGGGGCCATGGGAGCGCGGGGCCGGCTGGTCGCGCTGGCGTTGGCCGGAGCGGTGGCCGCCGGTGCGGTGGGGGTGTGGACAGCCGGCGGAGCCCCATTCTCCCGTGAGCTAGGCTCCCCCTCCGGGGGGCCGAGCGCCGGCGGGTCGGGTTCAGCCACGCCCGGGTCGGGACCCTATGGGTCGGGCCGGTCCGGGTCGGGCGGGTCCGGGCCGGGGGCGGATGCGACTGGCTCGCTGCGGCCGGCATGGCCGGGTCTGGGTTCCGCCCCAGGCCCGACCCCGGTCACCAACGGCCGCCCGCCAGTCCCGACCTCGACCCGCGAACCGGCGACCGCGCGGCACCCCGGCGGTGTGACGTCACGCGGCGGCTCGACCCACGCGTCCAAGCACACGCACCCGGGCAAGCAGCCCAAGCCCAAACCGCCAAAGGCCAAACCGCCCAGGTCCAAGTCGCCCAAGCCCGACGAGGACTGAGTGGCCCAGGCCAAGCCCGGCGAGACCGAGACCTCCCACGCCGGGCGTCGAACCCTCTGCACCTGGGACCACAACCGGGCTCCGGCGGGAACCGGAGGTAGCTGCCGAACAGCCCGGTGCTAAAGATCGGGCGGAACTTCCCGATTCGCTTATCATCGGATCCGGAGGCGCGCACGGGGGCATTGGGTGCGGTTCAGCATTGATCGACGGTGGGCGACGCTGGTCGTCGCGGTGATGCTGGGCGCCGGCGGTGGGAGCTTGATCGGGTTCGTGACCGCTCCGGCTCCCGGCGGGGACGTCCAGTGGCTGGCGCCTGTTCAGGAGGTGGCGTCCTCGACCACCCGGCGGCAGCGCAGCCGCTTCGCCGGGGTGTCCTCGACCACCACCCGGCCCCGTCCCCGGGTCCTGCCAGCCGCCACCGCGGGCCTCAGCCCGGCAACGACCTCCACCACCTCGACCGTCCGCCCGACCACCACGACGGTCGCGCCGACGACCTCGACGACGGTCGCGCCGAGCACGACCACGACCACGAGCGCCGACACGACCACGACCAGCTCCACCAGCCCGGTGTCGTCGTCGACCACGACCTCGACGACCTAGTCTCCCGGCTCGGTGACCTCCAGCCGCCCGACCCGCAGGTGCCCGATCTCCAGCTCGTCGACCCGGAGGTGGTGGATCACGGCCCGCCGGATCACCAGCCGCCCGACGGCCACCGCCCCGAGCGCCACCGCCCCGCCCGCCACCGCCAGCAGCGCGCTGAACCCGGTGCTGGACGCCCCTGTGGCCGCCGCGCCTGTCGCGTTCGCCCCACTGGCGGTCGCTGGAATGCTGGCCGGTTCCTGGTCATCGCTCATGGTGCCAACTCCCGCAGCTTGGACGCCGTTGCGTCCGGGCAGTCTATAGGCTTGCCATACGCTGGCCGCGACACGAGCGGCTGGCACCAGGAGGGAGACCCAGCGCGTGGACCAGCCGCCGCAGCAGCCACCGCCACCGCAGCCGCAACCGTGGGGTGGGCAGCCGTGGGGGCGTCAGCCACAGACGCCGCCGGCGGAACCGGTGCCGGAGCGGCCGTGGGGGGAGGCGGCGAGGCCTCAGGAGCCGTGGGGGTACCGGCCGCCGCCCTCGGGCAAGGGGTCGCGGCCGCCGGGGAGGCCGCCGCCGTGGTACCGGCATCCGGTGGGGATGCTGCTGATCGGGGCGGCTGTCGTGATCGTGCTGGCCGTGATCGTGCCGGCGGTCACCGGTGGGGGGTCCGAACCGGCGCCGACGGTCACCACCGGGGCGTTCGGGTCGCCGGGGACGACGGCGCCGTCGGCGGGGGGCACGACGACCAGCGCCGGGCAGCCGCTGTCGGCCGCCGAGCAGCTCCGCCAGGCCATCCAGGACGAGCTGGGACAGGCCGGCGAGGTCACCTCGGTCACCGCCCCGACCGGCGGGCCGATCACCGTCACCTGGGAGATCCAGCGAGCCGGGAGCTCGGGCCTGACCAGGAACAACGCCCGCTTCGGGGTCATGCGGATCATGCGGGCCATTCAGGAGAGCCAGCTCGTGGCCGGCGGCGCCCCGACGGTCCGCCTCGTCGGCCGCTACCAGCTGGGCGGGTCGGCCGACCCGGTCACCGTGGTGCGGCTCCGCTTCGACCCCTCGACAGTCGAGCAGGGCAACTTCGACGACCGTGACTACCTGAAGGCGTTCGACCTGGCCGACGCCGCCGTCATCCATCCCGCCTTCCGGGGGTAGGCGCGCCGGCGCGACGGCTCACCGCTGGGCACCGGGGTCAGCCGCCCGGTCGGCCTGACCGAGACCGTCAGGCGCCGACCGGCTCTGGAACCGGCTGGGTGGTGTCGGCGATGGACTTGGCCCGGCGGCGCTGGCGGGACTGGGTGAGGCGCCAGGCGGCCACGGCGCCGACCACGGCCACGATGGCCAGGTACATGGCGGTCCGCCAGGCCCCGTTGACGCCGAAGGTCGAGGCCAGGGTGCGGGCGTTGGTGAGCAGGATGGCCGCCCCGACGATCACGCCGAGCTTGCGCGGGGCCAGGTGCTTGACCAGCCAGGCGGCCAGGGGGGCGGCGAACAGGCCCCCGGCCAGCAGCAGCAGGACCAGGCTGAACGGGACCTGGCTCCAGCTGAGCGAGACCAGGAAGCCGAGACTGGCCCCGAGGGCGACCAGGAACTCGCCGGTGTCGACCGAGCCGATGACCTTGCGGGGCTCCATCCGGCCGGAGGCGAGCAGGGTCGGGGTCCCGACCGGGCCCCAGCCGCCACCGCCGACCGCGTCCAGGAAGCCCGCCCCGAGCCCGAGCGGGGCCAGCAGCGCCAGGGGGAGCGGGCGGCCAGCCCGGGGCCGGGGGCCGCGGGGCTTGCCGAGGAACCGGAACAGCACGTAGACGCCGAGGACGCTGAGGATGACGGCCACCCACGGCTTGGCCGTGTCGCCGCTGATGGAGGACAGCACCACCGCGCCGAGGAACGCGCCGACGAAGCCGGGGAAGGTCATCATCCGCACGGTCCGCCAGTCGACGTTGCCGAAGCGCCAGTGGGAGACGCCCGACACCGCGGTGGTGCCCAGCTCGGCCAGGTGGACGGTGGCCGAAGCGGCCGCCGGGGCGGTGCCGACCGCGACCAGCAGTGTGGTCGAGGTCAGGCCGTAGGCCATGCCCAGGGCGCCGTCGATCAGCTGGGCCAGCACCCCCACCATCCCGAACAGCACCAGCTTGCGCATCGTCCCTCCGGCAGTTGTCGACGAAGTTGGTCTTGTCTACCAGCTTGCTGGAGATGGTAAGGATGACATGAGGTAGCGCCATCATGCGACCGCGGTACTCCGCCTACTTCACAGGAGATCCTGAGTGGCCGAGCAGGGCCTGAGCGCGGCCGAAGTCGACCAGCGGGTGGCAAAGGGCCAGGTCAACGACGTGCCCAGCGCCCCGACCCGGACGATCGGCCAGATCGTCCGGAGCAACCTGCTCACCCGCTTCAACCTGCTGCTGGGGTCGCTGCTGGTCGTCATCCTGTTCGTCGGGCCGCTCCAGGACGCCCTGTTCGGGCTCGTGATCGTGGCCAACACGTTGGTCGGGATCGTCCAGGAGGTCCGGGCCAAGCGGACCCTCGACCGCCTCGAGGTGGTCAACGCCCCCCGGGCCCGGGTGGTCCGCGACGGCCAGGTGGGGGAGCTGGCCGTCGGCCAGGTGGTGCTCGACGACGTGCTCGAGGCGGCCGCCGGGGACCAGGTGGTGGTCGACGGCGAGGTGCTGGAGGCGGCCGGGCTGGAGGTCGACGAGTCGCTGCTCACCGGCGAGTCCGAGACGGTCACCCGCAAGGCCGGCGACCGGCTGCTCTCGGGCAGCTTCGTGGCCGCCGGGAGCGGCCGCTACCGGGCGACGAAGGTCGGCCGGGAGGCCTACGCGGTCCAGCTCACCGAGGAGGCGCGGCGGTTCACCCTGGCCCGCTCGGAGCTGCGGGCCGGGGTCGACCAGATCCTCAAGTACGTGACCTGGGCCCTGGTCCCGACGGCGGTCCTGCTGTTCGTCAGCCAGCTGCGCCTGGAGCACGGGGTCCGGGCCGGGCTCAGCGGGGCTGTCGCCGGGACCGTGGCCATGGTCCCCGAGGGGCTGGTGCTGCTGACCAGCGTCGCCTTCGCCGTCGGGGTGGTCCGCCTCGGCCGGCGCCAGGTGCTGGTCCGCGAGCTGCCGGCGGTCGAGACCCTGGCCAGGGTGGACGTGATCTGCTTCGACAAGACGGGCACGATCACCGCCGGCGACCTGGCCGTGCGGGAGCTGCTGCCCCAGGACGAGGCCGGGAGGGAGGCGGCCGCCGCCGCCCTTGGCGCCCTGGCCGCCGCCGACCCCAACCCCAACGCCACCCTACGGGCCATCGGCCAGGCGTTCCCGGCTCCCCAGGGCTGGCGTGCCGAGGCGGCCGTGCCGTTCTCCTCGGCCCGCAAGTGGAGCGGGGCCAGCTTCGCCGGCCGCGGCGCCTTCCTCCTCGGGGCACCCGAGGTGCTGCTGGCCGCGGACGGGGCCGGGTCGCCCGGCGGGAGCGGCGCCCTGCTGCGCCGGGCCGAGCAGATCGCTGTCGAGGGCCGGCGGGTCCTGCTACTGGCCGCCTCGGACGGGCCGCTGGACGGCGAGCGGGCCCCATCGGCGCTTGTCCCGCGGGCCATGGTGGTGATCGGCGACCAGGTCCGCGGCGACGCCGCCGGCACCGTCGCCTGGTTCGCCGCCGAGGGCGTCCAGGTCAAGGTCGTCTCCGGCGACCACCCCCGGACCGTCGGCGCGGTCGCCGGCCAGGTCGGCATCGCCGGCGCCGACCACCCGGTGGACGCCCGGACCCTGCCCGAGGAACGGGCCGAGCTGGCCGGCCTCCTGGAGGCCAGCTCGGTCTTCGGCCGGGTCGTGCCCCGCCAGAAGCAGGCCATGGTCAACGCCCTGGAGGCTGGCGGCCACGTCGTCGCCATGACCGGGGACGGGGTCAACGACGTGCTCGCCCTCAAGGACGCCGACCTCGGCATCGCCATGGGCAGCGGCAGCGCGGCCTCGCGGGCCGTGGCCGAGCTGGTCCTGATGGACGGCCGCTTCGCCACCCTCCCGGCGGTGATGGCCGAGGGCCGCCGGGTGATCGCCAACATCGAGCGGGTGGCCAAGGTGTTCGTCACCAAGACGGTCTACGCCACCGTCCTCGCCCTGGCGGTCGGCCTGGCCGGGCTGGCCTTCCCGTTCCTGCCCCGGCACCTCACCCTCATCTCCAGCCTGACCATCGGCATCCCCGGCTTCTTCCTGGCCCTCGAGCCCTCCACCCAGCGCTCGCATCCGGGCTTCGTCCGCCGGACCCTGGCCTTCGCCATCCCGGCCGGCCTCACCGCCGCCCTCGGCACCCTGATCGCCTACCAGGTCGCGGACGTGGCCAACGTCCCCCAGGACCAGGCCAGGACCACCGCCACCCTGGCCCTGGCCGGCCTCGGCCTGGTCGTCCTGGCCCTGGCCGCCCGCCCGCTCAACCGGCCGCGCCGGCTCCTGGTGCTGGCCATGGCCGGCGCCTTCGCCGTCGTCCTCGGTGTCCCCTTCCTTCGGGTATTCTTCGCCCTCGACCTGCCGCCGGCGCCGGTCGCGCTGGCCGCCCTGGCCCTTGACGCCGTCCTTGGCGGCCTGCTGACTCTGGTCGTCCTGCGCATGCGGGCCTGAGGGCGTCCCCCATCCGCCCGGCAAGCGGGTCGGCAGTTCTGGAGACAAAGCGAGCCGACCGGCGCAATTTCCGCGTCATGGCCTAGTCGAACAGCCCAGGTAGGGCTAGGTTTCGCTAATGCAGCGCCGTCTGAGGCCCGTCGCCGTGCCCCCACCTGTGTCACCGCCACCCGGAGTCGCCGATCGTCGCCGCTCCCGGCGGCTGTGGGGGCTTGGGGTGGAGGCCCAGGTCCAGCTGAGCACGGCCATGCGCCAGCTGCTGGTCGCCCTCGACCAGGCCGACGCCGACGACCCGGAGGCGCACGAGGCCATCGCCGACGCCCGCCTGCTGCTGGCCAGGGCGATCGGTGACATCCAGGCGGTGCTCGGCGAGCTGGCCGATCTCAACGACCAGCTCCGCGCCCGTTAGAATCCCCGCCGGACTGTCTCTTATCGCACGGACGTGCTGATGACGCCTGTCAGTGGACCGCTGGTCGCCGGCGCGGCCCTGGTCATGGCGGCCATCGTCTTCGTCTGGCGCCGCCCCTCGGCCGCCACCATCGCCAGCCTGCTGGCCGTGCTGACCGGGGCGGTCTGGTGGAGCGTCTGCTCGGCGCTGGAGCTGAGCGCCGGCGACCTGGCCGGCCGGGAGTACTGGGGCGACCTCAAGTACGTCGGCGTGGTGCTGCTGCCACCGGCCTACCTGGCCTTCGTGCTCCAGTGCAGCGGCCATACCCGCTGGCCCCGCTGGCTGGGGCCGGCCCTGGCCGTCGAGCCCCTGGCCGTGCTCCTCCTGCTGGCCGGGGCGGCCACCCACGACCTGGTCCGCTACTACCCGGCCGGCGCCACCCTGGCCACCACCCAGGCGGCCGAGGCCGGGCCCCTGTTCTGGCCCCACCTGCTCTACAACAACGCCCTCATCTGGACCGGGACGGTCCTGCTGGTGGTCACCCTCAGCCGGATGTCGAGGCTCTACCGTGGCCAGAGCCTGCTGCTGGTCGGGGCCATCCTCCTGCCGATCATGCTCAACCTCTTGTTCAACTTGAGAGTGGAGCCGTTCCGGCAGGTCGACCTGACCCCGTTCGCCTTCGTGCTGACCACGGCCGTGCTCGTCTGGGGCGTCTACCAGCTCAGCCTGCTCGACCTGCGGCCGGTGGCCCGCAGCCAGATCTTCCGGACGATCAGCGACCCGGTGCTGGTGCTCGACCCCGACGGGCGGGTGCTGGACGCCAACCCGGCAGCCGGCCGCCTGGCCGGGCGGCCCCTGGCCGAGGTCGTCGGCCAGCCGGTCGGCCAGCTGCTCCCGACCTGGAGCCCGAACCTGGCCTCGGCCGTGGCCGCCGGCGCCGAGCAGGCGACCGAGGAGGTCACCCGGGACGGCCGCATCTACGACCTGGCCATCTCGGCCCTGCCCGAGCGCCAGCGCCAGCCCGGCGGGCACCTGGTGGTGGCCAGGGACGTCACCGACCGGCGCGAGGTCGAGGAGAAGCTGTGCGCCGCCCTCAACGCCGAGCTGGTGGCCACCAACCGCCTGGCGGTGGCCCTGGACCGGGAGCGGGCCGCGGCCGAGCACCTGCGCACCCTCGACGAGCTCAAGAGCGGCTTCCTCCAGGCCGTCTCCCACGACCTGCGCACCCCGCTGGCCTCGGTGCTGGGCATCTCCCTGACCCTGCAGCGGGGCCGCGACCTGATCAGCCCGGCCGACACCGACGACCTCCTGGGCCGGCTCGCCGCCAACGCCCGCCGGCTGGACCGCATCCTCACCGGCCTGCTCGACCTCGACAAGCTCGACCGGGGCATCGTCGAGCTCCGGCGCGAGCTGGTCGACCTGGCCAGCCTGGTCGCCGGGGTGGTCTCCGAGGCCGCCGACGAGCTGGACGCCCACCCGGTCAGCCTGGACCTGCTGCCCACCCAGGTGCTGGCCGACGCGCCCAAGGTCGAGCGGGTGGTCGAGAACCTGCTCGCCAACGCCGCCCGCCACACCGACCCGGGGACGCCCATCTGGGTGCGGGTCGAGCCGCTGGACCGGGGGGCGCTGCTGTGTGTCGACGACGCCGGCCCCGGCATCCCGGTCGAGCAGCGGGAGTCGATCTTCCGGCCGTTCCAGCGCGGCCCGGCCGGCGCCACCTACGCGCCCGGCTCCGGGGTCGGGCTGGCCCTGGTCGCCCAGATCGCCAGCCTTCACGACGGCCAGGCCTGGGTCGAGGACCGGGCCGGGGGCGGGGCGTCGTTCCGGGTCCTGCTGCCAGCCGGCAGCGGCGGCGGCTAGCCGGCGGCTGGATCGCGCCCCGGCGACCGTGCAGGATTGACGGGCGTGCTCTCCTACCTCTCCCGCCTGGTCGGGGTCGTCCGGACCGTGTCCGGCAACCCGGGGCTGCTCCGGGTCGAGCTGGCGTTCGTCGGCTTCAACGTGGCCGAGTGGGCCACCTGGGTGTCGGTCCTGGCCTTCGCCTACGGGGTCGGGGGGGCGGCCGCGACCGGGCTGGTCGCGGTGGTCCAGCTGGTGCCGGCGGCGCTGGTCGCGCCCCTGGCCGCGATCGCCGGCGACAGGTTCCGTCGCGAGCGGGTGCTGCTCGCCGGCTATCTGGCCCAGGCCCTGTCGATGGCCGCGACTGCGGCCGCCCTGATCGCCGGGGCCCCGGTCGCGCTGGTCTATGGGCTGGCCGCGCTGGCCGCGACCTCGATCACCATCACCCGACCGGCCCAGAGCGCCCTGCTGCCCTCGCTGGCCCGGACCCCAGATGAGCTGACCGCGGCCAACGTCGCCTCGAGCTGCTCGGCGGCCCGGCCCTGGCCGCCGTGCTGCTCGGGGTGAGCGGCCCCGGGGCCGTCTTCGCCGCGATGGCCGGACTCCTCGGCTGCTCGGCTGTGCTGGTCGTCCGGGTCCGGGCCGGCGCCAAGCCCGACCTGCCGGCCGCGATGGCGCTGGTCCTGGTCGGACGAGCCAGGCGACCGGACGAGCTGGTCCGCTCCGCACTGGAGGGGTTCAGGACCCTGGCCGGCGAGCGGCTGCCCCGACTCTCGGTCGGGCTACTCAGCGCCCGGTACGTGATGCTCGGAGCACTGGACGTGCTGCTGGTAGTGCTGGCCTTTGAGGTCCTCGACATCGGCAGCTCAGGGGTCGGGCTGCTCAACAGCGCCCTCGGCGCCGGAGCGATCCTCGGCTCGGCCCTGACCGCCCTGCTGGTCGGGAAGCGGCTGGTCGTGCCGATCGTGACCGGGTTCGCCTGCTGGGGCCTGGCCATGGGCG
>Ga0207675_100005294_pt1 | contig 12405 bp, 8 predicted proteins | sample KBSSwiS42_FD_184305 | JGI IMG/M metagenome (GOLD analysis project Ga0207675, IMG submission 184305) | Switchgrass rhizosphere microbial communities from Kellogg Biological Station, Michigan, USA - KBS Switchgrass S4-2 (SPAdes) (version 2) | ecosystem: Host-associated > Plants > Roots >... | reverse complement strand
CGGCGGCTCCCTATTCTTATTAATAGGTGCCCATCGGCACCTCAAAGGCGGACGAGGATCTTGCCGATGAATTGGCCCGCGCGCAGTTTTTCGAGCGCCTGGTCCAGTTCCTCCAGCCGGTACACCTGATCGATCACTGGTTTGACCTGGTGCTGGCTCATGAAGGTCTGCATTTCCCGGAGGCGGACTCGCGGACCCACCAGCACTCCGACGGCCCGCGCCCCCTTGTCCAACAAAGTCAGTGCCGGGAACTCGCCGCCGTAACCGCTCACGCCGCCGATGATGGCCAGGGTACCGGCCTCGGCCAGGCACTTGGCCGATTCGGCGAGCGTCCCCTTGCCGCCCACCTCGACGATCACGTCGGCGCCGTGACCCTGGGTCAGCTCCAGCACCTTCGCGCCCCACTCCGGGGTCGAGCGGTAGTTGATGCCCTGGCTGGCACCCAGTTCGCGCGCGCGTTTGAGCTTGTCGTCCGAGCTGCTGGTCACGATGACGTTTGCGCCGGCGGCATGCGCGAGTTGCAGGGCGAAGGTCGACACTCCACCGGTGCCCTGCACCAGCACTGTCTTGCCCGGACCTGCGCGGCCTTCGGTGATCACCGCGCTGTAGGCGGCGAGCCCGGCGGTCGGCAGCGTCGCCGCATCCTCATCGCTCCACCCCTTCGGGATCGCGACCAGCGCCGATTCGTCGATGACCACGTAGTCGCCGAACACGCCGTCCAGGTTCGATCCCACGGCACCGCGGATGTGTTCGCCCGCCGGCGGGCCATCGTTCCAGTTGTTGAAATACATGCTGGTGACGCGTTGTCCCACCTTGAACTGGTGCGCGTCCTTGCCCAGCGCCACCACCTCGCCCGCGGCGTCCGACGCCGCGATCATTCCCGTGCGGTCCCGGCCGCCGCTTTGCGCGAGGTTTTCGATCTCTCCACGGTTCAGGGACACCACGCGCACGTGCAGCAAGACCTGGCGCGGACCCGGCGCCGGCACGGGCGCCTCCACGGTCTTGAAGCGGTAGCCACCCTCGATTTTTTCGTACACCACCTTGCGCGTGGTTGGAGGCGTCGTCGCCGAACCAGGCGCTGCGGCGTTGGCCAGCGCTGTCAGGCAACCCGCGAAGACTGCGATGAACCGAAACCCGGCGAAACGCGGCATCATTGTTACCTCCAATGTATGAACCCATCGTCATTGTCGGCGCCGGGCAGGCGGCCGCCCAGGCCATCGAGGTCCTGCGCAAGCGCGGCCATCGCGCGCCGATCAGCGTGATCGGCGACGAAAACCTGTTGCCCTACCAGCGGCCACCGCTCTCCAAGAAGTACCTTGCTGGGACCCTGGAGCGCGACCGATTGCTCATTCGACACGCCGCACATTACGAACAGCACGGCGTGGATTTTCGCCTCGGCTTTCCGGCCGTCAAAATCGACCGGGCCGCACATCGCGTCGAACTCGCCGACGGCTCGCATCTCGACTACATGCGGTTGTTGCTGGCCACGGGCAGCAAACCTCGGCTGCTGCCGGTGCCCGGATCCGAGCTGGCGGGCGTCCACTACCTGCGTACCGCCGCCGACGTGGATTCATTGCGCGCCGAATTCCTTCCGGGCCGGCATGCCGTGGTCATCGGCGGCGGCTACATCGGGCTCGAGGTGGCCGGTACCTGCCGGGAAGTCGGACTCGACGTCACGGTGATCGAAGCCGGCAACCGGGTCATGAATCGCGCGGTCGCGCCGGCCGTGTCCGCGTTTTTCGAGGCAGAACATGCGCGCCACGGCGTGAAGATCCTGTGCGGCACACGCGTCAGCGAGGTGCTGGCGCGTGGCAAATCCAGCGAGTCGGATTCCCCTCGTTCCTCACCGGGGACGGAACGCGTGCGCGCGGTGCGCCTCGAGGATGGCCGTGAGATCGCGGCGGATTTCGTGCTGATCGGCGTGGGCGTCGAAGCGGAGGATGCGCTGGCGCGCGATGCAGGCCTGCCCTGCGACGACGGCATCGTCGTCGATGAATACTGCCGCACCGCGGATCCCGCCATCTGGGCGGCAGGCGACTGCGCTCGCCATCCGAGCATCCACTACGGCATGCGCGTGCGCATCGAGTCGGTGGATAACGCCTTCGAGCAGGGCGCGAGCGCTGCGCTCAACATGCTCGGCCTGACTACCGTGCACGACAAGGTGCCGTGGTTCTGGTCGGACCAGTACGACCTCAAGCTGGTGATCGTCGGCTTGTCGCTGGGCTTCGACGACCTGGTGGTGCGCGGCGATCCGGCGTCGCGCGCGTTTTCAGTGTGTTACCTGAAGGGCGGCGAACTGATCGCCGTCGAGAGCATCAATCACAACAAGGACCAGATGGCGGCGCGCAAGCTCATCCCGGCGCGCGCCCGCCCGGACCGCTCGAAGCTGGCGGACGACGCCATTGCGATGAAGGACGCGCTCTGAGCTGATCCCGGCGCTTCGGCCGGACTGTGAACGAGAGACGGCGCTGGCGCGTTTCCTCCGCAGCACCTGCCCTTGGCACGGCCGAACTCGCCCTGCCGGGCGGTCGCTGTTGCCGACAGCAGCGCGGCCGGCACCGTGATCGGCAAAGCAAGCAGTTGACTCCAGTGCGACAGCTGTACCTTGTGGTTATTGTAGTTAGGGTTGAGGCCGGCAATTCCTTCGGCTTCGATGCCGGGCGAGAAGACATCGAAGTCCCCGTCCCGAACCAGCCGATAGGTTCCATCTGCCCGTACGAGATACGGCAATGCATCGGAATTCAGGCGCGGGTACCGCGGAGCGGGGATGCTGACGACGGTTGCCGAGGCCAGCGACGCATTCCGGCAGGTGACGGCGATTTCCGGAGCGAGCTTTTCCAGTGTGTCCGGGCTGCCGTGTTGCGACTTGCTGCCGGATTCGAAGAAGTCGAACAGCCACTTGCCGGCAATGTAGCGATTGCAGTTGCGACGCACCGCGTCCGGTAGCTCGAGTCCGGACGCGCGCAGATTGTCGGATAAAGCGACCAGGACATCGGCAGGGATCGGACGCACGGAAGCCTTTGGGCGGCGCGTGGCCAGTTCGCTGACCGTTCCCTGGAGCACCTGCAGAAGCCACTGGCCGACGCCGGGATGATCGGGATTGTGAAGATGTTTCCCCACGTAGCCGTAGATCACCTGGTCCAGGAAAGTCTGATACGTGTGCCCATAACAACTGCCAGGGTTTGAGCCGCACGATCCGCCGAAACCGGCGTGTGAATACGCATCCTGCTGACAATGCAGGGCGACGCCCAGCGCGATCAATCTCCTGGCAGTTCCGCGGGGATCTGCATGCACGGCAGGCACTTCGGCAAAGTGTGCGGAAATGACCTCGAGGACGTCTGCGGAGATCTGGCCTGCCTGTCCAGGCGTCCTGCTGAAACAGTGAAACCTCAGATTCTTCTCCGCCTGGTGGACGGAGCTCGTGACGTCTCCCGCCAGTGACAGTTCCGGAGTCGTATCCAGCTCGAGAGCAGCGGCGGTGTCCTGGTTCTCGTCCATTGCTTCATTCGCGCTGGCGATGACCAGCGCATCGGCTTCCGGCCACCCGATTGCCCGGGCGAGCACATAGGTCGTCGAATAGTGAATATCCGCTTCGTAGGCCCGGGCCACGGTCATCGATTGGAGCGATACCACCAAACAGGCAAAAACGAGTCCTTTCATTTGCCGCAACCGTGTAGTCCCCGAAAACTACACGTATGTATCGCGCACACGCCCGCAGGTTCTTTTTACAGCGCGTTCTAATTCCGCGCAGGGATGAAACCGGATGAGCGCCCCGGGGTACAGGGCCGCGGCACCAGGAGTTCGCGATGAAGAATTGTCAGAGGCTGCTCAGGATGCCTGCTGAAGCGCGGTCAGCATTTCCTTGTTGTCCCTGACCACTTCCCGGATGAAATGGGTGTACTGGTTGGGGAACAGCTTCTTCAGCTCACGGTAGGTATCGAACACATTCGTTTCAAAGGTTCTTTCGTTCTTGATCTGTTTCGTCAGCAACGATTTGCCGGTGGCATCCGTGACGGTCAGATCGAGGTCGTACCAGAACCGGGTGTGCGCGCCCGTATCGAAATTCCAGTCGCGCAGGCGGATCTTGATCAGCCGCGACGGAGACGAAGACCGGACCAGTCCGAGCGTCTCGAGCTCACTGCTGAGATCCGTCTCGAGCTGGCGGGCCAGCGCAGTCTTGTTCCTGGTGACGACATCCCGCGGGAAGCCGTAGGTATCGCGGACGATTCCCAGGAAAAACGGATACTTTTCTCCATGGGTCACGTAGGGCCTTGCGTCGGTGACGCTCACGCTGAAGGTTTGCGCAGGCAGCGGTGCGTGGGCGAACGGATCCGGCGCATACGCGAGGTCGTACTTGTAGGCAGTGATACAGCCCGAGAGCAATGCCAGGATGAGGAACAGGGCGAGTCGTACCGACATGGCTGCCGATCCTGCTTCGTTCAGAGCTGCGCTTCGCCGCCGCCACGCGGCCCGCTGCGCCAGCGGGCAAACAATTTTTCCACGTCACCCTGCGTTTCCGCCAGCACATTCCCCATGAGCTGCCGGCCAAGCTCGCGGTAACTGTCGAACTGCAGCTCACCATAGAACTGATCGGAGGTGGGCTGGTCGGGAAAGTCGGGGTTGGTGCGCCAGTAACCGTACACGTCGGCGCCGAGCCGCGTGCGCATCAGCGCCTTGAGGTACAGGATCTCGCCACGGCTGCCGTCGGCGTACAACACGTTGCCCACCAGGTGGACGCGTTCTCGCAGGCTGTCGCCGCCGTGAATCAGCTCGTCGGCGCACAGATCCACATCCGCACCCAGATCGGCGCGTGCGCGTTGCACCGCCTGGCCCAGGTCCGCGAGCGTCGTGCCCGGATCGGCGCCGGCGTCGCTCACGATGATGAAGCGGCAACGGCGGCGCAGCAGTTCATAAAGACCGAGATTCTCGAAGTGCCCGCCGTCGGCGAGATGGATGCGATATTCCTTTTCGCTCAGGCCCATGCCCAGCATCTCGCGCAGCATGAGCTGGTACCACGCCGGCCAGCGGTGCCGGCGCGGCTCGTGGCGCGGATTCGGCAGCCACACCCCCAGGCGCACGTTCAGCAGGGTCATCAGCATGCTCACCGGGCGCGACTTCGTCGCGTAGGTGTCGGGATCCACGGCCGCGCCCGACACCGAAAATGCAGTAGATAGCGTGATCTCGCCGCGCGCGTAGCTGGAGGTGCGGCGGTAACCCGTGGCGGTGGAACCGCAATACAGCGGCGTCAGGATCATGTTCTCGCCGTTGCGCGCGCGCAGCCGCTCGTCGGTGGAGCTGCTGGTGTTCAAAGTGGTGTTGACGATGTGCAGCGGGCCGCCGGATTCGGCGCGGATGTCGGTGAGCCGGAACTCCAGCGGTTGCCGCGGCGGGATCGGCTTGCCGGACGGATCGGCGACATTGGGCATGAATGCTTCGGCGAGCCGGCTGCGGTAGTAGCTGTGCATCGACACCGCGTTGATGTCGGCCACCAGCGCGAGCAGCAGCGAGGCCACGAGCCACACGGCGAAACCGGGCGTTTGCAGCAGCGTGGTGTGATTCACGAGGTGATACAGGGCCGTGAACAGGCCCAGCAGCACCATGACCAGCCCCAGCATCGCCCAGCTGCCGGAGTTCGGGCCCTGCTTGCTGGCGCGCCAGAACGAAAACGCGCCGGTGACCAGCGGCGCGATCCACGTGCCATTACGCGTCAGCTCGGCAATGCCGTCCATGCGGATGATTTTCGCGGCGGTTTCCTCCACGCCGGCGAGTACCGGCAGCAGGCCGAAGCCGAACAACGTAACGCCGCCGGCCAGCAATTGTCCGAGCCGCTGCCTGAGGCTCTCGGCCGCGCTCAGGCGGCGCAACGGCGGGAGCACGGTGCTGAGCGCGAAGACCAGCGTGAACAACAGGTAGAGCGCCAGCGATGCGAGGCCGCCGATGGCGATCAACATGAAGCCGTCGTGGGCGCGGACCGGCCCGGCGCCCGGCATGGTCAGCTCCGCGGGCCAGCCGAACTCGAACCAGTCGGCCGAGGCCAGGCTGATCAACACCAGGAACAGCGGCACCAGCACGAACAGGTTCAGCAGCGTGCCGGAGAGAATGCTGGCCGCGAGCGTCCACGCGGACAGCCCCTTGCCGGTGATGAGGTAGCGGCCGTGGGCGCGCAGCCAGTCGAGCACCGTGCCCCGGCCGCTGGCGAGCGGCAACGCACCGAGGCGCGGCGAGGCGGCCGCCGGCACGTGGGCGCGCAGCCAGCTCAGGCACGAACCGATGTAACCGCCGCCGGACACGGTAGATAGATAGTCGATGCGCGGCAGCAGCCCGCCGCGCGCCAGCGCCTGCAGTACGCCCATGTTGAAGGCCGCCGAACGGATGCCGCCACCCGACAGCGCGAGGCCCACGAGCGGCGCATCGGCGGTGGCGACACCGGCCGCGGCGCGGCGCGCACGAATCCACCCGGCTTCGGCGCGCTCGACCTCGGAGAAATTATCGGTGTATTCCGGCGCGTCGGCCGGACTCACGAAGACGCCCCGGGCAGCGCGCATTCGGCGGACCTGAAGTCCGCGGGTGTCTCGGGCAGGTCGCGATGCACCTTGAGGTACTCGATGATGTCGTAGCGCTCCGGGTCGGTGAGCTCGGGTCCGATCACGCCGTCCGGCAGCGGATTGTTCTTCCGATCCTCGAGATACTTCTTCCAGGTTGCGGCATCCGCGGCGAAGGCGTGACCCGTGTTGTGGTTGCCAGGCAGGGTGGTGTCCAGCCAGAAGCCGTCGGCATCGCCATCGGCATCCGGCTCGGTCACGTACCCCATGTGAACGGGGTCGTACTCGCGCCGCCCCACGAAGAATTTCTGGTCGCGTTTTCCGGGCGGCAACAACATCTGGTAGACCGTCGGCACCGAGCCGTTGTGCAGGAACGGCGGCGTCGCCCACACGCCTTCGAGGGGCCGCGGTTTGTAGCCGGGAATTTCCTGCGGCAGATCCAGCGCGCCATAACCTTCCAGGCACTGCTGCGTCGCGTAGTCGATCTTGTGCTCGGCGTACCAGCGATTCTTGACCATGAGGCCCACGAGGTTCAGCGCGACGCCTTCGCTCAACTTCGTGACGTCCAGGCCCGCGAGCCGCCCATCGACGTACTCCTTGCCATGGCGCAGATCCCACAGCAGCAGCCTGAGATGGCATTTTTCGCCGCAGCCGACGTAGTCAGCCGGTTTCTTGTCGAGTGCCGGCACTTCGGGCAGCGGAACGAACACCTGCGCCAGCGCGGCGTCGATGTCGCGAAACGCGGTTTCCGGGAGGCCTGCGGCAGCGGAGTCCGGATCGGGATACGCGGCGGCGACCACGCTCAGCGGCCCGCCCGTGGAAGCTTCGCGCAGCTGCGCCAGCTCGCGGATGCGGAAACGCACGTCACGCGACAGCGCGCGCAGCAGGTGTGGCCGCAACGTGTCGGCGAGCTCTGCGTTGGTGAGACCGGTGACCGACAGATCGTAACGACGGTCCATGAAACGCATCGCGGCCGTCGGATCGGTGCCGATGTGAGCCAGCGGGATCACCTCGATGCGCCACACGGTTCCCGGGATGGGCTTGAGCGGCGCGCTGGCCAGCTGTCGCGTGGGTTCGGCGACGTGGGGACCATGACATTCCTGGCAGCGTTCCTTGAACAGCACCTCACCGCGCGCGGCCTTGTCGTGGTCGACACTGCCGAGGATTTCCTCGGGCCAGCGCGGCGGACGCAGCATCTGCAGCGCACCTTCGATGCGATGCAGCCCCGGGATGTCCACCGAGCTGCGGAAACGTTCCTGCGGCGCCAGCGGTTTTCCATCTGCGTCCACGTACGGCGTGTTGGCGCCGACGCCCAGCGCCTCGCCGACATTACGCGCCAGCGGTTGCGCCACCGAGCCGTTGTACTGCACCCAGTCGAACTTCCAGATGTTCCACAGGTACGGGTAACTGACCGGCGCATCGCCGTCCTGGTAGTTGGAGTGGTCCATGTGGTCGCCGAACACGGTGTTGCCGATGCGCCCGAGCGCATCCGTGCGGCCGAATCCCTCGTGCACCGGGTACAGGCCGCGCAGCGGGTTGTTCTGTTGCGCTGCGAGGATGGCGCGGATCGTGGCGCGCAGCGCTGTCGCGAGTTCCGCCTTGCCCTTGGGGTACTCCGCACCCAGCACCTGGTGCGCGAAGCGGTCGAACTTCCACGGCGCCGCCGAGGTGCTGATGAGCGAGGACAGCAGCAGCGGTGCGAAATTGCCGCGCGACATGTCGGTGAAAGCGTGCATGGCCTGCCCGCCGTCGATGCGGATTGCACGCGTGTGTCCGTTCACCGTGCGGTGGATCTCGCCGGTGTGGCAGGCGGCACAGGTGATATCGAGCACGTCTTCGTGAACGCTCGCGTCGAAATGTTTCGTGAAGCCGATCGGCAGCTGCTGCGGATTCTCCGGGCTCGGCTCCGGGTCGACGATGAACCGCAGCTTGCGCATGTGCGCCGGATCGGCGAAGCGCTCGGTCGAGAACGGCAGCTCGAGATTCACGAACCAGGAATATCGCAATGCACCCGTCGTGGCGCCCTGCGGCACCGACGTTCCCTGCGGGGTGTAGTAATAACGGCGCCGCAGCTCCGCGTTTTGTCCGGGACCCCAGCCCTGGTCCAGCCAGACGTATTCGTCGACCGGTTCGAGCGCCGGGATTCCATGTGTTGGCCACAGCACGAACCAGCTGAAAGCGCCCACGGCCAGGATCAGAACCAGCGCCGCCAGACGCAGCGTCCACTTCAGCAATCGACGCATCGCGTTACTCCCTTCGCGAACTGTCGCATACTGCGTTCAGAAAACGAGGCGACAGGACGGCGATTGTGAACAGGCTTCAGGACGTTGCAACTGTTTCATGGATGCGCTGGCTGCTCGCTGCCGTGGTTGTTAGTGCGCACGCGGGCGTTTCCGGGGGTTCTCCCGGGGTCACGACGATCGCGCCCGACGAATCCGTGCAGGAACAGTCGCTGACGACGGCGATCGAGATTCTGCAGGACCGCGGCCGCGAACTGACCATCGCCGACGTGAGCAAGCCTGCATCGAATCTGGGATTCGTGGCCGGAACGCCCGAAAACACCAACGTCGGATTCTCGGATTCCGCCTGGTGGGTGCGGTTCACGCTACGCAATGCCGAGAGTGAGCCGCGGCTCGTCTATCTTCGCCAGAGCTACCCGCTCATCGACTGGCTCGAGCTGTACGAGCCCGCGGCGGAACGCTGGAAGACACACGCCACCGGCGATCGCCGCCCGTTCAATTCGCGCGACGTGAAACACAAGGATTTCCTGTTCCCGGTGACGCTGCCGCCGCAGTCCGAGCGCACCTTCTATCTACGGTACCTGTCGCAGGGACCGGTCGACATCAACCTGTCACTGGTCGGCGCCAGTTCGCTGGCCGAATCACTCAGCAAGGAACAGATGGCCTACGGCATCTATTTCGGCTGCGTGCTCATGCTGCTGGTGTGGAGCGGACTGGTATTCGTCGCGGTACGCGACAAGGCATTCCTCTCCTACTTCGCGTACGTCGCCGCCTTCGGCATCTACATGACGGTGAACACCGGCTTCGCCTACCAGTATTTCTGGCCGGACAGCCCGCGCTGGGCGAATTCAGTGCTGATCGTGATGTTGAACCTGGCGATCGTCTCCGCACTGCATTTTTCCGTGACCATCCTGCGCTCGCGCGACTACACGCCGCTGCTGTTCCGCATCGCGCAGGTCTTCCAGGGTCTCGGTGTCCTGGGCGTGGCGCTGACGCCGTTCATGTCCTACTCGTCACTGGTGAGGCCCACGGCTTTCGTCGCGCTGCTGGCGGTGGCGTTCATGATCACGCTCGGCATCGTGAGCCTGCTCGCAGGCTCGCGGCCGGCGCGCTTCTACGTGACCGCCTGGGGTGCCCTGCTGGTCGGCTCGGTCATTTTCCTCTTCAAGAACTTCGGCCTGGTGCCGCACACTTTCATGAGCCAGCACAGCTGGCAGGTCGGCGCACTGCTCGAAATGCTGCTGCTGTCGATGACGCTCAGCAGCCGCATGAACGAGCTCAAACACCAGAGCCGCACCGATCCGCTCACGTTGTTGGGCAACCGCCGGCTGTTCGACGACCGCCTGCCGATCGAATTCTCGCTGGCGCGCGACTCGCGCCGGCACCTGTCGCTGCTGGTGCTGGATATCGACAACTTCAAGGCCTACAACGACAAGCACGGTCACCTGGCGGGCGACGAGGCCATCAAGATCGTGGGCGCGGCGCTGCGGCGTCACACGCGCAAACCCGTGCTCGCCTGCCGCTACGGCGGCGACGAGTTCTGCGTGATCCTGCCCGGCGCCGACACCGAGACGGCCGCGCAGATCGCCGAGCGGCTGCGTACCAACGTCGCGGCGGCGCGCGACGGCGAACTGGCGATCACCATCAGCGTGGGTTACGCCTCCGTGGCCGACGCCGTGTTCGACAACCACGAGAAGCTGTTCGATGCCGCCGATGCGGCGTTGTACGCGGCCAAGGAAAGCGGCCGCAACCGCATCGCCGAGTTCAAGGGACGGCGCGCCGAGGACATGCCCCGCCGCACCTCGAAGCCGGCGGCCGACCTGCCCGGCTGATTTGCCTGCCGTTTCATGCTGCGGCGCGGGCGCCCGGTTTCCGCGCTTGCCACGTTTACTACAACTGTCATAGACTCGACCACAGCTGTAGTGACGGAGTGCCCGTGCCCGAACCCAAACTCAGCGCGCTCGAGCTGCGCATCATGTCGGAATTCTGGAGCCGCGGACCCTGCTCGATCCGCGAGATCCACGAGGCGCTGCTGAAGCGCGACAAGCCGGCCTACACCACCGTGCAAACCATGGTCTACCGGCTCGAGACCAAGGGCGCGCTCAAACGCACCAAGAAGATCGGCAACGCGCACGTGTTCGAGGCCACGACTTCACGCGCCTCGGTGCAGACCCGGCTGCTGCGCGAGTTGTTGGGCCTGTTCGGTGGCAGCGCCAAGCCGGTCATGGCGCACCTGGTGGAGATGGGCAAGATCTCGCATGAGGACATCGAAGAGGCGCAGAAGCTGCTGGACGCGCACCGCGGCAAGGCGGGCCAGGCGAGGCTCAAATGAGCGGCGCGTTGTTCGATCACCTGTGGCAGTCGACGCTGTTCGGGCTCGCCATCTGGGCCAGCACGCTGGCATTGCGTGGCAATTCCGCCGCGGTCCGGCACTGGTTGTGGCTGCTGGCATCGGTGAAGTTCCTCGTGCCGTTTTCGCTGCTGTACGGCATCGGCGCGGCGGCCGGCGTCGTGCGGGCCGTCGAAGTGCCGCCTGACTACTTCGCCACGCTGAGCGTGGCGGCACCGGTGATGTCCCCGTCCGTTCTCCACGCCGGCGCGCCGGCGGCGCCATCATTGTTCCTGCCGGTCGTCGCGGCCGTGTGGCTCGCCGGATCCGCATGGCTGGGGACGCGCTGGTTGCAGGACTGGCGGCTCGCCGGCCGGTTGTCGCGGGCGACACGGCGCGACGCGCAGGGCGCTGCGGACGTCAGGCTGATCGACGCCGACATCGAACCTGCCGTGGTGCGGGTGTTCCAGCCGGTCGTGTTGCTGCCCGCCGCGCTGCCCGAAAAGATGTCCACGGCCCAGCTCGATGCGGTGCTCGAACACGAGCGCGAACACATCGGACGTCACGACAATTTCAAGGCTCACCTGCAGCGGCTGGCCGAGACCCTGTTCTGGTTTCATCCGCTGGTGTGGTTCATCGGCCGGCGGCTGGTCGATGAGCGCGAACGGGCCTGCGACGAAGCGGTGCTGGCGCGCGGCCACGACGCGGGTGAATACGCCGCCGGCATCCTCGCGGTCTGCCGGCATTGCCGCTCGCACACGCCACGCGCCATGGCCGCCCTGTCCGGCAATCTCACCGCGCGCGTGCGCCAGATCCTCGACGGCGGCCGGCCGGTTTCACTGGGCTTCACCAAGGCGTTTGCGCTGACGCTGGGTTCGCTGCTGCTCGCGGCCGCGCCGCTGGTGGCCGGCGCGCTCGACGGCTCGGCGCATCGGCGCGAAATCGTCGCCGTGAACGGTGGGCTGCTCCTCAATGCGCGGATCGAAGTGCGCGCAGCGGCCGCGGATGGCGCTTCGATGTCCTTCGATGCCGCCGGGCGCGAGATCGCCATCCGCAACAGCTCGCTGCGCGAGCTCATCGCGCTGGCCTACGAAGTAGATAGCCGGCAGGTGAAGGGCAGCGGCTGGCTCGACTCGCCACGCTACGACTTCCGTGCAGCGCTGCCGGCGGATCTGCGGGAACCGGACGACTTCGATCCGGCCGCGCTGCGGGCCATGGTCAACCGCCTGCTGGCCGAACGTTTCGATCTCGAGATCCACGTCAACCAGCAATGCCAGGAACCCTGCGGCCCGCG
>Ga0207675_100005292_pt1 | contig 12409 bp, 9 predicted proteins | sample KBSSwiS42_FD_184305 | JGI IMG/M metagenome (GOLD analysis project Ga0207675, IMG submission 184305) | Switchgrass rhizosphere microbial communities from Kellogg Biological Station, Michigan, USA - KBS Switchgrass S4-2 (SPAdes) (version 2) | ecosystem: Host-associated > Plants > Roots >... | reverse complement strand
AAATGATCCCCACTTCCAACGTTCAGCCATGGCGCCGGTGGGGATCGTTGCGGCCGTATCCATGAACACCATCGAGAACAAAAAGAGTGCAAAAACGCCAACGTCGTAAGTGTCGCCGCCCAAGAAGAAGCCCTTCGTGCCAAACAGACCGAGGGAATGGCCGGCAATTGTGATCGTGTATTCAGAATTGAGTGGAGCAGTACCGCCCAATGGGAGAACCACACCAACGCCGCCCATCTGCAACGCATATCCGCAGATCCAATAGCCAAGCAAACCGATCCCATAAACCATCAGGTTCATGGCCATCGTGTGCGCTGCGTTTTTTGCGCGAGTGAAGCCGGTCTCGCAAAAAGCAAATCCAGCCTGCATGAACATCACCAGGAATCCCGCCAGTAGGATCCAAACAAAATTGCCGGCGATCTTTGCGTGACCTACTTCGGTCGCGATCTCCTGCAATGTTGGAGCAGCCGGATTTGCTGCGACCACATCCGAGCCCCGGCCCGTTCCGGCTCCGGTTGGATCACCAGCAATACCAACTAAAGGTGTCGCCATTAAAAGCACACAAGCCAGCGCCAGCATTTTGAACATTCGTTTCTACTCCTCAGAATCGGCAGCTCTAATGCTCGCGGCGTAGTACAAGACGTATGCCGCTAGATGCACAGCTGTTTTGCTGAGTCTTTAAGTACCTTGTGCGTCTCTAGTGCTACAACTTTGTAGGTTTGAGCGTTGCCACCTACAAGAATGTAAGACGATTTATGTAGCCATAAAACTTTTCACTTTGACTTGTCGAACTCTACGCTTCAACATGCCGCTCCATGGTGGCTACTGAACGCGTCGCAAAATCAACTGGCAACGGTCCGCGAGCCAAGAGTACCGAACTGATCTCGCGCGAGCGCCGTGAGGTCAGAAAGCTTGCGACTTTGGTCGAAATCGGTCGCATCCTGGCCGACGCGAGCAATCTAAAAACCGCTTTCTCTGCCACACTCGAAACACTCGGACGGCATCACGGCATGGTGCGCAGTTTTGTAATGCTGTTGGATCAAGAGAGCGCAAAGATCCGTATCGAAGGTACCTATGGCCTTAATCAAGAATCTGCTCACCGCGTCAGTTATCGCATCGGAGAGGGCGTTATCGGGCGTGTTGTTCAAAGCGGTAGGCCGGTTGTCGTACCCCAGGTCAGCCGCGAGCCACTGCTGCTAAACCGCTTGCGAGGTTATGAGCAACACGTTACTCGAAAGGAAATCAGTTTCATTTGCGTGCCCGTAGTGATCGGCGGCAAAGCCATCGGCGTCATAGGCGCTGATCTGATCTATAAGGAAGAGCGCGACTATGACCGCACCACAAAGTTTCTCAGTGTAATTGCCACAATGACGGCACAGGCACTCAAAGTGAGGCAGGGCCTCGAGGCCGACAAGAAGCGCTTACTGGACGAAAACACTCATCTCAGGCAGGAGCTGCGTGAGCGTTATAACTTTGGTCACATTATCGGGAACTCGAATCCGATGCGCCTGGTCTACGAGCAGGTGACGCAGGTGGCCCGCACCAACACCACTGTGTTGCTGCGTGGGGAATCTGGCACCGGGAAAGAGATGCTTGCGCACGCCATCCACTACAACTCACTGCGTGCCAGCAAACCGTTTGTCAAAATAAGTTGTGCTGCCCTTCCCAACACGTTGATTGAATCTGAGCTCTTTGGCTACGAGAAGGGCGCCTTCACAGGGGCTCAGTCGCGGAAGAAAGGAAGGTTTGAACTGGCGGATGGCGGCACGTTGTTTCTGGATGAGATCGGCGATCTCGACCTCGCCACGCAAGTGAAGTTGCTGCGCGTGCTGCAGGAACGCCAGTTCGAAAGACTGGGCGGCGTTGAAACAATCAAAGTAAACGTCAGGCTAATCGTGGCCACCAACAAGGACCTCGAAGAGGCCATTAAGCGAACGCAATTTCGAGAGGATCTTTACTACCGGCTCAACGTCTTCACCATATTTATGCCTCCGCTGCGAGAGCGCAAGCCTGACATCCTGTTGCTCGCCGAGCATTTTGTAGAGAAGTTTGAGCGCGAACATAGCAAACGCATCAAGCGCATTTCCACACCCGCAATCGACATGCTCACGAGCTATCACTGGCCCGGCAACGTACGTGAACTCGAGAATGTGATTGAGCGCGCTGTTCTGGTGTGCGAGTCAAACGTTATTCATGGTCATCACCTGCCCCCATCGCTACAGACGGCAGAAGGTTCCGACACTGTTACACGCTTATCACTCGCTTCAGCAATGGAGGCATATGAGCGGGATCTGATTCAGGATGCACTTAAGACCTCACGTGGAAACCGGGCCAAGGCGGCAAAGCTTCTCGACAGTACAGAACGAATCATTGGTTACAAAACTAAGAAATATAGGATCAAGTGCGATCGCTTTCGCGCCTGACCCAATACTTCGGCCGACATTCTTGTCTGCCACTTCGGTATGTCCTACAAATTTGTACCCTCAACACTATTGAGACGTTATGACCGTTGATAATTCGATAACCTGTCCGGCGCGAAGCACTTTGCTAGTGAGTTTCTCACCGGATTTCAGTCTGCTCAGATTGGCATAGATCTGATCGAGAGTGCCGTCGACTGTCACGGGAGTCCCATTTATCTCGAGAAGAATTCAGGATCGCATCACGTCTTCAGCGGGCACAAATTGACCAACCCTTATCGCCTTCTGTTACTCCATACCGTACTGCCACCTGAAAAATTCCACGGGAGCATGAGCGTTCAGCCGCAGGAATAGAGGGAAATAAATGAGTCAGTGAGCGAGTCTTGTTTCGAATGACGAAAGGGGCTCTTCGTCTCTGTGCCTCTGTGGTTAACTATTGCTCAGGAGAAACGAACCACAGAGACACAGAGGCACAGAGAATACGTTCGGCAAGAGACTTTGGGGCAAAGCTATCAATGTGCAAGGGAGGTGAAGAAACACGATACTCGTCCTGATAGCAGAGGAACTCGAAGAGTATTCTTCAGTTTAAAGCGCGAATGCGCGAAAGGGCCCGGTCTCACTATTGTTGTTGTACCAAACGCGCAAACTCATGCAACTCGACGTTGTTGAGATCGGATACTGCCCAGTAGTTCATGCCTGAACTGGTCCAATGGATCAGGTTATATCCCTGGCGTTGGAACGTGACTTCCCCTGTCGAGCCAGATTGTTCAGTCGGCCAGATATACAGATTGATGTAATGCAAGCGGCGCTGGTAAATGAGTGTCGCCACGCTTCTGTTATTCAAATACTCCAACCGGCCACCGTAAAGACGAAAATCCTGACCGGCAAAATCTTTAACCGGTGGAGCGAAATCCACCTTGCCGTCAAACCAGGGCTTGACTGTGTGCTGATCGGAAGAGAGCACATCGGTAAGATGACTCCCACCGAGCAACAGCGAACGGACGTGATTCGAGACTAGCTCCTGGGCCAGTAGTTCATCGCTGGAAGGACGACTAACTCCCGGCAAGATCCTCCACATCAGCACTCCGATCAAAACCATAAAGGCCAGGGACGCTCCAACCGCGACCCAGCGCCAGCCTAAGGCGCGCGGAGATCTTTCGGACTTGGCCTCCTCTCTCACCGCCGACTGGATGCGTTTCTTCAGCTTTTCAGATGCAGGGTAGTAGAGTGATTTATCCCTCAGAGAAGAACGCAATGTTGTTTGGCTGCGATAGGTGTTCGCACAGACCTGGCATTCATTTATATGGCGCTCAATCTCCAAATTGTTGGCTGGATCCAGCTCACCATCAACGTAGCCGTGAATTAGCTCCTGTGCTCTTTGGCAACTCACTTAAAACCTCCGCCGCATGTGTTTCGTTAGAGCGTCCTGCAACCGCTTGCGTCCGCGGGCCAGACGCGACATGACCGTACCCAGCGGCAAGTCGATGATTCCAGCGATTTCCTTGTACGACATTTCTTCCAACTCACGTAGTACCAGCACCTCGCGATATTCTACGGCTAGTTCTTCCAACGCTCGTCTCACGATCTCTGTGTCCTGGCTCTGTTGCAGGAGCGCTTCAGGATCCAAATCCTCGCTCTCAATCTCCTCCAGCTCGTCATCAAGCGGAACGCTGAATTGAGGCGAGCGATTGTGCTGCATCCAGGTGTAGGAGGTATTCCTTACAATCGACAACAGCCAGGATCGGCCGTCCGTGCCATGAAAACCTCCGAAGAACTTAAATGCCCGTAGATAAGCCTCCTGAACGACATCGTCAGCATCGGAGTCATTGCGCGTCAGCCAACGCGCCAGGTTATGAGCTGCGTCCACGTGCGGTAAGACCGCGTCCTCAAAACTGGCGAGTCTTTCGTCTTGCAATTGCTCTTCCTGTTTGCCCTACCACGCCATCAACTATTAAGACCAGTCTTTGACCGTTTTTATTCCCGCTTCGAACTCAATCTCATGGCAGGGAATATAGCCCCGGGAAGAGTGGTATAGCCATACAGAGACGCCGGTCATAGAAACGTAGGTGGAATTCGAATTTTAAGCGGCCCGCGCGAGGACGTTATGGCAAGAGAAGATCCTGTCAAAGAAGAACCAAGGATAGTACGCGATGAGATACAGCCCTTCGAGGAACTCTTCAAAGCTCATCATCGCCGAGTCTACGCTGTGTGCTTGAGGATGACTGGAAACGCTGCGGAGGCTGAGGATCTCACGCAAGAAGTCTTCCTCCAGGCGTTTCGCAAGCTGGGATCCTTTCGCGGTGAGAGTGCTTTTAGCACATGGCTGCATCGCCTGACGGTCAACTGTGTTCTTATGCACTTTCGCAGACGTCGCAGCAGAAGAGAGCAACTAACCGAAGACGGTGAAGTGCCTGAGCGGCCTATCGTGCAAAGCGTTCCAGGGAGCTCCAATTTGCTCGATCGGCTCGCGCTGGATGAAGCGATTCTCAAACTGTCTCCCGGATATCGAGCCGTCTTCATCCTTCATGATGTTGAAGGATTACAACACGTCGAAATCGCGGAGATCCGGGGCTGCTCTGTTGGAACATCGAAATCGCAACTCCACAAAGCTCGTCTGAAATTGCGCCGCCTGCTCAAGCAACGGACTGTTGCAACAAAGACGCCTTGGATCAAGCTATGTCTGAATCTGTCGGAATAAATTAGTGGACAGGCAGGTCTTGCTTATAGGACGTCGAGCTCAGCGTGCCACGAAGGCGGGACTTGCTGGCCGCGGGTTCCGGGAGGGGTGACAATTGAGACAGATTATCATTCGCTTATTCGTTTCTCTTACGTTGTGTGGGTTCACGAGCGTTGTCCGACTTAGCAGCGCTATCGTGGCGCCACAAATCAGCACCCGGTCCGTATGGACTCTGAGACTCATCCTGGCTTCTCTGCTTTCTCCCATCTTGTTCAGTTTCCTGGATCGGCTCACGTCAAGTTCGACAACCTGGAGTCCCATTGGGAAGTCAAAAAATGCGTAACATCCTATCAGGCGTAATCCTAACCTTGGCGTTGGCGTCAATTGCAATTCTCGCGCTAACCATGCTGGGACTCATGCCGGTGACCGCTGACGGGCCGCATCCAAGACTAGAAGCGAAGATCATGCCGGTTGTGCTGCACGCTTCCGTTGCTCGGCGCGCCCCTGGGGAGAAGAATCCCGTTTCACTGGATGAAGATAATCTTAAGGCTGGAGTCAATATCTATAAGGCCATGTGCGCTAGATGCCACAGCACTCCTGCTGGCGGGGCGAGTGTGTACGGGCAGTCGTTTTATCCACCAGCACCGCAGTTACAGGGCGGATTACCGGCATACACCGATTCCCAACTCTTCTGGGTTATCAAGCATGGAATAAGGAACACCGGGATGCCGGCATGGGGAAGTATGCTTTCGGACGAAGAGATCTGGCAGATTGTTACTCTCCTAAAGAACTCGCAAGATCTACCTCCATCCGTTGAAAGCGAATGGGACCGAGCAAAGAGCAAAGCCACACGATAAGTAACTCTTCGCGTGAGAGCATGAGCAGTCTATGCCACGTACAACTCTACCTGACCTTCGGAGATTCTTGTGAGCATAGTCGTTAGCGTGATTCTGGCCGGCCTCTTTGTATTCCTTGCAGGTTTCAATGTGTGGACCATGTTGACGGGCATGCCTGCGAGTAGGAGCAGGTTGTGGACTCAAATTCATCGAGTTGCCGGGTATTCGTCTGACCATCCTTTGACTCTCAAGAAGATAACTCACAGACAGTGGCTCTCACCTACAGTTAGTCCCTACGGAATAAGACCGCCAACCTTGTCCTTTTATTCCAGCGAGTCTGATGAAAACTCTTGCGGGAATATTTCAGTGGCTTCCTCGGTATGAATAGCTGAAGGCAACACCGCCATATGAATTGAGGCCTGACGGGACCAGCTTTCGCGTTATTGAAAATCAAAGACAGAGACAGGGAGGATTCAGAAATGCTTCGCGGATTGAATAGGGATTTGTCGCGCTTCGTGATGGTGATTTTGCTGGGTCTGTTTCTTACCGGCTGTAGCCTGAGTAACGGCGCCGAGCAAAACCGAGTCAGCTCAGTGAGTCAGTCAAGGCCCCAGCCGGCAGCGGCTCCGGATTCAGACATGTCAAACATGAAGATGCCGGAAAGGCCGCCTTCCTCTGAGACGAAAGTAACGACGGTGAATTCAGTTCCCAACCAGGTCGTAATCGAAAACTTCTCATTTGTGCCAGCTACCCTAACAGTCAAAGCCGGCACCAAAGTGACTTGGGTCAATCGCGATGACGTGCCCCACACCGCGACCGAAACTGACAAACGTTTCAACTCCAAAACTCTGGATACCGACGATCAATTCGATTTCACCTTCAGTGAGCCGGGTACATACAACTACTTCTGCGCCCTCCATCCAAAGATGACGGGACAAATAATTGTTAAATAGTTTTTCCAAAAGGAGACACGATGTCAGACGAGCAGAAAAAAGATCAAGATAATCAACTCGAGCGCCGCAGTTTCCTTAAGTGCATGGCGTGGGCAGGCGCCGGAGTGATCTGGGTTATGAATGCGGGTGTGCTTTCTTCCTGTCAGCTTGTACCTGGGTATAGTCGTCACAAGGGCGTCTTCAGCTTCGTTCAGATCAGCGATAGCCATATCGGCTTCAACAAAGAGCCGAATCAGGATGTAACGAAGACTTTTCAGGAAGCCGTGAATAAAATCAATGCGCTCGAGGATCAACCGGCCTTCCTGATTCATACCGGTGACATCACTCACCTGTCGAAGCCCGAACAATTCGATACCGCCGCGCAAATTCTTAAAGGCGCGAAAACGAATCAGGTTTACTACGTACCTGGCGAGCATGATGTGTTTACTGACGACGGGAAGATGTATCTAGAACGATTTGGTCGGGGAACGCAGGGCAACGGTTGGCAAAGCTTCGACTACAAGGGCGTGCATTTTATCGGACTGATCAATGTCCTGAACCTCAAGCAGGGCACTGGGACTGGGCTCGGTGGCAGTGGGTTCGGTCAATTGGGGCAAGACCAGTTGGAGTGGTTGCAAAAGGATGTCCAGGGGTTGTCGAGCAGCACTCCTATCGTCGTCTTTGCTCACATACCTTTATGGACCATCTATCCTGAGTGGGGTTGGGGAACAGACGACAGCGCACAAGCGCTCTCTTATCTAAAACGCTTTGGATCGATCACAGTGCTGAACGGTCACATTCATCAAATCCTTCAAAAGGTTGAGGGCAACGTTGTGTTTCACACAGCGCGCTCGACTGCCTTTCCGCAACCTGCTCCGGGTACGGCGCCTGCGCCTGGACCGATCAAAGATGTGCCCGCAGACAAACTTCGTAGCGTGCTTGGTTTGACGGACGTTAGTTATGTGACCAACGGCAGTCCGCTTGCGCTTACAGACTCGACGCTTGTGTGACGAATGGCGTGAAAAGCCCGGGGTCAATCCGTGTTTGGAACAATCTCAAATTCACCGCTGAGTCTAATGTCTTGAGAGGAGGCTCCGACCATCACGCGAAACATTCCGGGCTCGACCACGAATTTCATATTTCGATCCCACAGACTCAGGTCGGCCGGCTTCAACGTGAAGGTCACCGTCTTTGTCTCACCCGCTCTAAAACTCACTCGAGCGAAGCCACGCAAGTTCTTCTCGTAGGTCGTTACACTGCTCACCAGATCACGCGTGTAGAGCTGAACTATCTCCACGCCTTCACGCGAACCTGTGTTTTTCACGTCGAGCGTCACGGTCACTGAGCCGTTGGCTCTCTGCTGCGTGGGGTTGATCTTCAAGTTGCTATAAGTGAAGTTGGTATAACTTAGTCCGTAGCCAAAGTAATAAAGCGCGCCATTGACTCGCGACTTCTCCCCTTCCCATTGCGCGTTTGGTTTGGTAGGAAAATTAAAGGGAATCTGGCCAACAGTCTTTGGAAATGTCATTGTCAGTTTGCCGCTGGGGTTGTAGTCGCCAAATAGGACCTCCGCGATTGCGGTTCCGCCTTGCGCACCCGGAAACCACGCTTCAATAATTCCCGGAACATATTTATTCACCCAGTTGATGGTCATCGGTCGTCCGCTCAGCAACACAACAACCACCGGTTTTCCCGTCGCATAAACCGCCTGAACTAATTCCAACTGCCTACCGGGAAGATCTAAACTTGTACGACTTGCACTCTCACCAACCGTTCTGGCGGAGTCTCCTAAAACAACAACCGCCACGTCGGAACTCTTTGCAGCCTCAACTGCTTCGTCAATCTGGCGCTTTTCCTGAGTCGTTAGCGGTTCGGGCAACACTTCAGTTTCCGGCCAATGTTCGCTCACCACGTCGCACCCCTTCGCGTAGTTCACCCTCACTGAACTGTCAAGCAAGTTCTGAATCCCCTGCCGGACCGTGACTCCGTGAACAGCAGAAGGACCATAGCGATACTGGTTCAAGGTTTGATCGTCAGCGTTTGGACCAATGACCGCTACTGATTGGATCTGTTTACTCAAGGGCAAAACGTCGCGATCGTTTTTCAAAAGCACCAGACTCTCGCGGGCCGCCCGCAAAGCTACGGCTTGATGCTCTGCGGAGTTAACGATCGTCCTGGTTCTGTTTGTGTCTTCGATATAAGGATGATCGAACAGCCCGAGCGTAAACTTCACGCGCAACACGTCCCTGACACGATCATCCAGAGTCCGCACCGGAACCTTGCCTTCTTTGACAAGCTCGCGTAGCGGCAAAATAAAATCTTCGGGCCTGGTGAAGTTTGTTTTCACGTTCAAGCCCGCCATGATTGATTGTCGAACTGCATCTTTCATGTCGGCAGCCACGGCGTGTTTGTTGTAAAGGTGTTCAACCGCGGCGCTATCCGAAACGACATAACCTTTGAAGCCGAACTCTTTTCTCAGCCGTTGAGTTAACCAGTAACTGCTACCTGTAACTGGAATGCTATCGTAGTCGTTGTAGGAGCTCATTACGCCCAGCAGACCTGCTTCTTTAATAGCGGCGATGAACGGCGGCAGCAGTATGTTTTCAACTTCACGAGGCGAGACTTGTGGATCGGTGCGCGCTTCTCCTTCGCGAGCGCCTTTGCCAACACTATAAACAGCGAAATGTTTGGCCGTGGACGCGACGGTGTAATTTTCCTGGAGACCCTTAACCATCTCAACGCCGAGCTTTGACGCAAGATATGGATCTTCGCCATACGTATCTTCGACTCTTCCCCAACGCTGATCCCGGGCCACGTCGAGAGTCGGGGCATAGATGTTTGTGTATCCCAAAGCCCGGGCTTCGCTGGCTGTGATCCGTCCGACCTCGCGCACAAGTTCTGTGTCCCAGGTGTGTGCCAGACCCGACTGCGAGGGAAAACTCGTTGCCACTGGAAATGCGACGCCGCGAAGTCCTTCATTCGTGAAGTCAACCGGAATGCCCAGGCGAGTGTCCTCGATGAAGAAGCGCTGTACTTCGTTCATGGCCCAAACGTGTTTCTCAATATCTGTGGCGTAGACACTCTTGGAGCCGGCGGCCCATCCGTTGAGGTGCTCGTCAATGTTGGCAATGCCATCCTTCCAAATCTGATTCTTCCAATCGGGAGTTGGAAGTTCGTCTTTAAGCACGCGGCGGTAGCCGTAAAGTGTGGCTGTTTGGCACGTCTTCTCTTCGAGAGTCATCTGCGAAAGCAGATCGTTGAGGCGTTTATCGACATCGATTTTCGGATTCTCATAGACATCCATGCGGCCGTTCTTGTTCAGATCGATCCAGCCGGAGTGGTAGATGTCTTTTTTGGTTGATTGAGATTGAGGAAAGAGATTCAGAAGAAGAACGAAAGTGATTAGGATCAGGATCGTTTTCATTTTTCTTTGCGGCCGCCCGTAAAGTCTCGACCCCGAGTTTACCAGAAGGACCACGGCAGCAGCGTAAAGTTCTCGGCGGACTTTGCAACGCTGCCAGCAGTTAGAGGACTCTCATGAATGCCACTAGGTCCAAAGGTCTCCCCAACGCATCATGTGGTCCATCACGGTTCGACTCCCGCCCTCGGCACCAGAAATCTCGCTGTTTTTTGCGACTTCCATCAACTTAGCCCATGTAAGATCTTAGCTCGACGGATACTCGATGGCTAAGTTGATAACGGGACGTGTTGATACGAAACGAAGTGATACTTTGTCGACCGCTTCGCGCGTACATCTTGTTTCGTCTCGTTTCGTAAGACTAAGAAACCGCCATGCCTCGGACTTAAAATCCGTTGGCGAGGATGTTGGCTCCTATCGCTGGCGCAATAGAGCAATCATCTTATGCTGTTGTTCAAGGCCTTTCTTCGTGGCGGTTCATTCCGGACCGAGCGCACTGTTTCTTTTCAGCCCCACGCTCTCACCGACTTCACATGGACCACTTCCCTCTTGAACACTAACGCAATAGAAATAACCAGTTCTGCCTGCAACGATTACCATTCACGCGAGGATTGATGAGTTGCGCGCGTTAGGGCTCAGCTTTTGCGAACCATGGGCACAAAAAGTAGCGAGTTTCGAGCAAGAGTCTGGCAAGAGTCTGGCAAGCGCAAGTAGCACGAATCCAGGCATAGACGTAAACTATTGACTTTGCTGTACTACCGACCATGTTGCGGGACAGATGAACTGGTAGAGCGTGGGAGTCTGGCTAGCGCAAGTGGCACGCATCAACTATGGAGGTAAACTATTGATTCTGTTATACTACGCCGACACGGCGGGGTAGCTCAGATGGTTAGAGCGTGGGATTCATAACCCCAAGGTCGGCGGTTCGATCCCGCCCCCCGCTACCAATGGAGTCAATAACTTAGAACACTCGCTCTTTTGAACTTGGGAGCTCCAACCCCAACGCCACTCTCTTACCGTTGCAGGGGCAGCAATTTAGCCGAATTCAGAATTACAGCAACTTTACAACAACATGATCCATATCTTGGTCCAAAGCAGAGCCCATTAGCCGATGCTTACCGCCTTCCACTGAAGTTATACCTCGGACACCGGACATGTTAATGCTCTTCAGATGTCGGTCGCACCTTGTCGCCGTCGGACTCCTGACCTGGTAACCAGCAATCGAGTTTTTTGCCTAATCGCGTGTTGCGGGTAAGTCGGGAAGTAGCAACCGTGAGTGCTGCCCGGGGGATCGGCACCTTCCTTCTCTGAGCTTTCATGGAGTTACCGCTTCCAGAAGGTGGATAAGCTACTAGAAACACAATATCACTCATGTTTGATTTTACTTTGAACCGAATAAATCGATACTGTAAGTAATGACAGGGTGGACTTGGCGGTGATTGATCAGCTCAAGAATTAGTCGCCGCAACAGAATCAAGCCAACCGCCCTTGAATCCCGCCCGCGTGAGTCCGGTGACGACCGCCGGGCAACGGCGCATGATGTTCCAGAGCAGGCCTGTCCTGTAGTTCTCGATCATGAGCACGACCGGCCCTTGATCGATTCCGAAGTGATACGGCGTGACCCACCAACTAGTCGGACTATTCTCGACAACAAACGACTTATTGAACGACGGTTTGAACCCGTATTGCCCCGTCATTCCCAAGTCCATTTGCGCAAAATGCCGTATGGTCGGAATGACGATTTCAGGAGCAAACGGCAACGAAGCAATGACAACCCACGGCGCGACAGTACCGTCGTCGGGGCCGAATGGAGCACCTCGAGCGATATAGTCAAAAAAGTCGCGTTCGACGCCATTGACGGTGCGCTTGGCCCAACCAGGTCCGTCGCAGGCTGTGAATCCCCAACAGTGTTCGCCGTAACCAACGAAATTCATGGGATTGCGGATCGCGTATTCCTGCTGCACAAACGTCGCCTGGCGGCTATTCTGGAAGTAGTCGCTGTCGTGCGCGCGCATGAAGTCGTCGCGAATACCGCGAAAGTCGATCCACATGTGCGAAAGTTGATGCGTGAAGAGCGGCCCTGAGTAAAGCAATTCACGGTCGTAGATTTTCTTCCATTGGTAGGTCGA
>Ga0207675_100005289_pt1 | contig 12414 bp, 7 predicted proteins | sample KBSSwiS42_FD_184305 | JGI IMG/M metagenome (GOLD analysis project Ga0207675, IMG submission 184305) | Switchgrass rhizosphere microbial communities from Kellogg Biological Station, Michigan, USA - KBS Switchgrass S4-2 (SPAdes) (version 2) | ecosystem: Host-associated > Plants > Roots >... | reverse complement strand
GCGCTGCGCGTCGAGCGACACGACGAACGCATTGGCGTCCTCCAGTTCCAGCAGCATCTGCTCCGAACCCGAGCGGCCGGCCAGCAGGTCGGCAAGGTCACCGTTCATCCGGTCGACAAGCGAGGTTCGCAACAGCATCCTCTGAACCTCGCTCGGTTGGCGTTCGAGCATCTCGGCGAGCAGATACTCGCCCACGGCCCTGTCGCCGCCCGAGATCAAGCAGTCGCGAACCGCCGGCGTGTTCTCGATGTACTCGATCGCGCGGTCGATATCGGCCTTGCGCAGCGCGCGCTCGCCGGCGGCGCCGACCAGTCGGGCTCGCGTGCAGTACCGGCAGTAGACCGAGCAGAAGTTCGTGACGAGCAGCAGCACGCGGTCCGGATACCGGTGAACGAGCCCCGGAACGGGGCTGTGGCCGTCCTCGCCGAGCGGGTCGTCCTGCTCGCCGGGCGTGCGATCGAATTCGGCGAGCGTCGGGATCGTCGTGCGACGTAACCCCTGCAACGGGTTCGCCGGATCGATGAGGCTCATGTAATACGGCGTCACGCCGATCGGCAGAGGACCCTCGTGTTTGAGGATCGCCCCCCGCTCTTCTTCGGTGACGGCGACCATGCGCTCGAGCTGAGCGAGCGTGCGGACGCGGTTGCGGTTTTGCCAGCGCCAGTCGTTCCACTCCGCGGCTTTGACGCCCGGGAAATGGCGTTTGCGGAACTCGTTGGCGGCTGGACTGATGACGAAACGCGCGCGAGCGGCCGGCGCTAACTGGAGTGCGCCGGGGGCGTTGAGGTCGGGTTGCTTGAGAGAGGACTTTCGGGCGGATAGTTCGGCTTGCGCCAAACTCGGAGGTTCTTCCTCCAGGGACAGCAGCTTGCTCACCAGTCGTCCAAGGGCTCGGAGCCCGTCGTCCATTCGTTACCCGGTAATTCCGTCGTTACCTGGGTGGGCAGACCATCTACCCGCAACGAAAACGGCCGTAAATATAAAACGCGGGTGACAGATTGCAAGCACTTTCTACGCGGATCTGCGACGCGCGTCCATCGTTATGCGAGCCCAACAAACCGTGCCGCGCTCACACTATATCGGGGAGCCCAGCGTAGAATACCGCGTCCGAGTCGGAGGCCCCATGACGAAGAACGCGACGCTGACGTACGAGAACAAGACCATCGAGTTGCCCACGGTCATCGGCACGGAGGATGAAGTCGCCGTCGACATCTCGCAGCTGCGCGCGAAATCGGGGTTGATCACGCTCGACAGCGGCTACGCCAATACCGGCGCCTGCATGAGCAACATCACGTTCATCGACGGCGAGGCGGGGATCCTGCGTTACCGCGGCTATCCGGTGGATGAGCTCGCCGAGCGCTCCAGCTTCGTCGAAACGGCGTACCTCCTGATCTTCGGCGAGCTGCCGACGGGCACCCAGCTCGCGGAATTCCGCAGGTTGCTCGGCCAGCACGAGTTCATCCACGAGGACATGCTGCATCACTTCGACGGGTTCCCGAAAACGGCCCCGCCGATGGCCATTTTGTCGGCCATGATCAACGCGCTCGGCTGTTTCCAGCCCGAAATCATGCAGCCCGAGGACAACGAGCACTTCATGCAGCCCGCGGCGCGCCTGATGAGCAAGGTGCGGACGATCGCGGCTGCCAGCTACCGCAAGTCGATCGGGCGGCCCGTGAACTATCCGCGCACGGAGCTGCGTTATACGGCCAACTTCCTGCACATGATGTTCTCGTTCCCGCACAAGCTCTATCAGCCCGACGAGGTCGTCGTCCGGGCGCTCGACCAGCTGCTGCTGCTGCACGCCGATCACGAGCAAAACTGCTCGACCTCGACGGTCCGCATGGTCGGCTCGTCGCAGGCGAACTTGCACGCGTCCGTGGCCGCCGGCGTTTGCGCGCTGTGGGGGCCGCTGCACGGGGGCGCCAACGTGGCCGTTATCGACATGCTCACGGAGCTCAAGAACAGCGGCGAGAAGCTCGAGGCGTTCATCGCCCGAGTGAAGGACAAGGACGCGCACGCGCGCCTCATGGGCTTCGGTCACCGCGTCTACAAGAACTTCGACCCCCGCGCGCGGATCATCAAGGAATCGTGCCACGCGCTGCTCAAGAAGCTGAACGTCAACGACCCGCTGCTCGATCTCGCGATGCGGCTCGAGGAGGTCGCGCTCAACGACGAGTACTTCATCAAGCGCAAGCTCTATCCGAACGTCGACTACTACAGCGGAATCATCATGCGCGCGCTCGGAATCCCGACCAGCATGTTCACCGTGATGTTCGCGATCGGGCGCTTGCCGGGCTGGATCGCGCACTGGCGCGAGGTTCGCATCGGCGGCAATCAGCGCATCGACCGGCCGCGCCAGGTCTACACCGGCGCGACGAAGCGAGCTTACGTCCCAATGGAGCAGCGCAAGTAGCGCGATGAAAATCCTCATGGTCTGCGCGGAGTTCGCCCCGTGGGCGAAAACCGGCGGACTGGCCGACGCGATAGCAGGGTTGAGCGACGCGCTGGGTGCGAGCGGTCACGACGTTCGCGTGCTGCTCCCGCGCTACACGCATATGCCGGCTCCGCGGGGCACGTGGCACACCGTCGAAGGCCTTGGCGGACCCTTCCGGCTGGCGGAGATCGAGCCTGCCGAGCAGTCCGGCAAGCGCCAGGGGCGCCGGCCGCGCGTGCTCGTGCTCGATCTCGAGGACCTGACGGGCGACTCGATCTATACGGGCGACGCGCGCGACGCGGGCCGATTCTTGCGGCTCTCGGCCGCCGCGGTCGCATTGAGCGCGGCCGACGGCTGGCGCCCCGACGTATTGCACTGCCACGACTGGCATACCGCGCTAGTGCCCGTGTTCCAGCGCCTCACGCCGCGCAGCTCCGCGGAGAGCGTGCTGACGCTGCACAACGTCGGCTATCAGGGAGCCTTCGCCGGCACGATTCTCGGCGAGCACGGCTTCGCGACGCTCGAGCAAGTGCTTCCAGCCGACGCGCGCTTGGGACCCGACACGAATTTCCTTCGGGCCGGGGTGCGCGCGGCCGGCCGCGTCACGACGGTCAGCCCCACGTATGCGGAGGAGATTCTGCGGCCGGAATTCGGCATGGGCCTCGAGGACGTGCTGCGCGCGCGCGGCAGCCACCTCGTCGGGATATTGAATGGCGTCGACTACGGCGTCTGGTCGCCGGATCACGACCCCTACCTGGCGCACCGTTACGACGCGAAGAACTTGGCCCCGAAGCGCCTGCTCAAGCAGCGTCTGCTCGAGCGCCTCAAGCTCGTTCCCGACGTCGACGCCCCGCTCGTCGGCGTGGTCAGCCGCCTCGTCGCGCAGAAGGGTATCGACCTGCTCGCCGCGGTCGTGCCGGCGCTGATCTTGGATACGAACGCGAGCTTCGCCGTGCTCGGCAACGGCGACGCCGCGATCTCGGGCGAGCTGCGCCGGCTCGTCGACACCTATCGAACTCGGGTTTCGTTCATCGAAGGCTACGACGAGGCGCTCGCGCACGAGATCTTCGCCGGCTCCGATCTGACGGTCGTGCCGTCGCGCTACGAGCCTTGCGGGCTCACCCAGATGTACGCGCTGCGCTACGGCTCGATTCCCGTCGTGCGCGCGACCGGAGGGCTCGCCGACACGATCCAGCACTTCGATGCCGCTACGGGCGTCGGGAACGGCAGCGTGTTCCGCGACGCCGACAGCCAAGGCGTGTCCTGGGGTATCCGCACGGCGCTCGGCTGGTACGCCGACCGAGACACCTGGTCGCGACTCATGCGCAACGCGATGGCGGCCGACTTCTCGTGGCCGCTGCAAGTCCCGCACTACGAAGAGCTCTACCGCTCGATGCTTTGAGCCTGTCGGACGCTGCGGCCGAAGCGCTCGGCGCGCTCGCGGCACGCCGCGGCCAGCGATGCAGGCACGTCGGGCCACGCGAATCGCCAGCGCCAATTGCCGACGACGGTGCCGGGCGTGTTCATGCGCGCGCCAGAGTCGCGCGCGAGCAGGTCCTGCATCGGTAGGATCGCGAGCGCCGCGTTCGACGCGTAGGCCGCGTCGACGAGGAAATCAGGCACGGCGGGAGTCGAGCCGACGCCCAGCGTCTCGTGGACGATCTCGCGCACGCGCGAGTCGAGCGAGGAGTACCAGCCCACCGTCGTGTCGTTGTCGTGCGTTCCCGTGTAGACGACGGCGTTGCGCCGGTGCCGCGCCGGCAGATACGGATTGTCGGGCGAGCCGTCGAACGCGAAATGCAGCACGACCATGCCCGGGATCTCGAACCGGTCGCGCATCTCCCGAACCTCGTCGGTGATGATTCCCAAATCCTCGGCGACGAGCGGGATCTCGCCCATCTCGGCGCGCAGCGCCTTGAGCAGCGCATCGCCTCGCCCGGGCTGCCATTCGCCGAGCCGCGCCGTCGACGCGCCGGCAGGAATAGCCCAATAGGATTCGAGCGCGCGGAAGTGATCGATGCGCAGCAGATCGAAGCGCTCGAGCTGCGTGCCGATGCGCTCGAGCCACCAACGGAAACCGCTCTGCTCCATCGCGGCCCAGTCGTAGAGAGGATTACCCCAGAGCTGACCGTCGGCGTTGAAGTAGTCCGGCGGCACGCCGGCGACCGCCAGCGGATGGCCGCTCGCATCGACCGCGAAGAGATTGCGCTGCCACCAGACGTCGACGTTGTTGCGATCGACGTAGAACGGCAAGTCGCCGAAAAGATGGACGCCGCGATCGTTCGCATAACGCTTCAGCGCGGACCATTGGAGCTGGAACAGATATTGCTCGAGCTCGAGCGCACGAAGTTGCTCGCGCCCCGACGCGCGGCACTCGCGCAGCGCTGCCGCGTCGCGATCGCGGTACGGCGCCGGCCACTGCCACCAGGGCAACTCCTCGAAGCGGCCGCTCAAGAGCTCGAACAATGCGTACGGCTCGAGCCAGCGGCGATGGGCTCGCACGAACCGCGCGAATGCGCGCTGCTGGTCGGCCGTTGCGAGCGCCGCGAACGAGGCGTAGCGCGCGGCGCGATCGCCCGCCGCGTCGATACCTGCCGGGAGCTCGGCGACATTCGAAAGATCCGCCGCGTCGATGAAGCGCGGGTCGCCGGCGTGCGCCGAGCGCAATGCGTAGGGCGAGCCGTACGCGTCCGTGACCCCGAGCGGCAGCGTCTGCCAGACGCTGAACCCGCCTTCGGCGAGCCAGTCGACGAAGCGCCGCGCTTCCGCGCCGAAGGTGCCGCGCGCCTCGGCCCCGGGCAGCGAGGTCGGATGGAGCAGGACGCCGGCACGGCGCTCGGCGAATAGGTTCATCTTGAGTGCGCTCAGGAATTGCGGCGCAGGCCCGCCAACATTCGCCGCGTCACGAGGATGATGCCCTGCTCCGTGACATGAAAGTGCTCGCGGTCGGCGTCGCGATCGCGGCCGATGACCGTGCCGTGCGGAATGCTGCATCCTTCGTCGATGATCGCGTTCGAGATATGGCAGCTGCGTCCGATCTCGACCTCGGGAAGCACGACCGAGCGACGCACCTCCGTGCCCTCGTCGACGAACACGCTGAAGAACAGCATCGACTCGCGGACGACGGCGCCCGATACGATGCAGCCGCCGGCGATCATCGAGTTGATCGCGAGGCCGCGGCGGTTGTCCTCGTCCAGGATGAACTTCGCGCCCGGCACCTGCTGCTGATACGTCCAGATCGGCCACGCCTCGTCGTAGAGGTTGAGCTCGGGGCTCACGTGAATGAGCTCCATGTTCGCGTTGTAGTAAGCGTCCACCGTTCCGACGTCGCGCCAGTAGCGCTGCGCCTTCGTCTCGACGTCCTCGAACGGATACGCGAACACGCGCCGGTTCGCGACGGCCTCGGGCACGATGTTGCGGCCGAAGTCGTGCTGCGAGTCGGGAATGGCCGCGTCGCGCTCGAGCGTCTCGCGCAGGAACTCGGGGTTGACGACGTAGATGCCCATCGACGCGAGCGCGACGCCTTCGCGCCCCGGCATCGGCCGCGGCTGCTTCGGCTTCTCGTCGAAGGCCACGACGCGGTGCTCGGCGCCGAGCGTCATGACGCCGAACTCGTGCGCCTGAGCGATCGGCACCTGCACGCCGCCGATCGTGATGTCCGCGCCGCTTTCCTTGTGGAACGCGATCAACGGGCCGTAGTCCATCTTGTAGACGTGGTCACCCGCTAGGATGAGGACGGTTTCCGGACGATGCTGATGGATGATGTCGAGGTTCTGATAAACGGCGTCGGCCGTGCCTCGGTACCAGATCTCGCCGAGTTGTTGCTGTGCCGGAACGATGTCGATGAACTCGCCGAGCTCGCCGTGCAAGTAGCCCCAGCCGCGCTGCACATGCTGGATCAGGGAGTGCGCCTTATACTGAGTCAGGATGAAGATTTGGCGGATGCCGGAGTTGACGCAGTTGGACAGCGAGAAATCGATGATTCGGTACTTGCCGCCGAACGGCGTGGCCGGCTTGGCGCGCTGGTCCGTGAGTTGCATGAGGCGTTGGCCGCGGCCGCCCGCCATGACGACGGCGACGGTGCTGCGCGTGAGCTGACTCACGAGACGTCGGCGCGGAATTTGCCTCATTTCGCTACACGCTACTACCGAAGGACTCCGCCTGTCTAACCGAGAGCCGCACGAATGCCATCGATGAACCGCGTGATCCCCGCCGGTTCGACGCCGCTCGATCCCGACATCGAGCGCCTGCTGAACGGCCGGCTGCACGAACCGCGCCAGGTGCTCGGTGTCCACGACTTGAGCGAGCAGGACGTCGTCGTGCGCGCGCTGCTGCCGAACGCCGTTCGCGTCAGGCTCGTCGAGCCGGCCGTCGAGCTGGAACGCGTCCGGGGCACTCCGCTATTCGAATGGAAAGGACCGCGTGCGGGCATCACGACGCCGTACCGATTGCGTTACGAGTCGAACGACGGCCGCTGGCACGAGGGCTACGACCCGTACTCGTTTCCGCTCGAGATCGACGACCACGACCTCGCGCGCTTCGCCGGCGGCACCCACATCCACGCGCATCGTTTCCTGGGTGCCCATGAGCGCACGATCGCCGGCGTGCGCGGCATCCGGTTCTCGGTCTGGGCGCCGAATGCCGAGCGCGTCAGCGTCGTCGGCACGTTCAACCACTGGGACGGGCGCTATCACGCGATGAGCGTGCGCGGGAGCTCGGGGGTCTGGGAGCTGTTCGTGCCCGAGATCGGCCCCGGCGAGCTCTACAAGTACGAGATCTATACGCGCGACAGCCGCGAGCTGAAGCTCAAGGCGGACCCCTACGCGGCGACCTTCGAGCAGCGGCCCGCGACGGCGGCCGTCACGACGCCGCCGTCGACGTTCGGCTGGGACGACGCCGCGTGGCTCACGCAGCGCGCGCGCCGCGACCCGCTCAAAGAGCCGATGTCGGTCTACGAGCTGCACCTGGGGTCTTGGCGCCGAAATGCGGCCGGCAGCTTCTTGGGCTACCGCGAGATCGCGGGGCAGCTCGCGGCCTACGTCAAGGACCTCGGGTTCACGCACGTCGAGCTGATGCCGATCACGGAGCACCCGTTCGACGATTCCTGGGGCTATCAGTGCACGGGCTACTTCGCGCCGACGAGCCGACATGGCTCGCCCGACGACCTGCGCGCGTTCGTCGCGGAGCTGCATCGCAACGGCATCGGTGTTCTGCTCGATTGGGTGCCGGCGCACTTCCCGAAGGACGACCACGCGCTCGCCCGCTTCGACGGCACGGCGCTCTACGAGTACGGAGACTGGCAGAAAGGCGAGCACCCCGATTGGAGCACGCTCGTATTCAACTACACGCGCCACGAGGTGCAGAGCTTCCTGCTGTCGAGCGCGATCTGCTGGCTCGAGGATTTCCACTTCGACGGCCTGCGCGTCGACGCGGTCGCTTCGATGCTGTATCTCGACTACTCGCGCCAGGCACATCAGTGGACGCCGAACGTGCACGGCGGCAACGAGAACCTCGAGGCGCTCGCGTTCCTGAAGCGCCTGAACGAGACGACGCACGTGACGTGCCCGGGCACGATCACGCTCGCGGAAGAGTCGACGGCGTGGCCGAAGGTGTCGCGGCCGGTCTACGACGGAGGGCTCGGCTTCACGTTCAAGTGGAACATGGGCTGGATGCACGACACGCTGAGCTACGCCACGAAGGACCCCGTGCACCGGCGCTTTCACCACAACCTGCTCACGTTCGGCCCGATGTATGCGTTCACGGAGAACTTCGTGCTGCCGCTGTCGCACGACGAGGTCGTGCACGGCAAGCGCTCGTTGCTCGACAAGATGCCCGGCGACGACTGGCAGCGCTTTGCGAACCTGCGCCTCCTGCTGACGTTCCAATGGACGTATCCCGGCAAGAAGCTGCTGTTCATGGGCGGAGAATTCGCGCAACCGCGCGAGTGGAGCCATCACGGCTCGCTGCCGTGGCATCTCGCCGACGAGCCCAAGCACGCCGGAATAAGCGCGCTCGTGCGCGACTTGAATAGGATTTACCGGGGCACGCCGGCGCTGCATCGCTTGGATCACGACGCCGCCGGCTTTCAGTGGCTATCGTGGCAGGACGACGCGAATTCCGTGCTGTCGTACTTGCGCAAGGACGGCGACAACCATGCCGTCGTCGTGCTGAACTTCACACCCGTGCCGCGCGGCGGCTATCGCGTCGGCGTACCGAGGGCCGGGCGCTACCGCGAGATCCTGAGCTCGGACTCGCAATACTACGGCGGCTCGAACGTCGGCAACGACGTTGTGACCACCGAGCCCGCGCCGTGGATGGATCAGCCGCACTCGATCGTGCTGAAGCTGCCACCGCTCGGCGGCCTCGTGCTGGTTCCGGGTTAGAGCTTGTAGAAAAACGTCAAGCTCGTCTCTTCGGCATCGACGTCACCGTCGAGATCGTATTTTTCGTAGCCGAGACGCAGCGCGATCCGTTCCCAGTCGTACTGGACGGCAGCGTAATACGTCGGATTGTTGGCGCTAGCGTCGCCGCTCAGAAATGGCTGGCGATTCGCCGTCAAGGCGATCTCCTGCTTGATATCGGCGTATCCCAACCCCGCCATCAGCGAAATGCCGGCGTCTTCGAACGGCAGCACGCCGAGCAAGCGGATCGTCAAGATCCGATCGAGCGCGGTCTCGTAGGTAAGCTCGTCCGGGGGCTGCAAAACGGATCCCCCCACCATCTGCGTGGCCCGGATGGTCTTGCTCTCGCCGTAGGCGCCTTCGACGCTCAAGTGCTCCAAGAACTGATAGCCGACCATGAGGTGCCACGTGCTCACCGAATCGGAGAAAGGGGCAAGGTTGGAAAAAACGGCATCGGAGTAATCGAACTCGCCGATCGACAAGCCGTAGTACGCCGTCCCATCTTGAGCTTCGGCGGCGGGAGCCGCGGCCAGAGCGAGGAACGCGAGCGATAGCAGCGCTGAATTTTTCATGCCGGCAACTCTACCATGAAGCCGCTGTCCTCGAAGACGGCGATACCGTGCGGCCCCAGTGCGTAATGGCTGCCGGTCACAGCCACGCCCGCGGGCACGACGTCGTCGGGCGCGACGAACGTCGTGTCGACGATGCAGCGCCAATTGCGAGCGGCGGGATCCGGCAGCGGCAGGCGCCGCTCGGTCCTCGCCATGTTGATCATGACGTGCAGCGCCGGCTCTTGCGGCTCGACGCCCGGCAACGTGAAACAGAGCACGCTGGCGCCGGCGTCTTGCCAGTCGGGCGCGGCGGCGCTCTCGCCGTACCACCGAATCTCCGCGTCCGTGCCGGCCGAATGGCCGTTCAGAAAGCGCGCGCGCCGCAAGCTCGCATGGCGCTTGCGCAGCGCGATGAGCTCGCGCGTGAAGCGCAGCATCGCGCGCGCGGCCGGAGTGAACGACCAGTCGACCCAGCTCACGTCGTTGTCCTGGCAGTAGGCGTTGTTGTTGCCGCGCTGCGTCCGCAGCACCTCGTCGCCCGCCGTCAGCATCGGCACGCCTTGCGAGAGCAGCAGCAACGTCATGAAGTTGCGCGCGCGTTGCTCGCGCAGGCGCAGGATCCGCGCGTCGTCGGTGGCCCCTTCGATACCGGTGTTCCAGCTCCAGTTGTCGTCGCGGCCGTCGCGGTTGTGCTCGCCGTTCGCGTTGTTGTGCTTCTTGCCGTAGCTCACGAGGTCGTAGAGCGTGAAGCCGGCGTGGCACGTCACGAAGTTGATGCCGTTCTGCGGCGTCTTACCGGCCCATGCGTAGAGATCGCTGCTGCCCGCAATGCGCGTCGCGACCTCGCCGAGGTGGCCGGGATCGCCGCGGAGGAAACGCCGTACGACGTTTCGATACCGGTCGTTCCACTCCGCCCAGCGAAACCCCGGAAACGAGCCCACCTGATACACGCCGCCGGAATCCCACGCCTCGGCGATCAGGTGCGCCCCGCCGAGCTCCGGGGCGAGCTCGATCGCCGAGATCACGGGCGCGTGCGCGAGAGGCTCGCCTTGCTCGTCGCGCGACAACACACCCGCGAGATCGAACCTGAACCCGTCGACGTGCATCTCGACGACCCAGAACCTCAGGATCTCGACGAGCCATTGCGCGACGAGCGCGTGGTTCGAGCTCACGGTATTGCCGCACCCCGTGAAGTCGAGATACTTCGAGCGGTCTTTGGGATCGAGCAAATAGAGCAATTCGTTGACGAGGCCCTTGTAGCCGATCGTCGGCCCGTCGGCGCCGCCCTCGGCCGTATGGTTCAACACGACGTCGAGGATCACGCCGATGCCGGCGTCGTGCAGCGCTTTGACCATGTCGCGAAACTCGCGCCGCGCGTCGCCGCTCGCCGCGTACGGACCGTGCGGCGCGAAGAAGCTCACGGGGCTGTAGCCCCAGAAGTTGCGGAGGCCCAGCGCGGCCGTCGGCGAGGGCACGTCCTGGCGATCGAACGCGAACACGGGCAATAGCTCGACGTCGGTGATGCCGAGCGACTTGAGATGCGGAATCTTCTCGACGAGGCCGCGGAACGTGCCGGGATGCTCGACCCCGGCCGAAGGGTGGCGCGTGTAGCCCTCGACATGCAGCTCGTAGATGACGGCGTCCTTGAGCGGCCGCTTCAGCGGCTCGTCTCCGCCCCAGTCGTAATCGTCGGCCGCTGCGATCTCGGCGCGAAACGCCGAGCTCGGATCGCCGTCGATCGCGGCCTCGCGGTCCCACTTGGCGTCGCTGACGAGGCGTGCCCACGGGTCGAGCAGCTCGCGCCGCGCGTCGAACCGCAAGCCGGTCGTAGGATCGTCGGGCCCGTCGGCGCGCCAGGTGTAGAACCAGCCCGCGCGAGCGCCGGCCACGAACACGTGCCAGAAACCGAACGTCCGGTGAGCCGCGGGCGCAAGCTCGAGCTCCGCGACCGGCTCGGCATCGGCCGCGCCGCGATAGAGACGCAGCCACACTCCCGTCGCGCGCGGGCTGAAGACGGCGAAGTTGACGCCGCCGTCGCGGACGGTCGCGCCGAGAGGCAGGCGCGAACCCTCGCTCTGCCCGAGCTTCGGCTGGTTGTCGCTCCGGAAGCTCAAAGCCTGCGCATCAAGCCGAGCTCGTACGGATGCGACAGATGCGGATGATCCGGCACGGCTCGCACTTCGTACTCGAGCGTGCCGGCCCACGGCGGCTCGAGCTCGAGCCGATAACGGCAATTGCCCGCCGAGTCGACGTCGCCGGGCGTGAACGGCGCCTGCAACACGGCACGCCCTTCGAGATAGCTCAATCCGTGCTTCGGCCGGCGGTTCTCGGCATAGCCCTGCACCGGCACCGTGAGCTCCGAGCCGAGGATGCGCCGGACCTGGCACTCGACGCGGACGTCGCGCGGCGCCAAGCCGTTCAGCGCGACCTCGACCTCGATCGTGACGCGGTCGGCGAACGAGATCTCCGCGGACATGCTGCCGAGCAGCTTCAGCGTGACGCTGGGCCAAGCAGCTCGAACCTTTTCTTTCCACGAGCCTAGCTCGCGCGCGCCCTTGAAGTCGTCGGCCGCCAAGACGCGGCCGTGATGCGCTGCCGGTCCGTAGTACTCGTGCAGGTAGTCGCCGAGCACGCGCTCGCTGTTGAACGCCGGCAGCACGCTCGACATCGAACGCTTACAGATCGCGACCCACTTCGGCGAAAGCCCAAGCTTCTCGTCGCGCTCGTAGTACATCGGAATGACTTCGTCCTGCAGGGTCTCGTACAGCGTCTGGGAGTCCTGCCGATCGCGGTCGGCGTCGCCCTGCTCATCGCGCGCGGGCGGTATGCCCCAGCCGTTGCGAAAGCCGCTGCGGCCGTCGTAGGCCTCGGCCCACCATCCGTCGAGCACGCTCAAGTTAACGGTTCCGTTCATCGCCGCCTTCATGCCCGACGTGCCGCTCGCTTCAAGCGGCGCGATCGGCGTGTTGAGCCAAACGTCCACGCCGGACGTCAGCAACCGCCCGAGCCCGAGGTCGTAGCCCTCGAC
>Ga0207675_100005288_pt1 | contig 12415 bp, 10 predicted proteins | sample KBSSwiS42_FD_184305 | JGI IMG/M metagenome (GOLD analysis project Ga0207675, IMG submission 184305) | Switchgrass rhizosphere microbial communities from Kellogg Biological Station, Michigan, USA - KBS Switchgrass S4-2 (SPAdes) (version 2) | ecosystem: Host-associated > Plants > Roots >... | reverse complement strand
ATACGGCCTGCCCGTCGTGCCGTTCGGCGCCGGCACCTCGCTCGAGGGCCACGTCAACGCGATTCACGGCGGCATCTCGATCGATCTGCGCGAGATGAACCGGGTGGTGCGGGTCAGCGTCGACGATCTCGACGTGACGGTCGAAGCCGGGGTCACCCGGCTGCAGTTGAACAAGGCGCTCGGCAACACCGGCCTCACGTTCCCGGTCGATCCCGGCGCCGACGCCACCATCGGCGGCATGACCGCGACGCGCGCCTCCGGCACCACGGCGGTCCGCTACGGCACGATGCGCGAGAACGTGCTCGGCCTCACCGTGGTGCTCGCCGACGGCGGCGTGATTCGCACCGGCACGCGCGCGCGCAAGTCGTCCGCGGGCTACGACCTGACCCGCCTGTTCGTCGGCTCCGAAGGGACGCTCGGCGTGATCACCGAGGTGACGCTGCGCCTGCACCCGCGCCCCGAAGCGGTGTCGGCGGCGGTCTGCGCCTTCGACTCGATCAAGGGCGCGGTCGAAACGGTGATCGCGACGATCCAGCTGGGCGTGCCGGTAGCGCGCATCGAGCTGCTCGATGACATCCAGCTCGACGCGGTGAACCGCTTCTCGAAGACCAGCTATCCGGTTGCGCCGACGCTGTTCTTCGAGTTCCACGGCGACAGCGAACGGCACGTCGCCGACCAGGCCGAAACGGTGCAGGGGCTGGCGGCCGAACGCGGCGGCCATGCGTTTCAATGGGCGTCGCGGCTCGAGGATCGCGAGCGGCTGTGGCAGGCGCGGCACGACGCGCTCTATGCGGCGCTCGCGCTGCGCCCCGGGGCGCGCGGCTGGACCACCGACGTCTGCGTGCCGATCTCGCGCCTCGCCGACTGCGTCGTCGAGACCAAGCTGGACACGCGCGACGCGCCGTTCCCCGTCTGTCTCGTCAGCCACGCCGGTGACGGCAACTTCCACCTGATCTACGTGCTCGATCCCGCCGACGCGGCGGAGCTCGCCGAAGCAGGCCGCTTGAACGACCGCATGGTGCAGCGGGCGCTGGCCATGGGCGGCACCTGCAGCGGCGAACATGGCATCGGCTTCGGCAAGATGAAGTTTCTCGAAGCCGAGCACGGGCCCGCGCTCGACGTGATGCGCACGATCAAGCGCGCGCTCGATCCCGACAACCGGATGAATCCGGGAAAGATGGTGCAGATCTGATGTCTCTCACCCACCCCGTGGGGGCCGAGCTTGCTCGGCCCCCATTCCGCCGCCTCGTGTTGCGCACCTGCGTGATCGCGCTCGCGCTCTGCATGTGCGCGCGGGCCGCCGATGCGAAGACCTTCGCCTGGAAAGCGACCGGCAAGAACGGCGGCGTCGTGTACCTGGTCGGATCGATTCACGTGCTGACGCCCGATTTCTATCCCCTCAACCCGGCGCTCGAAGCGGCGTTCAAGGAATCCGACCTCGTAGTCGAGGAAGTCGACATGGCCGAGATGCTCGATCCCTCGGCGCAGCTGCGCGTGCTGTCGCGCGGCATGCTCCCGGGGGATCAGTCGCTCGACAAGCTGATCTCGCCGGCAACGATGGCGCTGGTCAGGAAGGTCACCGGCGATCTCGGCGCGGCCGGCCAGCCGCTGATGCGCTTCAAGCCGTGGATGCTGGCGATCGCGCTGCAGGGGCTGGAGCTGCAGAAGGCCGGCTACGACCCCGAGCTCGGGCTCGACAAGCACTTCTACGATCAGGCCAAGGCGTCCGGCAAGGCGGTGCAGGGGCTCGAGACCGCCGACTATCAAATCTCGGTCTTCGACGGCATGACGATGGAACAGCAGGAGCGCCTGCTGGCGCAGACGCTGAAGGAGCTCGAGACCGAGCTGGCGAGCGTCGGCAAGCTCGCCGACGCCTGGAAGAGCGGCGACGCGCCGACGGTCGAGCGCATCGTCCAGTCGGAGCTGAAGGCCGAGCCGCAGATGTATCAGCGGCTGCTGGTCGATCGCAACAAGGCGTGGCTGCCGAAAATCGAGGCGCTGTTCGCGCGGACAGGTCGCGCGCTGGTCGTCGTCGGCGCCGCGCACCTGGTCGGACCCGACGGCCTCGTCGCCATGCTCAAGGCGAAGGGCTACACGGTCGAGCAGATGTAGCGAGGTACTCGGCGACGACCTTGATCAGCGGCCCGCCGCTGTCGGCGGCCACGGCCAGCTGGCGGTGCGCATCGCGGATCGCGGCGCTGCCGTCGTTGCCCGACGCCGCCTCGAGCGCGCCGGCGCACAGCCGGCGATGCCCGGCAATCAGGTTCAGGTACGGCGCCAGCCACGGTTGCGGCAGATCGGTCAGCAGCTGGTTGATGAACGCCGCCTCGCGCCGCGGCTGATCGGCCGCACCCTCCCACGCCGGCGACACGTCGACGTCGAGCGCGTAGAGCGAGGCGATGCGCGCGCTGTCGCGCCGCGGAAACAGGCTGAAGACGACCCGCTCGATGCCGACGCGCTGCGCGAAGACCGCCTCTTCCTCGGCGGTCGCGCCGGGCGGCGGCGTCAGCCCGCTCTTGAACTCCTCTTCCCGCTTGCGATACTCCGACAGGCTTCGCTGCACGCCCGAGGGCAGCTTCGCCGTCGTCTCGGGCGGCGGCATGGTGTGCCCCCACAGCAGCGCGTCGGCGATGGCGGCCGCCCCCTCAGCGTCCACGGCGGCCTGCGCCCGCGCGGCGGGCCAGGCGAACGACAGGGCGGCGAGCGCAGCGGCGGCTACGACTTGGGCGCGGCGGCGGGAAAGTGTTTTTCGTACCAACGGATGCTCCGATCGATGAAGTCGACGACGTGCTTCGATTCGCGGATGCCGTGCCCCTCGCGCGGATAGCGAACCATCACCGCTTCCGTGCCGACGTCGTGCAGCCCGATGTAGAACTGCTCCGCCTCTTCGATCGGCACGTCGTTGTCGGACTCGCCGTGGACCATCATCGTCGGCGTATGCGCCTTCGCCACGTGGCGGATCGAGGAGCGCTGGAGGAGCGTGTCCATCAGGTCGCCCTGGTGCGGATAGACGCCCCACGTCATCGCTTCGTACTGATTGTAGTAGGTCGTGTAGTTGTAGCTGATGAGATTGGTGATCGCCGCGGTCGGAATCGCCGCCTTGAAGATGTTGGTCTGGGTGATCAGCCACGTCGACAACTGGCCGCCGTAGCTGGTGCCCTCGACGCCGAGCCGATCGCGATCGATCCACGGATAGCGGCGGATCGCGGCGCTGACGCCGTAGAGCACGTCCTGCGCTTCGTTGCCGTTCTGATCGGCGAACACCGCGTCGGCAAACGCCTGGCCGTAGCCGGTCGACCCGCGGTAGTTGATCATCAGCGACGCCCAGCCGCGCGCGGCATATACCTGGTTCTTGAAGACGAATGCCGGTCCCTGCTGGCCATGCGGGCCGCCGTGAATGTTCACGATCAGCGGGTACTTCGCCGACGGATCGAATCCCACCGGCCGGGTGAGGAACGCCTCGACCTGGAACTTGTTGTCGTTGGAGACGAACGTGAAGGCTTCGACCTCGGCCAGGCGCTTCCCACCGAGGATCGCGGCGTTGAGATCGGTGACCTTCTTCGCGCTCTTCGGCGCCGCCGCATCGGCGACGTACAGCTCCCCCATATCCGACGGGCTGGTGAAGGTATACGCGAGCACTCCCTTCGCCGCCGAAATGCTGCCGACGCTGCCGCGCTCGCTGACGATCGGCTCGGGCGTGCCGCCGGCGACAGGCGCGCGATACAGCCTCACCTGGCCACGATCCTGCACCGTGAACAGCAGCGCGCTCCCATCAGGCGTCCACTCCGGCGCGCCCTGCCGGTTGTCGACGACGCCGATCTCGCGCCGGTTGCTGCCGTCGGCGTTCACCACCCACACGTGGGTGTCTTCCATCGTCGTCTCGCGATCGGTCAGGCCGCGCCGTGTCGCCTCGAAGGCAATCATCGAGCCGTCCGGCGACCAGCGCGGATAGTACTCGTTGCTCTCGGTGGCGCTGAGCCGTCGAATCGACCGGTCGGCCATCTTCATGGCGAAGAGGTCGTAGTTGAAGAACTTGTCGTCGTCGGCGTCGCGATTGGAGAGATACAGCAGCTCGCCGCCGGGCGACCAGTCGATGGAGTGTTCGTAGAAGTTGCCGTCGGTCAGCTGCTCGACGCGCCCGCTCGCGAGATCCACGACGAAGAGGTGGAGGCGGCGATTGTCGTTGAACCGCGTCATCCCCTCACCCGCATCCGGCTTGTACATGTAGCGGGTGATCACCATCGGGTCGCCGCTGGCGTCCGCGGTTTCCGGCCCCGGCGTCGCCGACACGAAGGCGATGCGGCGGCTGTCGGGCGACCACGCGATGGTGCGGCCCGTACCCGGCAGCGGCGCGTTGGTGCCGGACATCTCGGCGATGAAACGCGCGCCGCTGCCGTCCGCGCGTGCCACGACCAGGCCGGCCTTGTCGCCGGCGCGGCCGCGGAAGGCGATCGACTGGCTGTCGGGCGACCACACCGGGTTGCCCGAGGCGTCCTTGTCGGCGCCGTAGCGCGAGGTCTTGCCGTCGGCGAGCGTCATCAGCCAGAGCTGCCCATAGGGCCGGCCGGTGCCGTCGTTGTTCTCGACGACGTAGGCCGCACGCCGGCCGTCGGGCGACAGCTGAACCGCGGTCACCGAGCGGAGCTTCAACAGATCGGCGCTCTGCAGCGCGCCCTGCGCCGCGGCATCGGTGGTGAACAGCAGCAGCGCGCACGCGAGGCGTCGGGCGTGTGATGTCATCGCAATCTCTCTCGTGAATCCCGGCCGTGAACGCACGCTCGGGGCGGAGTATTCTACCGCGGTGCGATCGTGGCTGGCGCTGATCCTGGCCGCGGCCGCCGTCGGCAGCGCGCCGGCGGCGGCGCAGTTCTCCCGGCTGCGGCCGCCGGACGTCAAGTACGTGCCGACGCCGCAGAGCGCGGTGGAGGCGATGCTCGAGCTCGCCCGCGTCACCGCGAACGACGTCGTCTACGATCTCGGGTCGGGCGACGGGCGCATCCCGATCACCGCGGCGAAGAAGTACGGCGCCCGCGGCGTCGGCATCGAAATCGATTCGTACTACCTGCGGTGGGCGTTCGACAACCTGGCCCGCGCGGGCGTCGCCGATCGCGTCGTCTTCCTCAATCAGGATCTCTTCGAGTCGGACATCAGCCCGGCGACCGTGGTGACGCTGTTCCTGCTGCCGCGGCTGAATCAGCAGCTGATTCCCAAGCTGAAACGCGAGCTCCGGCGCGGCAGCCGCGTCGTCTCCCACCAGTTCGACATGGGCGACCAGTGGCCGCCCGACGAGACCCGCGACGTCGACGGCCTGACCGTCTATCTGTGGACCATCCGCTGAACTGCGCCAGGAGGGGTTGTCGGTTGCGATCGACGTTCAGCTCGCTGATCTTCATCTCAAGAACAACGACCGCGCTAAAGCCCTGGCGCGGCTCAAGTCAGCGGCGGAGAAAGAGCCAGCGAACGATCGCCTGAAGCGCCGAATCGCGGAGCTGGAGCGCCCTAATCCCTAATCCCTAATCCCTAATCCCTAGTCCCTAATCCCTAATCCCTAGTCCCTAATCCCTAATCCCTAGTCCCTAGTCCCTAATCCCTACTTCTTGGTGGCCAGCGGCAGGTCGTCGCGATTACCCCACTCCTCCCACGCGCCGTAGTAGTTCCGCAGCTTGTCGTAGCCGAGCAGATGCAGCGCGAAGAGGTCGACCGACGCGCGCATCCCGACCTGGCAATACGCGATCACTTCCTGCGACGGCACGATGCCGCGCGCCTCGTAGAGCTGCTTCAGTTCGTCGGCCGGCTTGAAGGTTTTGGTCTGCGGGTCGAGGAGATCCTCCCAGTAGATCGGAATCGACGACGGCACGAAGCCGCCGCGCCTGATGTTGCGCAGATCGCGGCCTTCGATCTCCGCCGTCGTGCGCGCATCGATGATCTTCACCCCGGGCTTGTCGATCGCACCGACGACGTCGCTCGCCGTGGCGAGCCACTTCGGCTGCGGGCGCGCGGTGAACTTCGCGCTGCGCGCCGGCGCGGCGTCGGTCGACACCGCGCGATTCTCGGCCGTCCACTTGATCCAGCCGCCGTTCATCAGCGCCACGTTCGAGTGGCCGTAGTAGTTGAGGATCCACCACAGCCGCGCGGCGTAGATGCCGCCGCGCTCGTCGTAGACGACCACGCGCGTCGAGTCGCCGATGCCCAGACCCGCCATCATCGATTCGAAGGCGGCGGCCGTCGGCAGGAATGCGGGCGGGCTGTTGGCATCGCGGATCGCGGTCGGCGACAGGGAGACGGCGCCGGACACGTGGCCGGCCGCATAGCCGTTCATCCGCATGTCGACGATGCGCACGCCGGCGTCGTGCGCGTGCGCGGCCACCCAGTCGGTGTCGACCAGCTGCTCCGGGTGCGCGTAGGCGAGCGCCAGTAGAGTCAAGAGGAAGAGCATCCGCAAAGTTTAACGCAGGCCGCGCGCGTTTCCATTTACAGTGGACACCTTGGCCATTCTCAATGGCATCTCGGTGCTGGTCGCGGGCGCGGGGCTTGCCGGCCTGGCGGCGGCGCGCGATCTCGTCGCCCTCGGCGCCCGCGTCACCGTCGTCGACGCGCGCGACCGCGTCGGCGGCCGCGTCTGGACGATTCGCGACGGCTTCGCCGACGGGCAGCACGGCGAGGCCGGCGGCGATTTCATCGACGACGAGCAGGCCGAGATTCGCACGCTGGCCGGCGAGCTGGGGCTGAAGCTGGCGCGCATCCTGCGCGGTGGCTTCGGCTACGTGCGGCCCGACGCCGCCGGTCGGCCGCAGATCCAGGGCCGCAGCGCGCGCCGCGGGTGGGAGCGGATGGCGAAGGAGCTCGGCCCGCTGACCAAGCCGTACAACCTCGCCGAGCAGCGGTGGGACTCGCCGATCACCACCGATCTCGCCCGGCGATCGGTGGCCGCGTGGCTCGATCAGGTGCACGCCGACGCGGAGCTGCGCGCCACCGCCACCGGGCTGCGCGGCTTCTTTCTCGCCGACCCCGAGGAGCTGTCGCTCGTCGCCCTGGTCGATCAGTTCTCGGCGAGCGACGCGCCGGCGGCGGGCGGGATGTACCGCATCGAGGGCGGCAACGATCGGCTGATCAACGCGCTCGCCGGTCCGCTCGGCGATCGGCTGCACTTGAACACCGAGATCGTCGCGCTGTCGCATCGCGGCCGCACCGTCCGCGTCAGCGTCAAGAACGGCCGCGCGCTGGGCCAGATCACCTGTGACTACGCGGTGCTCGCCGTGCCGGCGACGCTGCTCCGCCGCATGCCGATTACGCCGGCGCTGCCGGCGCAGCAGCACGACGCGATCTCGCGCCTGCAGTACGGCCGCGCCACCAAATCACTGCTCCAGTTTTCGAGCCGCTTCTGGCGCGCCACCGGCCGGCCGCGGGCGTTCGGTTCGCCGCTTCCGTTCGGCGCCGTCTGGGAAGCCAACGAAGAGCAGCCGGGCCGCTCCGGCATCCTCAGCCTGCTCGCCGGCGGCGGCGCCAGCGACGCCACGCAGGCGATCGTCGCCAAGCACGGCGTGCGCGGGCTGACCGGCGCGCTCGACTGGCTGGGCGCGGAAGGCAGCGAGTTGAAGGCGTCGCGCCAGATCGTCTGGGAGCAGGATCCGTACGCGCGCGGCGGGTACGCGTTTTTCGACCCGGCGTTCGATCCGGCGCTGCGCGCCTGGCTGGCGCGGCCCGCCGGGCGTCTTTTCTTCGCCGGCGAGCATACGAGCCTGAAGTGGCAGGGCTACATGAACGGCGCGGTCGAAAGCGGCCGCCGCGCCGCCGCCGAAGTGGCCGCCGCTCACACGCTGGCGTGAGCCGCGCGGCCGGCCGCCGGCCGGCGCACCGACAGCGTCGCGACGCCGCCGAGCACCACCGCGCATCCGAGCCATTGCAGCACCGACAGCCGCTCGTCGAAGAACACCACGCCCCACAGCACGGTGAAGATCGGCTGGCCGAGCAGCAGAATTGAGGTCTCCACCGCTGGCAGCGCCGGCAGCGCCTGGCCGATCAAGAGCCACCCGATCACCTGCGATCCCACGGCGAGCAGCGCCAGCCAGAGATGCGCCGTGCGGCTGGCGCCGAAAGAGAAGTGCCGGTCGAACAGGGCACAGGCGAGCGCGCCGGCCACCATGCCGACCGTCGAATCGAGCAGCGGCCCTGACGCCGGCCCGGGCGTGCGGTTCGCCTCGCGATACACCAGGATAAAGACCGAATAGCACACACCGGCAATCAGGCCGATCACGGCGCCGGCCACCGGATTCGATCCGTACGCGTCGTGCCGCGCGAGGCCGGAGGTCAGCGCCACGCCGCCGAGGACGGCGACGATCGTGCCGACGCGCGCGGTCGTGAGCCGCTCGTCGAACAGCAGCCAGGCGGCGAGGGCGACGAACACCACCTGCACGTTCGCGATGACCGTGCCGAGGCCGGCGCCCACCAGCGCGATCGATTCGTGCCACAGCGCGAGATCGACCGCCAGCACGAGACCGCTGACCAGCGCCAGCCAGCGCTCGCGGCGCGAGCGACGATCGCGGCGGCGCTGCGCCAGCCAGACCAGCGCCAGGATCGGCGCCGCGTAGGCGGCACGGTAAAAGGTCGCGGTCACCGGCGAGACCGCGGCAAGGCGGACGAAGATGGCGGAGAACGAGATGCTGAGGACGCCCAGCAGGGCGAGCAGGTGAATCATTGAAAGTACGAAGTTCGAAGTGTACTTCCTGAAGGGACTTCGTACTTCGACTTCGTACTTCGAACTTCGAACTTCGAACTTCGAACTTCGAACTTCGAACTTCGAACTTCGAACCTCGAACCTCGAACCTACAGCGGTTCCCTACCGCAGCTTGTCGCCGTGGGGCGGCGTCGGCGTATCTGCCGCGATCCAACCCGCGTCGTCCCGCTCGCGCGCGACCAACCGCTCGGCCGACGGCGGCACGTCGTCGCCGTGCACCGGCACGAACTCGTTGACGAAGCTGCGCGCCTCGGCCGGCAGCTGCTCGGCGCGCTGCGGCGGCACCGTGATCCACGCGCCGGTCAGCAGCCAGTCTGGCAGCGGCGGCGCCGACGGTTTCGAGTCCGCGCCAGAATCATTGGCGAAGAACTGCAGCAGCCGCGTCTCGTAACCGCGCCGATCCTCCTCGCTCATCGTCTGGAACTCGTCGCGGTCGAAATCGGGATAGCGGCTGGCCACGTCCTTGTCGAGGCTGACGCGCAGCAGCCGCGCTTTCTCGTCGAAGCGCAGCAGGCTGAGCGGCAGCAGGTAGCGGCGGCGCTTCAGCAGGCCGCCGGCGTCGACGACGGCGTAGCGCGCGGCGCCGAGCTCGTCTTCCGCCACCAGCCCGTCGAGCGTGCCGAGATCTTCCTCGTCGTTCCTGATTGGCAGCGGCTGGCGGTCGCGCCGCCCCTGCGCAATCACCTCCATCGGCACGTAGCGGAGGCGGCCCACAGGCGGCTCGGCGTGAAGATCGGCTTCGAGGCGCGCGTCGTCATTGATGTGCGCTTCGGCGATCTCTGACAGGCGATGGTCGGTCCGGCCTTCCTCGTCGAGCGTCTCCTGCAACAGCCGCGCTTCGTCGAGGCGGTTGAGCCGGCGCGCGTAGGTGCGAGCGCAGCCGTAAGCGGCGATTTCGTAATGCTCGATCCGCTGCGCCGCGCCGATGATCGCTGCATCGCGGGCGTCGTCTGTCGCCTCCTGATTCAGACGTTCGTCGGCTTCTTGAACAATGCCGGCCAGGCCGGCGCAGCTCTTCACCCGCCGCCGCTCGCCCCAGTGGGTGAAAATCAGCTCGAGGCGCTCCAGATGCAGGCGTGATTCGTCGCAATGTTTCTTCAGCGCTTCGCGCAGCTCGGGCGCCCGGGCCGCTTCGGCGAGGCGGGGAAGCGTGCGAATCATCTGTGTTTCCGCGTCGTACAGGTCTCCAAGCTCGTCGAAGTAGAGATCCTTCAGGGACGCGATGGCCATTGTGGGTTTCTCCTGTATCCGGGGCACGGTGATAAGGGTGTTTACGCAAGCGTTGTGCCCCGCGGCCGGCGACGAGGTCAGCCGTACTGAAGTACAGTCGCGGCCATGCCTGCTCCCGCCGAAGCCGGGCTGGTTCGCGCCATCGGCTGGCGTCAGCTGACCGCCAGCATCATCAACACGACCATCGGCGCGGGCATTTTCGTCCTCCCCGCGGCAGCCGCCGCCGGCCTCGGCGCCGCCGCGCCAATGGCGTACATCACCTGTGCCGTGCTGATGGCCCTGATCGTGTCGTGCTTCGCCTCGGCCGGCAGCCGCGTCTCGCTGACCGGCGGCCTGTATGCCTACGTCGGCGTCGCCTTCGGACCTTTCATCGGCTTCCTCGCCGGCGTGTTGTATTTCCTGATGGCGACCTTCGCGGTGGCGTCGGTGGCGAGCGCCTTTGCCGGCTCAGTTGGCGTGCTGCTGCCGGTCGTCGACGGGCCGGCGGCGCGCGCACTGCTCGTGGCGGCGCTCTTCGCGACGCTCGCGACCATCAACGTGCGCGGCGTCAGGCCGGGCGTGCGCCTGGTGGAAATCGTGACCGTCGCCAAGCTGACGCCGCTCATCGTGCTCGTCGCCGCCGGCATCTGGTTCATCCGGGCCGACTATCTGCGCTGGCCGGCGATGCCGTCGGCGGCGGCGGTCGGCACGAGTGCGATCGTCCTGATCTTCGCGTTCGTCGGCCTCGAGATCGCGTTGGTGCCGAGCGGCGAGGTCAACAACCCGGCGCGCACGGTGCCGCGTGCGCTCTTCTCGGCGCTGGCGATCACGACGACGCTGTACCTCTTGATTCAGACGGTGGCGCAGGGACTGCTCGGGCCGGCGATGTCGAGCTACGCCGCCGCGCCGCTGGCCGAGGCGGCCAGCCGCGTCCTCGGCGGCGGCGGACGCCTGCTGGTGCTGGTGGGCGCCGCGGTCTCGATGTTCGGCTACGTGTCGGGCGACATGCTCGGCAGCCCGCGAGTGCTGTTTGCCTTCGCGCGCGACGGCGTGCTGCCGGCCGCGGCCGCCCGCATCCATCCGCGCTTCCACACGCCCTACGTCGCCATCGTCGTTTATGCGGCGGTGGTCGCGGCCATCGCGGTCAGCAGCAGCTTCACCCAGCTCGCCATCCTGGCGAACGTCGCCGCGTTGACGCTGTATCTGATGTGCGTCTCCGCGTCGTTCGAGCTGCAGCGGCGCGATGTCCGCGCCGGCGGCACGCCGTTCGCGCTGCCGGCGGGTCCGCTGGTGCCGCTGCTCGCAGCCGGCGTGATCCTCTGGATGCTGTCGCATGCGACGCGGCGGGAGTTCGCGGTCGAGGCGGTGGTGCTGATCGTCGCGTCGCTGTTCTATGCGGCGCGTCGCAAGGCCGCGCCGCGAAGGCTGAAGCGCGAGCCGAGCGTGACCTGAAAGCTGGTTCGTAGCGCAGCCCTTCAGGGCTGCCCACGATCAAGCCGCCGACGGCATAAGATCGGAGGAATGCCTCACCAGAATCCGTCCGACGAGCAGTTGAAGAAAATCCTGACCGACGCGACGACCATCGCCATCGTCGGCGCGTCTTCGAATCCCGACAAGGCGTCGCACGGCATCATGCAGAAACTGCAGAAGGCCGGCTACCGCGTCATCCCGGTAAATCCCAGCGAGAGCGAGATCCTCGGCGAGCGGTCGTATCCCTCGCTCGTCGACGTGCCCGAGCCCATCGACATCGTCGACGTGTTCCGCCGCGCGGAGGACACGCCGGGCATCGCCGACGAAGCGGCGACGATCGGCGCGAAGGTTTTGTGGCTGCAGAGCGGCATCTCGAGCGAAGAAGCGGCTGACCGTGCCGCCAGAGGCGGGCTCGTCACGGTGATGGACACCTGCATCGGCGCGACGCACTCGCTGCTGCGAGTCGCGAAGAAATGATGCGCGCCTCGCCGGGGCCGAGCAAGCTCGGCCCCTACGGATTCATCGACTCGATGGCGTTTTCGAGCTGGGTCACCAGGCGATCGAGCTGATCGACGACGGCGCGGACGGTCTCCGGCTTGCTCAGGTCGACGCCGGCGCGCTGCAGCAGCGTCATCGGGTGGTCGCTGCCGCCTGATTTGAGCAGCGTCAGGTAACGCTCGATCGCGGCGGCGCGGTCGGCGCTCGATCCGCTGGTCAGCTGGTTCATCAGCTGCGCGCTCGAGGCGAAGCAGGTGGCGTACTGATACACGTAATAGGGCGTGCTGTAGAAGTGCGGAATCCTCGCCCAGGTGACGCGCGACAGCTCGTCGTAGTCGAGCGCATCGCCGTGATACGCCTTCATCAGGTTGAAGTAGATCTCGCCGAGCGCCTCGGCGGTGACTGGACGGCCATCCTCGACCAGCCGGTGCGCCTGCAGCTCGTAGTCGGCGAAGAGCACCTGGGTGTAGAAGGTGCCGACGATGCCGTCAATCGCGTGCTGTA
>Ga0207675_100005287_pt1 | contig 12416 bp, 20 predicted proteins | sample KBSSwiS42_FD_184305 | JGI IMG/M metagenome (GOLD analysis project Ga0207675, IMG submission 184305) | Switchgrass rhizosphere microbial communities from Kellogg Biological Station, Michigan, USA - KBS Switchgrass S4-2 (SPAdes) (version 2) | ecosystem: Host-associated > Plants > Roots >... | reverse complement strand
TCTACGGCCTCTCCGTCGTCCTCTGGCTTAGTTATTTCTACGGCTTCTTCAGGCTGCGCCGATCGAGTGCGCCGCTGCGTGATCGCAATTCCGATCGTGCGTAGGCTTCTCAAAGAGGAGAAGGCGCGTGCCCCCATCTTTATTTTCTGCTTGGTTTGAAGCGCTGATTGCACTTTTTGCAGCGACCAGATTGTATAGTCATCACGATTCAGATTGATGCTTTTTAGCTTTGGGCCTGCCCCATTCGTCTAGCAGGCACTGACTTGCCTCAAGATCAGTTGCAAACCTCAGCCACGTTCTAGCGAGGTCGGACCATATCTTTCTTGCTTCAGGGCTAGTTGCCGTTTGCGCCATACGTACGCAATCAAGCGCATGCTGACGGCACTCACCGGGATCGACAGGCATGAGAGTATTTTCGCCGCCTTGGAAGAAGCCCCGGCCAGGTGGATCGGTTTTGACCGGGGCTTCCCAACCAAAGGGGGGATCGCAGGGTTCGACCACCGCAAGGCCGACATTAGCTCCGGTGTGAAAATTATAGAAGACCCCACACCTACGGCCAAAAGGACGCCCCGGGCTTTCTTTTTCCGTCCCAGGGCTTCTTCTTTGAGACCTTGGTAACCCAGCTTCCGAACGACATAGTCGATATAAATTTCCCAGGCGTACTAAAACGTGCGACGATCTCGGCGGCTGGAGTTTTTTTCATGTGGAGTTCCGTCGTAGAGGATTTGGTTGATCGATTGATCCCGGAGGGCGGAAAGGGCCTGCTGGGCAAAGCTGAAGTTTGCCGCGAATGCGAAGGAAGGGGCTACACCCGAAAAAATCAGAATGTCTGGCAGACTTGCCACAAGTGCTACGCGGGACGCTGCTGGATTCCTGTTGCTGACAACCACAAGGTTTCAAGACCAACCCCATAAAGCAGGAAGAGCCTCACTCTAGACCAGGCCCTTCCACTAAGAGAACTCATACACTCTTAAACCGACTAGGCGTGACACTTCTTCATACCGGCCATTGCCTTCTCGGCAGCTTCCTTAGATTTGTATTTTCCCATCATTTCCATGCCGTGAGTCAGGTGCGTCACCACCGAGCACGTATGGGTAGTCATATCGAGACCCACATAATAGACCCCGGAAGTCAGGGCCAAAGCCGGAGTGGCAAACACGCCGATCAGAACGGCCGCGACTATATGCTTTTTCATTCTTCTCTCCTTGGGATGAACTTGCCGACCCGGCAAGCCGATCAAAAAAGCACCGTCTTGGGTAACATCAAAATCAATTGTCCGTAAAAAGGATAGGCGCAGTCGCTCATGACTCACTTACCCAAAGCTTTTAACCCATAGTTAACCATCATCACCGAAGCTAGACGCACCCATAAAACCCTTCCCTTCCGGCCCCTAAACGGGGCCGCTTTTTTCCTTTGGGCTATGAAAAAACCTTCTCTTTTGACTCGGCTCCAGCTGTTAAAAAGCGATGTGGAATTTAAAGAGATAGCTATTCTCCTCGCCCTGGCCTTGTTATTCGCCATCGCGGTACGACTGTCTGCCGGGCATCTGCTGCCGGCAGACTTGAAGTATTTACTCTCGCGATGATTTTAGTGCCCCGTCCTACGCGGGCAAGAAAAAACCCCGGCAGGGTCTGGCGGGGCCAATTCATTTCAGGGACTGAAACGCGAGACTGCCCCGCGTGCCGAACCCTTACTCTGGGTCCGACTGACTTCAAACCAGTTTTCTGTGGGACAGGCATTTTTGCGATTTCCTGTTGCTTTCTCGCTACAGCATGCGAGGGGTTGTAGTAAACTGAACACACATGCCGTCGGGCACCAATGTATTGGAGTCTTCGCGTGCCCATTAAAATCCTCGTGCCGCGCAGACTGGCCGACCGGTGTTATCTTGCGGAGGCGCTGCTGTGGGTCTCTGTTTCCCGCTTCCCTCTGGCTGATCTAACCCGCGTTCCTCGAGACGGGAAGAAGTGGGCTGAAATCGACACGCGGGAATCGCCTGACCACATGGCCTTAGGCATTCCTTTGTTTCTCGATACCCTTACCGAATATGAGTGCGAGCGCGCTGGTCTCCCGCCCAATCCCAACAATGACTGGATCGAACCTGAGCGTATCCGTGAAAGACTTAGTTGGAGAGGCGAGCAGCGTGCTGAGTTGGAGCAGGAACTGCAAGCCTCCCTCGCTCTCCAGAAACGACGAGAGGATTGGAATGGACTTCGCAATAGCTTTCTCGATTCCTACAAAGCCAGGCTTTTCGTAAGCCTGTGGACAGGCGACTTAGCAAGTTTTGGCAAGCAGGTTCCACGTGCGAGCCTTTCCCATTCTGCCGAAGACCTGAATAAGCGCGACAGAAAATGGTTTGCTGAAGCCCGAACACCCATTCACGCCAGCTTCTGGGACTCCACTCGAATTGATTGGGAGAGAAGCTTGGCCGAGGGAAATGGTCCACCCCACGCTTTTATCGTTGTGGACACTTACAACCTCCTGCGGATCTTTCCGCCATCTCGAAAATATTCAACGAACGTGATGAGAGTTGGTGAAGCTTACTTTCTCGAGGAGACTGCCGACCAGCGACTGCATCCGCGTGATGCCGATACATTAGGCATGCTTCGGCATCGATAGCCTACGTGCTACAATTGCCAGGACGCTGGGGGCACTCCGTGAGCAGCCGCAGTTTCCATCAGCTTGGGCTTTTATATGCTGCGATGGCGCTGCTGGGGGGTGCTTATGCAGCATATGACGAGGTTACTGCCGGATTCGAGCGCCAACGTGATGTTGACTACCTCTCCATCTTCATACCTCGTCTGGGCTTTGCGCTCATTGTGGCGTTCGTAGTGTACTGCATAGTTCGCGCAGTGGGCTCAGTCGTTTTGCGGCTTCATGGTATCGCCCTAGCGGCTCAACCTGCTCGACAGTTCATCACCCCAAAGTCATCTGCACTATAAACCCTGGTCACAACCTCTAGTCGTTGGAGATTACATGAAGGCCATCACCTTTGCTTCTGTGCTGGCGTTCATTACGCTGGCGTGGATGATCAAGGAAGCGAATGCGTACTTATATTGCGAGGTGAAGGTCGGTTCCACCAAATGGACTTGTAAGGAGTGTTTACCTAACGCCATTTGCGGCGTGAAGGAGGAATGCCAGACCAAATGCGCAAAGGCAAAAACGCCACAGCAGGCCGAAGATTGTCTAACTATAAATTGTGCGCCACTCCAACGCCGTTCAAAGCGCAGATAGAAAACTTTAAGAGCCTAGGGAATCGCGCAAACTTCTTGCAGTTCTCTCTAACGGGTTGCCCAGCGTGCGCTCCTTGCAAAGTCAGAACGTGGGCAGGACCAGCCTTCATCGCGCTTCGTCAAGAAGTGCGCGATGACGTCGAAGCGAGGCTCGCCAAACTCAAACAGAAGCGTCCGGTGTTTTCATGGCTGAGAAATCGTGATGCACGCTGGGTGAAGCCTGTAATCACTTAAGGTGAAGCATCTCGCCTTTGGCAGCGGCCTGATGCGGCACGCAACGATAGAAGGATTATGCTTTCGGGTCCGTTTCTTTCGATGATGGACTAGCCTCGGCTTTTTCCTTTTGAAGGGCTTTTTCCGATTTCTCAGCCTGAGTATCGAGCGCGGTGACAGCTGACTTCAACGCACGGTGCAAGACGTGCTGCACAGTTAAAATGTTAATAAAACGGTGGATGGATTGCCGTGTGGTCTCTAGCTGCTGCCGCCGGGTTGCCCTTTCCTCGTTGAGCTTCATGAGTTGCTGGCGGAACCGCGCCTGTTCCGCCACCATCTGTCCCACGATCAGGTCGGCTCGCTCTCGCAGGTCGCCACTTATGTCTCGCATTTCGCCGTGCATGGTTACGGCCTGCATCAAAGACTGATTATGCGACTGGCTGGTCTGCCTCTGAAGTCTTAGGAGGCCAACTTAATGTCAGGTCGGAACTCCGTTACTGGGGGCAGTGGTTGGGGATGCTTGGGTTGCGGCATCGTGGATCCAGAGTTACCAACCCGTCTATGCTCAGCCTCCATAACAAACTTTACGGCTTCGAGTTCGGCTTTTATCTCTGTCAGCTTGGTCTCATGTTCTAGCTTGAGCTGCTCCGTAAGATTCTCGAATTGCTGCTGTGCAGCACTCATTTGTTCTTTGATCAGATTGGCACGAACTTGCAGGTCGCCACGGATGTCACGCATGGGAAAACCCCCTCGAATTGCGCAAATATTGACTCACGGCGGATGCGCAATAGAGGTGGTAACAGCGTAATTGGGCGAATGTTGGAACACATTCCGAGCTTGTAGTCGCTTTCGGCGGAGGCGCCCACTGTTCCGCTGGCTTTGGCGGTGGACCGCACCTCGGCGGCGGAGCATGCGTAATGTTCGCGAGCTACAAGAGCGGGCGAACTTCTCTTTTTGGCTTGCCGGACTCCGCTAGCTCTTCACCGTTGGGTGGAATCCAAAAGTGGCCTCCATAGCACTCTGGGCATGCACGCCAGACATTCGCATTTTTCTTTAAGTAGCCTCTACCATCGCACCAGGTGCAAATCGTGCAAACACCTAGAGACGTCTGTCCGCTGCCGGGCTTCGACCACGGAAATAACGCCTCGACAAAATTCTCGAGATAGGACCGCATCCCTCCCCCCGAACGATATCACGGTATCCGACGCTGAGGATTGTGCTTCCTAGCGTACCGACTCCCGAGGCGGCTCTTTAGTGATCCCTCTGTCGTACTAAACTACGGATGACTCCGATCTGTTCCCTGTCTAAGGGATCGGGTCCGACAGCCATTGAATGGAATTTCGGCTGTCGGAAACGCCGGAGATTTCCATCAATGAGACGCTTCCCAGCACCATGGACCGTTGACCCTGTCGTTGATGCAATCCCAAAAAATTTTCATTCATCTATCGAGAACAGGCGTTCCACTCGTTACCTATCCGGCTTTTGAAAGGGATGTTTTATGGATTTCGACTTAGCCAAGCGTGCTGTCATTACGGTTGGTCCTGGGCACGGTTTCGTGGTCGCGGGACCAAGCGAGACATTTCACGTTATCACCGCCTCCCACTGCTTACCGTATTTGCCTCCGGCGCATCCAGCTTCCCCCTTAGAAGAACGGACATACGCTAACCTACTCGGGCATTTGGGTGAGTCACCTACTGTTTGGGCAGAGTGTCTTTTTGCTGATCCTGTTGCTGACATTGCGGTACTCGGCCAACCAGATTCGCAATCACTGTATGCCGAGAATGAAGCCTATTGTGAGCTTATGCCTGATATCCCTCTCGCCATTGCCGACACGCCGCATGACTACAAACCGATAATGATAAAGACGTTTGATGGTGAGATGATTGAAGCCAAGGACCATTACGAGTCACTAACTACACGAGCATAATTGGTTTGAGTGTGAGGTCGAACATCGACCCGATGGGCCATTATGGATATCGAAGGCCAATGAGCTAATTGTCGGAGGCATGTCGGGTCGCCAATCTTGAGCAAGGCGGGGGCTGCCATCGGCGTGGCATGTACTTCGGTCAATGACGGACTGGAGGGCGGACCAAATCCCCGCTTAATGGCAAACCTTCCAGGATGGACATAACGCTAACAGACCAAGAAAAAGCGCCCCAAGGCTAGGCCAAGGAGCGCGGGTTGAATTGGGCGTCGTGATGATTAACTGCCGACTGTGGTGGGTTTTCCCTCCCCATCACAGGTTCCCCCCATAAGGAACCGGAGAAGCCCCGTGTTGACCCCCCGTCGCTTGGGGCTTCTCTTTATTCCGCTCGTTTTTGCAGAAATTATGGTCGCCACGGGGCCGACCAGAATTCTTAGGCTTGCGTTCGCCGCCCTGGTCGAATTTGAGATTTCTAGGGTTACGCGCTCTTTTGGGCCTCCCCCAGACTATTTTCCTATCCCCAAATAAATAATCCAAATAATTCGGCTCTATTACTAACTAGCCCGGTACGGGCTATTCCTTGCTTCCCATGCCTGTTTGTTTGTTTCCATCTTTTCCTGCCATTCCCTGACTAGATTTGTGCAGTTTGAGGGGAACGGTCGAGAATCTAGACCGGGGGAGTCGCAAAAATCGACCTGTGGGGGTCGAGAAATTCGATCCGCATATATCCAGAGAATATATCCAGAGAAGAAGAGGAGCCCGCTGAAAAGTTATCACCCGCCCTGGATAGCCCAACACCACCGAAGGCCACGTAGATGAGGTTGCGGCAATTCTGTTTGAAGCGGCTTATCGCATTCTAGTCGCTGCCTATGGCTCACGACAAATAGACGAGCATCTCGACAGAACCTCTAAAATCGCGGCGGCAAGGCTGTCAGACGAGGATGGTGGCGGACCCAATCACCGAATGAGCGTTGCTGCATGACGCTCGATAGATTTGGGCGAAGAGTTGGCTCATCATGCCAGGGCGATATGCTTGTAGTTGGAGGATATAGCTTATGCGCTCCAAAACCGATGACCTCGAAGAATTGCTCCAGCAGAACCTCAAGCTTCGACGAGACCTAGTGGCCGAGGTCGCCAGAGCGAACAAACCCAGGAGGGTTACCGGCTGGGGAGTTGTCTATTGGGTGGGTCTCGTATTGATTCCCATCCTTATCCTCTGCGGGGTTGGCTTTGTCCTCCGCTACATTGTGTCTGGGGACTAACGGGCACCACGGCGGGGTGCTGACGGCAACTGCCTTTTGGCTGCCTCGCCAGAAGTGGAGAAGCTGCCGGAGGACTACGCTGGAATAGCCCCAGTCAGTTAAGCGCATCGACCAATACCACGCTGCCCATCGCCATGGCGTCAGAAGTGCTGCCCATCGCCATGGCGTCAGAAGTAATGATAAAAATGTTGGATGCCGACTGAATTCGATCCGGACGATTTAAAGGCCCAACTTGCCAAGCTTGATGACTACGAGATCGAGCGTCGGATCGAGCGAAAAATGTGGGAGGGAGATAGATTAAGGGTCGCTCAAAAAGTTCTCAAAGAAAGAATCCGCTCTCGAACTAGCGCAAACCAAACGCCTCAATTGCTTTGGGAGTTGGCAGCGATCTTCGGTGCCCTAATCATCAGTCTAGGCTTCGTGCTCTACGCAATCAGAGATCGCATCTTTTGACGCAAGGTGCGGCATGACCTCGAACAACGGTGACCTTGAAAGGGTGCTTCGGGAGAATCTGAAGTTGAGACGCCAAGTCGTGGCGGAGTTCACCAAGGCGAGTGATTCGGCCATACGGTTCACCAATGGTGGAGCGCTCGGTTCGGAAGGGCCGAGGATCAACCGCTCTTCTTCGCTCTCCTATTCGTGCTGATCGCCGCCACGCTCTACGTCTTTCTCTAGACGGCAATGCAGGCTGACAGGATCATCGCGGCCATGCGCAGCGGTGCCATCCTGCATAAGCAGATCATCGAAGGCCCAGCAGTCTATTGCCTGGGCCGAGATCAATGGTCTCGCGCACGTACCTGTAGCGGCGACGGAGGCGAAATTAGTCAGGCTACCGCGGCTTATTGCGCCAATGCGAGCCGGGAAATCCCATTACGCCGCATGGCCGATGTTTGAGCTTTGGGCAATTATGATTAGTGGGCGCATACCAAGGAGGAGTTTATGCGCAAATCGCGTCAGCGTCCGCTGACGCTCTTATTGTTTGGCATTAGGGCGAGCCATTGGCTCGCAATACCCTGGTTTGTGTTTGGCTTGTTCGGCTGCGCACTGTGGTCTAAGTCTCTGCCACCCTACGCTCTGTCCAACAGCGAAACGACTATAGTAGAGCGGGACATTCTTTCTGCCACAAAAGATTTGGACAAACCTCCTTTTCACGACCTGAAAGCCGCGAAAAGCAGCGGCGGCGACTTATACGTTTGCGGCTGGACGAATTCTAACAACAAGGCTTATCGATCTTCCGAACAGGCGTTCATCGGAACTTTTTCGGCTGGTCGCTTCTCACCAGCCCGCATCGGAACCGATGCAGACTCAAACGTGCAAGTGGTGGTCGAATGTCAAAAACTCGGCATCTCTATCGCCCACCCTTCTTGGGATACAGGTGCCCCTGTGGGTTGGAGTAGTAATCGAAAAAAAGGCCACGGTAGATAATAACCGTTTTTTGAGAATTAGCCCCTCAACCGGCGCGCCTTCTTGTCGGCATCGTTGCGAAGGATGGACTCAACCAAACCGGCGAGCATCCTTAGCGCCTCGCGCTTCTCTTCTTTATATGCGTGCCGGTCATAGGTCCCCAGCACGCCTTGCTGAACGTGACCTAGAACGCGCTCGGCAATGTCAGGGTGAACACTGGCGCGGCTCATTAGGCTCCTAGCTGTTCTACGGCAATCATGCAAAGTCCACCCGGTAATGCCTGTTGCCGCATCTAAAGCCGCCTTGGCCTTACCCCAGCCAATGAAATAGCCATCGCGGCGACCGGCGAACACATAAGGATTGGAGTTGAGTCGTGGTCGGGAGCGAAGAATATCTACTGCCATCGAAGGCAGCACTAGCTCGCCGCCCGTTCCCTTCTCGCGCTTCACTCCATTCTTCACCAACCATGTGCCGTCGACCGACACATCTTCCCATTTCATCGACGCAACCTTTTCCCGGCGCTGGGCGGTTAAAAGAAGCATCTTTACCATGTCGCCGAACGTGCCCGTGGCCTTGGTCCAAACAAGTCTGATCTCGTCGTCAGACAGTATGCGCTCCCGCGCACGCTCACTCGCCTTCGTTCGCCGCATGCCTGGAATGATTGGCGAGTTGTAATTGTCATTCCGCTTTTGCGTACCATTTGAAAATGCTCGTCACCGTTCCTAGAATCATGTCCGCCTGAACGGGACCCGCGTTGTCTTCAACCCTGTCGCAAAGCTTGGTGACATCGGTGCGCCCGATAGATCTGAAATTTCTGCAAGCAGGCAAAACGTGATTGCGAAAGTTGCGACGAATGGCTCTTTCGGAGAGAAGCCCCCTGGCTTCGACATGGCGCTTAAGCCATTCATTTGCGACTGTCTCAAACGCCTCAGGTCCCTCGACGCGCTGCCCACCTTTAAACAGTTGATGATGTCTTTTGCCTTCGCTCTCGCATCCTCGATTGTCATTAGCGGAAACGTGCCCAGCGTATTCCACACCTGCTTACCGTTTGGGTTACGCGTCATCGCGACGAACTGCTTTGACCCAGTTGGCCGCATGCGGATGAAGTGCCCAGACATTAACGGGTCACGCTGATGGTAGATGCTCTTTTTCGGTTTGAGCGCGGCCACACCCTTGTCGGTGAGATTGCGAGCCATGCGCCCTTCCTTCGGCTAACTATCAGCAAGCGTTTTGAGGCTTGCGCCCTACGCGCCGCAAATCCTGAGCATCCTGCGCATCATGGTGGCGCTGCTCCTGTTTCAGCATGCCTTTTCCAAGTTCTTCGGCTTCCCCGCGCGGATGCCGCCGCCCGCGCCGTTCTCACTGATCTGGTTCGCCGGCATGATCGAGCTAATCGCCGGCGCGCTTCTTCTCCTTGGCCTGTTTACGCGCATCGCCGCCTTCATTCTCTCCGGCGAGATGGCCTTCGCTCATTTCATTGGTCATGCCCCGAAGGGCTTCTATCCGCTGACCAATGGCGGCGAGTCCGCGGTGCTGTTCTGCTTCATATTCCTTTGTCTCGCCGCAGCTGAAGGCGGCGCTTGGAGCCTCGATGCGCTGAGAGGCAAGGCGTAGCATCACCACCAGATAAGCCAGAGCACGAACGGGATCAGCACCAGGCAGAGAGCCATGGCAAGCAACAGAAGAATGGCGGCTAGGGTGCTGATCATGCGGGCGCGATTCTTCTGGAGCGGGCTTGCGAGCTACCACTTGCCAGCGAGGTCGTTCTGCATCAGACGGCGCTTCAGCAGCATGATCCTGCCGTAGGCCTGCTCGATCCGCACGCGAGAGATGCGCCCGTCCTTCACCGCCTCTGACATGACAGTGTGTACTTTCACGCCAAGCTCAGGGTCGTGCGACTTCTCGTTGGAGAACACGATGAGATCGGTGCCGGCATTGACCGCCTTGATGACGCGCTCCTCGAGCGAATATTCGCCGCGCACAGCGCCCATCTCCATGTCGTCGCTCACCACCACGCCCTGGAAGCCGATATAGCCCTTGGCGCGCAGAGCCGTGATCGCGCGGCGCGATAGCGAGGCAGGCAGCCGCGCGCCGTCGCTGAAGCGCGGGTGATAGAGGTGGCCAATCATCACCGCATCGAGCAGGCCGTCCTTGGCGAGTTGGCGATAAGGCTCGAGCTCGATCTCGCGCCATGTGTCGGAGATGTCGGCAAGAGTCTTATGGCTGTCGGCGCGGCTCGAGCCGTGGCCGGGGAAGTGCTTGACCACGGTGACGATGCCCGCGTCGCGATGTGCAACGATGAAAGCGCGGGCAAGCTGGGTGACGGTGTTTGGGTCGGCGCCGAAGCTGCGCTCCCTCTGCCCGATCACCGGATTGTCCGGATTGAGATTGAGATCGACCACCGGACCGAAATTGAGATTGAAGCCAGCCTCCGCGAGGTCCTTGGCCATGCCCGCATAGAGCCGCACGGCGCTCTCCGGATCGCTGAAGCTCGGATTCCTGCCGACCTTCCATGCCGAGGGGATGTAGAGGTGGCCATTCTGCCGCGTGAGCCTCTGCACGAGACCGCCTTCCTGATCGACGGCGATGAACGGGACCGGCGTCGGGCGTGCGTCGCGCAAGAACGCGGTAAGCGCGCGGAGCTGATCGGGTGGGCCGATATTTTCCGGATACAGGACAACGCCACCGACGGTGCCGTCGGCGAGCTGGTCCCGAACCCTGATGACATCGGAATCGGTGATCCGGTAGCCGGAAAATCCCACCATGATCATCTGCCCGATCATCGACTCGAGCACGGTGTCAGGCAGCTTCTTGAGCTCGATGTCGAAGGCTTCGGCGCGACTCGAAAGCGGCGCCACGAGCAAAAGGCTCATCACACTCAAGATTTTCGGCATTGCCGCGAGGCGCTTTGCGAGCATCGGCAGGTTCAGGGCGCAGCTTTGGTGAGTCTTGCAGGAGTGATGGGAGGACCAGAAACAGCGGATTCTATGGCAGTTTTAAGAACCGGCAGGACGAATTCAACTTCCAGGACGCATCGGGGCGAATGACATGCTATGACTGGCGCTGTGCCGAGCGCCTGGGGAGGCGGTCATGCGATTTCCGTTGAAGTGCGCTTTCGCAGCGTGCGCGCTGCTTGCATTTGCCCTCTTCGCCCTGAGCTCAGATTCGCAGCGCGCCGCGGCGGGTGAGCATTACCCCGTGGCCATGGCGGTGGTGGTGGTGGAGGCTGGAGTGGAGGCGTGGGAGTCGGCGTCGGCGTCGGCACCATCCTGCTCAACGAGGCGATCCGCCGCCAGCAGGAGAAGCAACAATACAAGCAGCACGTGACCCAACCCAAAGGCTGCCCCGAAGGGATGACTTGGTCACGCAAGAAGCGGACCTGCGTCAACGTCAAGGGACCCGAGATCGCCAAATGCGAGCCGCCCAAGATCAAGACGCGGAAGGGCTGCGTTTACCCGCAACCGGAGACCGCCTCTTGCACGTGGCCTAAGATCAAATCCGGAAAAGGATGTGCGTGCGCTGGAGGCTATGAGCGGAAGCACAGGGAATGTGTGAAGGAGGTCGTCTCTTGCGATTGGCCGAAGATTAGAGTGGGTCCCGGCTGCATGTGTGCGCCGGGCTTCGTACCCTACGGCTCGGGCTGCACCAAGGTGGTCGTGGTCGAGCCCGAGACTCCAGAGCCTCCACATGTGGCGCCACCGCAGCAAGTCGAGGAGCCGCAAGGTCCGCCTCCACCGCCGCCCCCACCGCAACAGGCGGAGGAACCCAAGCCCAAGCCGCAGCCCGTCGCGCAGATCGATCCTCCGATCCGCTGCCTGCCGCAGGACCTCTACGATCTTCTCACTGAGGCTTACGGCAAGCGACCCGGCGTCGGACCTTGCCCCATGGCCTGTCTGCCGAAGCCTGCGTTCTTCTTGCCGGCGAAGCTCGAGGAGGTCGCAACCAAAGCCGGCATCAGCTGGTGCGAGAACTGCGTGCAGGTCGGACCTTATATGCCCCTCGCCTCGATCAACAAGCTCGAGGCACTCGCTCATCTCACAATCTGCGTTTCTCCTGACAGCTGCGTCTATCCCGGCTGTGCGCCAGCTGAGCCCCGCCGAGATCAGGACGATATTCAAGAACCTGCCGGCGGGCGTGAAGAACGAGGACAATCTCGCCGTGGTGATCGGCAACCAGACCTACCTCTCAGGCTTGCCGACGAACCAGTCCGGTGACAGCGACGCCGACGCAGTCACCGCGCTTCTCACCGAGCAGCTCGGCTATCGCAAGGAGAACATCATCGATCTGCGCGACGCGAGCCTCGCCGATTTCGAGCGCGTATTCGGCTCGGATGAAAATCCCGGCGGCGAGATTGCCGGCCGCATCGACAAGAAAGGCCCTGGC
>Ga0207675_100005284_pt1 | contig 12419 bp, 9 predicted proteins | sample KBSSwiS42_FD_184305 | JGI IMG/M metagenome (GOLD analysis project Ga0207675, IMG submission 184305) | Switchgrass rhizosphere microbial communities from Kellogg Biological Station, Michigan, USA - KBS Switchgrass S4-2 (SPAdes) (version 2) | ecosystem: Host-associated > Plants > Roots >... | reverse complement strand
GCTAGTCGCACGCCACAAATTCGGGATCGGCGCTATCATCGCGTTCACCGGCGAAACGGCGAATGCTGCTCGCCACCTCTTTGCCGGCGTTTCTCGCTGATGCTGCGCGCGTTCCTGCGAGTTTGAGTTGGGATGACGATGGACGTGAGATTCCGGCGGATGAAGCCGATACCGATTACACGAAGGCGAACCTCGGCAAGCCATTCTTCGCCGAAGATGCCGGCCACGCACTCAACGAACAATTGCCGCTCTCGGTACTGAGCGAAGCGGTGTCGAGCAACGCTCTGGCCGTTGGACCACGACGAGATCTGGCCCAGGCAGCGTGGCTGCGTGCCGCGTTACTTGGCGATACACGAACCGCAGACGAAGTGGCTGCGGTTCTCGCAGGCCTGGTGCCGGAGTTGGCTGCGTACCTCAATAGCTATCTTTCGACAACCCAACCTGACGAGAAGAAGTACTCGGCGCTCTACGCGTGGCTGAAGTTTCCTGGTTTAGAACCGGTCGTGGACATTGGCGTTGGAAGAGAGACTCCGCTAAAGCAGCAAGATATGTTGAGAGACAATTGGTGGTGCCGCTCTTTCGTCCCTCCTCCCGAGCCGGAAGTACTGGAAGAATCACGAAAGATAATCGAGTTTACGAATGCCGCTGGTCCTCCGCCGGCATTCCTTTCCCCCGTCGAAATTGAAAGAGGCGCCAAAGAGTGGGCGTCTCTAAAGGCATTTGGTACGGCGCCGAACTACATTGCACGCCAGGTTGTCGACTGGGCCAATCGCAAGCCAAACGATCCACGCGTGCCTGAAGCATTACACCTGGCAGTAAGGACGACGCGTTACGGTTGCACCGACAAGGACACCGCCCGCTGGTCCAAGGCCGCTTTCGGCGTGCTTCACCGCAAGTATCCAAACAATCCCTGGACCAAGAAGACGCCCTACTGGTTCAAAGACTAGATCAACAAGCAGGAATACAAATGGGACAACCAGAATTCACCAACCACCTGATCAACGAAAGCAGTCCGTACCTCCGGCAACACGCGCGCAATCCCGTCGACTGGTATCCATGGGGCGAAGAGGCGTTTGCGAAGGCGCGCCGCGAGAATAAGCCGGTGCTGTTGAGCATTGGCTATTCCGCGTGTCATTGGTGCCACGTCATGGCCCACGAGTCGTTCGAAGACGAAGACATCGCGAAACTCATGAACGATCTCTTTGTAAACATCAAAGTCGATCGCGAAGAGCGCCCGGATCTCGATCAGATCTACATGAACGCCGTGCAGATGATGACCCATCATGGCGGATGGCCGATGACGGTTTTTCTCACACCCGATGCAGTGCCGTTCTACGGCGGCACATATTTCCCGCCGCAGGATCGTTACAACATGCCTGGGTTTCCGCGAGTTCTAATTAGCGTTGCCGAAGCGTACCGCGATCGGCCCGAAGAGATTGCCGAAACAGGAACTTCGTTAGTCAACGAACTTCGCCGTCTCAGTACGACGAGCGGTTCAGCTCAGGCGATCGAAAAGGAACTGCTCGACGCGGCGTATGTTGGCATGATCAAAGGCTACGATGCTGTGAACGGCGGTTTCGGCGGCGCACCCAAGTTTCCGCCGGCGATGGCGCTCGAGTTTCTGCTGCGCACTTATGAACGAACCGGCAATCCTGAAGGGTTGAGAATGGCGATCCAAACGGCTGAAAAGATGGCCCGCGGTGGAATGTACGATCAACTTGGCGGGGGCTTTCACCGTTATTCAACCGATGCGAAGTGGCTCGTACCGCACTTCGAAAAGATGCTCTACGACAATGCCCTGCTCTCCCGCTTCTATCTTCATCTGTTTCAGGTCACCCAGGCGCCGCTCGCGCGCCAAACTGCGGAAGGAATATTCGGTTATGTCCTGCGTGAGATGACCGATCCGTCCGGCGGCTTCTATTCAACTCAAGATGCAGATTCAGAAGGACATGAAGGAAAGTTTTTCGTATGGGACATCGATGAGATCAAATCCGTTCTCGGCGATGCCGATACTTCGTCATTTGTTTCCCACTACAACGTCACGGAAGCCGGCAACTTTGAAGGGAAAAACATTCTCAACGTTAATCCGTCGACAGAACCGCCGGCGCCAGAAACTCTCCGGAAACTATTCAAAGTCCGCGAACAACGCATCAAACCCGATCGTGACGAGAAGATCCTTACTGCGTGGAATGGTCTCATGTTGGCGAGCTTTGCCGAAGCGGGTGTGATTCTGGAGCGGCCGGATTACACGGAAGCGGCACGGATGAATGCGGATTTTGTTTTGAACAACCTGCAACGCGATGGATTGCTATTGCGCACGTACAAAGACGGTGTGGCGAAGTTCAATGCTTATCTCGAAGACTATGCATTCTTCATCGAGGGACTTGTCACGTTGTTCGAAACGACCGGAGAGTTTCGCTGGTTGAAATCGGCCCTCAGTTTGACGGACCGCATGATTGAAGAGTTCTGGGACGAAGAAGGCGGCGGATTCTACTTTACCGGAAAGAGTCACGAAGACCTGATCGTTCGCTCAAAGGATTATTTCGACAATGCGACGCCCTCGGGAAATTCCGTCGCCGCCGACGTTCTACTTCGCTTGGCGATACTCACTGATAATCAAACGTACCGTGAACTGGCGCAAAGAATACTCACCGAGATAGCCGATCAGGCGCGGCGGTACCCTTCAGGATTTGGCTATGCCCTTTCGGCCATTGACTTCCTCCTGTCTGAGCCGAGGGAGATCGCGATCATGGGCAAGTACCCAGGCGATATTAGAGCTTTGCTCCAGGAAGCCTGGCGGAAATACTTGCCAAACAAGGTAGTTGCGCCCGGTTTTGTTAACGAAACTGAAGCCCACGAGACCGTTCCCTTGCTCCAGAACCGGCCACTACTCGACGGCCAAGCCGCCGCGTACGTTTGTCACAACTACACCTGTAAAGAGCCGGTTACGGAACCAGAAGCCCTGGCTGGCCAACTGGAATTTGTGTAAATCCGCGACCAAACTTGACCGAAACCTCACAAAAACCGTATAGTTACGCTCGGTGTCAACATTGTTTGGCACTGTTTCCCTGACCCGCTGTTGGATCCTTGCTTTAGCCGCTCATGCTACAACCGAACTACACAGCTACTGCTGTATTCGCTGCACTCTCTGTCGTCAGTCTCGTGCTGCTGCTTGTGAGTACAGGAGTTGCCCTCGTATTGCTCGCGGTCGGCATCTCCGTCCTGGTCTACCTCTTTTACCGTTTCAATGAGAAACGCCTGCTGGAGCTCCACGAAGCAGAAGCGGAGCGCCGCCGGCACGCGGAAGAGATGGCGACGATTCACATGAACACGATCGAGTCGCTGGCCATCGCTATCGACGCCAAGGACCAGACCACTCACGGACACGTTCGGCGCACTCAGATCTACGCCACGCAGATGGGAAAGCTCTTCAACGTTTGTGAAGCGGACTTGCGCGCGCTTCACGCCGGAGCACTACTGCACGACATCGGCAAACTCGCCGTGCCGGAATACATCCTCAACAAGCCAGGAAAACTCACCGAAGCAGAATTCGCAAAGATGAAGATCCACCCGACAGTGGGTGGTGACATTCTCAAACGCGTCAACTTCCCTTACCCGGTTGAAGACATTGTTCGGTACCACCACGAGAAGTGGGACGGCAGCGGTTATCCAAAGGGACTCAAAGGCGAACAGATTCCGCTCATTGCGCGCATCATTTCCGTCGTCGACTTCTACGACGCGACGCGTTGCGATCGTCCCTACCGGAAAGGAATGAAACGCGAGGACTCGCTGGCCTTACTCAAGAACATGGTGAGTAGCGCGTTCGATCCGAGAGTGGTCCAGAAGTTCTGCGAACACGTCGTAGAGTTTGATCGACTGATCGACTCGGAAGACATCCAGGAACAGGTCGCGTCCGCACCCTCAATCGACACGGAAACGAGCACCAAACCTGACGCGGGTCTGGCGCCCGACATTCTCGGAACGCCAATCGAATCTTGCGGTTTTCGTTCCATTTCCGAAGCACAACGCGAAGTCTTTGCGCTGCACGAGATCGCGCAAACGATTGGTTCGTCCCTCAATCTGAGCGATACGGTGACGCTGGTCGCGAACAAGCTGAAGTCGATCGTTCCCTTCGATAGCTGCGTCATCTTTTTGGTTGACGAACGTTCCGGCAAGGCAATCGCCGCACACGCCGTCGGTGAAGAAGCAGAGTTGTTTGCCAGCCGGCGTATCACTGTGGGCGAAGGCATCACGGGTTGGGTAATTGCCAACAGCCGCTCGATGTGCAACGCGTCGCCGGAGCTCGACATGGTCGGCGTGCCCGAGGGGATCGTCAAACGCTTCCGTGGCGTGCTCGTGTCGCCACTGCTTCGTGAAGACGGTGCGTTCGGCGCGATCGCGTTGTACTCACAAAGCCGCACTTCTTACACGACTGAACACGTTCGCCTGCTCGAATCTGTTTGCCAACACGCATCGAGTGCTCTCAACAATGCTCTGACTTACGAAAAGACGCGGGAGAGCGCGTTGATCGATCCGTTAACTGAGCTTCCCAATGCACGCGGCTTCTACATGATGCTCGAGCAACGCATCGCCGAGTGCCAGCGGATGAACCGGGAGTCGCTTGCGGTGATCTCCATGGACATCGACGACTTCAAGGTTATCAACGACAAGTATGGACACTCGACCGGTGATCGACTGCTGGCGAGTGTTGCCGGCGTCGTGCGGCGCGAACTGCGCCAGATGGACATTTTGACTCGTTACGCCGGTGATGAGTTTGTCGCAATTATGCCGATGGCGTCGAGCAAAATGGCCGCGACGATAGCCGATCGCATGCGAAACGCCGTCGAAGAGCATCTCTTTTCCGTGCGGGCCGGCACGTTGATTGGTTTGGGCGTCAGTATCGGAGTTGGATGTTTTCCCGATGATGGAGAGACGAGTGAAGAACTGTTGACGGCCGCAGCGCGCAGGATGCAGCGAGACAAGCACGGCCGCAAGACGATCTTGACCGTCGCAGGCGCAGGCGTCAGCTCCATCGACATGATGACGTAGTCACAAAAAACACAAGAGAACAAAGAGGCACAAGTAACTACCTTTTGTGGTTCTTGTGCCTTTTTGTGGTTAAACTGTTCTCGCGTATAATCCGACCTTTCGAAACAACCCATGAGCAAACAAACTGCAGCACCACCCTCTCGAGCAGGAGCCGAAGAGCAAAGCTCCACCAGCGTAATTGACCCGCCAGCCGAGATAGATCGACAACAATTAACGCGCGAACGAGACGAAGCCAAAAAACGCCAGAAAGACCGCTTCACCGGTTTGAACAAAGAAGAACTCATTAATCTCTACCGGCAGATGCTCCTGATCCGGCGTTTCGAAGAAAAATCCGCAGAAGCTTACGTCGCAGGCAAGATTGGCGGCTTCTGCCACCTCTACATCGGGCAGGAAGCGGTTGCGGTCGGTGCTATTTCCGCAATTCGCAAAGACGATTATGTCTTTGCCAGTTATCGCGAACACGGTCATGCGCTGGCAAAAGGAATGTCGGCGCGTTCGATCATGGCTGAGTTGTTTGGGAAAGCGACGGGCTGTTCAAAAGGCAAGGGCGGCTCGATGCACATGTTTGACAAGGAGTTGGGCTTTCTCGGTGGTCACGCAATAGTCGGCGGTCAGATTCCGCTTGCGACTGGCGCCGCATTCGCATCGATGTACCAGGGCACGGATCAAGTGACGCTTTGTTTTTTCGGCGAGGCGGCTGTGAACCAGGGCGCGTTTCATGAATCGCTAAACATGGCCCAGCTCTGGAAGATTCCCTGCATTTACATCTGCGAAAACAACCAGTACGGCATGGGCACTTCGTTGGAGCGGGCAATGTCGTTGCGCGACATCGCGCAAAAGGGCTGCGCTTACGAGGTCGCGTCGGAGTTTGTTGACGGTATGGACGTGCTTGCGGTGCGCGAAGCGGTGATGCATGCAGTGGAACGCGGACGCAAGGAATCACTGCCGACGTTGCTGGAGATTCGCACCTACCGCTTCATGGGCCACTCGATGTCCGATCCCGGCAAATATCGCACGCGCGCGGAAATTGAGAAGTACCAGGAACGCGACCCAATCAAACTGTTTTCGGCCAGTTTGCTGGAACAGACGATCATCGACGACAAAGGTCTCGAAGAGATCGATAAGAAGGTTCGTGAAGAAGTTGAAGACGCTTTTCGTTTCGCTGACGAGAGCCCGTTGCCCGATCCGGAAGAACTTTACACCGACATTTATGCCAATCCCATAGATCCATCCCGGGACAGAAATCGTTAATAGAATCCATGTCGACAATTACCATACGCGAAGCGCTTAATCAGGCGATCCGGGAAGAATTGGCCCGCGACGAATCCGTTTTCATCATGGGTGAAGAGGTTGCTGCTTATGACGGCGCTTATAAGGTCACCAAGGGATTGCTGCATGAGTTTGGACCAAAGCGCGTCATCGATACCCCAATCACGGAGCTTGGGTTTGCCGGTCTCGGCGTTGGCGCGGCGATGGTTGGTCTCAGGCCGATCGTCGAGTTCATGACGTTTAACTTCTCGATTCTCGCCACGGATCAGATCATCAACTCGGCCGCCAAGATGCTGTACATGTCCGGTGGTCAGTTCAAGATTCCGATCGTGTTTCGCGGTCCCGGAGGTTCGGCGTTCCAGGTTTCATCGCAGCACTCGCAAGCACTGGAATCGTGGTATGCGTACTTTCCGGGATTGAAAGTCGTCATGCCATCGACACCGGCCGACGCTAAAGGACTGTTGAAGTCTGCCATCCGCGACGACGATCCGGTGATTTTCATCGAGCAGGAAAGAATGTACGGCATTAAAGGTGAAGTGCCGGACGATCCTGACTTCACCATTCCGCTGGGAGTGGCGGACATTAAACGCGAAGGTACGGACGTCACGATTGTGGCGCGATCGCTCATGGTTCCGGTGGCGTTAAAGGCCGCCGACGAACTCGAAAAGCAAGGTGTCTCGTGCGAAGTGATCGATCCGCGCACGATCCGGCCACTCGACATCGACACGATCGTTGAATCGGTGAAGAAGACAAATCGTGTCGTGTTGGCGGAAGAGTCACATCCGATCTGTGGTGTGAATGCTGAAATCAGCATGCAGATCATGGAACGTGCGTTTGATTATCTCGACGCTCCAATAAAACGCGTGTCCAGCGCCGACGTGCCGATGCCTTACGCGAAGAATCTGGAAGATCTTGCAGTACCGGACGTGAACAAGATCGTCGCCGCTGTACGTGAAGTGGCTTATCTCGACTAGGACCTTTTCCACAACTGATTATGGCAACCAAGGTGATCATGCCGAAGCTCTCTCCTACGATGGAAGAGGGACAGATCTCGCGCTGGCTTAAGAAGGAAGGCGACAAGGTCGCGATGGGCGAACCGCTCGCCGAAATCGACACCGACAAAGCGACGATGGAAATGCAGGCGCTTGCGAACGGTGTTTTGCGCAAGATCCTCGTCAACGAGGGTCAGGCAGCCCCGCTCGGCGAATTGATCGCCATCATCGGCGAAGCAAACGAAGACATCGCTGCCCTTCTCTCCGAAGCTCCCGCAACTGCGCCGGCGCAAAAAGAGGAAGCACCGAAAGCGGCTGAACCGGCTCCTGCTCCCGCTGAACAACCAACGCCACAAGCACAGGCGGCTGCTGCCGGCGCCGCCGTAAATGGACGCCAAACAGCGCCTGCCGCTGCTGCTTCATCCGGACGTCTGATAGTTTCCCCTCTTGCCGCTCGCATGGCGGCTGAGTCGGGTCTCGATCTGCGGTTGGTCCAAGGTAGCGGACCGGGTGGACGTATCATCAAGAAAGACATCGAGGCAGCGTTAAGCGAGCCCAAAGCCGAGCCTTCAGCTCAACGTTATCCACGTGCTGTCGAACCCGCACGCTTTCAAGCCGCTCCAGTTGCGGCAGCCTCCGCATATCGTGACGAGCCGGCGACTCAGATTCGCCAAACAATCGCGAAGCGTCTGGTCACATCGCTTGGACCAGTGCCGCACTTCTTTCTCACGACAGACATCGAGATGGATCGCGCCGCCGAAATGCGCCGCGGCATTAACGCGCTCGATCCCGATTTGAAGATCAGCATCAACGATATCGTGATCAAAGTCGCGGCCGCGGCGTTGATTCAACATCCGGAAGTGAACGCGTCGTTTCAGGAGAAGTTTGTCAGGTACTACGAACACGCGGACATCGGCGTGGCGGTCGCGATTGAGGATGGATTGATCACGCCGGTCGTGCGCGCAGCCGATCAGAAATCGCTGAGCCAGATCGCTGCTGAGGTTCGCGAGCTTGCTGAACGCGCGCGCTCGAAACGGCTGAAACCGGAAGAGTACACCGGTGCAACTTTCTCGATCAGTAATCTTGGAATGTTTGGTATTGATGAGTTCACCGCAGTCATCAACCCGCCGGAAGGCGCAATTCTCGCCGTGGGCGCCATGACCCCGAAACCGGTCGTACGCGACAACGAAATTATTGTCAGACAGATCATGCGCGTGACGATGTCGTGCGATCATCGCGTGATCGATGGCGCGACCGGCGCAAAGTTTCTTCAGACGTTTAAGAAGATCCTCGAAAACCCGCTCTACCTCGTGGTATGAGCGCCAAAATCCGGCCTCACCTCGCGCTTGTCGCCGTTCAAATTCTCTTCGGCACCTGGCCGCTCATGGGCAAGTTCGTTTTGCGCTCGTTGACCGTGACGAGCCTGGTTGCGTGCCGCCTTTTAGGCGCAGCCATCGCGTTCTCACTGTTGCAACGTCAACTCAAGCCGCTGCTCAAGATGCGGCGGCAAGACTTCGCGCTACTGATTCTTTGTGCCGTGACGGGAGTGGTCGGAAACCAACTTTTGTACGTCAAAGCTCTGTCTCTCACCACTGTCATTAACGCCGCGTTGCTAACAGCAACGATTCCGGTGTTCACGCTGTTTGTAAGTATTCTCGTTGGTTATGACCAATGGTCTTTTAAACGGTTGCTAGGCATTGTGCTTGCGGCTGCGGGCGTCGTCTATCTGATCAACCCGGCGCGTGCGGAATTAACCGCACAAACAACGCTGGGAAACTTGCTGCTCATCAGCAACGCGATTCTGTACGCGGTTTATATCGTGCTTTCGAAGCGTCTATTCGATCGTTACGGCGCGCTGAACGTGATTACGTGGATCTTTGTGGTGAGCGCTGTGATCGTGGCGCCGTTGGGTTTTTCTTCTTTCGGACACGAGAATCTTGGGGCGATTGGTGGGACGGTTTGGTTGTTGGTGGCGTTGATAATCTTGTTGCCGACGGTGGGAGCTTACTACCTCAATGCGTGGGCGCTGACGCAGGTGTCGCCAGGCACGGTTGCAATGTACATCTACCTTCAGCCGCTCATCGCGTTTGGTTTTGCGCCGTGGTTACTCGGCGAGCGTTGGAGCTCGCGAACTGGCGTTGCGACTGCTTTGATCTTCGCCGGTTTAGGTCTGGTCACGAGCCCCGGACGCAGTCGGGCCGTCCGTGAAATCTCCGAACACCCTGACGCGTTGGCGCATTAAGCCGAACGGCGCCGGTGGGTGAGACAGAGGATGCCGATTAAGCCGAACGGCGCCGGAAGGCGCCCGTCAGAGGGTAGCCAGGGGCAAAGCCCCTGGGATCAAAAGCGAAATAAAACAGCACCGAAGGTGGACAGAAACAGATCAGCGCCAAAGGCGCGGAAGAAACTACGCGGCGCGGCAGAACTACCGGCGGGGCAGAAACTACGCGGCGCGGACTGCGTTGCCGCTGAAACAACTCAAAATCTCCTCGGCGTCCAGCGTGTCGCGCTCCATCAACATCTCCACCAACCTGCCAATCGATTCCCTTTCGGCCGTCACGATCGCGCATGCACGCTCTAATTGCGCATTGATCAGATCATTCGTCGCGTCTTCAATCCGATCCAACAGGTTCTGGCTAATCGGTTGATCCGACTGCCCTAAATGAATCGGCCCCAAACGGCTCATACCAAACTCACCGACCATCTTCCGCGCGATCTCCACCGCACGCTCGATATCATTCGAAGCGCCCGCGGTCATCGTTGACAACAACACTTGCTCCGCCGCACGACCACCAAGCAACAGCGCAATCTGATCCTCGAGATACTCGCGCTTCTTCATGAACCGATCGCGCTCAGGCAACGACTGCGTCACACCCAACGCGCGTCCACGCGGCAGAATCGATACCTTATGAATTGGATCGCCGTTCTCAACCGCCAATCCAACCGCCACGTGTCCAGCTTCGTGAACCGCCGTCGCATAACGCTCATCGTCGTCCATGATGAAGCTCTGCCGTTCTGCACCCATCAAGATCCGGTCACGCGCAAACTCGATATGCTTCTTGCCCACAGCGTCAGCCTCATCACGAGTCGCAGCAATCGCCGCTTCATTCACGAGGTTCGCCAAATCTGCTCCGGAGAAACCGGGAGTACCACGCGCGATCCACTGTAGGTCGAGACCGTCTTCGAGTTTCACATTGCGCGCATGGACCCTGAGGATCGCTTCGCGTCCGTCAACGCCGGCCAGGTCAACTGCAATCTCGCGATCGAAGCGCCCAGGACGGGTCAGCGCTTTATCCAGAATGTCAGGTCTATTGGTAGAAGCGATAACTACGACAGCACTCGACTGATCGAAGCCGTCCATCTCAACCAGCAACTGATTGAGCGTCTGGTCCTGATCCGCTGATGCCGAGTCGCCACCACGGCCACGTTGCCGTCCAAGCGCATCGATCTCGTCTATAAAAATGATGCAGGGCGAAAGTTTTCGCCCTTTCGCAAACAGGTGTCGCACACGCGCGGCGCCCAGCCCGGCAAACTTCTCTTGAAAACTCGAACCCGAAGCCGCCAGAAACGCCACCCCTGCTTCTTTCGCCGCCGCTCGCGCCAGCAACGTCTTACCGGTTCCCGGCGGGCCGTAAAGCAAAATGCCGCGCGGCACACGGCCACCAAGTCGACTGAACCGTTCCGGATTTCGCAGGAACTCAATTGTCTCGGTCAGTTCCGCCTTCGCTTCGTCAACGCCGGCAACGTCATTGAAACCTACAGACTGCTGCCCGTTGTGATCGGTCAACTGAAACGATCCACGTCCGCTCATGCCCGCATAAATCCGCCATGCAGCAACACCGATCAATCCCAGGGTCAACACCGGCAAGAGCCAGTTCAAGACGCTGACAAGAACTCCCGGCTGCAAAGGACGGAATTCAACGGGAATGTTGTTCTTACGAAAAAGCTGAACGACATCGTGTTGCGTCGTTTCACCGGTAACAGTGGCTTCGTACAGTGTTCCGTCTTTAGTGGTGACGGTTACGTTCTCGCCCTCGATCTGCAATGCGGCTGCGCCACCAGCTTCGGCCAAAGAGTAAAGCTGCGAATAGTTGATGCGCTGAACCGGGGGTTGGCGACGCTGGTAGGTGACGATCGATGCTGCGATGACGAGGGAAAATGTAACGACTGCTAGACAGGCCAAAGCCACTCGGCGAGTACGAACGGATACTCGGGGCGTGGGGGTGGGCATACAAGACCTCCAAAATACGACCTCCCGAACATTCGGGTGGCACGAAACTAATTCAAAGCACAAAGAATCGGGTTAGGAAGAGCGTCGGAACTTCGAAGGAAGGACCTGCGCGAACTGAGATGTTCAAAAACACCGAAGCGCTCGCCGACGTTGCGAACGCTGAGGCCACTTTAGCAGCCCACATTGATTCAAGTCCAGTGGAAGATGAAAAACGGCCACGGTTCTGCAGTTACTGGCACGTTTCCATACGCCTCTCCACCGAATTGACGTAAAAACGGCGAAATCCGCAACGGCATGGTCGTTGCTCCACCCTACTGCGATTGCTTTTGTAGACCGAAACTTGGCGTGGTTGACAAAAGGAGGAGAACGAAATGCTTTGGACGATTTTTGTAATCTTGTTGATCTTGTGGTTACTCGGAGTTGTTAGTAGCTACACGATTGGCGGGTTCATTCACATCCTGCTTGTGTTAGCGCTGGTAGTGCTGCTTATCAACATAATCGGTGGTCGTCGTACAGTCGTTTAGGCAGACATTGCACACCGTTTGCCCTGCTCGACGCCCGACACTCCGTTCGACAACGCAGCTTCGTCGGGCGTCTGTACTATCAGACAAGTGGTAAATCAAGTACACTAGTTATTCGCCCTACTGGATAAAGATTCATCTGCGGATCCCAGTAGGGCGAACGTTTGTAGAAGAAGCGCAACCGCTCGGACGGGCTGGCCGCCAAGTCAGGATCGTTCTCGAGCGCGTCTTCAAATTCGCGCCTGAGGTCCGGATCGGCAGCGAGCATCTCGCGCGCGAGAGCTTCGAGCACATAGTTTTCCGCATACTCTTTCTCTTCGAAGATCGCGTTAAAGAAACCCCACTTCACGAACGAGT
>Ga0207675_100005283_pt1 | contig 12420 bp, 15 predicted proteins | sample KBSSwiS42_FD_184305 | JGI IMG/M metagenome (GOLD analysis project Ga0207675, IMG submission 184305) | Switchgrass rhizosphere microbial communities from Kellogg Biological Station, Michigan, USA - KBS Switchgrass S4-2 (SPAdes) (version 2) | ecosystem: Host-associated > Plants > Roots >... | reverse complement strand
CCGAGCCGAAGGATTTCTGATGCGCACCGTCGTGCTGACCGGCGCGTCGGGCAACCTTGGACAGGCGGTCGCCGCGGCATTCGCCGGCGAGAACGTGGTGCTACTGGACGTCCGGCCGCCAAGCGGCGAGGGGGTGTTCATCCAGACAAATCTGCTCGACGCTCAAAGCGTGCAGGCAGCCGTGGACCAGGTCCGCCAGCGCTTCGGCCGCATCGACGTCCTGTGTAATCTCGCGGGCGGATTCCGCATGGGCGCGCCGGTGCATGAGACCAGCGACAAGGACTGGGACTTTCTCTTCAACCTGAACGCGCGCACCGTACTGAACATGGCGAAAGCGGTGGTGCCGGGGATGATCAAGAGCGGCGGCGGCAAGATCGTCAACGTCGGCGCGTACGCGGCGCAGAAGGGCGCAGCGCGCATGGGCGCCTACATCGCCTCGAAGAGCGCGGTGATCCGCCTGACCGAGACCATGGCAGCCGAGCTGCGCGAGCAGAACATCAACGTGAACTGCGTGCTGCCGACAATCATCGATACGCCGGAGAACCGCGCCGCGATGCCGGACGCGGACCCGCGCAAGTGGGTGGCGCCGCAGGACCTCGCGGCGGTAGTTCTATTCCTGGCGTCCGACGCGGCGCGCGCCATCCACGGCGCGGCGATTCCGGTGACGGGACTGAGCTAGCCGCCCCGTCCTATATTGTTATATAACGAGCCGTGAGGTTGCGCCGCGACAGCCCCGTAGCGATGCACCGCCAGCTCGCGCAGCAATTGCGCCAGGCGATCGCCGGCGGCGGCTACCGCCCGGGCGACCGCCTTCCGACCGAGCCCCAGCTCGCCGCGCGCCACGCCGTGTCGCGCATCACCGCGCGCCAGGCCGTGATGCAGCTCGTGCGCGAGGGCCTCGTCGTGCGTCGCCAGGGTAAAGGCAGCTACGTCGCCGAACCGCCGGTGCACCACGACCTCGTCGATCTGCGCGGTATCTACGACGAGCTGGTCGCGCGCGGCGTCAACCCGACCACCGAGCTTCTCGACTACGCAGAGGTGGTGCCGCCGGCCAACGTGGCCGGACGGTTGCACTCGGGCGCGCGCAAGGTCCAGCACTTCAAGCGCCTCTATCTGCGGCGCGGCGAGCCGTTCGCCGTGGCGTGGGGCTGGTTCTCGCCGTCGGTGCCGAAAGTGTCGCGCGAGCTGGTGGCGGCCCACACCACCTACCACCTGTTCGAGTCTTTCCTGCACCTGAAGATCCGCCACGCCGACCTCTCGGTGCGGGCGCGCGCCGCGAACGCCGAGCTGAGAAAGCTCCTGCGCCTGCGCGCGCACGCGCCGGTCATCGCGCTGGAGCGTGTCTCCTACCTCGCCGACGGCAAGCCGGCCGAGTTCACGCTGTACTGTGCCAACGCGGAGAATTACGAGTTCGCGCTGCGCATCCGCGGCAAGGTGCCGATCACCACCTCCATGCAGGCGGTGCCGTGAAGCTGGACGATCTCGAGCGATCGATGCTGGCGGGCGAGCACGGCGCGGCGGCGAGGAGCGCGCTCGAGCACCAGGTCAAGGTGGGCGATTTCTTCGGCGCCGCCGATTTCGTGCCGGTGACGCAGGCGCACGTCATGGCCGACACCGAGAGCCTGGGCGAGCCGGGCATCGCCTGGCTTGAATCGCTGGGGAGCGAGCAGGGCCGGGTGCGCGTGCCGACCATCACCGACCCGCGCGGCACTGATTTCGCCAAGACCGGCGTGCTCGGCCACCCGGTGCGCATCGTCGACCTCGAGCGCCGCTTGATCGCAGCATTCAAGAAGCTCGGCGTGCTGATGACCGACACCTGCATCAACTACCAGACCATCCAGGCGCCGGCGCGCGGCGAAAGCGTGGCCTTCGGCGATACCGGCGTGGTGATCTACGCCAATTCGGTGTGCGGCGCGCGCTCCAACTACGAGGGCGGGCCCTCGGCGGTGGCCGCCGGACTGACTGGCCGTACGCCGCGCTACGGCTTCCATCTGGATCAACATCGCCGCGCCACGGTCAAAGTAAGAACGGAGTTCGTTCCGAAAACACTGAACGAATGGGGCGCCCTCGGCGGCTTGATCGGCCGTCTCGCCGGCAACTACTGGGCAGTGCCGTACATCGAGGGCCTCGAGCGCGTGCCGACATCCGATGAGCTGAAGCACTTCGGCGCGGCGATGGCGAGCTTCGGCTCGATCGCGATGTTCCACCTCGCCGGCGTCACGCCGGAGGCGGTCGAGCCGAAGCTCGCGGTTGCGCACCGCGTCGGCCAGGCCGACGTCGCGGCGCTGCAGGCGTCGTACGCGCCGCAGGGGGAAATCGACGTGGTCGTGTTCTCGGCGCCGCAGCTCTCGCTCTACGAGCTGCGCGAGCTGGCGGCGATGTGCGACGGCCGGCGCTTCACCAAGCCGCTGCTTGCGGTCACCAGCCCGCAGATCAAGCCGGACGCGGACCGGTTTGGCTTGACGAAGAGGATCGAGGATGCGGGCGGCCACGTGCTCGCCGGCATGTGCTTCTACCAGTCCTACGCGCGCGAGATCGCGGAAGCCAACGGCTGGAAGCGGCTCGCCACCAACAGCGCGAAGCTGGTCAACATCCTCGGCGGCTACGGCTACGTGCCGCTGCTCGCCTCGATGGAGCACTGCGTCGAGGCGGCCGAGAAAGGCCGCCTGTGATCTACAGCGCGCGCCACGCGATCGGCAAACCGGTGCGGGGACAAGCGCTCGTGGCACACGACGGCTTCTCGGCGCGCTACGACCTCGATCGCGCGCGCGGCGTGTTCTCGCGCGCTACGCACAAGCTCGCGGGCCAGTCCTACGCGGGGAGGATTCTCGTGCTCGACACCGCGAAGGGCGGAGTGGCGAGCGCCTGGATGCTGCACGAGATGGCCGCGCGCGGCGTGGTGCCGCTCGCGCTGGTGCTGAACACGGTCAATCCGATCCTGGTGCAGGGAGCGGCATTCGGCAGCGTGACGATGCTCGTGGGCTTCGAAGGCGACATCACCGCGAAGGTGCCGCATGGCGCCACGGTCGAGCTCGATCCGGCGGCGCGTACGTTGCGCGTTTTCTAGGCCGGCTTGCTGAAGTCGAGGCCTTGCCCTCCCGGAGGACTGCCGAGCAGGCGCTCCAGATCCCTCACGATTCCTGCCGTATCCGGCACCTGTCGCCCGAGCGTTCCCAGCAGCACGCGCACCGGAAGATCGGTCAGCGTCGGAGCGGGATGGTCGCGCAGGTGGGCGACGTTCTGCAGCGCCGGGATGATCCGGCCGCTGCGCACGCCCGCCATCTCGTTTTCCAGGCCCTGGATCATCGCGGCCTGCGCGCGGGCGATGCCGAGCAGCAGTTCGGCGAGCTGTGGTGCGGAGATTTCCATCGCGTCCTCCCGGTTTGGTCGATGTTAGCATTCCCGCGATGTTCAACTGGCGGCGTCCGGACAACCTTGGCGTGAGCAACGGCCGCCTCGCGCCGTGCCGGCGCACGCCGAACTGCGTCTCGTCGCAGGCCGATCCGTCGGACCGCGAGCATTACATCGCGCCGATTGCGTTTCGCGGCGACGCCATGGCTGCGATACGACGCGCGCTGGCCGCTATGCCACGGGCCAAGGTGATTTCTGAAAGAGAAAATTATCTGTATGCCGAGTTCCGCAGCAAGCTGCTCGGCTACGTGGACGACGTCGAGTTCTTCTACGACGGCAGCGCGATCCAGGTGCGCTCGGCGTCGCGCCTCGGGCGCCGCGACTTCCACGTGAATCGCAACCGCGTCGAGCAGCTGCGCGCGCTAATTACGCAGCGGCCCTGATCTGCGTGCGGTGCAGGAGGCGGCGCGCGCGCGGATCGAACGCGTCGCGGCGGTGCAGGGTGCAGCGGTTGTCCCACACCAGCAGGTCGCCGACGCGCCACTGCTGACGGAAGGTGAATTGCGGCTGCGTCGCGTGATTCCACAGCTCGTCGAGCAGCGCCTCGCTCTCCTCGAGCTCGAGCCCGACGATGTAGCTGTTGCGCCGGCGGCCGAGGAACAGGCTGCGGCGGCCGGTCTCCGGATGCGTGCGCACCAGCGGATGGCGCGCGCCGGGGGCGCTGCGTGGATCGGTGACGTCCTGGTAGCCTTTGCGCATCACGCCGGCGCTGTTGTACGTCGCGTCGTGCACCGCCTCGCGCCCTTCGATGCGCTGCCGGAGAGGCGCGGGCAGCTCCTCGTAGGCGCGATACATGTTCGCCCAGTAGGTATCGCCGCCCGACGGCGGGATCTCGATCGCGTAGAGGATCGCCGCCATCGGCGGGCGCTCGACGTAGGTCATGTCGGCATGCCAGATCGCCTCGCCGTCGCCCAGACCGCCGATCGGCACGCCGCCTTCCTTGATGTTGGAGATCACGTTCATTTCCGGATGGTCGGCAAGGAATGGGCGGCCGAGCGGATTGGGCCCGGGCGGATCGAGCTCGCCGAAATTCGTGCTGAACGCGAGCAGCTGGGGATCGGAAAGCGTCTGCCCGCGAAAGCGCAGCACGAGGTGCTCTAGCCAGGCGGCGCGGATCTGCGCGAAGACCTGCGGCGCGAGCGGCTGCGAGAGGTCCAGGCCGCCGATCTCGGCCCCGATGGCTTCGCCCAGTTTCGTAAGAATCATTTGAACTCCAGCAGAACAGGCTGGTGGTCCGACGCCTGCGTCTGTGTATCGATGCGGATCGACTTCAGCCGCGGCACCAGATCGGGAGTCACGAAAACATAGTCGCAGCACATCTCGGGCTCTTCATCATAGAGGTGGAAGGTCGGCTGGCGCGGCGTGCCCTTGTTCAGCGCTTCCCAGGCGTCGACGAAACCGCCGTCGAGCATCTTCCGGTGGTGCGGGTCGGTGGGCGGCAGGTTGAAGTCGCCGCACACGAGGGCGCTGTTGCTTCTTTCGAAAGATTCATAGCTGCCAGGCTCGGTGACCGGCCGCTTCGCGCTGCAGGCCTCGGCGTGCAGTGCATGCAGCCGTTCGATCTGCGCGCTGCGGTGCTCCTTCGAGTAGTACTCGAGGTGAGTGGTCATTACGCGCAGCGGACCGAACGGCGCTTCGACCACGACTTCCACGGCGGCGCGCTGCATGCTCTGCACGTCCTGGGCCGCGGGCCACGGCAGCAGATGTCGCAGCACGCGCCCCACCGGCAGGCGCGAGAGCACCAGGTTACCGAAGCGGCGCCGGGCTTTCCTGCCGGGCAGGTCGATCGCCGACACGAAGAATGCCTGGTAGCCGGGCATCTCCTGCAACAGCACTTGAACCTGGTCTTCGCCGGCGCTGCCGGCCATTTCCGGAAAATTGCGCGCGACTTCCTGCAGGCAGAACACGTCGGGATCGGCGAGGCGCTTGGCCTCGGCGGCGATGCGTTTCGGGTCGACGCGGCCGTCCATGCCGCGACACCATTGCACGTTCCAGCTCAGCAGGCGCATGATTTGGACATGGGTCGGTTCCTCGTAATTCTGGCATTGATTTCCTCGACGGCATGGTCGCAGGACAAGCCCGAGGAAATCTTGAATGCGGTGGTCGGCGTGAACGCGAAGATCCGACCCAACGCGCGCAGCGCGGAGAGCCTGGGAACGGAGCGCCGCGGCACCGGCGTGCTGATCCGCGATGGTTACGTGCTCACCATCGGCTATCTGGTGATCGAGGCCGAGGCGATCCAGGTGACCGGCGCCGACGGGCGCACGGTTCCGGCGACGCTCGCGGGCTACGACCATGTTTCCGGGTTCGGCCTGCTCAAGCTGGTGGGACCGTCGCGCGGCAAGCCGTTGCCGCTCGGCGATTCGAAGGCGCTCACCGAGCGCGACCCGGTGATGGTGGTGACTGCAGCCGCGCGCGACGCGCCGAGCCTGGTCTATGTCGTGTCGCGCCGGCCGTTCTCCGGCAACTGGGAGTACCTGCTCGACTCGGCGATCTTCACCTACCCGCCGGTGATGGACTGGTCGGGCGCGCCGCTCATCGGCGCAAGCGGCGAGCTCCTCGGCATCGGCTCGCTGGTCGTCCCCGACGCCGGCGGGCCGGGGACACAGTCGCCCGGCAACATGTTCGTGCCGGTCGAGCTGCTGAAGCCGATCCTCGACGATCTGGTCGCCAAGGGCCGGCGCAGCGGCCCGGCGCGGCCGTGGCTCGGCGTGAACGCCGACGAATTCCGCGGCCGCCTGTTCGTCGGCCGCGTCTCGCCCGACGGTCCGGCGGCGCGCGCCGGCCTGAAGAGCGGCGACATCGTGCTGGCCGTGGGCAACGACGAAGTCACCACGCTCGCCGGTTTCTACACGCGCGTCTGGAGCCGCGGCGCCGCGGGCACCGAAGTGCCGCTGAAGGTGCTGCAGGGGATCAGGGTGCGTGACGTGACCGTGCGCTCCATCGACCGAGTGGACTATTTCAGCCCGGCGCGCACCTACTAGGGCTTCCGCCGCGAAAGGGATCGGGATACGATTCCCGATTCGGACGAGGTCTTTCGCCGCGTGACCGAAACTCCCCTGACGGAAGAGGAAAAAGCCGAGATTCGGCAGCGCCTGCAGGCGCTGGAGGTCGAGCACCACGATCTCGACGACGTGATCGACCGCCTGACCGGCGACCCGGCGCAGGACCGGCTGCAGCTCCAGCGCCTGAAGAAGCGCAAGCTGCTGCTCAAGGACCAGATCCAGCGCCTGCGCACCCGCCTCATCCCCGACATCATCGCGTGATCGCGCTGATTCAGCGCGTGGCCGGCGCCAACGTCAAGGTCGCCGGCGATCCGGTGGGCGTGATCGGCGCCGGCATCCTCGCGCTGATCGGCGTCGAGCGCGGCGACACCGAGCTCGAAGCGCTGCTGCTCGCCGAGCGCGTGGTCAACTACCGCATCTTCGCCGACGCCGAAGGCAAGATGAACCTGTCGCTGAAGGACGTGCACGGCCAGCTGCTGGCGGTGCCGCAGTTCACGCTCGCCGCCGACACCAACAGCGGCGCGCGCCCGAGCTTCTCCAGCGCCGCGGGCGCCGAAACCGCCGAGCGCCTGTTCAAGAGCTTCGTCGAGAAAGCGGAGGAATGGCTGCCGCGCGTCGCCACCGGGCGCTTCGGCGCCAACATGCAGGTCACCCTCGTGAACGACGGGCCGGTGACTTTCTGGCTGCAGGTTTCTCCAAAGAAACCGTCCTGAATTTCGCCGGGGAGACGACCTCGATCATCTCGAGGTCGCGCGAATGGCCGAGTTCGCGGTGGCGGATGCTCGGCGGCTGGTAGAAGCAGCTTCCCGCCCGCATCTTCACTTTGCCGACGCCTTGGTACTCGAACAGCACCCAGCCTTTGAGCACGTACACGAACTGGACCTTGCAATCGTGCGCGTGCCATTCGCCGTGCGGCGCCTTGCCCGGCCGTGCACGGATCACGTGCGCCACGACCTGGCCGCGCGTGGCGCGCTTGATGCCGAGGTCGCGGTACTCGAAGTAGCCGCGCAGGCCGCGGCGCGAGAACCTCGCGCCCTTCAGATGCGAGACGTTGAACCTTTTGGGGTAAGCTTTTGCCGGCATGTTTGAGCAGTTTATCGGGACAAAGCCGGTCGAGGAACGCCACCGCATCGATGCGGCTGCCCTCGACAGATTTCTCGGCTTCAGGATCGCGCAGGTCGAGCAGTTCAAGGGCGGCCAGTCCAACCCGACCTACCGTCTTAGCGCCGCCGACGGCAAGAAATACGTCCTCCGGAGAAAACCGCCGGGCAAGCTGTTGCCATCCGCGCACGCGGTGGACCGCGAATACCGCGTGATCAAGGCGCTTCACCCGACCGGGTTTCCGGTCGCCAAGCCGCACGTGCTGTGCGAAGACGAATCGGTGATCGGCACCGCGTTCTACGTCATGGACTACGTCGAGGGCCGCGTGCTGTGGGACCCCGCGCTGCCGGACATGACGCGCGAGCAGCGCGCGGCGATCTGGGATGAGCAGAACCGCGTCATTGCGCAGCTTCACCTGGTGGACTATCGCAAGGTCGGGCTGGAGGACTTCGGCAAGCCCGGCAACTACATCGGGCGCCAGGTCGAGCGCTGGAGCAAGCAGTACCGCGCCTCGGAGACCCAGCGCATCGAGGCGATGGACAACCTGATCGGCTGGCTGCCGAAGAACATCCCGCCGGAAGCCGGAACCACGGTGGTGCACGGCGACTTCCGCCTCGACAACACCATCTTCCATCCCACCGAGCCGCGCATCCTCGCGGTGCTCGACTGGGAGCTTTCCACGCTCGGCGACCCGCTCGCCGACTTCGCCTACCACTGCATGAGCTGGCACATCCCGCCCGACAAGTTCCGCGGCATGGGCGGCTTGCCGATCGAGGAACTGGGCATCCCCTCGGAAGCGAGCTATGTGAAGCGTTACTGCGAAAGAACCCGCAGGGCCGCAATCGATCCAGTAGTGTGGGATTTCTATCTCGCCTACAACCTGTTCCGTATCGCTGCGATCTGCCAGGGCATCGCCAAGCGTGTGCTCGAGGGCACCGCCGCGAGCCAGCACGCGCAGGAGGCGGCGAGCAAGACCGTGCCGCTGGCGCAGCTGGGCTGGCAGCAAGCCGAAAAGATCCTGAGGAGAGCAGCATGAGCTTCGACTACACGCCGAAGGTGCAGGAGCTGCGCAAGCAGCTCATCGGCTTCATGGACCAGCACGTCTACCCCAACGAGCACAAGTGGCACGAGCACGTGAAGAGCGAGCGTCGCTGGGAAACGGTGCCGATCATCGAGGAGCTGAAGCCCAAGGCGCGCGCGGCGGGTCTCTGGAACCTGTGGCGGCCGAAGTCGCACGGCGGCACGCTCACCAACCTCGAGTACGCGCCGCTGTGCGAGATCATGGGCCGCGTCACCTGGGCGCCGGAGATCTTCAACTGCTCCGCGCCGGACACCGGCAACATGGAGACGCTGCTCAAGTACGGCACGCCGGAGCACGTCAAGGAGTGGTGCGAGCCGCTGCTCGAGGGAAAGATCCGCTCGGCATTTCTGATGACCGAGCCGAACGTCGCCTCGAGCGACGCGACCAACATCCAGACGAGAATCAAGCGCGAAGGCAACGACTACGTCATCAACGGCACCAAGTGGTGGTCGAGCGGCGCCGGCGACCCGCGCTGCAAGATCTATATCGTGATGGGCAAGACCGACCCGGACAACGCCTCGCGGCACAGCCAGCAATCCATGGTCCTTGTCCCTTCAAATACAAAAGGCATCAAGGTGCTGCGCTTTCTGCCGGTGTTCGGCTACGACGACGCACCGCACGGTCACATGGAGATCGAGCTGAAGGACGTGCGCGTGCCGACCTCGAACGTGCTGCTCGGCGAAGGACGCGGCTTCGAGATCGCGCAAGGGCGCCTCGGGCCGGGGCGCATCCACCATTGCATGCGCCTGATCGGTCAGGCGGAGCGCGCGCTGGAGAAGATGTGCAAGCGCGCTACCGAACGCGTCGCCTTCGGCCGGCCGGTGGCCGACCAGGGCGTGACGCGCGAGCGCATCGCGGAAGCGCGCATCATGATCGACTCGGCGCGCTTCATGGTGCTGAACGCCGCGTGGAAGATGGACACCGTCGGCAACAAGTTCGCGAAGAAGGAAATCGCGATGATCAAGGTGCTGGCGCCGAACGTGGCCTGCCAGGTGATCGACTGGGCGATGCAGGTGCACGGCGGCGGCGGCGTGTCGGAGGATTTCGGCCTCGCGCATGCCTATGCGCACGCGCGCACGCTGCGCTTCGCCGACGGGCCGGACGAGGTGCACCGCAACCAGATCGCGAAGCTGGAGCTCGGGGAGCAGACCACCGTGCCGGAGGCGCTTGCCAAGCGCACACACCGCTGACGCGCTGGTCCTCGGCGCCGGAATCGTAGGCGTCAGCGTCGCGGTACATCTGCAGAAACGGGGCCGGGCGACCGTGCTGGTCGACCGGCGCGGGCCCGCGGAAGAAACTTCGTTCGGCAACGCCGGGCTGGTGCAGCGCGAAGGCGTCTATCCGTACGGCTTCCCGCATGACTTCGGCGCGCTGTTCCGCTACGGCCTGAACCGCACGATCGACGCGCACTACCACCCTTCGGCGATTCCCCGGCTCGCGCCGTTCCTGTGGAAGTACTGGCACCACTCGCGCCCGGCGCGGCACAAGGCGATCGCGCACCTCTATGCGAGGCTGATCGAGCACTGCCTTACCGAGCACGAAGCGCTCGCCGCCGAGGCCGGCGCGATGGAGCTGTTGCGGCGCACCGGCTGGATGAAGGTATTCCGCACCGAGCGCGAGCGCGACCTGCGCTTCGCCGAGGCCGAGCGCTGGAGAAGCGAATTCGGCATCAACTTCGCGGCACTCGGCAGGAAAGAGATTCAGGAAAAGGAACCCCATATCGCGCCGGTGCTGGTCGGCGCGCTGCACTGGACCGATCCTCTGGCCGCCATCGACCCGCAGGCGGTGGCGCTCGCGTACCTCGGGCTGTTCGAGAAGCTGGGTGGGCGCGTGGTACAGGCCAACGCCGCGACGCTTGCCGCGGACGGCAAGGGCTGGGCGATTACGCTGCCGGATGGAAAGATTTCTTCGAAAGACGCGGTCATCGCGCTCGGGCCCTGGGCTGACGGGGTGATACGCCGCCTGGGATACGACCTGCCGCTCGCGGTGAAGCGCGGCTACCACATGCACTACCGCAGCGCGGGGCAGGCGGTGCTCAACCATCCGATTCTCGATACCGAGCGCGGCTACTTCCTCGCGCCGATGCGCAGGGGCATCCGGCTCACCACGGGCGCGGAGTTCGCGTTGCGCGACGGCATGAAGACGCCGGTCCAGCTCAACCGCGCCGAGCCGATCGCGCGCGAGCTGTTCCCGCTCGGCGAGCGGCTCGACGCCGATCCCTGGATGGGCTCGCGGCCGTGCACGCCGGACATGATGCCGGTCATCGGCCGCGCGCCGCGCCATGGCGGGCTGTGGTTCGCCTTTGGCCACGCGCACCACGGCTTCACGCTCGGTCCGGTCACCGGCCGGCTGATCGGCGAGATGGTTACGGGCGAGAAGCCGTTCGTCGACCCGGCGCCGTATCGCGCCGAACGCTTCTAGAGCAGCGACTTCAGCTTGATTGCGGCGATCTCGAGGTCGCCGCGCGCGTTGAGGATGTCCGGGCAGAGCCGCAGGTAATCGCCGCGCGCGTCGGTCTTCACCCTGCGCTCGCGCAGGCTGCTCGCGAGCACCTGCGCACCGGGATGCTTCAGGGTGACGAACGCGCCGTGCTCGGTTCCCGCGCCTTCGAGCGCCGGCAGCAGGGAGACCAGGACCTCCTTCTGCTCGAGGTTGTGCTCCCGGATGCGTTCCACGCCGAGCTCGAGCGTGAGCTCGAGGCCGGCGAGCGCCTGGATCGGCGCCAGCACCGGCGGCGTGGATTCGAGCCACGCGTCGCCGCCCGCTGCGAACTCGGGCGGCTCGGGGCGCGCATAGGTGAACATGTCCTTCTTCGCGAACCAGCCGGTGTCGGGCGTGCGCAGCGTGTCGACCAGGCCGGGCCGCACGTACAGCCAGCAGGCGCCCGGACCGCCGCGCGTGTACTTGTAGGAGCCGCCGACGGCGAAATCCGCCTTGAGCGCGGTGAGATCGAGCGGCAGTGCGCCGGCGTGGTGGTAGACGTCGAGCAGCACCAGCGCGCCGGCGGCATGGGCGTCCTCGATGCGCTTCGACAGCTCGCTCACCACTTCCCCGGTGCGGAACATCACGCTGGACAGCACCACCAGGTCGGCGCCGCCCGGATCGAGCTCGCGCCACGGCACGATCTTGAGCTCGATGCGTCCCTGCTCGCGGTAGACGCGCAGGATGAAGTCGATCGAGTCGAATTCGCCGTCGCTCGTCACCACGCGAGGTTTGCTGGTAAATGAGTTCAGCACCGCGCGCAGGCCCTGGCCGGCGCTGGTCTTCGGAATGATCAGGTTCTTGGGCGCGCCGACCAGCCTGCCGGTGAGCGCCCGGAAGCGCTCACGGCCTTCCAGCCACGTCGACCAGGCGCCGTCCATGTCCTGGTACCAGGCGTCGAGCGCGGCGCGCACGTCCTCCGCGGCCCGGTCGGGCGGGCGGCCGAGCGAATGGTTGGCGAGATAGACCTCCTCGCGCTTGAGCACGCGCGAGAAGCGCGGATGAATCTCGCTTCTTAGCCAGCCCTCATCCAAGCTCGGTCCTGACATCGATCAGTTCCGGGAACAGGCTGGTCTCGAGCGTCTTCCTGAGGAACGAAACCCCCGCGGTGCCGCCGGTGCCGCGCTTGAAGCCGATGATGCGCTCGACCGTTTTCACATGCCGGAAGCGCCAGAGCAGGAAGTTCTCCTCCACGTCGACCAGCTTTTCGCACATATCGTACTCCGCCCAGTACTGCCGGGTGTTCTCGTAGACGGTCTTGAACACCGCGGTGACGCCGGGGTGGCGCTCATAGGGCTGCGACCAGTCGCGCTCGACGCGCTCGGCCGGCACCGGCATGCC
>Ga0207675_100005280_pt1 | contig 12424 bp, 7 predicted proteins | sample KBSSwiS42_FD_184305 | JGI IMG/M metagenome (GOLD analysis project Ga0207675, IMG submission 184305) | Switchgrass rhizosphere microbial communities from Kellogg Biological Station, Michigan, USA - KBS Switchgrass S4-2 (SPAdes) (version 2) | ecosystem: Host-associated > Plants > Roots >... | reverse complement strand
CCCGATCGTGCTCGGGCGGGGCGTGCGGCTCTGGGATGGACTGGAGGGCCTGGAGCAGGACTACGAGGTCGAGGCCACCTCCTCGCCCAGCGGAGTCACGCACGTGACGTTCACCCGCGCGGGCGTCTGAACCGCCTCGGTCGAGAACCCCGGGCGCGGGTACGGCCAGGCCGGCCCCGATCGTGGGCGATGCCTTCGGCGGCCTGTGCCCGCAGATCCGCGAAGCATGGGAAGGGTGGTCGTCGGCGCTGGCCGGTTGATCGAGCGACAAGAGCGGTGACGCGCGCTCGCGGCGATGAGCCGAAGCGCTTGTCGGTCAACCCGGGCGCGTGGGACAGGCGGTCCGGCAGGGTCGTCGAGACGACGATCTCGCCGAACGGACGGCGCCTGAGGACCGCTCGACCGTATGCGGGGGTCGCCGTCGCCCACCCCGACGTCGGCTGTGGCGCCGACAGCAGCCGCGTGCCGGCTGCGGCCGTGCGCACCGGCCGCGGGCTTCCGATCCAGGCTAAGGCGGGTCGACGCCGGTGCGAGCGGCGTCGACCTGCCTGAACCCCTGCCTACGTCGGAACGTGGGACCGCTGCGCCTTGGTGCAGCGGCCCCCCCATACCTTCTCCTGCCCCCCGTGCCGAAGCCGTTCGGCACTGATACGACGCGTCCCTGCCCCTGATCCTGCCCCCCGTGCCGAATCCGTTCGGCACCTTGTTACGACGTGTCGGGCCGGCGGAGGTTGGTCGAACGCGGACGAACATTTGTCCCGACCCGAGATCCGGCGGTGATCATGCGCCGGCGACAACGAGCGCCGCAGCCGCAAAAGGAAGCGCTGCGGGCCGGGGCGTCGATGAGTGACATGGCGCGGCCCGCTCCGTGTGCCCGGACGTCCGCCTGCGCCGCCGCCGAACGTCGCGGCGCCGATGCGCCGCGGACACTCCTCGGTGAGCGCGCCACCTCGCCCGCGGTGGCGCCGCGGCCGGCCACGGTGTGCGACAAGCCGCATCGATCAGGCGGCTTCTTCCGTGACCGGCGGCCTCGGCGGCGCCTAGCCTCCTTCGGGGCGGCGATTGCCTGGGGGGCTATCGTCGCCCTCAGTTCGGTGCGCTGTCGCGACTGCTCGGGATCTGGTGGCCCCGTCGCGGAGGCCGCGGACGGCGTCGACGCCGATGGGGTTGAGGCGTTGACCGGCGCGCACCTCGGGTAGCGTCCGCTCCTGAACGCTCACGATCTCGCGGCGCGCCTCGGAGAGCTTTCGGCGATCGGTGGACCGTCGCAGGCGGCGGGCTCGGCTGTGCGGGAGGGGTCCGGCGCGCTCAAGGCGGCGTTGCGCGGCGATTGGATGGGGCATGCGCTGCATCCGCTCCTGACGGACACCGTGATCGGGACGTGGACGGAGCGGTCTGCTCCTCGACCTCACCCGCGGAGAAGGCGCCGACCGCTTCACCGTCGAAATCGCCAGTCGCGTGCAGGGTCCTCAGTGCCCGCGGCCGCACCGGCCGACGGCCGAGGGCTGCCGGGTCAAACGCCGCGGGGGTGACGGGTCCGACTCCTCCGGACTGTGGACGCGTCTGGAACGTCGGTTCGGCCACTTCGGCGAACACTCGCTGGAGCGGGCGCCCGGATGTGGCGATCTCGCGCGCGACGTCGCCGATGGCGAGGTCGGGCTCGGCGAAACGCGCCTCGATCGCCTGCGTGGCCTCGGCGAGAAGTGCGCCACCGCGTCGCAGCGTGGCGGCGCGCTGCGGCCGCACCGCAATCGAGCTGTCCGCGACGATCGAGCCGTCCGCGGCGGCGACGACCGGGGTGCGTTGCGCCGCGCCGGCGGCGAGCGCGCGGTCGGTGTCGAGCGGGACGTGCGGGCGAGGCCGGCGCGCTGGAGCGCTGTGCGCGTCCGTCCGTGCGACAGACGATCTGCGCGTCGCGGCGCCGACGATGCAGCCGGCACACCGCGTTGACGACCACCGCCACGCCCCGCGTCGTCACGCGCGCATCGCACAGGTCGATCGCGACCGGCTCGTGATGGACGCCGGCCTGCTCGAGGAGCTCCGCTTCCCGTGGGGCGCCGTCGAGGTCGACCGTCCCGTCGGCGACGAGTACGCGCCGCGCGTCGGCGCGGCATGCGTGATCGAGGGGCGCGGTTCGGCTTCGATCATCGCGCGCCGCTGCTCGAGCGGGCTTCCGCGACGGTCCGCAGGTGGCTGAGCGACTGGCGGAGGATGCGCGAGACCTGCATCTGCGAGACGCCGATGAGCTCGCCGATCTCGGCCTGGGTCAGATCATCCTCGAAGCGGTGACGCACTACGTCGCGCGCCCGCGGCGGGAGCGTCCGCAGCAGACGGTCGAGCATCGCCCGGTCCTCAGCGAGGCCGAAGCCGTCCTCGGAGGTGCTGACCGTGTCGCCGAGCGTGTCGCCCGCCTCGTCGTCGTTGCTGCGCGGCAGCGAAAGCGACGTCGCCCGGTACGCACCCGACGCCTCGAGCGCCTCGAGCACCCGCTCCTCGTCGAGCCCGAGCGCGGATGCGAGCTCGCCGACCGACGGCTGGCGCTGCAGGTCGGTCGATAGCTCGGTTCGCTTGCAATCCACCCGCAGCGCCAGCTCCTGAAGATCCCGCGGCACCCGTACCGACCACGTCCGATCGCGGAAATAGCGCTTGATCTCCCCCAGGATCGTCGGCACGGCGTAACTCGAGAACGCCACATCCCGACTTGGATCGAACCGATCGATCGCGTTCACCAACCCCAGGCAGGCCACCTGGAACAGGTCATCGAACGGCTCCTCGGGCCGCTGATAGCGCCGCGCGAGCTGCCGAGCCAGCGGCAGAAACCGCTCCACCAACACCTCCCGATTCCCTGGATCACGGCGGTCCCGATACCGCTCGAACAGCGCACGGTCGCGGTCCACGCGCTCGCTCGGGCGACCGGACGTCGGCACGGGGCGCAAGGTCCGGGGCGCGGCCTCGCGGAGCGCGACGCCGGGGGCGGACACGGCGGTGCCCGCCCCTGACCGCGACCTGCGTCCTTCATCGAATGGGGCATGCAGGGTCGCCCCCGCTTGGGGCGTGTGTGCGTCGCATAACGAGCCGCTCGTTTGCGCGCGGGGCAGTTCCGGCACGGCCACCGATCCGGTGCTATGGCGAGCACAAAACCTCATCGGAAACTTCCCTCCCTCTGTTCGCAAGACACTGGGCACGACCGGGCAGACGCGTGGTTCTGCCGAAGCGTGCGGCCGAAGCGTGGGCACCGTACAACCTTCTGATGAGGTTGTGAAGCAATATTGCCCTCTGCTCCGAGAATTTCTCGTCAGCTTCGGTTCAATGCTTCGTCAACGCGCGGTGCTATCGGCTAGCATTCCTGGCCGTGTCTGAAGAGGCTGGCCGCGAGCGCGGCGTCTACAGCATCGGTGCGGTGGCTCGCATGCTCGAGATTCCGGTCGCGACCATCCGCAATTGGGAGGAGCGCTACGCGACGATCGTTCCGGAGCGAAGCCCGGGGGGACATCGCCTCTACTCGCGCGACCACGTGGAGCAGTTGCGCTTCGTGGCAGAGAAGGTTTCGCGCGGGCTTTCGGCGGCCAACGCGCATCGACTGCTCGCCGAGCACAACGCAGGCGGCCAAGCCCTACGCCACGACGGCCCGGGCGCTGGTACACGGCTGGTCGTGCTCGTCGCCGAACGCGACCCGGTGGCGGCCGACCTGGCGCAGTTCTTCCTGCGCACTGAGGGCTATGAAGTGAACTTGGCGTTCGCCGTCGGCGACGCCGAGGAGCGGTGGCTGGAGAGTCGGCCCCAGCTCGCAATCGTGGAGCTGATGATCTCCGGAGGCCGCGGCGCGGACCTGTGCCGGCGCCTGAAGGAGCACGACGCCGGGGCCGTGCTCGCCATCTCCGTCCTCGAGGCCCGAGACGAGGCGCTGGCCGCGGGTGCCGACGCCTTCTTGCAGAAGCCGGTTGAGCCGCTCGAGCTCGTCTCGACCGTCAAGGACCTGCTCGGAGCGAGCGCGCTGGTCGCCCGCCGCGGGCACGGGAGTGCCTAGTGGACGCGCGCGGGACGAGCGGCGACGAAGGCCTCGACCTGATCCTCGGCGGCGGCCTGCCGATGAACGGCATCAACCTCATCATGGGGCTGCCGGGCTCGGGAAAGACCATGCTGTGCCAGCAGCTCATCTTCGCTGGCGCGACCGAGGCGCGCCCGGCGCTCTACCTCTCCACCGTCTCCGAGCCGTTCGAGAAGATCCTCCGCTACGCCCAAACGCTCAGCTTCTTCGACCGCGAGGCGATCAACCGCTCCGTCTACTACGAGGACCTCGGCCGCCTGGTGGCCGGCGAGGACGGGCTCACCGCAGTCACCGACCGCATCACCACTCTGATCAAGGAGCGGCGGCCGGGAATCATCGCGATCGACAGCTTCAAGGCGCTCGCCGCCTTCGCCGATGACGCGCGCCACTTCCGGCGCTTCCTGCACGACCTCGCCGCACTCCTCACCGCCTACCCCGCCACCTCATTGTGGATCGGGGAATACAGCGAGGACGACGCCCGCACCGCGCCCGAGTTCGCCGTCGCCGACGGGATCATCTCGCTCGCGGCAGAGCGCGTGAACGAGCGCACGCTTCGCCTCATCCAGGTGACCAAGCTGCGCGGCAGCGACTTCCGCTCCGGACGTCACACCTATCGCCTCTCCCGGGACGGCATCACCGTCTTTCCCCGACTCGCCGATCCGCTCGGCGAGGAGGACTACCGACTGAGCGAGGACCGAATCTCGTCCGGCATCGCGCCGCTCGACACGATGCTCGCCGAGGGCTACGGACCGGGCAGCTCCACACTGGTCGCCGGTCCGGCGGGCGCCGGCAAGACCTTGATGGGACTGCACTTCATCCTCAGCGGCGCCGCGAACGGCGAGCGCGGCGTGATCGCCAGCCTGCAGGAGAACCCGATCCAGCTGCAGAGGGTCGCCCGCGGCTTCGGCTGGTCGCTGCACGACGACCGCGTGGCCGTCATGTACCGGTCTCCCAACGACGTTTACATCGACGAATGGGTGTACGAGCTGCTGCACCTCATCGAGGCGACGGGCGCCACGCGCGTCATGATCGACAGCCTCAGCGACCTCCAGTACGCCACCCCCGATCCCGTGCGCTTCCGCGAGTTCATCTACTCGCTCACCCAACGCCTCTCACGCGCCGGCATCAGCCCCATCATGACCAGCGAGATACCCGACCTCTACCACGTCGGCCGCCTTGCCGAATACGGGATCTCGCACCTCTCCGACAACGTCATCGTGCTGCAGTACCTGCGCGCCGACTCACGCCTGAAGCGCACGGTGACGATCCTCAAATCCCGCGCCAGCGCCCACGACCCCGAAATTCGCGAGTTCGAGATCACCCCCGCCGGAATCGTCCTCGGAGATCCGATCGCCAGCGATCGCGAAACCGAGCACTAGACCCGCGCGCCCGCGGCCAACGCGGCGTGTGTCTCGGCGTGGACGTGCATGTGCGCCGCGCGCGTTCTCCGCCGCGGATCACCCGGCGGCGCGCCGCAGGTCGCGCTGATCCGCGCCTCGCTGACCGTTTCGAAAGGTCTGGTTGCGCACAGGTGGAAGCAGCTGCACCGTGAGTACCGTCCGTCGAGGCCCAAGTGCATGCCGCGCTCGACGTCGATGGCGTCGGCGACGACGACCCCCATGCTCGGCGCCGGCACAGTGCCGACCGGCTGAGGGCGTCAATCGCGCCCAGGACCGCGAGTACGACGACCACACCCCCGGCGAGCGCGACGAGCACGACGCCGCTGGTGACGAGCCACGCGATGGGGCGGTCAGGACGCGCGTCTTGCTCCCTTACGCCGAGGTCGTTGCGCCGGCGGGCGCGCGCCGCCGATCCGCGGTTCCCATGCGGATCCCGCACGAGCGCAGGCCGCGAGCCACCCCATTGGGCGGTGGCGCGCGAGGACGCGCCGGATCCCCGGGAATCCGGGGCCACGCGCGTCCCGAAACGGCAGGCTGGGCCCGCGATACGGCAGAGCGTCCGTACGCCGGCGTTCCTCGCCTCCGGTCCCCGTCGTTCCCGGCCGCTGCGCCGCACCCCCCGCTCCCAGCGCGCGGACCTACGGTTGCGCACGACCGGCAGGAGTCCCGGTGGGACCTAGGAAGCAATGCGTCGTGTCGGAGGACCTCGGCGAGGCTACGCGTTCGCGACGCGCGCCTTGTGTCCGAGGCTGTCGAGCGTCTGTTGTGCGCGGGCGACGGAGACGATGTTGCCCTTGCGCTCGTAGAGGCCGATGGCGCCTCGCAGCGCGGTGGCCGCCTCGTCGGGGCGGCCGGCGCGTGCCAGGACGGCGGCGAGATCGGTGAGCGCGTCGCCGCGCTGGACGAGTTCGTCGGAGCGCTCGGAGACTCGCACAGCTTCGCGTGCGGCAGCCTCGGCGCGCTCGAGTTCGCCGCGCGCCGCGAGGACGTGCGCGCGGGCGGCGAGCTGTGGAACCTGCGAGGAGGCGTCATCGGGCGCGGCCCACGCCGCGGCGAGGTCGGCAGAGCGGAGCGCCTCGTCGTGGCAGCCCTGCACGGCGAGGGCATAGGCCAGCATCGCGGCGGCGGTCGAGCCCTGGTTGGTGGCGCCCATCTCCTGGAGGAGCGCAAGGCCCGCGCGGGCCGAGGCCTCCGCCCGCTCGGGCGCTCCGGCCAGCATCTCGAGCACCCACTGTCCGAAGACCGTACTCGCGGACAACCAGGGGATTCCGAGCTCATCGATCGCGCGCACGGCCTCGGCGTGCAGCGCGCGGGCCTCCTCGATGCGGCCCTGCATCGCGTGCAGCACCGCTTCGTGACGGAGCAGGGTGGCTGAGGTGCGGGCTTGGTCGGCGAACTGTCGGCGCAAAGCGCGGCAACGCTCGATCCCTTCGGCGGCGGGCACAGGGCCGAAGACCATGATGGACCCCAGGAACCGGGCTGCATGCGCCGCCGTGCGCCGGTCGCCGCCGCGCTGGGCCACCGCCATCGCGCGCTCGAGATAGGCGCATGCCTGCTCGTAGCGGTCCTGGTTGACATGGCCGAGGTGCAGCAGGACCGCGGCCAGCCCCTCGTCGTCGCCGAGGGCCTCGAGCTCGTCAAGCACGGGTTTTGCCGCTGCGTTCAGCGAGACCTGATCGGCCTCGCCCGTCGAGCGGTCCATGGTCACTCGCAGCTTTACGACGCGGGCGCGCGCCGCGGTCTGCCGGTCGTCGTTCGCATACGCGAGCTCCAGGGCGGTGGCCGCGGTTTCGGCGCAACGTCCCAGATCCCCGGCATCGCCGAGCGCGTTGGCGAGCTCGACGAGGACCGGCGCCCGGTGGTCCTCCGGAGTCAACGCGAGCGCCCGCTCCAGGAGCCGGACCGATGCGGGATCGTCGCGAAGCGTGGCCCGTCGGCCGGCGCTCCGAAGGCTGCGCGACGCGCGCGCCGCGAGCCGCGCGGTGGCGGCCTCGGTCTCGCCGAGCTCGCGGCGGAGCAGCACGGCGCGCTCGAGGTGGTGTCCGAGCAGCTCATCGGCGACCGGGACCGCGCTCGAGCGGGATTCGAGCCGGTTCGCGAAGCGCTCGTGGAGCTCGGCGCGCAGCTCCTTGGGCATGCCGTCGTAGGCGCCGTCGCGGATCAACTGGTGACGGAACCGGAAGCTGTCTTCGCCCGCGCCGACCGAGCGGATCAGGTCCTTGCGGGCGAGCGCGCGCAGGTGGACGTCGACCGATGCGCTCGCGCGGTCGCTGACCAGCGTCTCGAGCCGCTCGCGCGCGAAGTGCCTACCCTCGATCGAGGCGGCCTCGAGGACCGCGCGCTCGCCCGGCCCGAGCCGGTCGAGCCGGGCGGCGATCAGCGCCTGGATCGTCGGGGGGACCGCAAGCGCGGTCAGCTCGGCCGCGCCCGACCCTTCACCCTCGCACGAGGACAGGGCGTTGTCGTCGATGAGCATGGCGACGACCTCCTCGACGAACAGCGGGTTGCCATCGGCGAGGCCAAGAATGCGCGCTGCCGCGCGGTCTTCGAGCAGCGCCGATCCGGTGAGGTGGCCCAGAAGGTCGCGGGCGTCGGTCTCCGACAGCGGCTCGAGCAACACGGTCGTCGCGTTGAGCTGGCCGCCGCCCCACCCGGGGCGCGATTCGAGCAGGTCGGGGCGGGCCATGATGAGCAGCAGCAGCGGCGCGTCGCGCGTCCACTCGGCGACGTGCTCGACGAGCTCCACGAACGTGGGCTCGGCCCACTGCAGGTCATCGACGACGAGGACCAGCGGGTGGCGGCGCGCCGACACCTCGAGCACCTTGCGCACCGCCCAGACGGCCTCCTCCGCAGCCACCGGCGCACCGGCCGGCTTCAGCAGCTCGGCCACGCGCGCGGCGGCCGGGCCGTGATCAGCCGCCGCGCGCTCCAGCAGATCGCCGGCGGCCAGCGCCTCGGCGAGCGGCCACCAGGTCAGGCCGTCGCCGTAGGGCAGGCACCGGCCGACGGCCACGGTGGCCGCGCCGTCGATTGTTTCTAGGACCTCTTGCACGAGCCGTGACTTGCCCACGCCCGCGACGCCGAGCACGGTGAACAGCTGGCACGAGCGATCGGCGACCGCCTGATGGAAGGCGTCGAGCACCCGCCGGCGCTCCCGCTGACGGCCGACCATCGGCGCCCGGGGCCGCGGCGCTCGCGCCGGCGCATCGGAGGCGACGGCGAGCAAGCGGTGGGCCTCGACCGGCGCGGACTTGCCCTTGAGCGTCAGTGGCGCGACCAACTCGGCGTCGATGGCATGGCGCACGAGCCTGAACGTCTCGCGCCCCAGCAGGATCTCGCCGGCGCCCGCCGCCTGCTCCAGGCGCGCCGCGACGTTGACCGTATCGCCGGATGTGAACGAGCCCGCGACCGTGCCCGCGCCGGTCACCGCCTGGCCGGTGTTGACGCCGATCCGCACGCCAAAGTCCAGCCCGCGGTCGCGGCGCAACTCGGCGCCGACGACCGCGCCCACCTTGCGCATCTCGGCCGCCGCCCGCACCGCCCGCAGCGCGTCGTCCTCGTGGAGGACCGGCGCACCGAACACCGCCATGACCGCGTCGCCGATGAACTTCTCCACCGTGCCGCCGTGGCGCTCGATGACCTCACGCATGCGACCGAACCAACGCTGCATCGCCCAGCGCAGTGTCTCGGGATCGACGCGCTCGCCGAGCGCGGTCGACCCGACGACGTCGGCGAAGATCACCGTGACGAGCTTGCGGCGCTCCCCAACGGAGACCGACGCGTCCGGGGCCGGTGCCCCGCACGCCGGGCAGAACCGGGATCGCTCCGGCGCCCGCTCGCCACAGCCGGGGCACGTCCTCACGTCGCAAGTCTAGAGCCGCCACCGACCCCACGAGGAGCGCGCCCGGGTCCGCCCATCGAACATTTGACCGCCAAGCCATTTCCCCGCGTGTGGCCTCGCGGCAATCGACTCCTCTGAGGACCCCATGCCCGACGATGCACCAACACCCAGGGCGGATGACGCGCCCGCGCCGGCGCCGTGCCCGGCGAGCGCCGCACGCCGGTCGGCGCACGACGTATGCGGCGTGCGGGGCGACCGCAACCGCGACTCCGCGGCACACGAGAACGCTCGCCGACAACCAGGAGCGCTTCCCGGCCGAGCTCGTCGACCCGGTGCGCTTCACATCCGCTTGAGCGCGTCAACCGCGAGATCGGACGCTGCACCGACGTCGTCGGGATCTTCCCCGACGACGCCTCACTATCCGGCTCGTCTCAATGCTCGCCATCGAAGCCAACGATGAGCGGCTCGTCGGGCCCAGCGACATCAACCAGAAGTCGATGGCACTCTCAGCGAGGGCGATCAGAGAAGGATCTCTCTCCAAATCAAGACGAGGAGGTCGAGCTCATCGCGGCCTGAGCCGCCACCATCGTCGCCGACGACGTGAGCGACGAACTCCTCCACCACGTCCCGGGACTTGACTGTGTCCTGTGCCGTGCGGAGGAGCGGCGGTACTCGAGCGGCAGTGGTTGGAAGGAGGCACGAGAAGCCCCCCGGCCGGACGGCACGGGAGGCTTGGTCGTTACGGCCGCTCAGGCTCGGGTACGCGCTGAGCGCGAGGCCGGTCAGCGGCCGGGCTCGACGATGATCGTGGTCGTGTTGGCGATCATCGTTGCCTCCGGGTGGAGGACGTTCCCCTTCGGGAAGACGGTACGGATCGCGACCTTGTGTGTCCCAGGTGTCGGCGGGTGCAGGAGCGCGACGAATCCGTCGGCTACGGACAAACCAGTCTGCGGGCCGCGAACCCCGAGGATGTTCTCCGCCGGCAGATCGATCCGCAGGAGGCGCGAGGTGACGCGGCTGAGGGGAATGATCCGCCCGCGGTCGAGGGCCGCCTCCACCGTGACGTCTCTGTGGCGCTCGTTGCCGCCGGCGCCTGATCACCGCCGGATCTCGAGCCCCGATGAAATTGTTGTCCGCGTTCGACCAACCTTCGCCTGCCCGACACGTCGTAACAAGGTGCCGAACGGATTCGGCACGGGGGCAGGAACAGGGGCCAGGAACAGGTCGTATCAGTGCCGAACGGCTTCGGCACCGGGGGGCAGGAGAAGGTATGGGGGGCCGCTGCACCAGGCGCAGCGGTCCCACGTCAGACGTAGGCAGGGGGTTCAGGCAGGTCGACGCCGCTCGCACCGGCGTCGACCCGCCCGAGCCTGGATCGGGAATCCACGGCTGACGCGGGTGGCCGGGGCCGGCGTCCTGCGCCGCCTCGAACCGAAGGCCGGCGTCCCGCGCTTCAAGGGCGGCCGGCACGTCTGGTCGACCAACGACGCGATGCCACGCCGAACTCGCGCTCGCCGAACAGCAGTCACCCGCGCCCACCATCCACGATCCCACAGGACCCCGGACGGCCGGCAACACCACCTGTCCTTTCACCCGTCGCGTGAAGCGATCGCGCGGCAACGGAGCACTGCGCGATCGCAGGCAGGCGAATGCGAGAGCGCCGGCGGTGCGACGGCCGTTGCGGCGCCGGTTCGTGGCATGGAGACACGAGCGCAGTGCGGACGCCTTCGGGACGGCTCCGGGGTTGTCGCTCGGGCTCAGCTTTGGTCGGTCGTCCGCGCCGTGTCGGCGACGTCGACCGCGGCCGCCCAGCTCCCGAGCAGGCTCAGCGCCTCGTCGGAGCGCGAGCCGGGTTCGGCGGCGTAGGTGAACAGCGTCAGTCCGTGGTCGGCGGCGATGTCCAGGCGGTTGAAGTTCAGCCTGAGCTCGCCGACGACGGGATGGTGGAAGTGTTTGACGGCCGTGGCGTGGAAGCGGACGTTGTGTGCGGCCCAGTGCGTGCGGAACGCGTCGCTCTGCGTGGCGAGCTCGCCGACGAGGTCTGAGAGGTCGCGGTCGTATGGGTCGCGGCCGGCGGCCGACCGCAGGATCGCCGCGGTCTCGCGGGCGGCGCGGTCCCAGTCGGCGTAGAACGCTTCGGCGCGCGGGTCGAGGAAGACGAACCGGGCGTGGTTGGCCGGCCGCGCCGGTGCGGCGTAGAGCTCGGAGAACAGCGCGCGGCCGAGCTCGTTGGTGGCGAGGATGTCAAGCCGGTCGTTCCCGACATACGCGGCGGCGCCGGTGATCGCATCGAGCGTCCATTGGATCTCCGGGCGGATGCGTCGCTTGGCCTGCCGCCGGCGCGGGCGCGCCCCGGCCGGCTGGGCGGCGCGGGAGAGGTCGAACAGATGGGCGCGCTCGGCGTCGTCGAGCTGGAGCGCCCGGGCCAGGGCCTCCAACACGCCCTCGGAGGCGCCGCTCATGTCTCCGCGCTCCAGGCGGGTGTAGTACGGAACGCTCACGCCGGCCAGGACCGCGACCTCTTCGCGGCGCAGTCCGGGGACGCGGCGAGCACCGTAGGTCGGCAAGCCCGCCTGCTCCGGCGTGACCCGGGCGCGGCGCGAGGTCAGGAACTCACGGATCTCCTGCTTCGTCTCCACGAAACCCAGCCTAGACGCGGCGAAGCGGGGTTGGGGGACCCTGCCAGTACCTCTCTCGACAGGGACTCCCAGCTTCTCCGGATCCGCGCTTTGCTGGACGCCATGACCACCGAGAAGAAGACCTGGCTCATCACCGGCGCCGGCCGCGGGATGGGCCTCGACATCGCCAGGGCCGCGCTTGCCGCCGGCCACAACGTCGTGGCCACGGGCCGCAATCCCGACACAGTCGCCGGCGCCGTCGGCAACTCCGATCGCCTGCTCGCCGTCCGGCTCGACGTCACCAACCCGCAGGACGCCGAGGCGGCGAGCGAGGCGGCCGTGGACCGCTTCGGCGGCATCGACGTGCTCGTCAACAACGCCGCCAGCTTCTACGCGGGCTTCTTCGAGGAGCTCACCCCCGAGCAGATGGACCGGCAGATCGCCACGACCCTGATCGGTCCGATGAACGTGACCCGCGCCGTGTTGCCGGTCATGCGCAGGCAGCGGTCCGGGCACG
>Ga0207675_100005278_pt1 | contig 12427 bp, 10 predicted proteins | sample KBSSwiS42_FD_184305 | JGI IMG/M metagenome (GOLD analysis project Ga0207675, IMG submission 184305) | Switchgrass rhizosphere microbial communities from Kellogg Biological Station, Michigan, USA - KBS Switchgrass S4-2 (SPAdes) (version 2) | ecosystem: Host-associated > Plants > Roots >... | reverse complement strand
GGGCGGCTATGCGGGCACGTGGTTCTGGATCGATCCGGTCTACAAGATGATCGTCGTCGGCATGATCCAGATCCGCGGCGACGGCTTGCCCGACGTGCGCGGTGTGTCGCGCAACCTGACCTACCAGGCAATCGTCAAGTGAGGGCGTGAAGTGATCGACCGCGCGCACCGCCGGGTGATCTTTGCATCGTCGCTCGGCACGGTGTTCGAGTGGTACGACTTCTATCTGTACGGCTCGCTCGCCGCGATCATCAGCAAGCAGTTCTTCGCCGGCGTCAACGAGACGACGGCGTTCATCTTCGCATTGCTGGCGTTCGCTGCGGGCTTCGCGGTGCGGCCGTTCGGCGCCATCGTGTTCGGCCGGCTCGGCGACATGGTCGGACGCAAGCACACGTTCCTGATCACGATCGTGATCATGGGTGTGTCGACGGCGCTCGTCGGCGTTTTGCCGGCTTACGCCTCCATCGGAGTCGCGGCGCCGATCGCGCTCGTCGCGTTGCGCTTGCTGCAAGGTCTCGCGCTGGGCGGTGAGTATGGCGGGGCGGCGACCTACGTCGCCGAGCACGCGCCCTCCGGCAAGCGCGGCGTCTACACGAGCTGGATCCAGACTACGGCGACGCTCGGTTTGTTCCTGTCGCTGCTGGTCATTCTCGGCTGTCGCCAGCTGCTTGGGCCGCAGTTCGAGGTCTGGGGTTGGCGCGTGCCGTTCCTGCTCTCGATCTTCCTGCTGGCGATTTCGGTTTACATCCGGCTGCAGCTGAGCGAGTCGCCGGTCTTCATCGAGATGAAAGCTTCGGGCAAGACCTCGAGCGCGCCGCTGACCGATTCGTTCGCACGCTGGTCGAACCTGAAGATCGTGCTGCTGGCACTGCTCGGCGCGACGGCGGGTCAGGCCGTGGTGTGGTACGGCGGCCAGTTCTACTCGCTGTTCTTCCTGACGCAGACATTGAAGGTCGACGCGCAGACCGCGAACCTGCTGGTCGCCGGCGCGCTGTTGCTCGCCACTCCGTTCTTCGTCGTGTTCGGCTGGCTGTCCGATCGCATCGGGCGCAAGAAGATCGTGCTCGGCGGCTGCGTACTCGCGGCGCTCACGTATTTTCCGCTGTTCGCTGCGCTCACCCATTTCGCGAATCCCGGCATCGAGAGCGCGCGGCAGACGAATCCGATCACCGTGGTTGCCGATCCTGCGGACTGCCACTTCCAGTTCGATCCGATCGGCAAGGCGCGCTTCACGAGCTCCTGCGACATCTCGAAGAGCGTACTGGCGAAGGCGGGTGCGCCGTACGAGAACTCAGCAGCGCCGGCGGGCGCAGTTGCATCGGTGCGCATCGGCGAAGTCACAGTTGTGGCATTCGATGGCCGCGATCTCGCGCCTGCCGAGTTCAAGGAACGCAACGAGGCGTTCGGTAAGCAGCTGACCGGAGCGTTGCAGACCGCGGGCTATCCGGCGGCCGCCGATCCAGCGCGGATCAATCACGCGATGGTGTTGGTAATCCTGTTCGTGCTCGTGCTGTACGTGACGATGGTCTACGGACCGATCGCCGCATGGCTGGTCGAGCTGTTCCCGGCGCGCATTCGCTACACGTCGATGTCGTTGCCGTATCACATCGGCAACGGCTGGTTCGGCGGCTTCCTGCCGACGGTTTCGTTTGCGCTGGTCGCGCTGACTGGCGATATCTACTACGGGCTGTGGTATCCGATCGTGGTGGCAGTCGCCACGGCGGTGATCGGCGCCGTGGCTCTGCCTGACAAACGAGAAGACGTTACTCCAACGTAAACCACTGCACCTCGACGCGACGGTTCGTCTCGCTGTCGGGGCCTGCCGGCTCTTCCCAGCCGCGACCCACAACTTCGACGCGCGCTGCGTCGATGTCCTTGTAACGACCGCGTAGCGCCTCGCTGACTGCCAGAGCGCGCTGGCGCGACAGCTCCATCGCCTTGAGCGCCATGCTCTTCACCAGCTGCTCGCCGCCTTGCTGGCGGAATTCATCGACGCGCGCGTTGTCGACATGGCCGCGCAACAGCACGGTCGAGCCGGGGCTGACCTGCAGGAAGCGCTTGATCGTGTCGAGGTAGTCGAGATTCTGCTTCGCATCCTTGTCGAGCACCGACGAATTCGGCTCGAAGAAGAAGCGGATGTCCTTGCTCAACAGCGGATCGCCTTCGAGCGACGCCTGCGTCGCCGTCTTGATCGGCGCGATCGCGATGCGTTGCTCGGGGTACAGGCCTTTCTTGGTGAGTGCTTCGAGCGCGCTCGTGTCGGCGAACCTGGCGGCGTCGGTGGGATTCTTCAACAGCTCGCCGTAAGCGAGTACCGAAGATTGGAAGATGCCGCCGAACGAGCCTGCAGAATCGATCGTGCCCGCGAAGAACGCGTTGTTCTCCGGCAGGTTTGCCAGATGCACGTGCGCCAGCTCGTCGCGCGCTTCGTCTTCGCTCCAGCCGAACGCCTTCGCGACGACGCCGATGTTCGCGGCTTGCTGATCGCGCAGACGCTTGTTGCCTTCGAGAATGCCGTGCACGAGACCGCGCACCATGTCCGGATGCTCCTTGGCGAAGCCGCGGTTCACCGCCAGCACGTCGGCGATCACCAGCAGGTTGCGATTCGACACCAGGACCTTGGCTTTGCCGTTGGACTTCTCGACGACCTCATCCGTGCGCGGCGTCCAGCCGACGCAGCCGTGCAAGCGTGGGTTGGCGCGGCCGAGCTCGTGCGCGTAGGCGTCGCAGGCGACGAATGCGTCTTCGTAGAACACCAGGCCGAGCTCACTCGATGCGGGCTTCGAATCCAGATCGCGCAACACTGCGACCGGCACGCCGGCTTCCTGCGCGAGGTAGCGGATGAAGAACTCGCTCTCGTTGAACTGGGAGGCGGCGAGCACTTTGCCAGCGAGCTGGTTCACTGAAGCGATGCCGCGATCGACGACGACCATGTCGGCGCCGCGCGAGTAACCGATCTGCACCGGCACGACTGCGTCGAACTGGCGGCCCAGCACCGCGAGTGCATCGGTGGTGGTCGCGGTGGCCGCGAGCCGGCCGTTGTTGAGCGGCGACCAGGTTTCGCTCTCGCTCTTCGAGATCTTGACCTTGAAGCCGTACTCCTTTGCGAAGAACGACTCGGGATTCGGCTCCAGTCCGCCGTTCGCGACAATCAGGCCGCCGTAGCCAGCGTACTCGCTGATGTCGATCTGCAGCACACCGTCTTTCGGTGTGTATGTGGCAGCAGCTTCCAGCGGCGGCGTGCCGACGACAGGCTCGATCGGCGTTGGCGCGTTGGGATCCGCGTCGGTCTTGTCGACTGCGGTCGCGGTGCTCGCCGGCGTCGCGGCGGTCGGCTGATCCTTCGCGCCCTTGCCGAGCCACAGATAGACGCCGAGGCCGATGATGCCGACCAACAGCAGCAGCGTGATGAGATTGCCGGCTGCCGAGCCGCGTGCGCGAGAACGGGAAATGAACTGGATCATCTGGGGTGTCCTCCTCATTCCGAAATCTTTTGCCGGCGCGCCGGCGGGCTCTTGGCGCGCAGCAGATCGGCAGGCGGCGGCTCGTCGGTCAGGCCTTCGAGCCCGGCGAACAATTCGCGCTGATCTTTGAGCCAGCGGTTCGCTTCGTTGAGCGACGCTGACAGCGCATCGAGCGAGGCCGCAGCACTGTGCTCATCCGTGGCGAGCAGCGCCTGTTCGCGCACCAGGGATACTTGTTGGCGCAGCCGTTCGATCTCCGCCTCGATCAGCTCGCGTCGACGACCGGCGTCGGCGTGATTGCTGCGGCGCTCGCGAATCACTTGCAGCTGCTGCTCCAGGCTGCGCTTCAGCTCTTCGTCGACAGTTTCACGGCTCAGCCGCTCGATCAGGCGTCGCTCCTGTTCTTCGAGATTGCGGCTCTCGCGCCCGGCGGAAGAGATCACTTGCAACACCGACGCGTGCGCGGCGAGCAGCTTCAAATGCACCCACGCCATTTGCCGCACGTCGCTCATCTGCGATTCGGTTGCGTCGGTGCGCGATAGCAGATCGCAGATCTCGTTCGCTTGTGCTTCGATCGTCGATTGCTGGTCGCGCGCGTCCTGCGAGAGGTACGACGTGAATTGCGCGTAGCGTGCGTGCCAGTCGGTCTGGCCCTGCTCGGCATCAACGGTTGCGCGGAAACGCGGGTGACGCGTCAACGTCCACAGATACAGCCCTTCTAGCCCGAGCCCGATCAGCCACAGCGCAGGATTGATGAAAGCACCGAGCAGCGCGAACGCCGCGACCCCGAACCAGTTCGGCGGCACTGGCATTCCAAAGGGGCGCGCGTTGAAAGCTGCGGCCAAGTAGGAACGCTTGGCGCTCATGTGGGCGCGGGCTGCGCAGCGTACTTGTGAAAGGCGGGCGGCACGAACGCGAGATCAGTCGCCTCGCGGATGGCGATGCGCATCTGAAATTCGAGCACGTCCGCGGGTACGGGATTCTGATAGCCGGTGAGGCACGCCTCGAGCGCAGCGGCGGCGTCGACGTTCTCGGTGCGCGAGCGCCGGTACGCTTTGACGACGAGCGCTTCGGCGGCGCCCGGCGTGAGCAACGTCGGCATGCGTGACGTCGCCGCTGAGAGTTGCGCGTCGGTAAATGACAATCCATAGCGCTTCGCGAGCACACCGACGAGCGCCGCGCTTTCGGCCTGCGTGCTGGTCGGCAGCAGCGGCACTTTCACGTCGACGCGTCCGGGACGTTTGAGATCGACTTCGATCAGATCCGGGCGCGATGACGCGAGCAGCCACAGCACGCGGCCGCGATTCGCGGTGTCGGACATCTCCTGCGCGATCATCGAATACAGGCGGCCGGAAAGACCGCTGTCGCCGCTGCCGGAGTCGCGACGGCCGAGACTTTGATCCGCCTCGTCGATGAACACCATGCAGCGACCGAGTGCGCGCACCAGCCGGAAGATCTTTTCCAGATTGCCTTCGCTCGACCCGACCCAGCGGTCGCGGAAATTCTTCAGCTTCACCACCGGCACGCCGGCTTCGCCAGCGAGGCACTCGACCAGAAAAGTCTTGCCGGTGCCGACCGGGCCGCACAGCAAATAGCCCATCGGCAGCGCTTTCAGATCGCCTGCGCGCCACAGCGCGAGATCCTGGCGCAGCCACTGCTTCAGAGCGGCCTGGCCCGCGTAGTCATCGAGCGTGCGTTGCGACTCGATGAACTCGACGAGTCCCGCGGAGTCACGCTCGACCAGGTCCTTCTTGATGCGCGTGAGATCGGCAGCGCCCAATGCCTGACCGGAGTGATCGCGAACCTTCACCAGACTTTCGAGCGCGGCGATCGTGACGCCGACGAGCCCGCTGGCGAGCTGCGGCAGGTTGGCTTCCGCGGCGAACGCCTTCGGCTCCTGCACTTTGAGAATCGTGAGCGCGCGTTCCAGCGCCGGTGCATCGGGGAGCGGCACACGAATACGCGCCGCGTTGGCGCTGTATGCGATCTGTCGCTCGATGTCATTCAGATTGTCGGCGATTAGCACACTCGTGAAAGGCAGCTCGCAGAACGGCGCTTCGGAGCCCCAATCGCGCAGCACGCTCGTGAGACTGCCGTGCTCGTAACCGGTGCCATCCGCCGGCACGACATCGTCGGCACCGCGCAGAATCACTGCGACGTTCTCTTTCACCTCGCGGCCCAGCACCCGCAGGTTGCCGAGATAGCGCAGGTAACGGCTGATGTACTGAATCGCCTCCAGCGGCTCGCGCGGCAACGCTTTCAGGTTCGCGCCGCCCCACTTCTCGACCAGCTCGCCGCCGCGCTCGATCGCCAGGCCATTGCCGAGATCGTACGAGAGCACGACTTTGAAGCCGGCCAGCAGATCGTTCTCCAGGTAGCCGGCCAGGTTGATCAGCCGGCCGCCGACGGCGACGCGATCGTGCACGTTGCCGTAGAGGATGAATTGACCGTGAGCGCCGCTTTCGTAGGCGAGCGCCAGCTCGCCCGCCCACGCCGGCGCACCCTGAGGTGCGGGCATGTCAGCTGCCTTGGCCGCCTGTTTCCGTCGCGCCGAGCGAGCGCGGCGCGGGCGCCGGAGCCTCGCCGGGGATCGAGATGCCCTCGCGGGCGGCGAAGTCCGCCAGTGCCTGGTCGGCGAGCGCGGTGAGCTCGGCTTCCTTCACATCGATACCAGTCATGTCGACCGAGTCCTTGGCGATGCGCGCACGGCCGGCGGCCTTGGTGCGCTCTTCTTCCACCATGCCGCTCAGGCGATTCAGCGTGTCGCCGGCGCCGCCGATGCTGGAGATCATGCCCGAGGCCATCTCGTGGATCTCGGCCATCGCCTGGTTCATGCGCATGTCGTTGATCGCGCCCTTCAGGCCTTCGATCTTCGCCTTCGCCGTCTGGACTGCGACGTCGCGCGCTTTGACGAGATTCTTGTACGTGGCCTCAGCCTGCTCCAGCTGCTTGCGGTTCTCTTCGAGCTGGGCATCGATCGTCTGCAGGCGCAGCGCGTACTGGCCGGCGGCCGACTTGTTGCCGGCGCGCAGATGCGCGGTCGTTTTGGCGCGCAGATCCTTCTGTTCCGCTTCGAGCTTGCGAACCTGGCCCATGATGCGTTCGCAGAGCCCGGCGTGCGTCGCCAGCCCCTGATTGAAGTTCGCGATCTGATTGCGCAGGTTTTCCTGCTCCAGCTCGAGCAGGGCTTCCGGATTGCGGCGCTCGACGCCCGAGATGAACAGCGAGAAGAACCCTTTGAAGAGATTCGCCAGGCGGCTGAACATGCATCCTCCGGTACGGCCGAAATTCGAAGAGCGCAGCGTAGCGAAAATGGCGCGGCGAGAGTAGCGAAGCAGGGCGAGGCACGGCCGTGCGCCGGCCAGCGCCCCCGAAGCACCGGAGAGAGCATCGGCGGGCGTTTGCTAGACTCCCCGGCATGACGACTGCCAGCATCGTGCCGCCGCCCGCGCCCCAATATCTCAGTGAGGTCCTGGAGCTGGAACAGCTCGACACCAACCTGTTCCGCAGCAAGGTCAACCAGGTCAACAACAATCGGTCGCTGTTCGGCGGCCAGATCCTCGGTCAGGGCCTGAAGGCCGCGGCGCTCACCGTCGAGCCGGGCCGCAGACCGCATTCGCTGCACGGCTACTTCCTGCTCGCCGGCATGAGCGACATCAACGTGATCTACGACGTGGAACTGACGCGCGACGGCGGCAGCTTCTCGACCCGGCGCGTCGTGGCGCGTCAGCGCGCCAAGCCGATCTTCCACATGGAGCTGTCGTTCCACCGCGAGGAGCAGGGCTTCGAGCACCAGGTCCCGCTCGATATCGATGTGCCGGAGCCGGAAGAGCTGATGAGCACGCGCGAGCTGGCAACGAAGTTCGCCGACCGGCTGCCGAAGAGCGCCCAGGCGATTGCCACCCAGCAGGCGATCGTCGAGCTCAAGCCGGTGAGCCCCGAGGATTACTTCCTGCGCAAGGCTGAAAAACCGCGCGGGCTGTACTGGATCAAGTCGACCGCGCCATTGCCTGCCGACGATCTGACTCAGCAGTGCGCGCTCGCATATCTGTCGGACTACTTCCTGACGTCGACCGTCGTGCTCACGCACACGGTGTCGATGATGTCCGGCCAGGTGATGATGGCGAGCCTCGACCACGCGATGTGGTTCCACCGGCCGTGCCGCGCGGACGATTGGGTGTTGATCGACGCGATCAGCCCGTTCGCCGGCGGAGCCCGCGGCCTGACGCGTGCGCAGATCTTCGATCGCCAGCGACGGTTGGTCGCCTCGGTCGCCCAGGAAGGTTTGGTCCGACCCTTGGAAAAGAGTCAGGCTAAAGCCTGACCCACAAGAGGTCTGCTGTGGGTCAGGCTTTAGCCTGACAGCGCCGTCGCGCGCAACTTCTCCACATCCTTCTTCCCCAGCAGCTTCGTCGCCCCGGGCTTCAACCCCGCGACGCGCAGCGGCCCGATCGCCACTCTCTCCAGCTCCCGCAGCTTCAACCCAACGCGCGCAAGCATCCGGCGGATCTCGCGCGGCTCGCCTTCGCGCAACGTCACGCTGAGCTGAGTGCGATCGCCGCGGGCGCGATCGACGTGCTTCTTGACGATTCGCACCGCGTCCATGACGGCGCGCTGCGTCGTCTTGCTGCCGTCCGCGGCGGGGTTCACCAGATACATGCCCTCGCGCAGACGCGACAGCTGCTCGTCACTCGCAAGACCGGCGCACAGCACGCGATACTCCTTCAGCAGTCCGAGCTTCGGGTGATCGAGCTGGCGCGCGAACTCGGCGTCGTCGGTGAGCAGCACGAGACCGGTCGAATCGGCGTCGAGCAGCCCGACCGTATGCCAGGACTGCTCGCCGCGCAGCGAGAACGGAATGAAGTCGAGCACCGTGCGCCGAGCGCTGCCGCCGCGGGTCGGGGTGACGAAGCCCTTGGGCTTGTTCAGCAACAGATAGGAAGGCATTAAGCGATGCGCTTGGCAAACTCGTGATTGAGCAATGCCCGCAATCGTACCGCCTTGAGCGGCTTGTGCATCATCGTCAAGCCGGCCGCGCTCACTTTGCGCAGCTGCTCGGTGGCGGTGTCGCCGGAAATCAGCACGGCTGGAATCGAGTTGCCGAGCTGTGCCCGCAGCTCGCGGATCACGTCGATACCGGTGAGGTCACCGCGCAAGCGCAAGTCCGCGATGATGAAGTCCGGCGCGCGCCCATTGATGCTCTTGAGCGCTTCCGCCGAGTCCATCGCGGTGACGCACTTGCAGCCCCAGCTCTCCAGCAGGCTCTGCATCCCCAGGCGCACCGACTCTTCGTCGTCGATCACGATGATGAGCTTGCCGCCGATCAGGTTCGGCACTTTCTGTTCGATGGTCTGGGCGACGGACTGCACGCGCGTCGGATCGGCGATCGGCACTTCGATCGTGAAGCGCGAGCCCTTGCCGACGGTCGAGCGCAGCCACAGCGGATGGCCGAGCAGCTGCACGATACGACGCACTGTCGCGAGCCCCAGGCCGAGGCCGCGCGAGCGGTCGCGCGCAGGATTGTTGAGCTGATAGAACTCCTCGAAGATGCGCTCGTGCTGGTCGGCTGGAATGCCGATGCCGGAATCCCAGACCTCGATCTTCGCAACGTTGCCGCGGCGGCGGCAGGCGACGACGATGCCGCCGGCTTCCGTGTAGCGCAGCGAATTCGAGACCAGGTTCGACAGCACGCGGAACACGAGCGTGGCATCCGTCGCCAGCGACAGTTTCGAGCGGCGTACGGACATGCGCAGGCCCTTGTCTTGCGCAGGTCCGGAGAAGGTGCTGCGCAGCCGATCGAAGACCGCATCCACCGGCACGATCTCGCGTTTCACTTCGACCTGTCCGGCGTCGAGCTTCGAGATGTCGAGCAGGTTGTCGAACAGCTGCTCGAGCGACTCAGTGCATTGCAGGATCTGGTCGACCAGCGCCTGGCTCGAGCGGCCCGCCGAGTTGTTACGCAGCGCGGTCGCGAACAGCCCGAGCGAGTGCAAGGGCTGACGCAGATCGTGATTCGCGGCCGCGAAGAACGACGATTTCGAGCGATTCGCCTCTTCGGCGCGGGCGCGCGCTTGTTCCGCCGACGCGTTCTGACGTTGCAGCTGCTCGACCAGCTGCTCGTTCTCGTAGCGCAAGCGTATCTGCGCGACCACTGCGCGTGACTGGCGATCGACGAACAGCAGCACATAGCCGAGCACGGCGATCCACATCACGCCGAGCGCGGCGTTGCCGTAGCCGCCGAGAGTGACGTAGCGTAGTGCGAGCATGCCGAAGATCGGCACCGTGAACGCATACAGTGCCGGAGGGAAGTGCGCGTGCGTGATGATGCTCAACGTCGCGCGGCCAGCGAGGCAAGCGGAAATCAGCGCGAGGGTGAGCGATTTGTCGGGTCCGACGAGCACGAATACTGCGGAGCCCCACACGACACCGGCGACACCGGCAGCGGCCGCAAGCCGCCAGCCCCAGCGGCCCGATGCAGTGTCACGATCGCTCGCGCGGCGATACGCACCTGACAATGCCAGCACGGAAGCCTGAACCAGCAGCGCGGCGCCAGCCCACGCAACAATGTTCGCGACGCGTGTGTGCGGCCAGGCGATGACGGCGATCAACGCCGCCATCAGCAGTGCCGAACCGGACACCGCCAACGTATTGTCGTAGAGCATCTCGATGCGTTGCTGCTCAACGCGTCGAGTCAGCGCGGCATCCATGTCAGCGGAGATTTTCAGCGTGAGGCGTACGCGGGCGCCGTGTTTGGCGCTGCGCCAACAGACGCCGCCGGCAGGAATCCACGACGCTGCGCGACCAGCACGGCTTGCGTGCGGTTACGCACGTTGAGTGCCTCGAACACAGCGCTCACGTGCGCCTTGACTGTGCGTTCGGCGACGTCGAGTGCCCGCGCGATCTCTTTGTTCGAGAAGCCGCGCCCGAGCATGCTGATGACTTCGAGCTGCCGCAGCGTGAGGCCATTCGTATCCGGCGCCGCAGTGAGGTCGGCAGTCGCAGGAACGAACACATCGCCGGCCAGCACTTTCTGAATCGCGACGATCATCTCGTCGGCGGTGAAAGACTTCGGAATGAAGCCGGACGCGCCGGCCTGAACGGCGCGAGCCGCAACGCCCGCCTGCTCGTCGCCCGAAATCATGATGCAGGCGGTGGTCGGGAATTTCTGGCCGATGACCTTCAACGCGTTGAAGCCATCGTCGCCGCGCAAATGAATGTCGAGCAACACCAGGCCGATGTCGCCGTCGCGCTGCAGGGTCTGCAGAGCCTCGGTGACCGAAGACACGCTCAGCACGCCTGCATCGAGCGTGCTCTGTTCCAGAACAGCCTGGAACCCGGCGCGGAACAACGGATGGTCGTCGACGATGAGAATTTTCATGACAGCTTCCCCGGTATCAACATCTGCCCAAGAGGGAATCGCAGCGCCCCAGCTGCGGCAAGACGGTTGTAGTGCGGCTGGTGAGTGCGGGCCATCGTACGTCCGCTCTAAGGCGGGCGGCAATTGCCCTTTGGTGCAGCGCAGTGAGACCTAGGTCACAGCCAGCTCGATTTGGCCCTTAGGGCGTATGGTACGCGCCGGCGTTCGCAGCGAGGATCGATCGCGCAAATTGGTTCCCCCGTGAGAGCGTTAGCGCCGGCCTTCCACGAGATCGCCGGCGTTTTTTTCAACGCGACTTGCCGCAGTCGGCCTTTTTCAGCCAGCCCAGCACTTCCGCGATGTACGGATGCTTCTTCGGCAGTCGTTTGCGCTTGACGTTGCCGGTGTAGATCGCGAGCGCCTTGTTGAACTCCCCGCACGCTGCCGGCAGGTTGCCCATCGCGTAATACAGCCGTCCCAGGTTCGCGTGATCGTTGCCGACCAGCGTGTGGTCCGGTCCGCGCAGTTGCTCGTTGAGGCCCAGCGCCTTGCAGAGATGCTCTTTGGCCGTCGCTAGATTGCCGATCTTGATCAGCAGCGAGCCGAGGTTCGCATAGGTGTCGATCAGGTTGGGATGTCCGAGCCGACCCAGCACCTGCTCGTAGACGCGCACGGCCTCGAGATAGCCCTGCTCGGCATCGACCAATTTCTTCTGCTCTTCCTGCACCGTCGCGAGATTGGCGCGGTGGGTTGCGTATTTGGGATGGTTTTTGCCGACCTGCTTCAGATCGAGCTTCACTGCCTGCGACAGCGCAGTGTTGGCGGGGCCGAGCTTGCACAGGCCCTGCAACGCGCGTCCTTTCACGTCCAGCAGACGGCTGGTGTTCGGGTCGTCGGGGTAGACCTTGCGCTTCTTGAGGATCGCCAGACCGCGCTCGGCCGCCTTCAGCGCGCCGCTGAAATCGCCCTGATAAAGCCGCACGCAGCCGAGCTCGTTCATGTTCGCGGCCAGCGGCAGGCCGCTGCTGCCGTAGACCTTGCGATTGATGACGATCGCCTTGCCGACTTCCTTTTCGGCTTCGATCAAGTCATCGCGAATGCGCAGCACGCGCGCATAGCTGTTGTAGCTCGCTGCGGTGAAGGGATGATTCTTGCCGAAGGTTGCGAGCCGGATATCGCGCGCTGCCTCCACGAACCTGCTGCCGGCATCGATGCAGCCGCGATTCAGCAGCGCCATGCCGATCGCATCGAGAATGGTGGCGAGCAGCTCCGGCTGATCGTGCAGGCTGCACGGCGGGCAGGGCGGCAGCGGCTCCGGCGGCGGGCAGCCTTCGGCACTGCTGACGGCGCTCGCAACTTTTGACGGGGCAGCGGCCGCGCCGGCAGCACCGCCGGTGAACGCGAGGATGACGCTCTCGACGCTCGGCGTCGTTGCGGCGGACTTGCCAACCGGTGCCCGCGCGAACATGTCCTGCACCGACGCGGGCAAGGTCGACGAATCGTCGGTAATGAGAATTCGCATGGAAGCTCTCCCTGGACTTCAGCTCTTGTTGGCGGGTCGGCGTGCGAGGTGCGGATTCTGCGCGATTGCGGTCGCGCGCGCGAG
>Ga0207675_100005276_pt1 | contig 12430 bp, 10 predicted proteins | sample KBSSwiS42_FD_184305 | JGI IMG/M metagenome (GOLD analysis project Ga0207675, IMG submission 184305) | Switchgrass rhizosphere microbial communities from Kellogg Biological Station, Michigan, USA - KBS Switchgrass S4-2 (SPAdes) (version 2) | ecosystem: Host-associated > Plants > Roots >... | reverse complement strand
GCCACTCCACGAACCAGCTCACCGTGTGGCCGTCCCACATCGAGTACAGCCAGCCGAGCTCGTCGCAAGGCAGTTCGGCGAGATGCTCGAGACGGCGACCGGTGTCCGGCACCGTGTCCATCGCCATCAGGCTGACGTGGTCCAGCCAGTGGCGGGACGCGTCGAACACGTCCTCGACGTAGGGGACGAGCCCACCGGAGCCCGCAGCCGCGGCGGCGACGTCCGGATCCTCCCGCTCCGTGAGGCCGGCGGCGACGGGCGCGTCACCGAGGCCGAGCGCGTCGCGGTGCTCGAAGTACAGCGGGCGGTGATCGCGGATGGCCGTGGTGAGCGCCAGATCCTGGTGCCGGGCGAGGTGGAGCAGCAGCCAGGCGATGCTCGATCCGCCACCGTCGGCGTGCTCGCCCCATCGCTGCGTGGGCACGCGGGCGACGACGCCGCCGAAGACGCGCTGACGCATGCCGTCGTGGGCGTCGAGCAGCCAGGCACGCAGGTCCATGGGGGTGGACGGTAGTCCGGAACCCTGTGACACCGCGCTGGTACAACGGACGCATGTCTCCGATTCGCCGTTACACTCGGCCGGTCATGTTCACCCTGCCCCATCACGGGGCCCCGGCCCGCAGGAGCGGCGTCGGGTCCGAAGGGAGGTATCACACGCATGCAGCGTGCTTATGAGCTCATGGTCATCCTCGATGGTGACCTCGAAGACACGCCGGCCCGGGCGTGGATCGCCACCATCACCGATGGTGTCACCAAGGCGGGCGGGAAGGTGCACGGCAAGCCCGACTGGTGGGGTCGCCGGCAGTTCGCCTTCCAGATCAACAAGAAGGACTTCGGCTACTACGTCGTGTTCAACCTCACGGCCGACGGTGGTGCCCTCGACGAACTCGAGCGTTCGTTCCGCATCGCGGATGATGTCGTCCGCCACAAGCTGATCCGTCTGCCCGACGCCGAGGCATCCCGCCGCGGCCTCGTGGGCACCGCGGCCTGACGGCCGCACGTCGCGAAGGAGGCCAACGTGGCCGACAACACCGTCACCGTCGTGGGGAACATCACCCGCGACCCCGAGCTCCGCTTCACCCAGGGCGGCAAGGGCATCGCCAGCTTCGGGCTGGCCGTCAACCGGCGCTACCAGCAGAACGGTGAGTGGCAGGAGAAGGTGTCGTTCTTCAACGTCACCGCGTGGGACCAGCTCGGCGAGAACGCCGCGGCGTCGCTCACCAAGGGCACGCGCATCATCGTCACCGGCCGGCTCGAGCAGCGTGAGTACGAGACCAACAGCGGCGAGAAGCGCAACGTCGTCGAGATCGTCGCCGACGAGCTCGGGCCGAGCCTGCGCTGGGCCCGCGCCAACGTGGAGCGCATGCAGCGCTCCACCACCGATGCAGGTGCCGGCGGCGGTGGCTACAGCAGTGGTGGCGGTGGCAACTTCGCCGGCGGCGGTGCGTCCGCCCCGCGCGGCGCCGACCCCGTCTACGGCGACGAAGAGCCGTTCTGAGCCCATCCGGGCAGCAGTCGTCGAACAGTTTTTGAGATCGTGATCAAAGGATTCCCATGACCAGCAAGAAGAACAAGGCGCGCGCCCCGCGCGAGCTGAACAAGAAGTTCAAGAAGAAGACGAGCGTGCTCGTCACCGAGAAGGTGGAGTACGTCGACTACAAGGACGTCAACCTCCTGCAGCGCTTCGTCAGCGATCGCTCGAAGATCCGCAACCGGCGGGTCACCGGCAACGACGTGCAGCAGCAGCGCGAGATCGCCAACGCGATCAAGAACGCGCGTGAGATGGCGCTCCTGCCGTACACCAAGCGCGTCTCGCAGACTCGCGCCGGCCGTCCGCCGCGCGACGGCGACGACCGTCGTGAGCGCGGGCCGCGTCGTGACGAGGCTCCGAAGACGGACGTGGTGGCCGATCAGGTCGACGCTGGCATCGACGCGGTCGACGCCGACGAGACGGTGGAGGCCTGAGATGAAGGTCATCCTCCGCTCCGACCTCAACGGTGTCGGCAAGCGTGGCGACATCGTCGAGGTGTCCGACGGCTATGCCCGCAACTACCTGCTCCCGAAGCAGCACGCGCTCGTCGCCACGGATGGTGCGGTGTCGCAGGCCAAGGCCATGCGCCGCGCCCGCGACCTGCGCGACGCCGCTGATCGCGAGTCCGCACAGACCATCGCCACCGCGCTGGTGGCGAAGACGATCGTGCTGACTGCCAAGGCGGGCAGCGAGGGCAAGCTGTACGGCTCGATCACCACCGGCGACATCGCCCAGGCGATCCACAGCCAGGCCAACATCTCGCTCGATCGCAAGAAGCTGAACGTGGAGCAGATCAAGTCGCTCGGCACGTACACGGTGACGGCCAAGCTGCATCACGACGTCGAGTTCCCGATCACCATCGAGGTGCACAAGGCCTGACGGCCGCGCATCCGCGTTGTCTGCGGCCCGCACCTCGTCGAGGTGCGGGCCGTGTGCGTTTTCGCGTGAGGTTCGCCCGGTTCCTGGCCCGGTTCCTGAAGGTTTCTCCAGGTTTCTTCAGGTGCGCGACGAGGCCTGTGGACAGCCACGTTCGGGCAGGTGGACGCGCCTGCTGCACAGCCCATCCACAGCCTTGTCACACCCCTGCGCCAGAGTTGTGCCACTACCTCCCCACAGGCCGCTGCTGAGAGAGTGGTCAACTGCATGCCGCAACGAGACGACGATCACCGAGACGCACGCGACCGTCCAGTCCGACGCGGCAACGACGGCCGCGTGCCGCCGCACAACCTCGATGCCGAGGAGAGCCTCCTCGGCGCGTTGTTGCTCTCGCGCGAGGTGGTCGGCACCATCGCCGAGCTCGGTGTCCAGGTCGACCACTTCTACAAGCCCGCGCACCAGCACGTGTACGCAGCGATCCGCGGGCTCATGGCCACCGGCCAGCCGATCGACGTCGTCACCGTGGCGGATCAGCTGCGCCGCGACGGCCTGCTCGAGGAGATCGGTGGTGCACAGCTGCTGCTCGAGCTGCAGAACGCCACTCCTGCCATCTCCAACGCCACGCGCTACGCCAAGATCGTGCAGGACACGGCGGTCCTGCGCCGCCTGATCGGCGTTGCCGGCGAGATCGCGGAGATCGCCTACAACGAGCCCGACGACGTCACGAAGGCGCTCGACGAGGCCGAGACCAAGGTGTTCGAGGTCGCCGAGGATCGCGTCGTCGATTCGACGAAGCAGCTGTCCGACCTGTTGCCGCTGGCGATGGATCGGCTGCAGGAGACGTTCGATCGCGGCGACACCATCACCGGTGTCGCCACCGGCTACAACGACCTCGACGAGATCCTCTCCGGCCTGCAGCCCTCCGCGCTCAACATCGTCGGCGCCAGACCCGCGATGGGAAAGTGCGTCGCGTGGGACACGCCGATGGTCGACCCGCGTACCGGCGAGGTACGCACCGCGGAGGAGTGGTACCTCGCCGGAGCGGCCGGCGGATCGGTCGGCTGCATGACCATGAGTGAGAGCGGTTCGCTCGTCCACACGGAATTCGCCGGCTTCTACGCCGACGGCGTCAAGCCACTGTTCCGCGTGCGCACGCGTGCAGGCCGTCAGATCCGGATCACTGGCGAGCATCCCCTGCTCACCGGTCGCGGGTGGCGGCCGCTGGCCGACATCGCCGTCGGTACGCGAATCGCCGTGCCGCGTGCTGTTCCCGTCTTCGGCAGCACCATCGTTGGCGACGCCGCGATCGACCTGCTCGCACTGTTGCTCGGCGACGGAACGGTGGGGAAGGGACAGACCACTCCTCGACTCACCACGGCGAACGAATCGATCCTCGAGGTCGCGCACGCGGCTGCCCGCCACTTCGGGTGCGACCTTGCCTTCGACTCGACGGCCGGAAAAGCTGCCACGTGGCGACTCCGGGCTGGTCCGCGCGGAGGGCGCCACACGAATCCGATCACGGAACTCCTCCGTGCGCATGGAGTGTGGGGATGCGGAGCGCACGACAAGGCAGTGCCCGCGGCCGTCTTCACGGCTCCTCGGTACGAGGTTGCCCGCTTCCTGAACCGGCTGTTCGCCACGGACGGCTCGGCGTGGGTGGCTCGCAGTGGCGTTGCACGAATCAGCTACGGCACCGTCTCGGAGCGTCTCAGCCTTGATGTCTCGCATCTGCTGCTGAGGTTCGGGATTCGTGCGAAACGCCGCGAGCGGCAGATCGCGTACGGCGACGGTCGGCGCCGCGCGTTCGAGATCGAGATCATGGATTCGGCCTCGATCATTCGGTTTGCCAACGAGATCGGCATCGTCGGCAAGGAGGCTGCGCTGGACGCGGTGCGAGCGGTGGCGCGCCGCGGCGCCGGTTCGTTCTCGCTCGACACGTTGCCGACGGAGGTCTGGGACGATGTCATCAAGGCCAAAGGCACGTGCTCGTGGGCGGACGCGAGCCGGGCGGTGGGCAAGCCCGCGTCGCACAACTGGCACCCGTATCGTCGCCGTCCGCGGCGCGAAACCATCGCGCTCCTCGCCCAGGCCTTCGACGATGACGTGCTGCGGCGGTGGGCGTCGGCGGACATCGGGTGGGACGAGGTCGTGTCGATCGAGGCGTGCGGGATCGACCGCGTGTACGACTTCAACGTCCCCGGGACCCACAACTTCGTCGCGGCGGACGTTCTGGTGCACAACACTGCTTTCGGGTTGGGGATGGCGACGCACATCGCGATGCAGGCGAGGAAGCCGGTGCTGTTCTTCTCGCTGGAGATGGGCCATGCCGAGCTGACGCAGCGCATCCTGTCGTCCGAGGCGCGGGTCGATTCGCAGAAGCTGCGCACGGGCCGCCTGGTCGACAGCGACTGGACGAAGATCGGCAAGGCGATCAACCGGCTCGACATCCCGCTGTTCCTCGACGACAACCCGCGGGTGACGGTGATGGAGATCCGTGCCAAGGCGCGCCGGATCAAGGCTCGGTACGGCGGGCTCGGCGCGGTCCTCGTCGACTACCTCCAGCTGATGAGCGGCGGCGCGTCGGCAGAGAACCGGCAGCTCGAAGTGAGCGAGATCAGCCGCGGTTTGAAGATCCTCGCCCGCGAGCTGGAGGTGCCGATCGTTGCGCTCAGCCAGCTGAGCCGCAACCTGGAGAGCCGCGCCGACAAGCGGCCGATGCTCGCCGACCTGCGCGAGTCCGGCAGCCTCGAGCAGGACGCCGACGTCGTGATGTTCCTGTACCGCGACGAGGTCTACAACCGCGACTCGCCGGACAAGGGACTCGCCGAGGTCATCATCGCCAAGCACCGCTCCGGTCCGGTCGGCCGTGTCGACCTCGTCTTCAACGGCACGTACACGCGCTTCGACAACGCGGCAAAGGGAATCTGATCCTCAGCCTGCCTGCGCGTCACCGACCCAACCGTTGATGTCGACGATCACGTCGGTGCGCTGGTTCGAGTACAAGCAGATCGTTCCGGTGGCCGACACCGGTGCGAGGACGGCGTTGCCGACGGTCGAACCGGCGCCGTAGTTCAGGCTCGACACCTCCTCCATCGTCCCGCACGGGAACACCGTGACGAACCCATCGGCTTCGGTGTTGGTCACCGTGACGTTCAGGGACACCGCGCGCACCCCGCCGGCCGGGACGAGACCGGCCAGGTCGGTCACCTCGACCTCGAGGATGTGGCCGCCACCGATCTTGGCCTTCGTGACGGCCCGCATCGCAGCCGGGCTTTCACCGGGCCGGGTGTCGAGCACCCGGGACGGATCGACGCCGGTGAAGCCGGCGCCGACCTCGAACCAACCGTTGATGTCGACGACGAGGTGCGTGGTGGCCAAGGAGTAGAAGCACACGGTGCCGTTCGCCGAGACAGGGGCGATCACTGCGTTCGACACGGTGTGGCCGGCGACGTAGTTGACGCTCGAGACGAGTGCACGGGAGCCGCACGAATACACGGTGATGAACCCTGCCGCTTCCGGTTCGGTGACGACGACGTTCAACGAGACCGCGCTGACCCCGGCCGCCGGGACGTACCCGGCGAGGTCGGTGAGCCGGACCTCGATCGTCGTGTTCGCGGCGAGCGCCGTCGTGGCAACGGTCCGCAACGCGCCCGGGCTGTTGCCCGGCCGAGTGTCGAACACGCGCTGAGGGCCGACGGCGTGGAACGCTGCGCCGGCCGCGAACCAGCCGTTGATGTCGACGATGATGTCCGTCGGTGCGTTCGCGTAGAAGCACACGGTGCCGGTGTTCGAGACCGGCGCGATCACTGCGTTGCCGACGGTCGTGCCGCCGGGGAAGTTCAGGCTCGACACGAGCTCGCGGGCGCCGCAGGCATACACGGTGATGAACCCACCCGCGGTCGATTCCGTCGACGTCACGTTCAAGGACACGGCCCCGACGCCGCTCGCCGGCACGAACCCGGCGATGTCGGTCATCCTCACCTCGAGCTCGTAGCCGCCCGAGACCTGGCGCTTGCCGACGCTTCGCAAGGCGTTCGGGGATTGCCCGGCGCGGGTGTCGAACACTCGCTTGGGTCCGACCGACGTGAAGTCGTCGACCGGGCTCGCGATCGGCGGTTGGGTGATCGGCGGTTGGGTGATCGGCGGTTGGGTGATTGGCGGTTGCGTGGTCGGTGGTTGCGTGATGGGTGGTTGCGTGCTCGGTGGTGCGGTGACGGTGATGGTCTTGGTGCCGGTGCCGATGTTGCCCGCCGGATCGGCGACCGTCGCAATGACCGCGTGGTCGCCGAGGCTCAGGTTGCCCCACGGCGTGACGTTCCAGCCGTCCGCTTGCACCAGCGCCGTCAGTGGCGTCCCGCCGTCGATCGACACGTTCACGGTGACGCCGACGGCGACGTCGGTCGTGCCGGCGATCGTCGGGGTCAGGTCACTGGCCGAATCGGTGACGCCCGGGTTGATCGCGATCAGCGGCAGGACGAGATCGACGCTCAACGTCTGGACGAGCACGGTCGAGTTGCCGACGGCGTCGGTCGCGGTGGCGGTGACGTTGTGGCTGCCGTGACCCAGGACGACGGTGGTCGTCGCCGACCACGACGTGCCTTGGGTGAGATCGGTGACGGCGAGTCCGTCGATGCTGACCGCGATCGTCGCCCCGGCTTCGGCGAGCCCGGCGATCGTCGGGGTCGGGTCGTTGGTCAGCGCGCTCGAGGTGATCGCCGCCGCGGGTGCGGTGGCGTCGATCGTCAGCGTCTGGGTCGCAGAGCTCTGGTTGCCCGCCGGGTCGGCGACTCGCGCGACGATCGTCCATTCGCCGATGGTGAAGCCGTTCGGCGCGATGCTCCACGTCTGGTCGGCCTGGACCAAGGCGGTGCGGGTCAGGGTCAACGGGGGTGCAGTGCGGGTCAGGGTGAGCGCCACGGTCTGGTTCGCTGCGACGTCCGTCGTCCCACGCAGCGACGGGGACACGTCGTTGGTGCTCGCGAGTGGGCCGCCGTCGATGGCGACGACCGGAGGTGTCGTGTCGACGGTCAGCAGCTGGGAGGACGAGCCGACGTTGCCGGCACCGTCGACGGAGAAGGCGACGATGGTGTGGTCGCCGTTGATCAGCAGGGGACTCTGGAACGACCAGAGGCCGGTGGACGACGGCGTCACAGCCGGTGTCCGGTCGACACCGTCGATGCTGACGGTCACGGTCATCGGCGTGCGGGCGCTCGTCACGCCGGTGATCACCGGCGTCGAGGATGCCGAGTACGCCGTGTCGCCACCGTCGATGGACACCGACGGCGGCGCCGAGTACAGCTGGGTGCTCCCCATCGTGACGGCGCCGGTCAGCGATGTGAGGCGACCGTTGACGGTCGACCCCGCACCGGAGCTGACCGCGGTTCCCGCGATCAACGTGCCGACGAAGACCGACGAGGCACCGATGCCGCCGGCTCCGACGACCTGCCAGAAGACGTTCTTGGCTTGGGCGCCATTGATCAAGGTGATCGTGGTGTTGGCACCGACCGAGAGCGCGCCGCCGACCTGGAGGATGAACACCGCGTCGGCGTGCCCTTCGCCGTCGATGGTGAAGCTCGTGCCGGCGGTCGTGCCGGTCGCGGCGCCGGTGGTGTGGACTCCGGGACCGATGTTGAGGCCACCGAGGAGCGCGGGCAGTGCCGCGCCGGCGGGACGGCCTGCCGCGTTGTCGAACGCGTCCTGGAGGTCGGTCATCATCGGGCCGATCGCACCGGCGGGGTACACGGTGCCGGTGATGATGCCCGGTGGGAAGCCGGTGACGGCGCCGCCCGCACCCACGTCGCCGCGGATCACGGTCGGCGGCTCGCCGGCAGCATTGCCGACCGCTGCCGGCGTGAGGACCCCGAACGTCTCGACGAGGCCCAGCGGAACGGCGGCGACAGGCACGAAGGGGTCCGCCTGCACCACGCTGGGGGCAAGGCCGGCCACGCACCACGCGCTCGCCATCACCGCGCAGCACATCATCCCGATTCGACGTGCCCGTCGACGCGCGGTGCGGGCATCCGGAGTCGACGCAGCTGTCACGGGCGTGGTCCCTTCGATGGGCGCAACCGGAGTCAGAGGCGACGCTGAGCGCGGAGTGCGCTCATCCAGACATCGGCTGCGCCGGCACCGAACCGCACTCCCGAACAGGTGAACGCGGCCGGGCTCACCCGGCGTCGAGGTTCCAGGTGAGGATCTGTGCGTCGTCGGGTGAAGAGGAGCCGGCAGCGCGATAGGTCGCCACGGCCGGGTCGTTGCCGGGTTCGACCGGCACCCACATCCCGTAGCAGTCGAGGGCGCGGGCATGCTCGAGGAGCGCCTCGGTCAACGCCCGCCCGATGCCGCGTCGGCGGAACGCGTCGTCGACCGCCAGCTCGTACAGCAGCATCTCGACGCCCTTGTCGGGATGGAGCGTCTCGATCCCCGTGACGAAGCCGGCCGGTGCACCGTCGACGTCGGCGAGGAACAGGTGGTGGCCCTCGCGACGGAGCACCGCCTCTGCCCACGCACGTCGCGGCGGGGCATCGAACAGGTGGCCGGCGGCGAGCACCGCGTCCACATCGTCCGGACCGAGGCGGCGGATCTGCACGGTCATCGGCGCGATCGTACGGTCCTGCCTCGAACGGTTGCCGATGAATGTTCGTGCGCCGGTTCGTCTCCCTCGGGACCGACCAGTCCACTCAGGGGCGGGGACGACAGCGTGCGGAGGCAGCGATGTATGTGGTGATCGGCACGTGGCCCATCGACCCGAGCACCGCCGATGACGGAGGCATCGATGCAGAGGTCGGCGCCGTGGCCGCGGCCGTCCGCCGGTACCCCGGTTTCGTGCAGGGATACTGGGGCGTCGACGTCAGCGACCCGGGAGCCGCGCACGCGGTGGTTGTCCTCGACACCCGTGCTCGAGCGACGGCGTTCGCCGCAGGCGTGGCCGCGAGCATCGGGGGAGCACAGGTTCGCGTCATCCGAGTCGTGTAGCGCGACATGACCGCGCAGCCTCCTGGTGGCAAGCTGCGCTTCACGGACCGTCCGAAGGGACGAGCTCGCTCCGCCTCGCCCGAGGCGGCGCGCGCTCGAAGGTCGAGGCTCACAGGAGGCCACCAATGCTGGGACGGGTCGTCGCGGGGACCATCGCCAGCGTCGCGCTCCTGTGCGCCAGCATCTCGTGGGCGGGTTGGGTGTACCTGCACACCGTCGGCGATCCGCATCGCACCGAGGAGATCGCCACCGCGGTCCTCGACGACTCGGACGCGCGGCACGAGATCGCCGGGGTGCTCGCCGATCAGATCGTCGAACGCACCGGGCTGCCGTTCAACACCACGCCGACCGTGGCCACTGCCGTCGACTCCGCTCTCGGCGACGAACGGATCTCCGCGAACCTGATCGACGCGTTCGGCTCGGCGCATGCCCGTGCGCTGGGCGTCGACGACGCGCGGCCGACCACCATCGACGCCGCCGCGCTGATCGACGCGGTCCGCGACCACCTCGCTGTCGCCGCACCGACCGTGGCCGCCTCTCTCGACGCGCTGATCGCCAACGTAGAAGTCCCGCAGCTCACCTTGCCGGACCTGCACACCGACGCCGCGGGTCGGTTCCGGTCGATCGCGGACAAGACCACGACCTCGCTCGGCATCCTCGCCGTCACGCTGCTCGGCTTGGCGTTCGTGATCGGCGACCGGCGCCGAGTCGTGCGCCGGTTCGGCACGTGGGCGATGTTCTCGGGCATCGGCTGGCTCGCCGGTCCGTACCTGGTGGCCGCGATCGCGAAGCAATTCGCGTCGGATCTCGACCACACCATCGACGCCGTTCGTCGAGCCTGTCAGGGTCCGGTGATCATCGGGTCGATCGTCCTCGTCGGTGCCGGTGTGGCGGCGCTCGTGGCCTGGTTGCTGCCGATCTGGCCGGCCGCACTGGTGAACGGCGATCCCTACGTCCCGGTCCGCGCCGGCGCGGCACGCCCGCCGTCGCGACCTCGGCGGGCCGTGGCCGGCGTCGATCCCACGCCGGCGAGCGTGGCCACGACGAGCGTGGCGTCCGTCGCCACCGCCGGTGCCACCTCCACGAGGGGCCCGGTCGACACGTTCTCGTGGTCCGGCCAGCAGCCGCCGAACGCACCGCAGTGGGCGAACCAGCAGGCGATCCAGCAGTCCTTCCACGGCACTGCGAGCGTGGCACCGGACCCGTGGGCGGCGACGATGCCGACGGTCCAACCGCAGGTGTCCCAGTCCGCGCCGGCGAGCGACGACGCGGACCCGTGGTCGATGTACTTCGATCCGAACCAGCGCTGAGCGCCGCCGCTCGGCACGGCTACGTCGAGAAGTGCCTCGGCGCGTAGTAGCTGGGGTTCGTGTCCGGGCGGCCGCGCTTGGACGTCCATCGCCACTGGACGCTGACGCGAGCGTGCACGCGCTCGCGCACCTTCGGGACGGCATGCAACCAGTCCGCCTGGCAGCGGCCGCCCATCACGAGCAGGTCCCCGCTGGCCGGTGACAGATCGAGCGCGCCCGCGCTGTGGTCGTCGAGGTCGTTGCGGCGTCCCGTCAGGCGCTTGACGAGGAACGGTCGCTGCTGGCCGAGCGTCAGCACGCCGATCACCGTGTCGTCCAGCCAGCGCAGCTCGCGATCGCGGTGCCACGCGACGCTGTCGTGCTCGTCGCGGTACCAGGCCAGCGCGAGCCCGTCGAACATCACCCGGTACCGGCGCGAGATCCACTGCTGTGCCTCGACGAGCGCGGGGTGCCGGTTGCCGCCTGCCTGCCACGCGCCGAGTCGGGGCTCGTCGATGTACTTCTCGTACCGGAACACCTTGCCCTGCTGCCACGCAACCGTGGCCAACAGGTCGTCGCGCACCTGGTCCGCCGCCGGCAGGAAGCCGCGGACCACGTCGATCCACGAGCCGGCGTCGAGCGCGAGACGCTCGACCACGGGCTCGGCGGTGAGCCACGCCCGCTCGACCGTCGGCTGCGTGGTCGGGGGCGTGGTCGGGAGCGTGGTCGGCCCGGATGTCGGCTGAGCGTCCACGTCTCGGAGGCTACTCCCGGGGTGTTGCACGGCGATCGGGACGGATCGGCTCGGGTCGGAGATGACGGGCCGGGCGCAGTCGCGGCCCCTAGGGTCGTCCGCCGTGACGGAGGACGAGGAGCCGCCCGAGGATGCCTGGCGTGACAGACGGCCGGGCGCGAACCGGCGGGCGGAGGCCGGCGTAGCTCCCGGCGTGCATCCGTCTCATCGAGCCGTCCTCCGTGGCGCCGCCACCGGTCTCGTCATCGGCGCGCTGGCGATCGCCGGCATCGTGGTGGCCGACCGGATCGGCGACGACCCGTCCTCCACGCCGTCCTCCACGCCGTCCTCCGTCGGGACCGTCACCACGGTCGCGATCGACGCGCCCGGCACGCCACCCTCCGCTGCACCCGTCGTCACGCCGTCGCCGACGATCACCGTGGCGACCACCAGCCCGCCGGCAGACGGCGCAGCGCCGACGCTGCCGGCGCCGACGTTGCCCGCCACCACGGCGCCGGTCACTCCGACCGCGCCCGCGGGAACGGGTTCGACGAGCACCGCGCCGGCGGTGGACGCTGCCGCCTACGCGGTCCTCGACGTGACGAGCGGTCGATGGTTGGCCGAGCTCTCGGCCGACGAGCCGCGGCCCGTCGGTAGCGTGATGAAGCTGCTGACGAGCTACGTCGTGATGCAGGCGGGTGACCCCGACAAGGTGGTCACGGTGCCGGCGCTCGAGCTCGATCCGGAGGAGTCCTCGATCGGGCTGTACGAAGGTGAGCAGCTGTCGCGGTCGATCCTGCTGCGGGCGATGTTGATCGTCAGCGCCAACGACGCGGCGCGCAGCCTCGCCATCGACATCGGTGGTTCGACGGACGGGTTCGTGTCGATGATGAACGGTGCCGCGTCCGCGCTCGGCCTCTCCGCCACGGTGGCCGCCAACCCGATCGGTCTCGACGCGGAGGGAGCGCACTCGTCGGCGCGGGACATGGCGAGCCTGGCCGCGCTGCTGATGCAGGATCCGACGTT
>Ga0207675_100005266_pt1 | contig 12443 bp, 14 predicted proteins | sample KBSSwiS42_FD_184305 | JGI IMG/M metagenome (GOLD analysis project Ga0207675, IMG submission 184305) | Switchgrass rhizosphere microbial communities from Kellogg Biological Station, Michigan, USA - KBS Switchgrass S4-2 (SPAdes) (version 2) | ecosystem: Host-associated > Plants > Roots >... | reverse complement strand
CACGCGAAACGGAGCAGGCTGAGGAGCGCCTGACCGAAGGCTGTCCTGTCGAATCGAACGTAGGTCTCGAGCGCGTAGGGAACGCCGAGCGTGCCGAAGGCGGTCTCGAGCGGCGCCTGCCACCGTTCGAGTGAGGGACAGATGAGGCCGATCTGCTCCGGCTCGACGCCTGAACGAAGCAGCGACAGCAACTCCTCACCGACGAGCTCGAGCGCCCCGCGCTTGCCGGCGCTCTCGAAGAATCGCAGGGCACCGTCGATCGGTGGCGCCTCCGGCAGCTCTTCGGCGAAGAGCGTGCGCTCCAGATGCGCGAGCGCCGGCTCGGCGACCTGGTCGAACGCCGGGGGAAGCTCCTCGATCCTCCCGTCCGCGAGCCCCGTGAGATCGTCCATCGTGCGGCGAAGCGATGCGAACGCGGGGCGCCCCGGTTCGTACGGCATCGACACTGTCACCTCGCTGCGTCCGGCGAGAGCCTTCAGGAGCGCCCACTCGGCGCCGGTCAGATCCTCGAAGCCGTACGCGAAGACGGGCTCTCCTCCCCAGGCGTCGAGCTCGCTGGCAATCCGGTCGGCGGCATGCCGCCGAAGCAGGTCGCGGTCCCAGAGGTTGAGCCGATCGAGCTCGGCGCGGTACGCGGCGTAGAGCCCGGCGAGCTCGCCTTCGAGATCGTTCGGATCGAGCAGGCCCGACTCGAGCTCGCCCACGGTCGAGAGCAAGGCGTCTGCGAAGCCGCCGAAGCGAGCCGAGCGGCCGAGGCCGTTGAGCGACTGCCCGGCGAGCGCGCGCCGGACGAGCAGCGCTCGTTGCGCCTCGGTCGCGACCTGCCGGCTCTCGCTCGCGCCACGCGCGATGCGCTTGAAGAGATCGTCGAAGGTGACAATCGAGCCGCCGAGGAGAGCCGGCTGAATCTCGAGCAGCTCACGCTCGCGCTCTTCGACGTCCGACCGGTTCGGCACGATGAGATACGGCTCCTGAGGGAGCGCGTCCAGGTATCGGCGGAGCAGAAGCGCCACCTTCCCGGCATTGGCCGGGCCGGTGATGAGGTTCAGACCCAACTGACCTACTCTAGTCGGGCGGTCAGACGACCCGGACTGCCCGAAACGCTAGGAGCGGGAAAGCCTCAAGCCGCGGCGTTCTTCGGCCGGCGGCCGCGCCGCGCGACGGCCTGGCCCGGCATCTTGCCGGCGCAGGCGTCGCAAAGATCCGCCTGCTTCGAGCCACGCCGCGCGTCGGTGAAATTGATCCGCATGACGGCGCCCTTTGCCTCCTCGACCTCCTTGCCGCAATTGTCGCAGACAAGTCTCGTTACGCGTGCCACCCAATTCCTCCCTCGAAAACCGATTTCGACTGCGCCGACCTTACCGGAAAGATCCGGGAATTAGGCGGCGGCCTGCCCTTGCTTAATTCGCCATGAACGGAGCAGGCTCAAAAGAGCCTGTTCCTCGAGGTCGAGACCTAAATCGCGTGCCCCGACCACGCGCAAATGCCGTGGCCGGAAATCCTCGATCGTTGTGCCGTCGAGATACTGGTCGATGACCGCCGGGCTGACGTACGACCCCCGCGCAACGGCGGGCGTGTTTCCGAGCTGCTGCCCTACCCGGCGCATGACGGCGGTGACGGCCCGCTTCGCCTCGGTCTCGGACTCCGCCGGCCCGTGCTCGGCCAGTGCGATCGCCGCGAGCAGCGTGCCGCCCCACGTCCGGAAGTCCTTCGCCGTGAAGTCCTTGCCGAGATTCGTGCGAACGTACTCGTTCAGCTTCGCTCCGGTGAGCGCGTACAGCGCCCCGTCCCACTCATAGCGGAAGAGAAGCGCGCCGCGGGGTAACGCGAGCAGCTCCTTGACCGACTCCGCGAGCTCCGAGTCGACGAGAATCGTGCGGATCTCGGACCGGTGCTTGCCGCGGAAGTGAAACGCGATCCGATGGCCACGCACGGTTACATGGTTCTTGCGGAGCGTTGTGATCCCGAATGTCTTCGACTCCTTCGCGTAGCGCTCGGTCCCGACCCGAAACCAGCCCCGGTTGATCAGCCGCGTCGCGATCGCCGAAACGCGGTCACGGTCCAGGAGGTCGTTGTCCATATGTTCGGCCATCGCTTCGCGCAAGTCAGGGAGTCCTTCGGCGAACCGGATCAGCTTGTCGTACTTCTCCTGCTCGCGCTGTGCGCGAAAGCTCGGGTGGTAGAGGTACTGCTTCCGGCCGGCTCCGTCGACACCGGTTGCCTGCAACTTCGACGACGCGTTCGCGGAGATCCAGACGTCCTTCCACGCCGGCGGGATCGCAAGCGACTTGATCCGCTCGAGTGAGTCCTCGTCCGTGATCCGGTTGCCGCGTGCGTCGAGGTAGCGGAATCGTCCGCGTGATCCTTCTCTTCTCCAACCGCCTTTTCGTGGCACCGTCCACCGCTAGTGTCCGGAGCCATGGACGCCAAAACGATCGTCGTGCTCGAGGGCGACGAAACCGGACAGGAACTGCTCGAGGAGAGCCTCCGCGTCCTGGCTCCGGAGGTAACCGGGCTCGACCTTGAATTCCCGCGGTTCGACCTCTCGCTCGAGTCCCGGCGCGCGAGCCAGAACCAGGTCGTCCACGAGGCTGCGCAGGCGATTCGCGAGCACGGCTTCGGCCTGAAGGCTGCGACGATCACGCCCGAGGAGCGCGACGGCGTCGGCTCCCCGAACCGCATCCTGCGCGAGGAGATCGGCGGGAAGGTGATCGTTCGCACCGGGCGCCGGATTCCCGGGGTCGTTCCGTTCGGCGGCGTGCACGCACCGATCTCGATCGTGCGCATGGCGGTCGGCGACGCCTACGGCGCGAAGGAGTGGCGTGAGGGCGAGGGAGACGACGAGGTGGCGTTCCGGACGGAACGGATCGAGCGTCGAATCTGCCGCGCCGTCGCCGAGTTCTCGTTCCGCCAGGCCGAGCAGGCCGGCGCGAAGGTGTTTGGCGGCCCGAAGTACACCGTCAGCCCGACCTACGAGGGGATGCTCAAGGAGGAGATGGACGCCGCAGCGGAGCGGCACCCCGACGTGCCGTACGAGCCGCAGTTGATCGATGCGACGTTCGCGCTGTTGATCTCTTCGGCAGGCGATCCGCTCGTCATTCCCGCTCTCAATCGCGACGGGGACATCCTCTCCGACCTGGTGCTGCCGCTGTTCGGCTCGATCGCCGGGTCCGAGTCCATGCTCGTCGCCTTCGAAGACGACTACGAGCCGCGCGCACTGATGGCCGAGGCCGCGCATGGGACCGCCCCATCGCTACGAGGCAAGAACGTCGCGAACCCGATGGCGATGATCCTCGCCGGCGCGGCGTTGCTCTCCTACGGCGACGAACGCGCGCAGCAGGTCGGCCGGGCGATCCGCGAGTCCTGTCTCGAAGCGGTCGGCCAGGGGTTCCGAACAGCCGACCTCGGCGGACACGCCGGCACGACCGAGTTCACCGACGAGGTGATCAGGCGGACACGCTCGAAGCTCGAGGTCTGGGCGACGCTCTAGGGCTCTACGAGGCGGCTGCCGTGGCCTCGAGCGCACCCGCGCTCCAGGCCTCGAGGAAGGCGCCGGCGACCCTTGGATCGAACTGCGAGCCGGCGCAGCGCTCCACCTCTCGGACTGCCGCGGCGATCGGGAGCGCGCGTCGATACGGTCGCATCGAGGTCATAGCGTCGAACGCGTCGGCGACTGCGAGCAGACGCGCCTCTTCGGGAATGTCCTCGCCGGCGCGACCGGTGGGGTACCCACCGCCGTCCCAGCGCTCGTGGTGGTACAGCACGTAGGGCAGCGCCTCCTGAGCGGGCCAGACGGGGCCGATCAACCTCGCGCCCGCGGCGGGATGCTTCCGGATCTCCGCGACCTCGTCGGGCTCGAGGGGACCGCGCTTGTTGAGGATCGTCTCCGAGATCATCACCTTGCCAAGGTCGTGCAGCGGACCGCCGAGCGCCAGTGTCCGGAGCCGGTCATCGTCCCAGCCCATCCACACGGCGACTCGTGCGGCGAGCAGGGTCACGCGGGTGCAGTGCGCCGCCGTTGAGGGGTCACGCGCGGCGAGCGCTGCGGCGAGTGCGGTCAGCATCGGCCTGAAGGAATTCCAGGCCACGGGGGCTTTCCCTTCAGGCTGCGCTAGCGCCAGATGCCCGTGATCGACCTCGCTCCGGCCGACCGGCCGAGGGCGGGAACACCGAGGGCCTGCTCGATCGTGCGCAGTGCGCCGTAGTGATTCGTGACGCCCGTGAAAGCCGAGCCCGGACGTACAGCGGTGCCGACGACGAGGGCAGGCGTGTGACCGCCGCCGCGCAGAGCAGTGCTTCCTTCGTCGAACAGGACCAGGATCGCAGTTCTCGGTAACCGCAATAGGGGGGCGACCGTTCGACGGAGCCAGGCGTCGCCGACCGCGACCGAGCAGTCGTGCATCGAGTGGCAGAGATCCGGGACGACGAGCGAGAAGTCGGGCAGGGCGCCTGCTCGAAGGTCCGTGGCGAGCCGTGGCAGTGGGACGATCTTCGCCCGCCTGCTCGGACTCCCGGCGATGTCCTGGAAGTAGGCGAACGGGTTGTGCTTCTTCGCGTAGCGCCCGTAAGAGCCGCCGAGGAAGCCCGGAGTTGGAAGTCCCTCGGCGTAGGTCTTCCAGGTCTTTCCGGCCGCCTCGAGCGTGTCGGCAAGGTTCGAGGCCGCGACGGTGCAGGTCGTGCAGTCGGAGGTGATCCCGTGGGTCGATCCCGAGGCGAGAGCGAGGTAGTTCGGAAGGCTCGGGTGCGTGACGCCGTAGTAGCGCGCCAGCCGTGCGTAGCGCCGCGCATACGCGTTGAAGGTCGGAGCGGCGCGATTGCCGAGCACACTGCTCGCCTCCTTGTTCTCGAAGACCACCACGACCACGTGGTCGAGCGCAGGAACAGGGGCGACGACGGAGGCGGCAGGCGCCGCAACGGTCAGCGTCGTCACGACGGCTGCGATGAAGTACCTCACGCTGTCTCCGCGCGGCGACGCCAGACGTGAAGCGCGCCGATGCCGAGGGCGAACAGGATCACGAGTGCGACACCGCCGTAGACGCCGTAGTGCGCGACCGTATCGGCAACGGCCCGGCCGGCGTAGTACGCGAGCAGTCCGACCGCGGTCGCCCACACGATCCCGCCCAGGGCGTTCCAGAAGAAAAACCTCCACCACGACATCCTCGTGATCCCCGCCATCCACGCGCCCGTCACCCGGACGCCTCCGAAGAAACGCGCGAGGAACACCGCCTTGCCGCCGTGCCGCTCGAAAAAGCGCTCGGCCTGCGGCATGACGCGATCGGCGGAGCGCTTCAGCCACGCGTAGCGCTCGATCAGCCGGCGCCCACCCTCGCGGCCGATCCAGTAGCCGATGTTGTCGCCGATGATCGCAGCGGCGGTGGCGACCGCGATCACAGCGGTGATCGAGAGATGACCCTTGGAGGCGTAAACACCCGCGGCGATCAGCGCCGTCTCACCCGGGAGCCAGAGGCCCGCGGACTCCAGGCAGACGATGCCGAAGACGAACCAGAGACCGTAGTGGTGGATGAACTGGGTCACCGGTCGGCCAGGGTACGTAAGATCGCTCCGTGCTAATCGGCGTCCCGCGTGAGCTCGAGCAGGGCGAGCGCCGAGTGGCTCTCGTTCCCGAGGCCGTTTCGAAGCTCGCCGGCAGCGGGTTCGAAATCCTGGTCGAGCGCGGCGCCGGCGTTGCCGCCTCGTTTCCGGACGCCGCGTATGAGGAAGCCGGGGCGACGCTCGCCGACGACGTCTGGCAGGCGGAGGCGATCGTCAAGGTCCGCAAGCCGAGCGACGCCGAAGCACAGAGACTTCGCAGTGGTCAGGTTCTGATCGGATTCCTCGAGCCGCTGACCGACACAGCCGGGATCGAGCGACTGAGCGAGCGCGGCGTCCAGGCGTTTGCGATGGAGTCGATTCCAAGGACTACGCGCGCACAGTCGATGGATGCGCTCTCCTCCCAGGCGACCGTCGCCGGGTACAAGGCCGTGCTCCTCGCGGCGGAACGCCTGCCCCGCTTCTTTCCGATGCTGATGACCGCGGCCGGAACCGTCGCGCCGGCGAAGGTGCTCGTGCTCGGTGCCGGTGTCGCCGGACTGCAGGCGATCGCGACCGCGCGCAGGCTCGGGGCGGTCGTGGCCGGCTTCGACGTGCGTCCCGTGGTGAGGGAGCAGGTGGAGAGCCTGGGCGCGACATTCCTGGACCTCGGCGTGACCGGGGAGGAGACGGCAGGCGGCTATGCGCGCGAGCTCACCGAAGAAGAACAGCGAAGGCAACAGGAGGCGCTGGCCGAGCGCATCCCCGACTACGACGTCGTGATCACGACCGCGCTCATCCCGGGCCGGCCCGCCCCGAAGCTGATTCCGGCTGTAGCCGTCAAGCGCATGCGGCCTGGGTCGGTGATCGTCGACCTGGCCGCCGAGGCGGGCGGAAACGCCGAGCCGACGCAGCCCGGCGAGATCGTCGAGCGCGATGGAGTCACGCTCGTCGGCTTGACCAACCTCGCCTCCACGATGCCGTTCCATGCGAGCCAGCTCTACGCGCGCAACGTGAGCGCGCTGTTGCAGCACCTGGCGCCCGACGGCGTGCTGGCGCTCGACTGGGACGACGAGATCACCTCCGGTGCGTGCGTGACGCGCGAGCAGGTCGCGGCTGCATGAGTCACGGGCTCCTGCTCACATTCGAGATCACGATCCTGGTGTTGGCGATCTTCCTCGGCTTCGAGGTGATCTCCAAGGTGCCGACCTTGCTCCACACACCGTTGATGTCGGGCACCAATGCAATCCACGGGATCGTGATCGTCGGTGCGATGCTCGTCGCCGGGCTCGGTGACAAGGACACGTTGACGACGATCGTCGGTTTCGTCGCCGTGGTGCTGGCCTCGGCGAACGTCGTCGGCGGTTTCGTCGTCACGGACCGCATGCTCGAGATGTTCAAGAAGCGGGAGAAGAAGCCCGACACGTGAGCCGGGAAGTTACGAATCTTCTCTATCTGGTCACGATCGTAACGTTCATCCTGGCGTTGCGGTTCCTCTCGAACCCGGCCACCGCGCGCCGCGGCAATCAGATCGGCGCCGCCGGGATGCTCCTCGCGATCGTCGTGACGTTCCTGCAGAAGAGCATCGACAGCTACTGGGAGATCGCCCTCGGCATGGTCGTAGGCGGCACGTTCGGCCTCGTCGCGGCGCGCAAGGTGCGGATGACGGCGATGCCGCAGATGGTCGCGCTCTTCAACGGGGTCGGCGGTGGGGCTGCCGCGCTGATCTCACTCGCGGAGTTCCACCGCCTGGCGCCCGAGCCAGGCGGGCTCCAGGCCGACATCAGCACGGCGATCGCGCTCTCGGCGATCATCGGGAGCATCTCGTTCTCCGGATCGATGGTCGCGTTCGCGAAGCTGCAGGAGCTCATTCGTGGGCGGCCGATCGTCTTCCCTTTTCAGAAGACGGTGAACGCGCTGCTCTTCGCTGCTGTACTGGCCGCGGGAATTGCTATCGCTGCTGGCTCCGAGCAGCAGTGGTTGATGTGGGCGCTGCTCGCCGGTGCGTCGCTCTTTGGGGTCCTGTTCGTGCTGCCGATCGGCGGCGCCGACATGCCCGTCGTCATCTCGCTCCTTAATGCCTTCACCGGCCTCGCCGCCGCCGCGACGGGCTTTGAGCTCGAGAACAACGTCCTGATCGTCAGCGGGATGCTCGTCGGCGCCTCGGGAACGTTCCTCACGATCATGATGGGCAAGGCGATGAACCGCTCGATCGCGAACGTGCTCTTCGGTGCGTTCGGGCAGATCGCTCCGTCCCCTGCGGCGGCCGGTGCGAGCGCAAACGGGGGCCAGGTGCGCTCCGCGACCACGGACGACGTGGCCGTGATGCTGGGCTATGCGCACAAGGTCGTCTTCGTGCCCGGGTACGGCATGGCCGTCGCTCAGGCTCAGCACGACGTGCGCGCACTGGCGGACCTGCTCGAGTCACGTGGCGTCGAGGTGTCGTACGCGATCCATCCAGTGGCCGGCCGTATGCCGGGACACATGAACGTCCTGCTCGCTGAGGCGAACGTCCCCTATCCGCAGCTGAAGGAGATGGAGGATGCGAACGCGGAGTTCCCGCGAACGGACGTCGCGCTCGTGATCGGCGCGAACGACGTCGTCAATCCGGACGCGCGCAACAACGCCGGGAGCCCGATCTACGGCATGCCGATCCTTAACGTGGACAACGCGCAGGCCGTCGTCGTGCTCAAGCGGAGCATGAACCCCGGCTTCGCGGGGATCGAGAATCCGCTCTTCCTCAACCCGAAGACCGTGATGCTGTTCGGCGACGCGAAGGACTCGATCGAGAAGCTCGCCGGGGCCGTCAAGGGCCTCTGAAACTACGATTCGCGTGGTGATTGCGAAGGTTCTGTTCTGGTCCTCGCTGGGCGCGCTCGCCTGGACGCAGGCGGGGTATCCGGTCTTCGCGGCTGGCCTGGCGCGTCTGCGCTCGCGGCCGGTGCGCAAGGGAGACTTCACACCCTCGGTGAGCCTGATCGTCGCGGCGCATGACGAGGAAGGTGTGATTGCGCGCCGCCTCGAGAACCTCCTGGCGCTCGACTATCCACCCGAGCGGCTCGAGATCCTCGTTGCGTCCGATGCGTCGGCGGACGGGACGGACGCGGTCGTCGAGAGCGTCGCCGCAACCGAGCCGCGCGTCCGGCTCCTGCGCTGCCCGCGTGAAGGCAAGGTCGCGGCCCAGAACCGGGCGGTGCGCGAGACGACGGGCGAGATTCTCGCGTTCTCGGACGCCAACGCGCGGTGGCAGCCGGACGCGCTGCGGAAGCTCGTGCGCAACTTCGCGGATCCCGACGTCGCGTACGTCTGCGGCTCTAGCGTCTACGAGAGCGCCGACGGTACGAACCGCGAAGGGACGTACTGGCGCTTCGAGAGCTGGCTGCGGCGAAGCGAATCGGAGCTCGGGTCGATCACTGGAGGGATCGGCGCCATCTACACGGTGCGGCGTTCCGACTACGTCGACGTCGATCCGCGATTCGGTCATGACCTGGCGTTGCCCTACTTGATGGTGCAGCACGGGCGGCGCGCGGTCTACGACACCGAAGCGCTTGCGTCGGAGAAGCCGTCGCGCGACATCGAGGACGAGTACCGGCGCAAGGTGCGCATGTTCGAGCACTGCTGGCTGATCGTCCTGCGTGGCAAGATGCTGCGCGGGCTCGGGCCGACGTACCTCGTCGAGGTCCTGTCACACCGGCACCTGCGTTATGCGAGCGGGCTGCTGCACCTCGTCTTGCTCGGCTCCTCGATCGCGCTGGTGGGCGACGGGGTCGTCTATCAGGTCGTGCTCGGCACACAGCTTGGGCTGCTTGCCGCGGCAGCACTCGGCGTCGGCATTGCCCGCTACTACGTGCTCGTGACCTGGGCGACTGTCGTGTCGCTTTTTCGGTATCTCCGCTTCGGGGTGCCTGCCGTGTGGGCCAAGGCCGAGGGAACGCGGTGAACCGTGCGTTCGACGCAGCCGCCGCCGGTCTCGGTCTGGCGGTGGCGAGCCCCTTCCTGGCTGTAGCGGCGCTGGCGATCAAGTTCGACGACGGCGGTCCCGTTCTCTATCGCCAACGGCGCGTGGGGCTGGGCGGCGAAGAGTTCGAGCTCGTGAAGCTCCGGACGATGGACGTCGGTGCGGAGCGGAAGGGCGCGGGGTTCGCGGTCAACGAGGGCGATCCGCGCATCACCCGTGCGGGACGGATGTTGCGGCGGCTGTCGCTGGACGAGCTGCCGCAGCTCTGGAACGTCGTGCGCGGTGATATGAGCCTCGTCGGTCCCCGCCCCACGCTCGCCTATCAGGTGGAGCGCTATACGCCACGCCAGCGGCGGCGCCTCGAGGTGCGGCCCGGTATCACCGGCTGGGCGCAGATCCACGGGCGAGCGCGCTTGCCCTGGGAGGACCGTATCGAGCTCGACGTCTGGTACGTCGAGCATCGCTCGCCGTGGCTCGACCTGAAGATCATCGCGCGGACTCCGCGCGCGCTCTTCGCCGGAACGTACAAGGGCGAGACGGGAGGCTGGTCGGGTTGACTCCCTTCTTCAACGGAGAGAACGTGCGAGCCGCCGTCTCGCCGGAACGGGCGCTCGAGGCGGTTCGCGATGCATTCGTCGCGTACGCACGCGGAGAGTGGACGATGCCGCCGAAGGTCTACGTGCCCGCATATCCGGAGGGCGACTTTCGCGCGATGCCCGCGCTCGGCGCCGGGCATGCGCTCCTCAAGTGGGTGACCTCCTTTCCCGGCAATCCAGCGCAAGGCTTGCCGACGGTGACCGGGCTCGTGCTCCTGTCGGACGCGTCGAACGGGATGCTGAAGGCAGTGCTCGACGCGGGCGCGGTAACTGCGCTCCGCACCGGTGCAGCCGCCGTGCTGGCGGCGGAGACGCTCGGCCGTCCCGACGCGGAGACGGCCGCGGTGATCGGAGCCGGAGTGAACGGCGAGGCCGCCGCGCGGACGTTCGTCGCTCGAGGACGCCGTGTCGAGCTGTGGGACATCGACCGTACCCGGGCCGAGGAGGTCGCCGAGCGAGTCGGGGCCGAAGTTGCGGCGGGCCGGGAAGAAGCGCTCGCCGCGGATCTTCTCGTCACGGTCACACCGGGCCGGCAGGTCGTGCTCGACGAGGGGTCATTGCTTCGCGGCCAGCATGCGAGCCTGATGGGCGCGGACGGCCCAGGGAAAGCCGAGATCGCGGTCGCGGAGCTGGAACGCGTGCAAGTCTTCTGCGACGACTGGGAGCAGGCGAGCCACAACGGTGATCTCGTGCATGCGGTCGAAGCGGGTGTGCTCGCGCGCGCCGACGTGTCGCAGCTCGGCGACGTGCTGATCGGTACGGCGGAGGGGCGGAAGTCCGACGACGACATCACCGTCTTCGATTCGACCGGTCTCGCAATTCAGGATCTCGCTATTGCGCTCGCCGCGCTCGAGCGCGCTGACGAGCTCGGCCTGCCGGCGATTCCTCTCTAGACCAGCAACTGCTCGGAGGGGTGCTCCCGATCCCTGTTGGCAGGGGGAGCAGCGCGCGAAGGCAGCAGCCCGAATCGGGACAGGGCGTACGGGAGATACCCGTGAGACTTCATCTCCGTCGTGTGCGCCCAGGTGCCGACGAACTGTGTAACCGGCGCAAACGGATTGATGCGCATGATGTCGCGGTAGAGGAGGCCCGACTCTCGAGTTTGATCGGTGACAATGGTGTCGCGACTGCTCCACCAGATCTGAAGCTGCACGCCTGAGAAGGCGATCTTCCGTGCCCAGTCGAGCGGGCTCCGGATCTCGTAGCCCTGGGGATCGCTCGCCGGAGTCCCTCCGATCTCGAGGCGTGCCAACCTCTGCAGGCCGTCGCCGAAGCGCAACGTGTCGAAGGCCCGGTAGCGGGCGGCCATGTTCGTCGGAGCATCGAACGCGGCGGCGCCCGCCAGCAAGTGTGGGAACCTCGCGACGAGCAGAAGAGTCTCCTGGCCCCCCATGCTGCCGCCGACCGCGTAGACGCGACGACGATCGATCCGCAGCCAAGGGATCGCGCGCTGGAGGATGTCCGGCATCCGTGCGAGGTCGCGGATCTCTCCGGGGTCGCCCCAGGAGAAGAGGGTCAACGCACGGCCCTGCCCTTCGGGGTTGATGACTGCGAACGGGCCAAGCGCGGGCAGATTGCCCCAGCGCCGAACGTTCGTGCGCGCTCCGACCCCGCGACCATGCGGCGAGATGACGAGCGGGATCGGTGGGTCGTCCTGCGGCCCATACCAGGCTGGGAGGATCAGGTAGGCCCGTCGCGGGCGGCCGTCATGAGCTCGGTAAGAGATGGCGACCGTGCGAACGCTCGGAGGCTGCGCGGCGCTCGTCGCGGGCCCGGGATGCACGGCGATTCCCGTGCAGAGAACTGCGACGAGGATCACCACACAAGTGTGCGCGCGCATCTCGTACGGAACGTAAGCGTGCGCATGCACTTTTTCGTCGCCCGCAACCGATGCTTAACGGCAAGACAACCGGAAGTACGCGCTAGGGAGATCTACAGCTTGATCAGGCCCGCATTCGTCGGCTCGAAGCCACAGGCGTCGAAGTAGAACTCGCGCAGGTGATCGTCGAAGTCGACGTGGATCCACTCGCAGCCCGCCGCGCGCGACTCGGCGACCGAGACGGCAACGAGCTCGGTCCCGATTCCCTGCCGGGCGGCTCCGGCTGGGACCATCGTGTCGAGGACGAAGGCGTGTACTCCTCCGTCCCACGCGACGTTGACGAAGCCGACGAGCCGTGCGCCGTCGCGCGCGCAGACCCAGCCCAGGCTGTGTTGCTGGACCTGAGCCTGCCAGTCGTCTTCGAGGACTCGGTGCCCGAACGCCTCGGCGTGTAGCTCGTTCACCTCTGCGTTGTCGAAGTCGCCACGCCAGTGGAAGGAGACCGCCATGCGAGGCTCGCCCGGATCAGCTCCGCCAGGTC
>Ga0207675_100005265_pt1 | contig 12443 bp, 9 predicted proteins | sample KBSSwiS42_FD_184305 | JGI IMG/M metagenome (GOLD analysis project Ga0207675, IMG submission 184305) | Switchgrass rhizosphere microbial communities from Kellogg Biological Station, Michigan, USA - KBS Switchgrass S4-2 (SPAdes) (version 2) | ecosystem: Host-associated > Plants > Roots >... | reverse complement strand
TACCGCCACATTCAAAGCAAGGAAGAGAAGCTTTGGCTGCGCGAACAGATTCGTCGCGAATTCGTGCATCCCGAGCCAATCGACGTCGAAGTCAAGAAGCGAATTCTTTGGAAGCTCATCTCGGCCGAACAATTCGAAAAGTTTCTCAACACAAAGTTTCTCGGGCAGAAGCGTTTCTCGATCGAAGGCTGCGAAACCATCATTCCACTGCTCGATCAGTTAATCGATCGCGCCGGCGATCAGGGCATCGAGCAGATCACGATGGGCATGGCACATCGCGGGCGCTTGAATGTGCTCGCGAACGTCATCGGCCATTTCTGCGAGCGCATCTTTACTTCGTTCGAAGGTTCGATTCATCCGAGCTTCCCCGCCGATGAAGGCGACGTGAAATATCACCAGGGCGCGGAAGGCGAACGCGAGACGCCGAATGGCAAGAAAGTCCACCTGCGACTCTCGCCGAATCCAAGTCACCTGGAAGCCGTCGATCCGGTCGTCGAAGGCATGACGCGCGCGATGCAAGACGGCATGGCGGACGGCGAGGTCACAAACGAAGAGGCGAGAAACCGCGCGCTTCCCCTACTACTCCATGGCGACGCCGCGTTCGCGGGTCAGGGCATCGTGATGGAGACACTGCAGCTCGCACAGCTTCACGGTTATCGCACCGGTGGCACGATACACATCATCATCAACAATCAAATTGGTTTTACGACTTCGCCGGAGTCGGGGCGCTCGTCAATTTATTCGACGGACGTAGCGCGCATGACGCAGTCGCCAATCTTTCACATCAACGGTGACGATCCCGAAGCCGCGTATCGCACAATGCGCGTTGCGCTCGACTACCGACAGACATTTCACAAGGACGTGGTGCTGGACGTGGTTGGATTCCGCCGCCTTGGTCACAACGAGACGGACGAACCGAGCTACACGCAGCCGCTGATGTATCAGCGCGTCAAAGAGCATCCCGGCGTGCGGGCGGTTTACGCGAAACGCCTGATCAAGGAAGGCGTTTTCGATGATGCGGGCGTAAACCAACTAATCGAAGAGCGCATCCGCCGTTACGACGACGCACTGGCGCGCGCGAAGAAAGTCGCAGCCGAAGCGAAGGCCTCGTTCACACCTGAACCCGACGTTGTGGAAATTGATGGCTCGGAAGTTATCGAAACGCCAGTAACTGCCGACGTCGTGAGGGAAATCACGCAACAGATTTCGGTTGTCCCGGAGGGCTTTCATCTGAATCCGAAAATGGTGAGCCAGCTCGCGCGGCGCGCGAAAATGGGCCAGGGAACTCTGCCGATGGACTGGGCGTTCGCCGAGGCGATCGCGTTTGGGTCGCTCGCCCTCGAAGACACGCGCGTGCGTTTGAGCGGTCAGGACTCCGGTCGCGGCACATTCAGTCAGCGGCACGCCGTACTTTATGACACGCAGACGGGCCAGCCGTGGGCGCCCCTTTCTGAATTGGGTTCCGCTGAAAACGATCGCGGTCGCTTTGAAGTTCTTGACAGCTCGCTTTCGGAAGCCGGCGTGCTGGGATTCGAATACGGCTATTCAGTTATTGCGACGGATGCCCTGGTGATGTGGGAGGCGCAGTTTGGGGATTTCAACAATGTCGCGCAATCGATTATTGACCAGTATATTTCGTCCAGCGAAGACAAGTGGAAACAACGTTCGCGTCTGACGATGCTTCTGCCCCATGGTTACGAAGGGCAGGGGCCTGAGCATTCGAGTGCGAGGCTCGAACGGTTCCTGCAACTGTGCGCCGCGAACAATTTGTGCGTGTGTTATCCGAGCACTCCGGCGCAGTATTTCCATCTGTTGCGCCGACAGGTACGCGAAGGATTCGAGCGGCCGTTGATTGTGATGACGCCAAAGAGCCTGTTGCGTCTGCCCGCGGCGGGTTCTGCCGTTGAGGAAATTACGAACGGCGGATTTCAGCCGGTCATCGGTGATGTTAATGCCGGCGATCCGAACGCGGTAACGCGAATCGTCTTTTGCAGTGGAAAAGTCTTCTACGATTTGAGCGAAGCGCGAAAGAAGGCTGGCGAAAGTAGCGTGGCCATTGTCCGCGTCGAACAGTTCTATCCATTCCCGCTATCCGCGGTCACCGAAACGATCGCGACCTACGCGAACGCGAACGAACTTATCTGGTGTCAGGAAGAACCGAAGAATATGGGCGCATGGACATTCATGGAAGGGAAGTTTGAAGACCTGGTGCCTGGTGGGGATCAACTACGCTACGTTGGCCGCGCTGAGTCGGCGAGCCCCGCGACCGGAAATTATTCGGTCCACACGCAGGAACAGGAGCGACTCGTCAAAGAGGCGTTGTTACAGAACCGCGAGCGGTAGCGAGCGGGATCAAAACTCAACTTTTTCTAAGAGCTTTCGTGTGTCGAACAAGGCGAAAGAAAGTTGCGTCTTTACCCCGCTCGCTACCGCTCGCGGTTCTGTAACCTCACTTCTTCATCACCAACGAGATCAGCAGCGAAAAGATCGTTCCGAACAGCATCAGGCCGATTCCCAAACCCAGGAAAGCTGCGGCCACGTTCGTCTCACCTTCCTGTTGCATCAGCTTCGGACCAACCAACTTAAGCAGCAGCGCAAAGTAAAGGCACGTGAGAACTGCGTAGGTCAACGCGATCGATACTCCGGTTCCGAGACCTTGCAGAAACGTCAGCCGATCGCCATTCGCTAAACGCCTTTCTTTGATTCCCAGCATCAGCGCGACAATCGCCGACAGATTGAAGACGGCCAAATCGGCGAACTGCGCGGACTGGCCTTCGATGTGCAGCACGAAATGTTTCAGTGCGACCCATGCGGCGATGATGAGCGTGACTGCGACTCCGTATTTGAGGGCGATTTTCATAGTGGAGCGCAGGCATCTTGCCTGCGGTTCACCCGCATCTTGCGGGGTTGGTAGTTCTACCACAACCAAGTTTGACCGCAAACTTCGGATAGCACGCGCACTCGCGAATCAGTAATATCGCCTCATCAATAGTGAAGAGGTGAAGTAAAATGTTGCAGACGATATCAAACAATCCGGCCGTGATAAGCAATCCCGAACTTTGGAACGCAGTGCTGGCGCGTGACGCCTCGCGCGACGGCAGCTTTGTTTTCGCGGTACGCTCGACCGGAATTTATTGCCGCCCATCGTGTCCCGCGCGCCGCCCAAATCGCGAGCAGGTTAGTTTCTTCAAACTGCCCGAAGCTGCTGAACAAGCCGGTTTTCGCGCCTGCAAGCGCTGTCACCCGCGACGTGCCCGTGCGAACGATCCGCAAATTGAGCTGGTCCGCCGCATCTGTCACATCATCGACGAACACGACGAGGATTCAGTCACACTCGACAACCTGTCTTTGACCATTGGGGTAAACGGTCATCATCTGCAACGCACGTTCAAGCAGATCATGGGCATCACACCGCGACAGTACGCGGACTCGCGCAAGCTCGATCGATTTAAGTCCGGCGTCAAAAAGGGCGCCTCGGTCACCGCGGCGATGTACGACGCAGGGTACGGATCCAGCCGGGCTCTGTATGAAAAATCTTCGGCGCAGTTAGGGATGACACCCGCCACCTACGGTCGTGGCGGGAAGGGAATGCGCATCGCCTTTACGATCGGCCATTCGCCGCTGGGACGTTTGCTGGTGGCCGCAACTGAGCGCGGCGTCTGCTCGGTGACGTTGGGTGATTCAGACGCTGAACTCACGCGCGCTCTGTTTGCGGAATACCCAGCCGCGTCGATCGATTCAAAGGACACTTCCATCAGTCCGTCGTTGAACCTTTGGCTTGATTGCGTGCTGGATTCCTTGAAGAGTGAGCATCGCCGTGTCGATCTGCCGATGGATATTCAGGCGACCGCATTCCAATGGAGAGTTTGGGAAGAATTGCGGCGCATTCCGTTCGGCTCGACACGTTCATATCAGGAAATCGCCAGGGCGATCGGCCGGCCGAGCGCCGTCCGCGCGGTGGCCCGCGCTTGTGCCAGCAACCGCTTGGCGCTGGTGATTCCGTGCCACCGGGTGATTCGGGAAGACAGGAGTTTGGGTGGATATCGCTGGGGTATTCAGCGCAAAGAGAAATTACTCCAGCGCGAAGCACTCAGCGCTCGCCAGTCTTAGTTGTTCGCTCGTGATTTACTTCAACAGTTTCGCAGTCAGCACAACAATCAACGCCCGATTTCGAATTGTAGCCGTACCGACGACAACCTTTTCGCCGTCGCGGAGGTTGAGGGCTGTTTGAATCCTCGCGCGATCATCGCCTGTCCGTGACGTAAACGCGAAATCCGCGATTTGCATACTTTGCATGCCACCGGGATTTGCAGTCAATGAAACGGAGCGTATGTAATATTCGTAAGGCATAGACACACTCGGGACCCCGGAATTACCGCTGGATACCTCGGCGGTGCCGTTGCCTTGAAGAACTGAGGAAGTTTCGGTTAACCGTTGGACGACGGACGCTGCTAACTCGTAATTCTTGTAGTTAAGCGTTCCACGTAACTCCGCCAGCACATCTTTCAATTCTGCCGGAACGTCCAAACCGGCGCCGCCCGCGTTTGACGCCAGTAGCACGTGCATATGCAATTCGATGTCAGGGCGCGGCGCGCCGGGCGTGTCCAAACGCTTGAGCGCCTCTTCGATGGTCGCGATGTTCTCAGGAAAGTCGCGCACAGTCAGCGTCTTGAATTCGGCATTTGGCGTGATGCCCGCGCCCTTGAAGCCGCTGGTGAGTCTGGTAAGCACATTGGCCAGGCTGCTCGGATCGCGATACTTAACTTCGAATACTTTATTTTTAAAACCACTCGCCGTTACGTAATTGTCGGCGGGCGGTTGTGTTGTGGTAGTTGCTTGCGCTAAAGAAGCCGCAGCCACAACCAATATCACGGCGATCATTGAAAATAGGTGCTTCAAGGTCTTAAACATGAGAATTACCTCCTAGATACCTCTCGAATTTGGAGTCGGCGATTTCGCGTCTCGAGGAGCGAGCCAGATGATGCGAATGTTCGGATTCTTCGTTTGTATTTCCATTCTCAGCGTCTTCTGCGTATCACCGTTAACTGCGGCGCCCGATGAGATGGAACCACTAGGCGTGGATGTTGTTGGCTGCGCTGGCGGAGCAGACGCTGCGATCATGGCCACTGAATTAGTTCGATCGCGAACTTCCGTGCGCTGCATTCGCTTCTGCGGTGGCCGCTGATCCGGCAAACGTTGACTGTTGTTTCCTCGACTTGCAGCTAACGAGAAAGCGGGCAGCGCCGATTGCTTCGGTTGTCCGTTGCCCGCATCCATCTTTTGCGGATTAACCGCTACAGGTTGCTGATCTCTCCGACGATCACTCATGAAATAGATCCCAAGCGCGAAGACGACAAGCAGCACCGCCGTCACGACTGCCCAACCCAAACGAGGCCGAAACCAGGCGCCGATTAATCCGGAAAAAGATGGAGTAGTCGATTCTGTTTCAATCTGTCGCCAAACTACCTGGCGCATTCCCGCAAAGGTTCCCTCGCTAAATTCTGGTGGTGCAAAATCCTCCAGTAGTTGCCGCGTGTCGCGGTACTCGGCGGCGGCATCGGTACATGCAGCACAGGATTGCAAGTGCATGGAAATCCGCCCCGCGGTTCTCGCGTCGAGATCGTGCCCTGCGTACAGCGGCAATAAGCTTTCGACCTGATTGCAGTTCATTGTGACTCCTGCATAGTTTGATGACGGCGACAATAATCTCGAATCTTGCGGCGCGCCGAGCTGATCTGCGAGCGCACAGTTGTCGAGCTGGATTTGAGAATTCGCGCGACCTCCTCAGTCGAATGACCTTCGACATCACGCAAAATGATCGACGCACGCTCTTTGAACGGCAGCATCGCAATAGCCCGGGAGATTAGCTCGCGTCTCTGTGCCTGCAGAAGTGTTTCTTCCGCATCAGCTTGTTCAGCTGGGATCTCCAAAACACTGTCGTTTGGGTCCGCATCAATTGACCTCGTTTGGCTTTGTATGTGGCGTTTTTTCAACGTATCACGGCACACGTTTACGGTGATGCGATAGAGCCACGCAAAGAAATCCTGATCCTGTTTGAAGTGGCGGAGATGCTTGTAGACGCGGAGAAACACCTCCTGACAGGCGTCACGAGCATCAGCTTCATTTCCCAGCATCCGCCAGGACATGGCCATAACTCTCTGTTGCGATTGAATCATGATCTGTTCGAAAGCCGCCGTTTCTCCGGCGGCAGCGCGCTCGATTAGGAGAGCCAGTGGTGTCTGATTTCGCGCCAGGACGTTCCCCTGAAGCTGTATTTCTAGGGCCAGCGCCATGTCTGGATTCCCGTTCGCTCCTTCTAGAATTAATCGGCCCTCCACTGTCATATACTGCGCACAACAGGGAAACGTTGAGAAGATTCTTTGGCTTTTGAAGTCTAAGCCGGAAAGACAGGATATTCCACGCGCACGCGTTCGTTAAGTTCCGCCTGGAAGGGAAGGAAAAGCTTTGTTCGCGAAGGCGTTTCCGATTGAACTATCACCGCCGGAATGAACTATCGCAGTCAACGAGAAATAGCTCAGCGACGCCTGCCAAAGATCCATGCACCCGTTCGTCTTTGCTGAACGTAATTCCGGATCCCGAAACCAAGTCTCGTGTCGAGTTGGAAATAATCACTTCTCCGCGTTCGCTCACACTTGCGATCTGCCGGGAAATGTCCGGCGCCCGCCCAGTGATCTTGTTACCCGCGACTTCGCACAGTCCCGTGTGAACCCCTATCCGCGTTGCCAAACCACTCTGCCTGCTCGCTTTTGTGATTGCACACGCGCATCGTACTGCTCGAACTGGACCGTCGAAGATCGCCGCAATTCCGTGTTGCTCGTTATCGGCAACCCGGCCTTTGAACCATTCAGTTTCTCTTGCGGCGATCGCGCGCAGCCGCTCGCTATGATCAGCTGAAAGTTCACTGCCGGGGTTTACCCAAAGAACTGTGGCCAAAACGGTGTCGGTTTCTTCCGGACGTTGCAGCTCGGCGAGAAACTTTTGCACTGGTAACAACACAGAATCCTGATCCCCTGCGTAGATCAAGTGATCCTGACCCGGCAGTTCGAGAAATTTCGCTCCTGGAATGCGGGACGCGATAAAGCGGCCCTCTTCGACGCTGGCGTCGCGGTCGTTGATGCGATGCATAACCAGTGCCGGCACCCTAATCGCAGGTAAGACGTCGCGGACGTCAATCAAAGTGTTCATGCGCGCGAGTGCGAGCGCCGCGCGCGGACTGCAACTCCTTCGCTGATAGCTGCCCCACCAGTTACGAAGCTGCGGATCGTCGCTGACACTTGGGGCAATGGTTTCGATTCCAATCGGTCCGCCCCATTCTTTTTCGAGAGCGTCATAGAATCCCTGACGCTCTTCCGGTGTTGGCGCCCAAGGGTAATCTGGATCCCAAACACGCTTGGCGAAAACGCCGAAAGTAATCAGCGCCAGGGTTCGTTCAGGATAGGTGGCAGCAAACAACATCGCCATGTTGCCGCCTTCCGACATGCCGAACACGGCGGCGCGTTCGGAGCCCACCGCTTCCATCACGGCCCTAACGTCATCCATTCGCTGTTCGAGCGTCGGCAATTCGCTCGTCTGATCGGAAAGACCCGTGCCGCGTTTGTCGAATAGAATCAGTCGCGAGAACGATGCCAGACGGCGGAAGAAACGAGCGACGATTGGCTGCTCCCAGCCGTATTCGATGTGACTCACCCAACCTGGCACGTAGACAAGATCGATTGGGCCCTCTCCCAAAACCTGATAAGCGATATTGACGTCGCCACTCTTCGCGTAACGCGTTTCCGGGCGAGCTCCGTCAGCCAGTCCCAGCGTTTCTGTTTGGATAGGAATTGTAGGCGAGTGCGCCGAGCCGAATGTCCTGGTCGGAGCTTCGCTGGTCGCACTGACTATTAAGGCAGTTCCGTCGATCCGACAGAACCTCAGTGTGTCATCAGAATAAATACTTTGACACTGCGGGCAAACCTTCATCTTAGTCGGAAACGAAATACGCGCACTGAGTTACTTAATCCAGACCGTCTTAATATTCACGAACTCACGAATACCAACCTCACTCAATTCACGACCGTAACCCGAGTGCTTCACCCCACCAAACGGCAGGCGCGGGTCAGACGCGACCATGCCGTTGATGAAGACGCAGCCGGCTTCAATATCCGCAATGAATCGCTGCTGCTCTTTTTGATTGTTGGTCCACGCGGCTGAACCCAGCCCAAACGTCGTCGCGTTTGCCAACTCAATTGCTTCGTCAATCGTGCTTATTCGAAACAGCGAAGCGACCGGCCCGAAGAGTTCGTCGTAAAAAGCCGTCGCCGTCTTCGGAATTTCCGCGAGCACAGTCGGCTCGTAGAAATGTCCACGCGCCAGATCGCCATCGAGTTTCATCCGCTGACCGCCTGTAAGAATCTTTGCTCCGGCCATCGTACTCTGACTTACCTGTTGATCAAGGTCGTTAAGAATTTGCTCAGTCGCCAGTGGTCCGATGTCAGTCTTTTCATCCAAAGGGTCGCCGACGCGTAGCTTCTTCATCGCCGCCACGAAGTCTCTTTCGAATCGATCATAAATCTGTTCGTGAATAATGAACCGCTTCGCCGCGATGCATGATTGGCCGTTGTTGATGGTGCGCGCTTTTACAGCTGTATTGACTGCGTCTTCAAAGTTTGCCGACGGCATGACAATAAAAGGATCGCTGCCGCCCAGTTCGAGCACCATTTTCTTGATTTGTTTGCCGGCGATGCTGGCGACACTGCGTCCGGCGGGCTCACTTCCGGTTAACGTCGCCGCGGCAACACGCGGATCTTCCAGCATGGTGGGTACGGCATCAGAGCCAATCAACAGAGTCTGAAACGCGCCTTCCATAAAACCAGCGCGACGAAATATATCCTCGATGGCCAACGCGCATTGCGGCACATTCGATGCGTGTTTGAGCAAGCCAACGTTACCCGCCATCAGGGCCGGTGCGGCGAAACGAAAGACTTGCCAGAACGGAAAATTCCACGGCATGACCGCGAGCACGACGCCGAGCGGTTGAAAGTGAACGTAACTGTTGGTCGCGCTTGTTTCGATGACTTCGTCGGCGAGATGGCGTTCTGCATTCTCAGCGTAGTAGCGACATACCCACGCACACTTTTCCGCTTCCTGCACGGCGGCGTTGATGGGCTTCCCCATCTCGAGCGTCATCGTGCGCGCCAACGCCTGCTTTTCAGTCTCGAGAATCTCGGCCGCGCGCATCATCTTTTCAGCGCGGTCAGCGAATGACGTGCGTCGATGCTCGCGAAACCTCTCGGCGCCGCGCGCAATCTTCTCTTCCAGTTGTTGTTCGTTCAGCGCGTCGAAGGTTTGCAGCACTTCGCCCGTAGCAGGATTGATTGACGATATCGGCATGCGGGAACTATACGGCCGGAAGTTATCCGACCGCCATCATCTCGGGCTCTTCTTCATCAATCGCGACACTCTTTTGTCTCTTCCGCAACACGATCAACCCAATGCCGGAAATGATGCACGCGGCGCCGGCGAATAGACGCCAGTTGAATTTCTCGTGCAGGACGATCATGCCGAGCAGGACGGCGACGACGGGCGTCACTAACGCAATGAGCATCGTGTTGATAACGTCCATGTGCCGTACGAGCCAATAAAAAAGCGTGAACGCAATCACCGAGCCGACGATGACAAGATAGGCGAGAGCGATCACGGCGGTCACCGTCCAGTGAAAATGAATTGGATTTCCTTCCGTTGCGATTCCGAGTGCGAGCAACGGCGGAAAGCCGCAGACCATTTGTCCCGCCGCTAGTACAAATGGATCGATCTGTGTCCCGTACGCCTTCACCAGAACGTTGCCGTACGAGCCACAAACGGCACTCAAGACCAGCGCTACGCTTCCAGCGAGCGCAGCCTTTCCGGCAAACGACAACTGATCAGAGAACACAATTCCCACACCGATGACACCGAGCAGGACGCCCATCACCTTCTTTGGCGTGATCCGTTCTTCGGGAAGATAAAAGTGCGCGATCACCAAACCGAACGCGGGAAACGTCGACTGCAAGACCGCGGCGAGACCCGAAGGAATGCGCTGCTCGCCCCAAAACACCAGGCCGTAGTTGAGGCTGAATTGGAGCCAACCAACGATCGCAATCAGCAGCCATTCACTTCGCTTGCGCGGCCAGCGCACTCCGCGCGCGAATATGATCGCCACGAGAATCGATGACGCGCACAGAAATCTAATGCCCGCGAAAGTCAGCGGCGGAAGATCATTCAGACCCAGTTTGATGAATAGCCAGGTCGATCCCCAGATGCCGCAGAGAATCAACCAGACGACACGCGCTTTCATGGTACGAGATTGTAAACAAAACGAAGCCCGTGAAACGGGCGACAGAACGAATGTGCGACATTCAGAGTTCTGCCGTCCGCTTCGCGGACTTGAGATCAAAAAACAATTCGCGTATCCAGCGCTGAAGCGCTGGGCTACTTTCATTCGTCCGCTATGCGGACGTTTTTCTCTACCCGTGATGCTGCAAATTCAGCTTGATTACATTGAAGACCGCGCCTTGCGGATCAGCCAGGACCGCAAATCGGCCAACGTTTGGAATGTCAGTTGGCGGAACGTAAGTACGCGCGCCGAGGGACGTCGCTTTCGCCACTGTGCCATCGCAGTCATCGACCGCAATGTAAATCCCCCAGTTTGGCGGCATCGGCCCCATGTTCGGCTGAATCTGCATCATGCCGCCGATGTGCTCTTCACCATTGATCCACTCGGTATAAGGCGTTGCGCCGCTGTCGGTCTTTGACTTCCAACCAAAAAGTTTCGTGTAGAAGTCCTTCGCCTTCTCGGTCTCGTTGGTCAGAAGCTCGTTCCAGCAAAGTGATCCGACTTCGCCTTTCACACCCACGCCTTTGTGTTGCTTGGGCTGCCACAGACAGAAGTGTCCGCCGGTGGGGTCGGCAATCACGGCCATTCGCCCGTGTTCCATAACGTCGAACGGTGGCTGCACCACGGTGCCGCCTAACGATTTCGCTTTCGCGGCAGTTTCATCCGCGCTCGTGACGCAGATATAGGACGCCCAGTTGGTAGGCACCTGCTTCATGCTTTCGTCCTTTTGGAACGAGGCGCCTACATTTTTTCCGTTGAGCGTGTAAATCGTGTAAACCTGGTCTGGTCCGATTGGCGTATCGTTTGCCGCCCAACCGAACAACTCCGTGTAGAACTTTTTTGCACCCGGGGCATCAGTCGTCATCAATTCGATCCAACAAAAACTTCCCGGTTTATTCTCTAATTGAGTTTGCGTAGCGGTGTCACTCATTTCATTTCTCCAGTTCGTTTGAAGCGGGCTACTGCCCGCCTGATTTGATGATGGCGGGCTGTAGCCCGCCTCTAAACATTCCAATAACAAGGAGGGGTTTCAAACTCTAGCAGCGAGAACGCAAAAACTCTAGCCGATGGCCCTCAACGAATTGTAAAGATTTGTGAATTCTCGTGAAGGTCTTGCAGAGGGGAAGACTTCAAAGAAGCGCGCAGGATGCGCGCGACCCGCCCGCAAGGATGCGGGCGCTCCGATGCGGGCAGGATGCCCGCGCTCCCGAAGTCCAAAAACGAAATCGCGCTGCTCTCACCCGAAGATGTTAGCAGCGCAATCTCGAAGTCTTATGAATCACCGAAGCGATTCGTAAGATGGCAGCCTAGACTCGTCAGTACCAAGCTGCCAATTTATATTCCGACAAGCAACCGGCGGTCGGCGCTTCCCGGTCAGCACGCGATTCGCTTCAGTTAACTCCGCGTCCCTTGCGAGCCGCAAAATTTGTTTCCGCGAATCTCACATCAACTACAACCGAAGTCATAATCAACGTGGTGCCACTAGGTAGTTTTTTGAGGTGGCTGTCCTCCACCGCCGGTTACGTTCCCGGCAACGAGGCTCAGATTTCTCTGAGCGACATGGCTCACCACCAGCGGGTCCTCTCTAGTGGTTGCTACCCGTTTTTATCCGGGCGCTCAGGAAAACCTTCCGGTCTTCCCTGGCAGACCTTTCGGCCTCAACGAAAAGCGTCAATAGCAACTGCAAACCGCTCTGCCTTTGCTCTCTCCCAGAACCTCACGGTTCCGTTCGCCGATCCTTTCGCCGGTCTCGATGGCCGTAACCTTCGTGACGGTGTGTTTATACATAAAACGATTTTTTCGATCAACTTTTCGTGTGTTTTATCTTTCGAAGAATGATTAATCTACTTCGCGAGACGAATTTACTGAATGTTTCGTGGCTTCCTGAAAAAAATAAATCTGGAAGAAAATAACTTCGGTTAAATCTCGTGACCTCGAGATATTCCTCGGTCCGCGCGTTTCATGCCGAATCCGTTTTCTCGACGACTTTGGCATGCCTGAAGCACTTTGGACCGTGATCATTGACCATTCCTACCGCTTGCATGAACGCATAACAGATCGTCGAGCC
>Ga0207675_100005259_pt1 | contig 12450 bp, 16 predicted proteins | sample KBSSwiS42_FD_184305 | JGI IMG/M metagenome (GOLD analysis project Ga0207675, IMG submission 184305) | Switchgrass rhizosphere microbial communities from Kellogg Biological Station, Michigan, USA - KBS Switchgrass S4-2 (SPAdes) (version 2) | ecosystem: Host-associated > Plants > Roots >... | reverse complement strand
GGGTGCGACCCTCGCCGACAGCCCCGAGGTCGTGCTCGACCCGACCGAAGCGCGCTGGGTACCGCTCGCGGTGCAGTTGCCGCCGGGCACCGCCCGCACGCTCGGGCCGGGCGCACATCCGATGCGCTTTCGCTTCAGCCTGCTCGCGCCGCCGCAGGCGGGCGAACCCTCCGCCGACGCCAGGCCGCTGGCCGAGCGCCTCGAGAAGTCCACCTTCGTCGTCCCGCGTTGAAAGTCGCCGCCATGTCCACATCACCGCATCTCTCGCCCGCACCGGCCGGACAGGTCGACCCGAAGCGTCCGCTCCCCTGGTGGCGCTTCGGCATGGTCTGGCTGGTCGTGTCCGGGCCGGCGCTCGTCGTCGCCGCAGGCTTCGTGACGATGGCGATCGCCTATCGCCATGCCGATGCCGTCGTGGTCGAGGCGCCGGTACCCGGCACCACGCCGCTGGCCGGCGCGACCGCGCCCGCATTGCAGGCCCGCAACCACGCGGCGACGCCGCCGCAGCCCGGCGCCGTGCGATGAAGCGCCAGGCCCTGATCATTCTCTGGCCGGCCTTCCTCGTCGCCGGGGTGCTGGAGACGCTGACCTTCGCGGTCGTCGATCCGGCCGACCTGCGCTGGTTCGGCGGGCCGCAGATCGACTGGCCGCCGGTGGCGATCTATTCGGTCACCCTGTTCATCTACTGGTTCTGCATCGCCTTCGCCGGCGCCCTCACCGCCCTGCTCGCGGTTCCCGAGGACGAGGTGAACAAGCGGGGCTACTGGCCGCGCTGATGGACGGTGTCCTCGTCATCGCGGCGCTGCTGATGGGGCTGGCGGGCGGGCCGCACTGCGCCGCGATGTGCGGCGCGGCCTGCAGCGCGGTCGCCGGTCGCGACGGCCCCCTGTCGCAGCGGATGCTGGCGCTGCACGCCGGCCGCATTGCCGGCTACGCTGCCGGCGGCGCGCTCGCGGCGACCAGCGTGGCGACGCTCGCCAGCTTCGCGCCGGCCGCGCCGATGCTGCGGCCGCTCTGGGGCATGGTGCACGTCGCCGCCATCGTCCTCGGCCTCTGGCTGCTGCGCACCGGACGCGCGCCAAGCTGGCTTTCCTCTCCGCCACCGCAATTCGCGCGCCTCGCCGGCAGCCAGCCGGTGCGTCTCTTCCGCACGCTGCCGGCCCCGGCCCGCGCCGGGCTCGTCGGCGCCTGCTGGACGGCCATGCCCTGCGGCCTGCTGCAATCGGCGCTGCTCGTCGCCGCCCTCGCCTCCGGCGCGCTGCCGGGCGCAGCGGTGATGGCGAGCTTCGCGCTGGCCTCGACGCTCGGCCTCTGGCTCGCCCAGGGCCTCTGGGCCGGCCTGCGCAGGACCGACGACGGGCGTCGCTTCGCCGCGCTGTCGGTACGGTGTGCCGGCGCGCTGCTCGCGGCCTCCTCCGGATTCGCGCTCTGGCACGGCCTCGGCGCCGCGCTCTGCGGCCTGGCCTGAAGCGGCGATCGATCCGGGGCCGGTCGGCAGGCCTTTACTCTCGCGGATGCGAGACCCGCAACGCCTCCATCGCCGAGCCCAGTCCGAGCGGCGCCGGCAGCGTCATCAGGATGCGCTTGAAGAGCGGCCGGAACGAATCGTCCCCCTGCCGATGGGTGAGCGGGTCGCGGTTCTGCATGAAGGCCTCGTCGAGCGCCGACCAGTCGGCCTCGGTCAGGACGCTTTCCGCCAGCGGCAAGACCTCGACCTCCTCGACCCGCATGTGGTCCAGGTAGGAGGCGATGTAGGCATGCATCCGTGTCTCGAATTCGGCCTGTCGGGATTTCGCCTGCGGCGCCTCGCTCATCATTTCCAGCGCGAGCACGTCGTGCTGCAGGTCGAGCACGGCGCGATGGCTCGCCTCGTGATCGCGGTCGAGCCGGTCGAGCACCGCCGCCAGCGCCGAGCTGCGCTGGCGCAGCAGCGGGAAGAACAGCGCGCTTTCCTTGGTGTGATGCACCTTCTCGGGAAACTCGTCGATGTAGAAGAGCATCGCCCGCAGCACCTTGAAGTCGGGCTCGATGCCGTGGCGGCGGCTCTCGGTGAGCAAGAGGCCGATCGAGCGGAGCACGGCGGAGAGGGTGCTGTGCTCGCTGCGGATGATCTGGACGGTGGAGTGGGGTCGCATCGAAAGGCTCCTCAGTGCGGTGACGGGTCGCCCGGAACGACGGCCGGCGGCGCGTGCTGCGGCGTCGCCGCCGGGCCGGCGGGTCCGAGCCTGGCTTCGGCGTCGAGCGCCGTCGCCAGCACGACCGCGGCGGTACAGGCCAGCGCCAGGACGCCGGACAGGGTCTGGCGGGAGAAGGGAAGGGCTTGCATGAAGGCTCCTGGGGTGAATGCTTGCGCGGCCGCGACGGGCTCCTCAGCCGACCGTGCTCACCAGCACGGCCTGGACGACGAGGCGACGGTTCCGCTCGTCCTCCTCGCCGCCGTCGAGGAAACGCGCCAGATGGGCGAGGGGATGGCCGCGGCTCGCGAGGGCGTCGTACACCGGAATGCCGGCCTCCCGACCGACCTCGGCGACGACCGCCGGCTGCAAGCCCTGGCATTCGACCGCCTGGTAGAGGCGGCCGAGCATCCGCGCGGTGTGCTTGAAGACCGCTGAGGTGCTCGGCTCCGACAGGTCGGGCCGGATGTGGGCGACATGCGCGCCGAGGTCCAGCGCCGCCTGCTGGAAGACCTGCGCCTCGGCGTCGTTCGCCGAGGCGCAGATCAGCGCCAGGTTCTTGCCGCGCAGCAGGCTCTGCCGCTCGAGCGGGCTGGTGCTGCGCTCGAGAAGGCGGGCGTTGGCGAGCACCAGCGCCAGGTCGCCGGGCGAGAGGCGGCCGAGACTCGCCCCCGCGGGCAGGCTGCTGAGGATCGGCGAGGCGGAGGGATCGGACATGAGCACGGTCGGACAAGGCTAGCCACGCCCCTCACGACGATCTTGACATCCGTCAACCCCGCGCACGTGCGATGCCGACTGCGACGCCGTTGTCACATACCGTTTACACAGTGCGACCGAGCGATGCCTTGCGTTGGCATGGCGTTGTCGCTGCCTTCCTAGCATGGCCGCATACCGACATTCGCCAACGACAGGGAGCCGGACATGCTCGAGACACTCCGCAACGAAGCCAGCCCGCCGCAGCTCGCGGCCGCCGCCCTCTCCTCGCTGCGCAGCGACGACCGGCAGGAAGACGATCGGGCCAGCCGGCGGGTCGCCGACAACCTGCGCCTGCTGACCGAGCGGCTCGCCCCGCGCCGGCGCGTCGTCCATGCCGGCGACGTCGTCTTCGCCGCCGGCGACCGGTTCGACACCCTGTACGTGCTGACCTCCGGCTTCTTCAAGCTGGTGAACCTCGCCGCCGACGGCCGCGAGCAGGTCGTGAGCCTCAAGTTCCGCGGCGACTGGCTGGGCTTCGACGGCATCGCCGCCGGCTCGTACTCCTGCGACGCGGTGGCGATGGACACCGGCGAGGTGCTGGCGATCCGCTACGACCAGCTGCTGTCGGCCAGCATCGCCTGCCCGGCCCTCCTGACCATGCTGCACGAGGCGATGAGCCGCGAGATCGGGCGCGACCGCGACTCGCTGATGTCGGTGTGCACCCTGCCCGCGGCCGCCCGCGTCGCCGAGTTCCTGCGCTCCTGGGCGGATTCGCTCGCCAAGAGCGGCCTGCGCTGCGACCAGATCACGCTGCGCATGACCCGCGCCGAGATCGGCAACTACCTCGGGATGACGCTCGAGACGGTGAGCCGTGCCTTGTCGAAGCTGGCCCGCAGCAACGTCATCGCCTTCTCCGAGAAGGGGCGGCGCGACATCCGCATCGCCGACGTCGCCGCCCTGTCGGGCTTCGTCCAGCGCTGCCTCGAGCCGGGCACGGCCACGCTGCAATAAGGCGGCGCGCCGGCGGCCTCAGGCCGCGCTCGTCACCCGGGAGATCGCGAGCGCCAGCTCCTCGCGGGTGCAGGGCTTGCGCAGCAGCTCCCAGGTCTGGGGCGAGTCGCGGTCCGCGTCCAGGAGCTCGGCCGAGTAGCCCGACATGAGGACGATGGCCAGCTCGGGCGAGCTCGCCTGCGCCCGGGCCGCGAGCTCGGTGCCGCGCATTCCCGAGCCGAGGGCGATGTCGGTCAGGAGCAGGTCGAAGCGACGGCCGACATCGAGCAGCAGCACCGCCTGCTCGCCGCTCGCCGCCTCGTTCACCTCGCAGCCGAGGGTCTCGAGAAAGCGCCGCATCACCCTGCGCACCTCGGCATCGTCCTCGACCAGCAGCACCACGAGGCCGGGCGGCACCGTGCAGTCGGACTCGGCCTCGGGTGGCGGCGCCGCCCGCTCGGATGGCGGCCGAGGCAGATAGAGCGTGACGATGGTGCCGCGGCCGAGCGTGCTTTCGAGCGTCACCGCGCCTCGGGACTGACGGGCGAACCCGTACACGGTGCTGAGCCCCAGGCCGGTGCCCCGGCCCGCCTCCTTGGTGGTGAAGAAGGGCTCGAACGCCCGCTCCCTCGCCTCGCTGGTCATGCCGGTGCCGCTGTCCTCGATCGAGATCGCGACGAAGCGGTCGGCCGGCGTCTCCGCGCCCACTTCGGCAGCGACCGTCTCCGGCAGGATGGCGCAGAACTCGCCGCGAAAGCGCAGCGTGCCGCCGCCCGGCATGGCGTCGCGCGCATTGATCGCGATGTTGAGCAGGGCCGACTCGAGCTGACCCGGGTCGGCGCGCACCGCGACGCCACCGGGCGGGATCTCGACCTCGATGCGGATCCGCTGGTCGAGCGTTCGCCGCAGCATGTCGGCGAGCGAATGCAGCATCGCGGCGGCGTCCACGTCGAGCGGCTGCAGCACCTGGCGGCGGGAGAACGCCAGCAGCTTGCCGGTGAGCTCGGCGCCCCGGCGCGAGGCGCGGAAGGCGGCATCGACGAGCTGCCGGCGCACCAGCGCATCGGCGTCGCCCGGCAATTCGGCGAGCACCTGCAGGTTGCCCTGGATCACCGTCAGCAGGTTGTTGAAGTCGTGGGCGATGCCGCCGGTGAGCTGGCCGACGCTCTCGAGGCGCGAGGCATGGTTGAGCGCCTCCTCGGACTGCGCCCGCTGCAGCGCGCTTCCAAGCAGGTTGGCCAACGACTCGAGAAAGCGCACCTCGTCCTCGCCGAAGCTGCGCGCCACCCGCGAGCGGACGACGAGAACGCCGATCGTGCGGCCGCGGTCCGAGAGCGGCACCCCGACCGCGCTGGTCAGGCCGGCCTTCAGGTACTCCGAAGGGACGCTGAACCGGGTCTCGCGCCGATAGTCGGCGACGACGACCGGCCGGCCCTGGGCGAGAACGAAGCCGAGCGAGGTGTCCGGGCGGTTGGCGACGCGCCGGCCGACCGCCTCGCCCGGCATCGCGCCGACGCCGCCGGCGATGCGCAGCTCGAGCAGGCTCGGCTCGAGCAGATAGACCATCGCCATTTCGACCTGCAGGGCCTCCGAGGCGGCGGCGGGCACGCGATCGAGCAGCACCTGGGGATCGCGGGTATCGACCGCCAGGCGACCGACCCGGGCGAGGAGCTCGCTGTAGTGGGCCCGAAGCAGCGCCTGCTTCATCCGCGGATAGGCGCCGATGTCGCGGATCGCGGCGACGACCAGCGGATGGCCATGGTCCTGGAGCGGGCTGAGGGCGATCTCGACGACCACCTCGCTGCCGTCCTTGCGCCGCGCCACCAGATCGGTCTGCTTGCCCATCGGCCGGGCCCGCGGCTCGCGCCCGAAGGCGTGGCGGTATTCGGCGTGGCGCGGCCGGATGCTGTCCGGGACGAGCTCGTCGATGCCCATGCCGGTGAGCTCCTCGACCGAGTAGCCGAGCAGGCGGCCGGCCGAGGGATTGGCGAGAACGATCCGGCCGCCCTCGTCGGCGACGACCAGGGCGTCGGGATAGGCGGCGAAGAGCGTGCGGAAGACGGCGTCGAAACCCTTCGCGCCCACGGCGAAGGCCGGCGGCGAGGCGGGCGATCCGGCGGGCCGCATCCCTGCCGCTCAGCGGCCGCTCACCGGCGGCACCAGGATGTAGCCGGCACTGCGGACCGACTTGATGATCCGCGGATCGTCGACGTCCACCTCGAGCTTCTTGCGCAGCCGCCCGACCTGGACGTCGATGGTCCGGTCGAAAGGCGCGGCCTCGCGCCGACGGGTCTGCTCGAGCAGGAAATCGCGGGACAGGACGCGTCCGGGATGGGCGAGGAAGACGGAAAGGAGGTCGAACTCCCCGCCGGTGAGCGCCACCTCCCGCCCGCCGGGATCGAGCAGCCGGCGCGCCGCCAGGTCGAGCTCCCATTCGGCGAAGCGATAGCGCCGGGGCGCCGCCTCCATAGCGGCCGCGCCGGCCGGGGCCGGAGCGGCCAGCGTCCGGCGCAGCACCGCCTTGATCCGCGCCAGCAGCTCGCGCAGATCGAAGGGCTTGGTGACATAGTCGTCGGCGCCGACTTCCAGGCCGACGACCTTGTCGACCGCATCGCCCCGCCCGGTGATGATGACGAGGCCGCAGCGCCAGTGCTCGCGCAGCTGCCGGGCGATCGAGAAACCGTCCTCGCCGGGCAGGCCGAGATCGAGCAGGACCAGGTCGGGCGGATCGGCCGCCATGAGGCGCAGCAGCGCCGGCCCGGCGTGCGTCTCGGAGACCCGATAGCCCTGGTTCTGCAGGTAACCCGAAAGCAGACGGGTGATCTCTGCGTCGTCGTCGAGGACTGCGATGTGGACTGCGGAGCTCACCGGGGCAGCTGGCCGGCCGCGAGCGCGGCCGTGAGACAAAGCCCTAGCGTATCAGCATCGCCTCGCGCCCCGATGCGGCTCGTCGTCGTCGATGGGCAGGTTGAGAAGCCACGCCAGAACGCCGACGAGAAGCAGGCCCGCGACCGCCAGGCCGACAGCGACGACGCCGAGCCAGGCCAGGATGTCGAGCAGCAGGTCCATGGCGGAGCGGAAGGAGTCGATTCGCCCTCAGCGCGAGGTCGTGCCCCAGCCCAGCAGCGAATACAGCGGGCACAGGGCGATCACGCCCGTGATGACGAGGACGATGCCGATGTAGCCCCACCAGCCGATCACGCCGCTGGCGGCCAGGACGATGAGGGCGAAGCCCAGCAGCATGCGCAGCGCCCGATCGAGGTTTCCGACATTCAGCTTGTACATGGTGCTTTCCTGCACGAGAGATGAAGCAAGCGTAGGGGCGATGGCGTCGGCCGCCCTTGACGCAGCGCAAACGGCCGGACGGCCGCCGCGACGCGTGCCGCCGCCGATCGACGGCCGCCCCTGCTTTCGCCATACTGCAAGGGCACCTCCGGCGGTGCCGCATCCAGAACGAAGCAGAACGAAGGAGACCCAAGCCGTGAAGCCCATCCGCTACATCCTCGCTGCCTCCCTGGCCCTGGCGAGCGGCAGCCTGCTGGCGCAGGCCTACCCGAACCGGCCGGTGACGCTGGTCGTGCCGTTCGCCGCCGGCGGGCCGACCGACGTGGTGGCCCGCTCGCTCGGCCAGGCGATGACGCGCACGCTCGGCCAATCGGTGGTGATCGAGAACAAGCTCGGCGCCGGCGGCACGCTGGCGGCCAACTATGTCGCCAAGGCGGCGCCGGACGGCTACACGATCCTGATCCACCACAACGGCATGGCGACGGCGCCGGCGCTGTATCGCAAGCTGCCGTTCAATCCCCTGACCGACTTCGAATACGTCAGCCAGGTGGTCGATGTGCCGATGACCCTGCTCGGCCGCAAGGACCTGCCGCCGAACAACCTGGGCGAGCTGATCCCCTATCTCAAGGCGAACGCCGACAAGCTCAACCTGGCGCACGCCGGGCTGGGGGCGGTGTCGCACCTCTGCGGCATGGTGCTCCGCCAGGCGGTCGGCGTCGAGCTGCAGACCGTGCCGTATCAGGGCACGGCGCCGGCGCTCAACGCGCTGCTCGGCGGCCAGGTCGACCTGCTCTGCGACCAGACGACGCAGACCATCCCGCACATCAAGGCCAACAGCGTCAAGCTCTACGGCGTGACGACCTCGAGTCGCATCAACGCCCTGCCCCAGGTGCCGACGCTGGACGAGCAGGGATTGAAAGGCTTCCAGGTCGTGGTGTGGCACGGCATCTACCTGCCCAAGGGAACGCCGGCGCCGGTGATCGAGAAGGTGCAGGCCGCGGTTCGCGCCGCGCTGAAAGACCCGGCGTTCGCGCAGCGCATGACCGAGCTCGGCGCCGAGCTCGTGCCCGACGCCAAGCTCACGAGCGAAGGGCTGCGCAGCTGGCTGCAGGCCGAGACCGACCGCTACGGGCCGATGATCCGCAAGGCCGGCGCCTACGCCGATTGAGGCGACGACGACACCGCATCCTGCAGGAGACACCGATGACGACACGAGGAGACCGGGAAGAGGACGTCTGGCTGAGCGACGCGCAGCTCGAGAAGCTGGCCCGCGCCGACGAGCTGGACGAGCTGCATTCGCCGGTGCCGACGCGGATGATCTCGAACGGCGAGCACATGCCGATCCCGCAGACTGCCGAGCAGCGCCGGGTCGAGCAGCGCATCGCCGGCCTCGCCGATGCCGCCGGCCGGCGCCTGGGCCTCGGCCGGCGCCGCTTCCTGGCCGGTGCCGGCGGCGTGGCCGCGAGCTTCCTGGCGATGAACGAGGTCTACGGCCAGTTCTTCAGCGTCGACCGCGAGGAGCTGTACCAGCCCGACGCGGCGCTGCCGAACGCGCCGCCGTCGGATCTGTTCGTGTTCGACGACCAGCTGCACATGGTGCGCTCGAGCATGAACGGGCCGCACGTGTTCCTCGCCTTCGTGCAAGGCCCGTCGGCGGTGGCGGGCTCCAACTTCAAGAAGAACCCGTTCCAGAAGGAAGGCGAGGTCGACGAGCTCGGCCAACCCTGGTCGGTGCTCGATCCGAAGCGCGCCGGTGCAGCGATCAACAGCGAATCGCTGCACCTCAGCCGCTTCATCCAGGACGTCTACTTCGACAGCCAGGTGACGGTCGGCCTGCTCAGCGCGGCCACGCTCGGCGTCTTCCCGCCCGGAGATCCGAAGGGGCGGCCGCCGCAGAACTACACCGAGTCGCAGCAGGTGGTGAACCTCACCGCCCGGCAGACGGCGGCGATCCGCAACTTCGTCAACCGCATCTCGGGCTCGCAGCGCATGCTCGCCCACGGCCAGCTCTACCCCGGGGTGCCGAACCTCGAATTCATGGAGCGGCAGATCCAGGAGAACCATCCGGACTCGTGGAAGGGCTACAACATCGCCTTCGCCGCCAAGGCCGACGACGATCCGGCCAGTCCGATGCGCCGCTGGCGGCTCGACGACGAGAAGGTCGTGTACCCGACCTACGAGCTAATCACCCGGCACAAGGAGCAGCTCGAGCGCCACCCGGGCTTCTTCAACATCTGCATCCACAAGGGCTTCTCGCCCTCGCCCGTCGACACGCCGGAGATGGGCAACCCGATCGACATCCCCAAGGCCTCGCGCGACTGGCCGCACTTCAACTTCATCATCTATCACGCCTGCTGGGGCGGGATGGTGCCGTTCGCCTGGTCGCGGCCGGTGCTCGACGACATCCTCGCCGAGCGCAACTATCTCAACGGCGTGCCCAACCTGCCGTGGCTGACGCAGTTCGGCCAGACCTGCGGCCAGCTCCCGAACGTCTACGCCGAGATCGGCTCGACCTTCGCCAACAACGTCGTCACCTGGCCCACGGTGTGCGCGCACATGTTCGGGCAGCTGCTGAAGTACTTCGGCGAGGACCGGATCGTGTTCGGCTCCGACTGCGTCTTCAACGGCTCGCCGCAATGGCAGATCGAGGCGCTGTGGCGCTTCCAGATCCCCGAGGAGATGCGGCGCCGCTTCGGCTACCCCGAGCTCACGGCGACGGCCAAGCGCAAGATCCTCGGCCTCAACTCGGCGCGGCTCTACAAGATCCCGGCCCAGGGGCTCGCCGCCGGCGATGCCGCCGGCGGCATCTACAAGCCGCTGCCGCGTGACTACGAGAACCGGATCTCGGTGCCGCTGAAGTCGCTGCTCGAATATCCGGGCCTGCCGGCCGACAAGCTGGCGCTGGCGCGGCGCGAGTACCTGCAGGCCGGGGCGATGCCCAGCCATACCCGCTACGGCTGGGTGCACGCCGGCTAGCGGCGGCGGCTGCCGAGGCGCGTCGTTTGCCTGATTTGACGGATGGCCGCCCACGGGCTCGGCCGGGAGTGGCGAATGCGCCGGTGGTTTCCGAAGGTGGCAGGCTGGGGACTCGTCGCCGCCCTCGCGGCATGTGCCTCCGCGTCGGCGCCTTCTTCCAAGGAGCAGCAGCGAGCGCAGGCCGTGGCGAGGGCGACGGAGTACTGCAAGAAGAAGGGGCTGGTCATGCACCCCAGCAATGCCGCGGCACCCGCCCGGTCCGGACAGGCGTCGCCCGAACTGCAGTTCCACTGCGTCAAGGGCAAATAGCGGCATCTGAAGACGTGGGCATCAGCCGCGCTCTCGAAAGGGTCTTGAAGCATCCCCGGCAAGCCCTCGTGAGCTCGGTGCCACTCTCTCGTGAACAGACCTGAGCGGGCACGGCTGATGCCCATCCCCGGGTTGCGACAGCAACGGGTACTTCGGATGCCTCCCCCGATCAAGATACGCCTTCCCAGCGGGCGAACGGCGACACTTCGCAAGCCCGCCCACGAGCGACCCTGGGAGCTCTTTCGCGAAGGCGCGGTCTACATCGTCCGGCGAGTCAAGCGGGGCGATTCCAGCGAATGGGAAACCTTCGCCAACCAGGGGTCGCTCTCGCCCCTCTGCCTCGACCTCGTCGACGCGGAGGCCCTGGTGACCGCGCTCAACGCGGAGTGGCCGGCGGTCGCCTCTTCCGAGCGCTAGACCCTCGGCCCCCGCCACCGACGAGACCCGATCGCTGCTTAGACCACGGTCAGCACGCCGGTCATCCGGTCGTGCTCGTCGCCGCAGAAGTTGTCGCAGAGATAGACGAACCGCCCCGCCGGCAGCGAGCGCAGCGTCAGCGTCGCCGGGCGGCCGGCGGCGGCGATCGTCTATCGCCTCCGCGCCCACGAGATCAACCTGTTCGTCACCCGGGTCGGCCTCGGCAGAGTCCCGGCCGGTGACGCTGTCGAAGCCACGCGGCTTCGCCATGGCCGCGTGGGTCGAGGACGGACTGGCCTTCGCCGCGGTCTCGGATGTCGACCTGCAGGAGCTGACGCGGTTCGCCGAGCTGCTCCGGTCGCCGGCTCCCTGACGCCGCCCGCCTCGCCGAGCGGCGATTGGCGCCCCGCCGCGGGCGCGTCATCGGCCTGTCATCGCACAGGGTCACCGTGGAGGCGCTGATGCCGGCGTTCCACACCGTCGAAAGCCCGGCGAGAACCGTCGTTCAGTGAAGGCCGGGCCGCGCGGCAGCGTAGCGCCCCGGCGGCTGGCCGACGTGCCGGCTGAACGCGGTGCTGAAGGTGCTCGCCGAACCGTAGCCCACGCGTTCGGCCACTTCGGCGATCCCGAGCGCCTGACTGCGCAGCAGGTTCTTCGCCAGCGCCATGCGCCAGGCCAGCAGGTACTCCATGGGCGGCAGCCCCACCGCGCGGGTGAAGCGCTCGTGGAAGGCCGAGCGCGAAAGCGCCGCCCTCGTCGCCAGTTGCGTCACCGTCCAGGCGTGCGCCGGGTCGTCGTGCAGATGCCGCAGCGCCCGCGCAACCCGCCCATCGGCCAGGCCACGCAGAAGCCCCGGCGGCGCATCCTCCCCCGCGGTCGCACGCAGGGCTTCGATGAGCAGCACGTCGACCAGTCGCGAGAGGACGAGGTCGCGCCCCGGTCGCTGCCCGCCCGCCTCGCCGTCGACGAGCTGCACCAGCGCCGAGAGGCGCTCGAGGCCGCGGACGTGCAGCAGCGCCGGTAGCAGCGACACCAGCAAGCCGGCATCGGGCGAATCGAAGACGAACCAGCCGCCGAGCAGGCGCACGTCGGGCGGCCCCTGGCGCGTCCCGTGGCGAACTTCGCCCCGGGGCGTCGGAGCGACCTTGGGGTCGATGCGGACCGGCGTCGCCGGCTCGAACCCCGACAGGGTGAAGCCCGGTGTCGCCGGCAGCAGCACGAAGTCGCCGGCGGCGAGCGTGAGGGGTACCTCGCCGTCGACCGCGAGACGGCAGCTGCCCTCGAGCACGACGCAGAAGCTCGGCTGGCCGAATTCCGAATAGCGAATGCCCCAGCGACCGGCGCCGCTGATGCCTTTCGAGAACACCGTGCGCGGCTGCAGCAGGGCGATCGCTTCCGCGAGCGGATCACTCATGGCCGGACGATTGCAAACGAACTACGGACTCTTGATTGTAGATCGTCCTGACATTGCCCTCTATCGTGCAGCGCACCCTCACCAACACCATGGAAACCACCATGAAGACCGTCCTGATCACCGGCTGCTCCTCGGGCTATGGCCTGGAGACCGCCCACCACTTCCACGCGCAGGGGTGGAACGTCGTCG
>Ga0207675_100005256_pt1 | contig 12452 bp, 9 predicted proteins | sample KBSSwiS42_FD_184305 | JGI IMG/M metagenome (GOLD analysis project Ga0207675, IMG submission 184305) | Switchgrass rhizosphere microbial communities from Kellogg Biological Station, Michigan, USA - KBS Switchgrass S4-2 (SPAdes) (version 2) | ecosystem: Host-associated > Plants > Roots >... | reverse complement strand
CAACAGTTTCGCGCCGGAGTCGTTGAGCACGTAGTCCAACTCGTCGCCGGCCAGCCGGAAGTTGATGATCGCGTTGGCCGCGCCGAGCGACGCAGCGGCATCCGTGAGCTCGACGCACGCAGGATGGTTCTTGTCAAGGAATGCGACAACGTCGCCGCGTTTGATGCCGCGCTCTTTCAGTGCGCCGGCCAGGCGCCGCACCCGGTCATTCAATTCCGCCCACGTCCAAGTGCGGTCAAGGTAGGTCAATGCTTCGGCCTCGGGCTTGGTTTCGGCCCAGTACGCCAACCGGTCATCGAGGAAGCGCGGATCAGGCAGCTCAGACATGATCAGAGCGTGCCATGGCCGCCGCCGCGTCAGTCGCCTTTCGCATAAACCTGCCGACCCGCAAGGAACGTCGCCCGAACTTCGAGATCGGCGATCTCCTCCGCAGGCACAGCACGCGGATCGGCCGACAGCAGCACCATGTCGGCGTACTTACCGACCTCCAACGAGCCGACCACGTCGTCGGAGAACAGCTGCCACGCCGCATCGATGGTCTGCGCGCGGATGGCCTGATCGACCGTCAAGCGCTCCTCGGGGCCCAGCACCCGGCCGCTCGGCGCGGTCCGGGTGACCGCAACGCTGATGTTGCGCAGCGGCTCCTCGGGCGTCACCGGCGGGTCGTTGTGCAGCGAGATGCGCATGCCCGTCTTGACCGCCGACCCGCACGGCATCCACCGCTCGCCGCGCTCGGGCCCGAACAAGCCATCGACGATGACGTCACCCCAATAGTGGATCTGGTCGACGAAGATGCTGCACGTCACCCCGAGGCCGTGGGCGCGCTGCAGCTGCTCGGGTCGGATGGCGCCGACGTGTTCGAGCCGTAGCCGATGGTCGGAACGGGGGTGCCTGCGCAGCACGTCTTCGTACACGTCGAGGATGGTGTCGACGCCCGCGTCGCCCTGGACGTGACACGCCATCTGCCAGCCCCGCGGAAAGTACGCCTCGACGATCTCGGCGAGCTGCTCATGGGTGTAGTTGGCGCATCCGCACGATCCCGGAGTGATACCGATGCTGCGGGTGGCGTCGGTGTCCAGGTACGGAAAGGACAGGTCGATGTTGCCGATCCACGGTGAGCCGTCGACCCAGATCTTGATCCCGGCCTGGCGGAGCATGTCGTCGCCGTTGTCGGGCGTCGTGTCTGTGCTCATCTGGGCGTTGGAGATCTCGTAGGGCCGCAGCCGCACGGTGAGGTCGCTGCGCATCTGCTCGACCACCGGCCGGAACGCCGGGTCGAACGCCATCTCCGAACAGGTCGTCAGCCCGCCGCGATTGAGCCTCGCCATTTCGGCGCGCAGCATCGCGGGATAATCGCTGGGCTGGATGGCGCCACCCAGCAGAGAGAACACGGCCTGGATCTCTTCGGCCGTCCCGTCGAGGTCGCCGTCGGCATCGCGCCCGTAACTGGCGCCCTTGGGGTCGGGGGTGTCGCGGGTCAACCCTGCTCGGCCGGCCGCCGCGGAGTTGAAGTACGCCTTGTGCCCGGAGTTGTGGACGATCACGAGCGGAGTTTCGGGCGCCAGGTCGTTCAGCCACGCGAGAGTCGGGTCGGGAAGGCCGTTCTGCAGCAACGGGTCCCAGCCGTTGAGGTATGCCCCCTGCGCTCCGCGCTTGGCTACTTCGCGCCGTACCGCGTCGACGACATCGTCGGCATTGCGGATGGTGACCGGCCGGATGTCGACCATGCGGTCGGACAGCACGATCGCCTCCATCAGCGGATGGCCATGTGCCTCAATGAATCCCGGCATCACACAACCATCACCGGTATCGAGCACTTCGGTACCGGGTCCGATCCATCTCTCGACCTCGGATCGATCGCCGACGGCGATGATCCGGCCGTCTGACACGGCCATCGCCTCGGCGGTGGGTTGGAGTTCATCAACCGTGACGAGGGTTCCGGTCACGACGAGGTCGGCGGTGCGCATCCGACGATGCTAGCTCGTTCAGATCACTCGTTCGCGGTTCTCCCAGAACGGCTTCCGCAATTCAGGCTTGAGTATCTAGGAGTAGATGTTCTCCGCACCCGGACGTGGCCGGACCCCGTTTCCGCGCTTTCGCCTCACCAAAAAGGGCAGGGAGATCCGGGGCAACGTGGAAAAAGGCCCTGCCGAACGCATTCAGGCGAATTCCGCCGTCGTCCCGACAAACCATGGACTCGTAATAGTGGTCCATGTCGACGAATGGGTATCGCCGCGTTTCGACATCAACCAGTCCCGCAGCGTGCATCGCTTGTCCCGTCTCGCTCAGCGTGGGGCTCCGAACACACGACCACAGCTCGTCGAATACTGCCATCGAACGGCATTGCCCCTCGGTGAGGGGATCTTCCTCCCGGAACAGGTCCTTCACGTAGACCGTACCGCCAGGCCGCAGGACGCGCGCCGATTCCCGATACAGTGCCGCGCGGTCAGGCGAGTAGCCTGTCACCTCCAAAAAGAGGACCGCATCGAAAGATTGGTCTGGAAACGGAAGCCGATGAAAGTCGGCGAGGCACACCCGAACCCGGTCGGCCAGATGCGCCTCTGCAATGAGCTCCCGAGCCATTTTCGCCTGGACTTCGGAGACGGTCACGCCGTCGATAATGACGTCGGGTATGGCCCTGGCGATAGCTAGAGCCGGACCTCCCACGCCGCAGCCGGCATCAAGGATTCTGTCGCCGGGCGCGACACCGGCCAACTCTGCTAGATACAGAGTCGATGTCTCCGGATCGACGGATGCATCCGCCGACCTCTTGACCAATCCTCCTTGCAGAGTCGCACCGGCGGCGTCGACCATGACTGGCGTCCAGCGATCATAGAACTGGCGAATCTCGCTCTGTCGAGGAGGCAAGGGACTATGCGATAGAGACGCCTACCTGGTCTCGTAGCTGCTGTATCGCCTCCTGGAAGCTCAACTGCGCGACATCGTCGAGAATCGGAAGAAGATCCTGCAGCTGCTCCTCGCTCAGGCCTAAACCGGTGAGGGCTTCCTGTCTGCGGGCTGTATCCAGCAGCCGGAGGGCGAAGTCCGGGTCCTCCTGAGCCTTGAGCACTACTGAGCCCGGGATAGCGGAAAGATTGATTTCTGGCACTTCATTTTTCCTTTCGTGAGTGACGCTTTGTCTGCACCTGCCACGCCCTAGCCGGCGGTAGGTCCGGCAATACGTCGAACGAAGGCCGCACGCAAGTTTGCGCGAAGCGACCGAGGTAAACCCTCCAAGGCGATCCGACGGCCCGCGAGCCAGTCCTCGGCCGCCGTCAGGCCGAGGGCCTGAGCAGCCTGCGCAGACCGTCCGTGGAGCAGGAGAGCTTCTTGGACCCGTTCCCCGATCCTTCCTCCTTCCCGACCCTCGGAAACGCCCGCCAGATCCATCCAGAGCTGGTCTGCCTCAGAATCCCCGATGGCTTCGATTGTCCATGTGCGATGGCCCATTTGACGGTCTTGGTAGATGTCCGTCAGGTCGTTGTAGAGCTGTGCGGCTGCAGTGGCCGCGAATACGAATTCCTCGAGATGAGGGCACAGCTCCCAACGGTCTGCGCGGTCCAGGAGAGCGGCGGAGGGAATCATGAGCGGTTTGGACTGCGCGAGGAGCTGTTCGAAAGTCGACCGCGAAACCGGTGCCTTGCCCCGTCGGAGTTCGTCGGTGTGCAGAAGCGACTCGGCGTAGTCGTTGAGGACCTCGCAATAGAATCCCCAGAACCGTGAGGACGAACCGACCACCTTCACCAGCAGCCGGTTACAAAGGGTCAGAAGGGATTCCGCTACAGCAATCAGGGTGGGGTCTTCCCGCGAAGCCCCGTCAAGCCAATCGTCCTGCGCTCGGGCGTGGAGATAGCCGAGCGCACTGATGCCCAGGACGTCCGAAAGGGTCTCCACTGGCGTCTGGACTCCGTCATCCTTCAGCCGCCCGGCTACCCAAACGGGGAGCTCAAAAAGGGGATGCCCCAGGGCTTCGAAGTAGGGAGCAGGGTCCGGCTCGAGAAGGCGACGCTCCCGAAGCAGACCGTCGAACGCATTTCGCACGCGAGGCAACATCGCCTTTCGCGCTTCGGCTAGGTGTCGATCGACAAGGATCTTGATCTCCTGACGGTCGATCATGCGGGGACCGTACCGTAATCGTCCTGGTAACGAGGAGAAAAGCGCAGGGATTGCCGACGACATTTCGCTGAACATGCCGGGCCAGGAAGCTGTGTAGTTACGCCATACGCCTCGACGCAGCAGCGTTAGGCTGAGCGGACTATCGAACTATGGAGAGTCAGTGTCGGTCTCGCGTGATCTCCTGGCGAGCTTCGTACCCGAGTTGCTGGCACGGAGCATCGACCACCGCTCAGAGCCGCTCCGAACTCACGCCAGCGCGTCCTGTGAGTTGGCGGTGTTGGGCCTGGACATCTCCGAGTCCACCTCCATCAGCGAGGATCTCGTCAAGTGGAGTCCGGACGGCTCTGAAAGCGTCGCACGGGCACTGAACTCCATCTTCACGCTGTTGGCTGACTTGATTAGTGAGCACCACGGATCGGTGATCACCATTGCGGGGGACGAAATCGTCGCGGTGTGGCCGGCCGCAGAGATGGGCGGAATAGCCTCCGCGGTGTCTTGGGCCGCGCGCACCGCGACAGCTGTTCAAGGTAGGGCCGGCTCGCTTCCGTCCTTCGGGGGCTATCCGATCCGCCTGCGAGCAGGGATTGGTGCCGGCAATGCTTGGCTGCTCGACATCGGGCACGAGCACGGGCGCCGCATTTTCGTCCCGGTGGGACCGGCTATTCAAGATATGGCTCGTGCGCAGAAGTCGGTCGGAGCCTCGGAGATCGGGTTCAGCGACAACGTTTGGCAGCTGCTTGGCGAGCGGGCAGAGGGTTCTAAAGGGATCGGCCGGACAACTGACGTGGGGCCGGTACCAGCTCCGCCACGGGAGTCGAGTCGGTCGTCCGCTCCCGTCCAACTCGCGCTGGCCGCTCGGTACATTCCGGACTGGGTATTCGAGCGGTTGCGGTCGGGTCCCGAGGAACTGCATGCGGAACTCGCTCCGATCACTGCAATCTTCATAAACGTCCGCACTGGGTTTTGGGACGAAGGCGCGATAAGGACGATCAGCGATGCTGTGCTGCAAGCGCTGGATATCCTCACCAGCTTTAAAGGCACGCTGCTCAGCGCTTCTCAGGATTTGGACGGTGTCACGCTTGTAGCGGGCTTCGGCCTTCCGCCCGTGATACGCGAACGCGAGGCGAAGCGTGCCAACCTTGCGGCCCTAGAGATCAGCAGGGCCATGCAGGACTATGCCGAACACGGCATCGGCGTGTCCACAGGCCACGCCTTCTGCGGTGTTTGCGGCAGCCCCGCATATCGCCAGTACACGATGATAGGACCGACCGTCAACCTCGCCGCGCGCTTGATGCAGCGTGCCCAGAACGAGGTTCTCTGCGACGAGTTGAGCCAGCGGCTGAGTAGGGATCGGCTGAGATTCTCAGGCCGTGGCCTGATCGACGCCAAAGGCTTCGCAAACAGAGTTCCGGTGTACCGGCCCGAGAGGCACGAATCGGACCCGGGTTTACCGACCTTGCAGCGGCTGGCCGAGGCGAAGAGTCTGACGACCAGGGGACGGGACCGGGAGCGCGAGCAGTTGGCCGGCCGGCTCGTGGCGTTGAGTCTAGGACTCTCCACCGCGGTGATCGCCACCGGCGAACCCGGGGTGGCAAGACGCACACGGCGGTGGACCTGCTGAGGGCGAGTGAGGGTTACGGGCGCATCACCGTGCTCGCCGGTAGCTGCGATGACGTGGACCCTCGGCCCTATCACGCATGGAAACGGGTGTTTGTCAGGTTGCTCAAACTCGCTTCTGTGCGGGACCCGAGCGTACGCGCGATGCTGGTCGAGGAGCGGCTTGGCAAATGGCCCGAGCTGAAACCATGGGGCTCGCTACTCAACGACATTCTCGATATCGCGCTCGACGATTCCGCGCTGCGCGACATGACGGGTCGGGCGCGCCGCGAGAACACCTTACGCATCCTCGTTCAGCTGCTAGTTGATGCTGCTGGAGACACCCCTATTTTGATCGTCCTCGACGACTGCCAATGGATGGACTCGTCTTCCTGGGAGCTGGTCAGGGCGGTCCATCGAAGTGCGGCGACGGTGATGATTGTGCTCCTCACGCGTCCAACTCAGGACCTTGTACCGGCGTCAAGCATTCGTGATTCTGTCGGCAGAACGGCGTCAGGACCGGACGACGGCGCGATTCACACGGGGAGCGAGGTGAAGACCTACCTGCGCGAGAACGGCGCATTATCGCTCCACCTTCAACCGCTGCCAGCGGACGTAACCGAACAGATCGCGCGCGACACTCTCGGTGTAGGTACGTTGCAGGAGCCTGTGCGATCACTATTTCGGGAAAAGGTCAGTGGGAGTCCACTATTCACGATCGAGCTAGCGTTCCAGCTGCGCGCGGACGACGTGATCTCCATTGTTGGAACTGGGGAATCGGCGCTGGCGCATCTCGCCGTTTCTGATGCCGAACTTGATCGAATCCGACTCCCGGTCAGGGTGGAGGAGGTCTTCCGGGCTCGGCTGGGTGCAGTCTCCGAACGACAGCGAGTCGTGATTCGAGCAGCCGCTGTTGTCGGCACCAGTTTTGATGAAGAGCGCGTGCTATCCGCCGCCACACCGGCCCTGGATTCCGGCTCGCTCGCCAACGACCTTGCGGACCTCGAGGCGATGAAAATAGTACGGAAGAGTCCGGACGGATGGCGGTTCGTGCACGCCTTGATTCGGGACGCTGCGCTGCAGTCTTTCTTGCCATCCGAGCTTCGCCAGCGGCATCGGGCTCTTGCCGAGTGGTACGAGGCGAATGAGAGGGGCCCGGAAACGTATGCGGTCATCGCTCGCCACTGGGCAGCGTCCGATGAACCGGCGAGACGAATCGATTACCTGGAAGCCGCCGCAACGAACGCGTTAGCGAAGGGCGCCGAAGAGGAGGCGGCCTCTCTTATGAAGGCCGTCCTTAATTTGGAGTCTAAGCAGGAGCAGGATCTCACCGGAGTTCCCAACACAAGGAAGGCATTTTGGCACTTCCAGTTAGGCGAGGCGTTAGCCGGGCTCAATCGGCTGGACGAGGCAGTGGGGCAGTCCAGGATCGCCCTGCAGTTACTGGGTCAGCGTCTGCCCAAGCGCAAAGTCGACTGGGCGGCACGCCTTGTCTGGGAAGCCCTGAAGCAGCTGATGCACCTCCTGCATGTCAGCTTGCCTGCGAGGAACAATTCCGGCGCTCTGAGCCAGGCGTCATGGATCTTCTCCAAGCTTGCCGAGTCTTACTACTTCAAAGCTGAGGTAATACCTTGGATCGCCACGAATCTGGTAGCGATCAATCTGGCAGAAAAAGCCCGCGACGCGGGTCTTGCTGGTCGTGCGTATAGCGGTTTGGCCAATCTAGTAGGAACGGCGCGCTTGCACCGCCTGGCGGCTCGGTACTTTCGGCGCTCACGCTGGAAGATCGTCGGACAGCCCTGGGGAACCGACAGTCCCCGTACTGTCGAGGTGTTGCCCGATCTCGCCCGGCAGCACGACCTCACGGCCACCATCTCCGAGGCGGTTTATCTCCGCACTATGAACCGGAGCCTGGACGTGACTCTGATGATGGACGAGGTTGTCCAGCGATGCCGAGCATCGGGCCGGAACTATGACCTCGAGATCGGCCTGGCCGTCCGCGGGTCCTTCCACGAGGCGACAGGGATGCTGCGGTTGGCGCGCGCCGACTTCGAGGAGCTGCTCAGTTCGGCTAGACGGCGGGGCAACACCGATCATGTCATCTGGGGTACGACCCTGCTGGTACCGGTGCTTATGGGCATCGGTCAGAAGAATGCGTGCAGCACTCTGGATGAGGAAGCAGTCCAGTTGTTCAGCGAGGATGACAGGCTGTCCGCTCGCAATTTTCAGGGTAGCCACATACAGGTGCTCATAGCACACGGGCGCAGGGGCGAAGCGCTTTCGTATGCGCAGGATGCGCTCAGCACGTTAGACACGATGCCCGTCTGGTTCGACTTCGTCGGCCTGACAGCGATGGTCCGAGCATGCATCGAGTTACTCGAGGACGTGCGGGGGACCGCAGCGGAGAAGGACGTCCGGAGGATCAGCCGCCGGGCACTTCGTGCGCTCCGGCGGTACGTCAGGGTTTACCCATTCTGCCGGGCACGCTTCGAACTCTATTGCGGGATGTATCAAGCCGCAGCGAGGAAAGATCACTTCGCTCGGCGCCGCTGGGTACGCGCGCTGAGGTGCGCAGAACGGTCAGGATTGCAGCTCGACGGTGCCCGGGCTCGCCTGCTTTTGGCTGGGCAACTTCCGGAAGGATCCCAGGCTCGGGCCGAGCATTTGCGCCACGCGCGCCGGACCCTCGACGAGCTCGGGCTACGTCGCCTTGAGGGGCTCGAGGGTTCGCCGGTGGTTGGGCGGGCGGCACCCGATAGGCCCAACCGCGTCACCCCTGCTTCTCCTTAGGTTGGGTCGCGGAGATCAGCTGTTGAAGGGCCGGGAGCCCAAGCCCCGGCGATGCGAGCCGCTCGGGCGTCGCTGCACGCTGCCCCGCAGCACCCCAATACCAGCCCCCTTTGCTTGTGCGGCAATCGGGGCACGAAAGGCAGGGCAGAAGGCTGTTTCGACTGGGGCGGGAAAACAGCCGAAAAAACTAGCGGCGCGTGTCGATTTGGGTGGGTTGCCGTTCGACGTAGTTGCGAGGGGCACCCGAGCAACAAGAATGGACGCGCCCCTTCCCAACTAGAAGGAGACAGAAATGTCGCGCTACATGCTGATCATGCGGTCGACCCCCGAGGCCGAGAAGGCGATGGCGGAGCAGAACATCGACTTCAACGAGATCATCGAAGCGATGGGCCGCTACAACGAGGAGCTCATCAAGGCCGGCGTCATGCTGGCCGGCGAGGGTCTGACGGGACCCGACGAGGGCTTCGTCGTCGATTTCAACTCGGATCCGCCGGTCGTCACCGACGGCCCGTACACCGAGGCCAAGGAACTGTTCAACGGGTTTTGGATCCTCGACGTGTCGTCGAAGGAAGAGGCCAAGCAGTGGGCGCAGAAATGCCCGTTGGGTACGGGCGTCAAGCTCGAGGTGCGCCGAGTGTCCGACACCGAGGAGTTCGACCTGGACAACCCGTGGATCAAGAAGGAGATCCAGTGGCGGGCCGACCTCGCCCAGAAGGTGGCCGACCAGGCGAAGAAGGCCGCAGGCCGCTGATTCCGGGGTCCCCGGGTATCCGCTTCAGCCGGATACCTGGGGCGGGCCCAGTCGTTCTGTAACACGTTCTAGTCTGGTCCTCATGACTCAGGTCGATGCTTCCTCACTCGGGCGCTCGTCAGGCGAGCTGCTGCGCCATCCCCTACACGCCGGCCACCTCACAGTCGGCGCCCTGAAGCGCAACAAAGACAAGCCGGTGCTCTTCCTCGGCAACACGACGCTCACCGGCGGCCAGCTGGCCGAGCGCATCAGCCAATACATTCAGGCGTTCGAGGCGCTGGGCGCGGGCAGCGACGCCGCCGTCGGGCTGCTTTCGCTGAACCGGCCCGAGGTGCTGATGATCATCGGCGCCGGGCAGACGCAGGGATACCGCCGTACCGCACTACACCCCCTCGGCTCGCTCGATGACCACGCGTATGTGCTGAATGACGCCGAGATCACGTCGCTGATCATCGACCCCAACCCGATGTTCGTCGAACGGGCGCTGGGGCTGCTGGAGAAGGTGCCGGGCCTGACGCAGGTGCTGACGATCGGACCGGTGCCCGAGGCACTCGCTGGCGTCGCCGTCGATCTGAACGCCGAGGCCGCGAAGTACTCGCCGAAGCCGTTGGTGGCGGCCGACCTGCCGCCGGATCACATCGGCGGCATGGCCTACACCGGCGGCACCACCGGCAAGCCGAAGGGCGTGATCGGCACCGTGCAGTCGATCACCACGATGACGACGATCCAGCTCGCCGAGTGGGAGTGGCCCGAACATCCGAAGTTCCTGATGTGCACGCCGCTGTCGCATGCCGGCGCGGCGTTCTTCGTGCCGACGATCGTCAAGGGCGGCGAGATGGTCGTGCTGTCGAAGTTCGACCCGGCCGAGGTGCTGCGGGTGATCGAGGAGCAGAAGATCACCGCGACCATGCTGGTGCCGTCGATGATCTACGCGCTGATGGACCATCCGGATTCGCACACCCGGGACCTGTCGTCGCTGGAGACGGTGTACTACGGCGCTTCTGCGATGAACCCGGTGCGGCTGGCGGAGGCGATCCGCCGGTTCGGCCCGATCTTCGCCCAGTACTACGGGCAGTCCGAGGCGCCGATGGTGATCACGTATCTAGCCAAGGGCGATCACGACGAGAAGCGGCTGACGTCGTGCGGGCGGCCGACGCTGTTCGCGCGCACGGCGCTGCTCGGCGAGGACGGCAAGCCGGTTCCGCAGGGCGAGGTCGGCGAGATCTGTGTGTCCGGGCCGCTGTTGTCCGGCGGCTACTGGAACCTGCCTGACGAGACGTCGCGGACTTTTCACGACGGTTGGATGCACACCGGCGATCTGGCCCGCGAGGACGAGGACGGCTTCTGGTACATCGTCGACCGGACCAAGGACATGATCGTCACCGGCGGGTTCAACGTGTTTCCGCGCGAGGTGGAAGACGTTGTGGCGGAACACCCTTCCGTCGCGCAGGTATGCGTGATCGGTACCCCGGACGAGAAGTGGGGCGAGGCGGTGACGGCGGTGGTGGTGCTGCGGCCGAATGCGCCGTCTGATGAGGAGTCGGTGTCGAAGATGACCGCCGAGATCCAGGCCGCGGTGAAGGAGCGCAAGGGCTCGGTGCAGTCGCCCAAGCAGGTGATCGTTGTCGAGTCGGTGCCGGTGACCGCACTGGGCAAGCCCGACAAGAAGTCGGTGCGCGCGCATTTCTGGGAGGGCGCCAACCGCGCGGTCGGCTGAGCTCGCGGTGATGGCAGAGCAAGGCTCGGTTGAATAAAGCCGTCGGTCAGGGCTGTTCACGCTGTCGTGCAAGCAGCTCAGAACACTCTCGGCGCCGGCACTGCCGGCCCGGTCACGGTCTTCAAGGACTGATGCGTTTGTCCACTTTCGTGTTGGTCCACGGGTCATGGCATGACGGATCCGCGTGGCGCCAAGTCATCAACCGCTTGGGACAGAACGGCCACGAGGCATTCGGGCCCACTGTCGCCGGGCACGGGAAAGGTGTTTGCAAGAACGTCAGCCATGCCCAATCAACCCAATCAATCGTGGATTTCGTCGTCGGCTGTGGTCTGACCGACGTCGTTCTGGTCGGACACAGCTACGGCGGCACGATTATCAGCAAGGTGGCGGAAGCGATCCCGGATCGCGTTCGGCGACTTGTGTACTGGAGCGGGTTCGTGCTCAACGACGGTGAAAGCCTCAATGACGCTGTGCCCCCGCATTTTCACGACCTGTTCGCGACCTTGCGGCACACTCGCCGGACAACAGCGTCATGCTCCCGTTCCCGATCTGGCGCGAGACATTCCTCAACGACGCCGATCTCGATCTCGCCCGGTCGGCCTACGACAAGCTGTCGCCGGAGCCCTATCAGCAGATCATCGAACCACTGGATCTCAAGAGGTTCTACACCTTGGATATACCACGGAGCTATCTTCTCGGCACCGAGGACATTGCACTTCCACCCGGTGAATGGGGATGGCATCCAAGGATGACCAGTCGGCTGGGACTGCACCGGTTCGTGCAGATGCCGGGTGGACACGAACTCCTGTTCTCGAACCCAAACGGCTTGGCCGACAGGATTATTGAATCGGGTCGCGACTAGCTCGCACGTTCCTGGGTGACTCCGCGCTGCAGGGCCACGTCGGCCAGTAGGATGCGCAGGCGCCGGCGCGCGTGATGAAGCCGGGACATGACCGTCCCTATCGGGGTGTCCATGATCTCGGCGATCTCCAGGTAGCGGTAGCCGACGACATCGGCGTAATAGACCACCATCCGGAGAGTCTCCGGCAACGCTTCGACCGCTTCGACGATCTCGTCGTCGGGCAGCCCTTCGAGTGCCTGGACCTCTGCCGAGCGGTCACCCATCGAGATGTGTCGCTGCCACGCGGCGTACTGCCAGTCGGTGATCTCATCACTGAGTTGCTCGACCGGCCGACACAGGGTCTTGCGATAGTTGTTGATCCAGGTGTTGTGCATGATCCGCATCAGCCACGCCTTGAGGTGCGTATCTTCGCGGAACTGGCGAAAACGAGAGTAGGCCCGCAGCATGGTGTCCTGCACGAGGTCCTCGGCATCGGTGCGACTGCGGGTCAGCCGCCTGGCCGCGCCGTACAACACGTCGAGCAGCGGGATGGCATCGCGCTCGAATCGTGCGGTCAACTCCGCGTCGCTCTCTGGTACGGCTTCGAACTCTGACATGTCCCCGAACGTATGTACGTGGGT
>Ga0207675_100005251_pt1 | contig 12466 bp, 9 predicted proteins | sample KBSSwiS42_FD_184305 | JGI IMG/M metagenome (GOLD analysis project Ga0207675, IMG submission 184305) | Switchgrass rhizosphere microbial communities from Kellogg Biological Station, Michigan, USA - KBS Switchgrass S4-2 (SPAdes) (version 2) | ecosystem: Host-associated > Plants > Roots >... | reverse complement strand
GTCGGCCTGGCGCGTCAATCCGCTGTACGGCTGCAAGTCGGCGGCGGACTGCGAACGCTCGACCGGGTGCGCGAGCTATTTGCATCGGGTGTCGAACGTGCCGTCATTGGTAGTGTTGCTGTGACATCGCCACAAGACGTCATCAGCTGGATGCAGGAAGTCGGACCCGATCGCATCGTCCTCGCCTTCGATGTGCGACTCGATGCCACCGGCACACCGCTGCTCACCACACACGGCTGGAAGCAGACGAGTAATGTGAGTCTATGGCAGTCGGTCGAACGCTTCATGGCCGCCGGATTGCAGCATGTCCTGTGTACGGACGTTGCCCGCGACGGTGCGATGACCGGTCCCAATTGCGAACTCTACGCGGACGCCGTGCGGCGTTTTCCGGAGATTCAATGGCAGGCATCCGGCGGCGTGTCATCGGCTCGCGACCTGCGTGAACTGCGTGAATGCGGCGTCGCCGCCGTGATCAGCGGCAAGGCGATGCTGGAGAACAAGATCTCACCCGAGGAGCTGCGGCCATTCTTGCCAAACGCATAATCCCCTGCCTCGATGTCAGGGACGGCCAGGTCGTCAAAGGCGTGCGCTTCCGCGATCACGTGATCGTAGGCGACATTCTCGAACTGGCGACGCGCTATCGTGAAGAAGGCGCGGACGAGCTGGTGTTCTATGACATCACGGCGAGTCCCGACGGCCGCTCGGTCGACCGCAGCTGGGTGCGGCGTGTCGCACGAATCCTGGATATCCCCTTCTGCGTGGCCGGCGGCATTCGCAGCGTCGCCGACGCAGAAGAAGTGCTCGGCCAGGGTGCGGAGAAAATCTCCATCAACTCCCCGGCTCTCAGCGATCCTGAACTCATCTCGAGGCTCAGCGCTCGCTTCGGTGCACAGTGCGTGGTCGTCGGCATCGACAGCCAGTCCCTCGATGGCGACTATCTCGTCTATCAATTCACCGGCGATCCGAATCGAACTCGCAACACGGCGCGACGCACGCTGGATTGGGTGCGGGAAGTGCAGGAACGCGGCGCCGGCGAGATCGTCCTGAATTGCATGGCCAGCGACGGCGTTCGCCATGGCTACGATATTCCACAACTCACCGCTGTGCGCCGCCTATGCGACGTACCGTTGATTGCATCCGGTGGCGCGGGCGCGCCCGAACACTTCGTCGATGTGTTTGCCCGTGCACAGGTTGACGGCGCCCTGGCCGCCAGCGTGTTTCATTCGGGCGCCATCGCCATTCCCACCTTGAAAAACTACCTGCGCCAGCAGTCGGTCGAGATTCGCGTATGAACAAGAGGCTGTCGCTGGATGAAACCGCCATCGACACGCTCGACTGGAGCAAGGCCGGCGGCCTGCTTCCAGCCATCGTGCAACACGCGGTGTCGGGCCAGGTATTGATGCTCGGCTTCATGAATGCCGAAGCGCTGCAGGCGACGATCGAGCTGGGCCAGGTCACGTTCTTCAGCCGCAGCAAGCAGCGGCTGTGGACCAAGGGCGAGACTTCGAGGAATTATCTGCACGTCGTCAGCATCGCCGCCGATTGCGATCGCGACAGTTTGCTGATCACCGCGACGCCGGATGGCCCCACTTGCCACAACGGCACCGACAGCTGCTTTGGCGATGAGATCGAAGCCGGTGCGGAACGCTTCGCCTTTCTCGGGCAGCTGGAGTCCGTCATTGCACAACGCGTCGTAGACAGGCCGGAAGGCAGCTATACGGCGCGCCTGTGGGCTGAAGGCGCGGGCCGCATGGCACAGAAAGTCGGAGAAGAAGGCGTGGAAGTGGCGCTCGCCGCGGTTACACAATCGAGTTCAGCATTGCTGGGCGAAGCTGCCGACCTGGTGTTTCATCTCGCGCTGCTGCTCAAAGCGCGCGAGCTATCTCTGACCGACGTGGTCGCCGAACTCGAAAGGCGCCACGTACCGCGTTAGAGGCCGGCGCGCAGGTAGACCATCGGACCGCTGATCTTCAGGTCGACCAGGCCCGACGATCCTGCGTCGAACGATTCGGCGCTGATGCTGAACGAACGATAGCCGGCCCCGACGACGAAATGCGGGTTGAAGCGCCAATTGACGCCGACGCGCCAATCCAGCAGGTCCGCATCGATATCGGACACGCTTACTTTCACGTACTGCACCCGGCCTTCGACCGACCAGTGCTTGGTGAAGTCGTAGCGGAGATCGGCGCCGATCACCGGCACGGGCGAAACGTCACCCGACGGTTCACGCAACACGCGGCTGCGCACGACGGCATTCGTCTTGTATTCACCGATCTGTATGCCGATCGTCGGCGTGATTTCCATGCGGTCGTTGGCGATCATGCGAAAGCCGTAGGTCAGGCCGAACAGCCGCAGGTTGAGCGTGCTGTCGACGACTTCGTTGACGCGATAGGTTTCGGCGTCGTAATCGATGTTGCGCAGGAGCTTGGCGTGGCCATCGCGTTGAGTGTTCAACCCGGACAGCCGCAGCAGGTGCCGCTCTCCCGGCAGCAAGGTGATCTCACCTGCGACGAGATAGTCGGACTCCGGCATCTTGAAATCTTTTTCCGCGTTGAACACCGAGCCCAGTTCATCGGGAGTGGCGTCGACACGTGCGGTGGTATCGTAAGAGGCGCTCAGCACGTTCACTTCGACACGCAGGATGTCTTCGACGATGTTCGGCGGCGGATCCTTTTCCCATGGCGGACGCGCACTGGCCAGCTGGCTGACGCAGCTGCTCAGGACGATCAAGCCCACACTCACCGACATTCGCATTGCTTCAGCCTCGATAGGACTCGTGGCCCATGATGATCGGTGCGCATTCTGTCACGTCGCCCCAGCCATTGACGAGACACAATCGTCGGAAGGCGCGCGACGAGCGTCACAGTGCGAGAAAGAGTTAATGTGCGCGGCCGCGGACCTGTCGTCTGAGGACGACGACTCCGTCACACGCGTTGCTGGAAGTTGAGCACCAGGCCCGGATCGGGCCAGCGCGCCTTGATGAGCCGGCCGGTGCCCGAGAGCGTGATGAATGCGTCGCGCATATCGGCTCCGCCGAAACAGATGTTGGTGGTCATCACGTCCGGGAACGGCACATGGTGGAATCGGCCCTGCGGCGTGAAGATGGTAATCCCACCATTCATCATCGTGGCGGAGCAGATGCGTCCATCCGCCTGCACCGCCAGGCTGTCCAGTAACTGGTGACCAGGCAATGTGCAGATCACGCCGGGGCGGCGCAACCCTGGTTCTACGGGCGCGAGCCGGCCAGGCGATTCGATGTCGAAGCCCCACAGCTTGCCGCAGTCGGTGTCGTTGCAATAGACCTTGTCCTCGGCGGGTGACAAGCCGACTCCGTTGAGCGAGACCGCCGGGTACACCGCTTTGTGCAAATGGGAACCGTCGGGCTGGGCGTAGTACAAACCGCTGTGATCGCGCGTACGCGCAAAGCGCTTGCCCAGGTCGGTAAACCAGAACCCGCCGGTGCGATCGAACACGATGTCGTTCGGACCGCCGAGACGATCGCCCTGGAACGAATCGTAGAGTCGGTCGAACTTGCCGGTGGCGAGATCGACGCGCTCGATGCGTCCCGTCGTGTAGTTCGCGGGCGCCAGGCCTGGATACGTGACGCCGTCGACGTTGCGCCATTCGATGCCGCCGTTGTTGCAAACATAGACAGCGCCGTCAGGCCCCAGGGCGGCACCGTTGGGACCGCCGCCGAGTTCTGCGATGACTTCGGTGCGGCCGTTCCAGACGCGTGTCAGCGTTCCGCGTGCGATTTCCACGAGAACGACCGAACCGTCCGCCATCGCGATCGGCCCTTCCGGGAACTGTAAGCCCTCGGCCAGTACTTCGAACTCCATGCGGCACCCTCTTCCATCGACGAGACATTGGCTCGCCATCGCCTCGCCGGCTGTCTCCAACCGGCCGCGACACCGCCGGGAACCGAGTCTAGATCAGGAACTCCGGTGCCGGCTCGCGCAGATTGTATGTCGAACTCATGGCGCGACCGTAGGCCCCCGCAGTCGCGATGAGCAGCACGTCGCCTTCTTGAGTGGGCGGCAACAATCGGTCGAGACCGAGCTGGTCTCCGGACTCGCAGATCGGACCGACTATGTTCACTACTTCGGTGGCGGGTTCGTCGATACGCGACAGGTTGAGGATTTCGTGATGCGCTCCATACAGCGCCGGACGAATGAGCGAGTTCATGCCGGTGGCGACACCGACGTACTGCACTTCGCCCTTGCCTTTGAGTTGCGTCACGGTGGCGAGCAGCACGCCGGCTTCGGCGACCAGGTAGCGGCCCGGTTCGATCCACAGTCGCAACTTCGGGTGCGCACGCTTCAATTCACTCAGCGCGGCAGCGAATTCCGTCAGCACCACGCCTTGTTGACCCAGGCGTTCCGGCACGCCGAGACCGCCGCCCAGATCGATCGTATGAACGTGCGTGAAGCGGCGAGTGAGCGCAGACAGCACGTCGCCGACTGACGTCCAGTTGTCTACGGTGAAGACGCCACTGCCCGTGTGAGCGTGCAGGCCGACGACCTTCGCGCCGGCGGCATCGACCAGCCGTTCGAGTTCATCCATTTCGAACAGCGGTACGCCGAACTTCGAATGCACGCCCGCAGTGCGAACCTTGTCGTGGTGGCCGCGGCCGTAGCCGGTATCGATGCGAACGAACACTTCGCGGCCACGGAACAGCTCCGGCCACGCCTTGAGCGGATGCAGATTGTCGAGCGTGACCCAGATGCCCTGCCCCAGCGCCCATTCGTATTCATCCCGCGGCGTGAAGTTCGGCGTGAACAGAATGCGCTGGCGATCGAGATCCGGCAGGGTCTTCAGCACATGAGTGACTTCGCCGCGCGATACGCACTCGAAGCCCAGCCCATGGGCGTGGAACAGCTGGAGAATTTCCGGATGCCAGTTCGCCTTGAGCGCATAGAACACGCCGTCGATGCCGGTCAGGGCCTTGAGCGCCTCGGCCTTCGCTTCCAGCGACGCGCGTTCGTAGACAAAGGCGGCGCCGTTCTTGCGTCCGAGTTCTATCAGCTCTTCGCGCCGGCGATACCACCACTGCGTGGTCGCATCGGTCGCCTGCACCGGCGAACCATAGAGTTCTTCCCACGTCGGACCGAGCACGCGGTCGGCCGTCATCTTGCGAATGGCGATCTCGTGCAGTCGCGCTACCAGTCGATCGCCCTGCGCCTCGTCGATGACGAAGGTGATGTTGAGATCGTTGGCGGCCTGCGTGACCAGGTAGATCTTCTGCTCTTCGAACAATTCGAGCGCATCGCCGAGACGATGCAGGATGGCGCGGATGTTGCGGCCGACCAGGCTCACCGCTGCGCAGGGACCGATCACATGCACGCGACACAGCTTGGTGAGATCGGCAACGAGTGCGTCGAGGGCTGCCTTGTCGAGCGTGTTGGCCGCCGGATCGAGCGAGACCGTGACGCTGGTTTCCGAAGTCGACACCAGGTCGATCGACAGGCCGTGCTCCTTGAATACCTGGAACGCATCGGCCAGGAAGCCGACCGAGTGCCACATGCCCACGGTCTCCATCGACACCAGCGTGATGTTCTTCTTGATGGTGACGGCCTTGACCTGCGCCGCGACGTTGCCGCCGTGCGTAGTGATGACCGTGCCTTCCAGCTTTGGCGTCTGCGTCGCATAGACATACAGCGGAATGCCGTACTGCTTGACCGGCATGATGCAGCGAGGATGCAGGACCTTCGCGCCGCTGCTGGCGATTTCCTGGGCTTCGTCGTACTCGAGGGCCCGCAGCAATCGCGCTGTCGGAATCGACCGGGGGTTCGCACTGAACATGCCGGGAACGTCGGTCCAGATCTCCAGCCGCCGCGCCTGCAGCTTTGCCGCGAAGTAGCTGCCCGATGTGTCCGAGCCGCCGCGCCCGAGCAGGACGGTGTCGTCCGCCTCGTCGCTGGCGATGAAACCCTGGGTGATATAGACCGTGCCGGGCGACGACCAGCGCTGTTGCAGCTTCAGGTCGGGCTCGAAGGCGCAGGTGGCCGAGAGGTAAGTGGAGCGCAGGTTGGCATTCCGGCGGGGTTCGGCTTTGAGGACGGTACGGGCGTCGACCCACTGGACATCCATGCCCTGAGCGGTCAGGAATGCTGCCCCGAGACGGGTTGCCATCAATTCGCCCTGAGCCATGACCCGTGCACGCAGGCGCTCGCTGACCTCTCCCACCAGCGCGATGCCGGAAGCGATCTGGCGCAGCCGGCGGAACTGTTCTTCCAGGTCGGGGGTAGGGGTAACTCCCATGTCCCGCGCCAGGTCGCGATGGCGCGTTTCGATCTGGTCCATGGTCGGCTGCCATTCGCCGGACAGGGCCAGGGTCAGCAACTGCTCCAGGCGGTCTGTAATGCCCGACAAGGCGGAATGAACGACGACCGGACGCAAACCTTCGGCGAGACGCTCGCGCAGCACCTGGGCGACGTTGGACCAGTTCGCCACCGAAGACACACTGGTGCCGCCGAACTTGAGCACCACCCACGGCGATGCAGCGGGCATGGAGACAGCCATCGACATATGAGACCCCATTGAATTGATCCTGCGGCTCGAACGGCGCGCATATCTTCTGAGCAGCTCAGGTGGGCAGCATCGGGGCGGAGCCAGCCGCCAGCCATACGCTGCGACTATCGAACGCTGACGCGGATCAGGCGAACCGCGCCGTGAACCTACTATTCTTCGTCGAAGTCGTTGAGTTCTTTCTTCAGCCGGCGCTCGGCCAGCACGTCTTCGAGTTTGCTCCAGGCCGCTTTGCCTTTCTTGGCCGTGTCTTTCGGATTGGGACGGGCGCGCCGGTTGTCGATGAACCGGTCGAAATTCTGATCCTCGTCGCTCTCGGCGACGAAGTCATCATCGAGATCGAAGTGATCGTCGTCTCTCTCCACCATGGTATTTCCTGAAAAAGTTCCGAAAAATCAACTACATCGGAAGCTTAGCGGCAACTCGAAGCCTGCGGACTATATACGATGCGCCGCGCTTTTCAATGGCGTTGGACGAAAAATTGCCGTGACCGCAATGCATGCAATCCCCAGCCCGCCAGGCCGCTGTCGATAATCGCGCCGACGTTAACGTTCCGTAACGACGACGGGCGCGCCCCGTCCAAGTCCGAGCGCTTCGGCGGCGCTCTGCTCTGCCCTGGCGATTTCGAGCACGCCGAACGAGTTGATCAGCGCCAGGAAATCGCCCGGCCTGACCTCGCCGTACGTGCGCCGCAGGGCGAACGAATGCCCTCCGGTCCGTACCATGGGGTGGGAGAACCGCTGTATCAACCCGGCGTCGATATTGGTGATCAGGTTGCCGAAATGGTCCATGGTGATGATGACGCCGGCGACCTGGTCGGCAGTGACCTCGGGGTCGTCCACCCAGGCCGGCACGATGCTACTGCTGTCGATCTTCGGACCCATGTCCGCCAGCTTGGCGCGGCCCGCGGCAACCTCAGCTGCAAGCGGCGCAAAGATGTCGCGGCCATGGAAGGTGGCGCTCGGAGCGCTCAGCTTGAATCGCTGCCGCGCGCTGGGCAGGTCCAGCCGATGTACGACGGCATCCGCATGCTTGGCGACGATGGGCGCCAGCAGTCCGTTATCGGGAGCGATGAACAGGTGCCCCGCCGCCTGCACGACGATGATGTCGCGATCGGTGCCGACGCCAGGATCCACCACAGCAATGTGCACCGACCCGACCGGGAAATACTCGAAGGAGCGGACCAGCCAGAAGCCCGCTTCCGCCGGCCAATACACCGGCACTTCGTGGGTGACGTCGATGATGCGCGCGTCGGCGAGCCGCGTGAGGATCTGGCCTTTCATGGTGGCCACGAACGGCCCCTGGTGGCCGAAGTCCGTCGTGACGGTGACGACGCCGCAAGGTTTGAAGATCGTATTCATGAGGATGGGTATTCGAACCTGCCGAAGTCCTTTCAATTCGAGGCGATTGTGTCCCAAGACGGCAGATTGCGGCAAACAACTGGCGTGCAAATGAGTGCCGTGCGTCGCTCGTCGGCTTGCGTACGAGCAGAAGCTTCACGTAGGATCGCCCGGCACATGCAACTGGCGTCGCCTTGCTGTGCGAACGAGTTGTTCGCACTCAACAGGGCTTCCGGTGTCGATGCATCGCCACGCACCGGTAGATGGGTTTAACCATCGGGAAGCATGTGTGCAGACCTGGTCTGCGCAGCAGCCGTACGCCTGGGCACGTTCCTTTTCGATCTTTTCGAAGGAGGTGTGCCATGCAATCCACTCTCGCCCTGTTGCAAAGATCCGATCCCCAGGTTCATGCGGCATTGCTCGGCGAAGAACAGCGCCAGCGCGACGGCATCGAACTGATCCCTTCCGAGAACTACGCCTTTCCCGAAGTCTATGCCACCAACGGCAGTTGCTTCGCCAACAAGTATTCCGAAGGCTATCCGGGCCGCCGCTACTATGGCGGACAGACGTTCACGGATCGCATCGAAGTGCTCGCCGTCGAACGCGCGAAAGCGCTGTTCGGTGCTGAACATGTCAACGTACAGCCGCTGAGCGGCTCGCCCATGAATCAAGCGGTCTACATGGCCTGCCTGAATGTCGGCGATACCGTACTTGCCATGGACCTGTCGCACGGCGGCCATCTCACGCACGGCTCGCCGCTCTCATCCATGGGAAAGATATTCAACTTCGTGCGCTACCAGACGCAGCTTCCGGAAGGACACATCGACTTCGATGCCGTGCGGGCCACGGCGAAACAAGTGCGCCCGAAGCTGGTGTTGTGCGGGCACTCTTCCTATCCTCGCGAACTCGACTATGCGCGCTTCCAGGAAATCGCCGATGAAGTCGGCGCGCTCACCATGGCCGACGTCTCGCACATCGGCGGATTGATCGCGGGCCGTGCGTTGCGCAATCCCATCGCCGCCGGCTTCGACATCGTGACGACGACGACACACAAATCGTTGCGAGGGCCGCGCGGCGGAATGATCTTGTGCAAGTCGGCGCTCGCCCAGAAGATCGATCAAGCCGTGTTCCCAGGCATGCAAGGCGGCCCGCACATGAACGCCGTCGCGGGTATCGCCGTCACCATGAAACTCGCCGCGGAACCGGCATTCCAGTCGTATGCATCGCAAGTCATCCGCAACGCCACAGCGCTCGCAAACGAGCTGCTTGGATTGGGATGCACGCTGATCACCGGCGGCACCGAAAATCATCTCATGGTGATCGACACCGTCCGCTCTTTCGACATCGACGGGCGCGTCGCCGAAACCGCGCTCGACGCAGCCGGCCTCACCGTCAACAAGCAAGTCATTCCCGACGATCCCCTGCCACCCATGCGCCCCAGCGGCATTCGCCTCGGCACCCCAGCACTCACGTCGCGTGGAATGCAGGAAGCGCAGATGAAACAAGTAGCAGCATGGATCGTGAGCGCACTGCGCTCGCCACAAGACGCAACGATGCTCGCGAGCATCAAGGAAGAGGTACGGCAGCTGTGTCAGCGATTCCCGGTGCCGGGGTTGGGGTAGAACTAGACGCCGATGCGCTTGCCCGTCTGCGGTTCGAAAAAGTGAATCCTTTCCGGAGCGGCGGCCAGAGTGATTGGAGCACCGACCGCGGGGAGATTCTGCGGTTCGACTTTGGCGATCAGCGGCCAGGGGCCGAGCTTCAAGTGCAGGAAGGCCTCGCTGCCTATGCATTCGACCAGGTCGATGACGCCATGGATGGCGGCGCCTTGGCCGGCGGCAAGCGAACGGTCGCGTTGTAGATCTTCGGGGCGAATGCCGGCAATGATCTCGCGCCCGCGATAGGTAGCGAGCGACTGCACGTATGACTCCGGCAAGGACAATTGCGCTGCTTCGGCGGCGATGGACAGGGCACCGCTGTCGCTCAAGCGTCCGCGGAAAAAGTTCATCGAGGGATTGCCGAGGAATCCCGCGACGAACAGGTTGTCGGGGTGCTCGTAAATGCGCATCGGCGTGTCCATCTGCTGGATCGCTCCCTGGTTCATGACCACGATGCGTTGTCCCAAGGTCATGGCTTCGACCTGGTCGTGAGTGACGTAGATCATGGTCGTGTTCAGCGAACGATGCAGCCGGGCGATTTCGGTTCGCATCGTGCCACGCAATTTCGCATCGAGATTCGATAGCGGCTCGTCGAGCAGGAACACCTGCGGCTTGCGCACCAGTGCTCTCCCGAGCGCAACCCGTTGCCGTTGGCCGCCTGACAGTTGCTTCGGCAGCCGATCGAGCATGGTGGTCAGATCGAGCTTCTGCGCGGACTCGTCTACGAGCCGCTTCACTTCATCGGGCGAAGCTCCACGCAGCTTGAGCCCGAAGCCGAGGTTCTCGGCAACCGTCATATGCGGATACAACGCATAACTCTGGAACACCATCGCGATGTCGCGATCGCGCGGTTCGAGATGCGTGACATCCTTCTCGCCGATGAGAATCGAACCCTCGGTGACTTCCTCCAACCCTGCGATCATCCGCAGCAGCGTGCTCTTGCCGCAGCCCGAGGGTCCTACGAGCACCATCAACTCGCCGTCCCTGACGCTGAGGTCGGCGCGTTCCACGCCGACATGGCCATTCTCGTAGACCTTGCGAACACCGCGAAGCGTGACTGCTGCCATGACTGATGGGTTCTTCTATTCGCTGTGTCTTATGGGGAGGTGTAAGTCACTTTGAATGGCAACTTGCCGATTCGCAACTCGGTACCTACCCAGCGTGCGCTGCCGGTCTGGATGGACTGCTTGCCCATCTTGTCTTCGGTATCCGGCCAGGCGATGGAGACACCGCCGTTCGGCGGCTTCTTGAGTGCGTCGATCTCGAACGTACGCGTCTTGCCGTCGACTTTGAGCGAATAGCTGAGTTCACCGTACGGAGTGCGCAGGCGCCGCACTGCCAGCCCCTCCTTGCGGATCCAGTCTTCCGGCACGCCGGCCATCAGCACCAATGTCTCATCGGCGGGCCGCTCGTAAGCCAGCATGTCCAGCATCGACCGACCGTAGTCGGATGCCACCCAGCCATGCGGCATATCGCCGATGAATCGCGGCTTGCGCGGCTCGCGGCCGACGACTTCGGCCCATTGATTCCACTCCGCCGGGCGACGGTCTTTCATGAAAAAGTCCATCAGTTCGAGCGCGCGATCCCGCCAGCCCAGTCTCACGAACACCGCCATGTTGCGCCATTCATAGGGCGTGTAGGCATCCCAGGATTTGCTATGACGGCGCTTGTCGAAGTCCTTCCAGTAGCGCTCGAAGGTCGCGTTCATCGCATCGGGCGGCAGCATCTGCTGGTCGCCCACCGGCGTGATCGCTATGGTGGTCGACGTCGCATCGAAATCGCCGAGTTCGGCCGCACCCGGCAGGTAGTCGATCTGGTGAGTGCGCATCGACACCTGCATCGAGCGATACAGGTCGGACCGAAACTGATCGCGCGACTGGATATATTTCTGCGCCTGCGCCTTGTCGCCCACGCCGTTCGCGATCCGCACGATGGATTCATAGCCTGCGAGCGCCCAGAAATCGTCCCAGTACGAATGCATGGGCTTGGCCGAGTAGCCTTCGTGGCTGATCGATGCCGGCATCAGTCCATAGAACATGCGGGTCGCGGGCTGCATGTTGGCGGCGGTGCGCTCCGACAGGCGCAGCTTCTCCATGTACTCGGCGGCCTTCTGCGCACGCGGCCAGAGCTGCTTCAGCAATTCCAGATCGCCGTTGTAGCGGAAGGTTTCATCGATGAGAAACAGGAATTCTCCGGGGCTGTCGTTTTCCGGTACCGGATCGGCCCCCCGCACATCGACACAGCACGGCGTCTTGCCGCTGCTGAATTGATAGCCGGCGTACCACAACAGGAATTCGCGCACTTCAGGTTCGTGACCTAGGCGCAGCAGCATCTGCGATGTCATCGCGCCGTCGCGAATCCAGGAACGTTCATAGGCGCGCGAGCCGGGTTGAATGCCGGCCTCATCGCGATTGATCAGGACGTGGGCCAGTGAGGAACGCAACGTATCGAACCAGGCGCGTCCCTCGTCGGGCAGATCGAGTTCGACACGATTGAGTTTCTCCCGCCATTCGTTTGCTACCTGCTCTTGCGACCGCAGGTTGGCGGTCGGCGCATTGGCATGCAGTGGCAGGTCGATCGCAATCTCGCTGGTCGCATCGGGCCCGAGATTCAATTCGTACAGCAACGCGCCCGAAGCCATGCCCGTCTCATCCCGCACCGTCGCTGGAAGATTCTTGGCGGTGAGCCATTCACACGGTGAGTCTGCATCGAACGGCACTGCATGAAACGCTGTCGGCGGCGCGGACAGGGAGATCGCAGGCACGCCATCGACCAGCACCTTGCTGTCGTCCGCTGCCAGTTCATGAATGGTCGCCACACCGCCGGCGGTGTTGAGGAACTGTTGCGGCGGATTGACCTGGAACGGCCGGATCGCCAGCGCGAGCGTCACCTTGTGGGCTGAGCTGCGAGGATTGTGGACCCTATAGACGACTCGCGACA
>Ga0207675_100005245_pt1 | contig 12469 bp, 12 predicted proteins | sample KBSSwiS42_FD_184305 | JGI IMG/M metagenome (GOLD analysis project Ga0207675, IMG submission 184305) | Switchgrass rhizosphere microbial communities from Kellogg Biological Station, Michigan, USA - KBS Switchgrass S4-2 (SPAdes) (version 2) | ecosystem: Host-associated > Plants > Roots >... | reverse complement strand
GCACCTGGGGCGGCGACTGCTCGACGGGTAGACCCGCCTCCTGCCACGCCGCGAAGCCGCCATCCAAGACCGCGCGCCGCGCGTGCCCGACCCAGCCGAGCAGCCACCACAGGCGCGCCGCGATCGCGCCGCTGCCTTCGTCGTAGGCGACGACCGCGTCGTCGCGGCCGATGCCCCAACCGCCGAGCGTGGCTGCGAAGCGCTCGCGGTCCGGCAACGGATGACGGCCTTCGCCGGCGCGCGGGTGCCGCGCGAGGTCGTCGTCGAGATGCGCATAACGCGCGCCGGGAATGTGGCCGCGCTCGTACGCCGCTCTGCCGGCGGGCGGGTCGGTCAGCGTGAACCGGCAATCGACGACGACGCAGCGCCCAAGATCGAGCTCGCGTGCCAAAGCTTTTGCGTCGATGAGCGGGCCGAAGGTCATCGTGGGATTGTAACGTCCCGAGCGCACCGCGGCCCGATGCTAAAATTTGCGTGCGAACTTCGAGCCTGGGAGCCGCACGCCTTGCAAACGATCATGGTCGGCATCAAACGCGTCGTGGATTACAACGTGCGCGTGCGCGTGAAATCCGACGGCTCCGGCATGGCGACCGAAGGGCTCAAGATGAGCATCAACCCCTTCGACGAGATCGCGATCGAGGCGGCGCTGCGCCTCAAGGAGTCGGGTGCGTTCACGCAAGTCGTGCTCGTCACGATCGGCCCCGTCGAAGCCGAGCAGCAGCTGCGTACCGGATTGGCGATGGGCGCCGATCGCGCGATTCGCGTCGACGCCAAGGCAGAGCTCGAGCCTCTGACCGTGGCCCGCGCGCTGCACGCGCTCGCACGCAAGGAGCAGCCCGGCCTCGTCGTGCTCGGCAAGCAAGCCGTCGACGACGATCACGGTCAGACGGGCCAGATGCTGGCGGCCCTGTGGGACCGGCCGCAGGCGACGTTCGCGTCGCAGCTCACGGTGGCGGCCAATGTCGCGACTGTCACGCGCGAGATCGACGCGGGGCTCGAGACGATCGAGGTGGACTTGCCCGCCGTCGTCACCACGGACTTGCGGCTGAACCAGCCTCGCTACGTCAAGCTGCCCGAGATCCTCAAAGCCAAGTCGAAGCCGCTCGCGGTGATTCCGCTCGCCGAGCTCGGAGTCGACGCCGCGCGGCAGTTCACCGTGCACAGCTTCGCGCCGCCGCCGGCACGCGCTGCCGGAGTGCGCGTGAAGGACGTCGCCGAGCTCGTCGCGGCGCTCGAGAGCCGCGGGGTGCTGTCGTGACGCGCGCGCTCGTCGTCGCAGAGCACGACGGCGCGCGGCTCGATGCCGCGACGGCGAAGTGCGTGCGCTGCGCGCTCGAGCTTAGACCTGAGGCGCTTGTCGTCGCCGTGCTCGCCAACGGGGGCGCGGAAATCGCGGCGCAAGCCGCACGCTTGGAAGGCGTGACGCAGGTCGTGCACGTCGACGCGCCGCACAATGCGGCGCCGCTCGCGGCGATCCTCGCGCCGCAAATCGTGAGCTTGGCGCAAGGGTTCACTCACCTGCTCGGCCCGTCGTCGACGTTCGGCAAGGACTTGCTGCCGCGCGTCGCGGCGCTCGCCGGCGTTGGCCAGGTCAGCGACGTGCTCGCGATCTTGGGCCCGCATCGATTTCGCCGGCCCGTTCACGCCGGCAACGCCATCGTCACGGTCGACGCGGATCCGCAGCGGCTCGTCGTCGCGACCGTGCGGCTCGCGTCGTATCGCGGCGTCTCCGACGGCCCACCGGCGCCCGTCGAGAAGCGCTCGCTCGACGGCGCCCCGCCCAATCACACGCGCTTCGTGGCGCGGCGCGCGAGCGCCGGCGAGCGACCGGACTTGATGACGGCGCGGCGCGTAGTATCCGGCGGTCGTGCGCTCGGCAGTGCCGAAGGCTTTCAGCTCGTCGCCGAGCTCGCCGACGTGCTCGGCGCGGCGCTCGGCGCGTCGCGCGCGGCCGTCGATTCAGGATACGTTGCGAACGACCTGCAGGTGGGCCAGACCGGAAAGATCATCGCGCCCGAGCTCTATGTCGCCGTCGGAATCTCGGGCGCCATCCAGCACCTCACGGGCATCAAGGACGCGCGCACGATCGTCGCGATCAACAAAGACGCGGAAGCGCCGATCTTCGAGGTGGCCGACGTCGGCCTCGTGGCCGACCTGTTCAAGGCCGTCCCCGAGCTCATCGCGGCGCTCAAGGCGAAGGGCGTGCGCTAGCTCAGAGCTGCTTCAGCGCGCTCTCGGCGGAGCTGACACCGAACTCGCCCGCCGGCTCGATGTTCAGCTGCTTGACGACGCCGTTGTCGACGATCATCGAGAAGCGCTTGCTGCGCTGGCCCATGCCGAACTTGCTGGCATCGAGCTCGAGGCCGAGCGCGCGCGCATATTCGCCATTGCCGTCGGCCAGCATCTCGACCTTGCCGGCCGCTTTGCTGTGCTCGCCCCAAGCTTTCATGACGAAGACGTCGTTGACGGCCATGCAGGCGATCGTGTCGACACCCTTGTCCTTGATCTGCGCGGCGTTGTTGATGAACCCCGGCAAGTGCTTCGCCGAGCATGTCGGCGTGAACGCGCCGGGAACGGAGAACAGCACGACCTTCTTGCCGCCGAAGAGCTGGTCGGTCGAGATCGGCTCGGGGCCGTTGGCTCCCATCCGCGTGAATTGGCCCTTCGGCACTTTGTCGCCGACTTTGATGGTCATGGTGTGCGCTCCTTAGAAAGACTTGGAATTGAGCGCCTCGCGGCCGGCTGAGCCCAAGGCGGGCCGGTATTATAGGCGGCGGCTAAGGCATTGACACCCTTTGGGCTTTTCCTGGATCATGCGCGCTCTGTTTGTTCATCAGACTGAGATGAAAACCCATCGCCTTGCCCCTCCTGCCGTAGTAAGCCGCGTAAGGTGCGGGCGCTTGGGCTGACGACGACAATTCCCTAGATGAACCCCGCACCCGAAAGGCCTGCGGGGTTTTTTTTTCCAGCGCAGAATTTGATCGAAAGAGCGACTTTGGAGAGTGCGATGAAGCTGTATACGGAAGCGGATGTCGATTCGGGAGCGCTCCGCGGCGAGAAGATTGCGGTGCTCGGCTACGGCAGCCAAGGACGCGCGCATGCGATGAATCTGCGCGACTCCGGCTACGACGTCGTCATCGGCGTGCGGCCCGACGGCAAGACGACGCCGAAAGCGCAGCGCGACGGTTTCACCGTCAAAGCGCCCGCCGAAGCCGTCAAGGGCTGCGGGCTCGTCGCATTTCTGGCCCCTGACCTCGCGCAGGGTCAGCTCTACAAAGACATCGAAGCGAATTTGAAGAAAGGCGGGACGCTGCTGTTCGCGCACGGCTTCAACATCCACTACAAGCTCGTGAACCCGCGCGCCGATCTCGACGTCATCCTGATCGCGCCGAAGGGACCCGGCGATCTCGTGCGTCGTCAATACGAGCAAGGTCGCGGCGTTCCCTGCCTCATGGCCGTCGCGCAGGATGCGAGCGGCAAGGCGCAAGCGCGCGCCCTCGCCTACGCGCACGGCATCGGCGGCACTCGCGGCGGCGTGCTCGCGACGACGTTCCGCGAGGAAACCGAGACGGACCTGTTCGGCGAGCAAGCCGTGCTCTGCGGCGGCGCCACGGAGCTCATCGTGCGCGGCTTCCAGACGCTCGTCGAGGCCGGCTACCAGCCCGAGGTCGCCTACTTCGAGTGCATGCATGAGATGAAGCTCATCGTCGACCTGCTGCACGAAGGCGGACTCAAGAAGATGCACCAGTACGTCAGCGACACTGCGAAGTACGGCGATCTCACGCGCGGCCCGCGCATCATCGACGCGCACGTTCGCGAGAACATGAAGCAAGTGCTGAAAGAGGTGCAGGACGGCACCTTCGCGAAGCAATGGATCGAAGAGAACCGAACCGGCCAGAAGAACTACAAGCGCCTGATGCAGGAAGACCTCGACCAAGGCATCGAGAAGGTAGGCAAGGAGCTGCGCGGCCGCATGAGCTGGCTGCAGGAATGAGCGTGACGGTTCGAAGGTCGAACGAGTGAAGAGCTAGGAGCGACGCACATGCCCCTCAAGACGAGTAAGTACATCTGGCACGAAGGCAAGCTGGTTCCGTGGGAGCAAGCCACGGTCCACGTGTTGAGCCATGCGCTGCACTACGGCTCGTCGGTATTCGAGGGCATTCGCGTCTACAAGACGCCGACCGGCGCGGCGGGCTTTCGCCTGACGGATCACATGCAGCGCCTCTACCACTCGGCGAAGATCTATCGCATCAAGATTCCGTTCTCGCTCGATGCGCTCATCGGCGCTTGCCGCGACGTGGTCCGCGAGAACGGCTTGCTCGGCGGCGCGTACATCCGGCCGATCGCGTATCGCGGCTACGGCGAGATGGGCGTGGCCGGCAACATCGAGCAGCCCGCGAGCGTCTCCGTCGCGGCCTGGGAATGGGGCTCGTATTTGGGCGAAGGCGGCCTCGAGCAGGGCGTCGACGTTTGCGTCTCCTCGTGGCAGCGCGTCGCGCCGAACACGGTACCCGCGCTCGCGAAAGCCGGCGGCAATTATTTGTCGAGCGCGCTCGTGACGCTCGAGGCGCGCCGGCTCGGGTTCACCGAGGGCATCGCGTTGAACACGGCGGGCTTCGTCAGCGAAGGCGCCGGCGAGAATCTGTTCTTGGTGCAGGACGGCAAGCTGTACACGCCGCCCGTCGCCTCGTCGATTCTGTCCGGCATCACGCGCAACACCGTCATCCGGCTCGCGGAGGCGGCCGGCATCGCCGTGCTCGAGCAGAACATCCCGCGCGAGCTCCTGTATATCGCCGACGAGGTGTTCCTGACGGGAACGGCCGCGGAGATCACGCCCGTGCGCTCCGTCGACAAGATCCCCATCGGCGAAGGCAAGCGTGGCCCGTTGACGGAGCGGCTGCAGAAGCTGTTCTTCGGCCTGTTCGACGGCAGCACGGCCGATCGCTGGAATTGGCTCGAGCCGATCGTCGACCAGAAGGCCGGCCGCTCGCGCCCCGTCGCGGTCTAGGAGCCGTCGTGCCGTCGCTGTTCGAGAAGATCTGGGCTTCGCACGTCGTCGTGCCCGAGAGCGACGATACGCCCGCGGTCCTCTACATCGATTTGCACCTGTTGCACGAAGTCACGACGCCGCAAGCGTTCGACTTGCTGCGCGCCGAGGGCTTGCCCGTACGGCGCCCCGATCGGTGCTTGGCGACGCTCGATCACTCGACGCCCACCGTGCCGGTCAAGACGCTGAAGGATCTCGAGATCGTCAGCGAGCCGTCTGCCGCGAAGCAGGTGCGGCAGATGGAGAAGAACTGCAAGGACTTCCATATCGAGCTGCGCGGCTTCGCGAGCCGCGACCGCGGCATCGTGCACGTCATGGGCCCCGAGCTCGGCGCGACGCACCCCGGCGCGACGATCGTCTGCGGCGACTCGCACACGAGCACGCACGGCGCGTTCGGCGCCCTCGCCTTCGGCATCGGCACGACGGAGGTCGGGCACGTGCTGGCGACGCAGTGCCTGTTGCAACGCAAGCCGAAGACGCTCGCGATCAACCTGGCGGGCAAAATGCCGGCCGAGGTCACGGCGAAGGACTTGATCCTCAAGATCATCGGCACGATCGGTGTCGGCGGCGGCACGGGCCACGTCATCGAGTACCGCGGCGCCGCGATCAGCGCCTTGTCGATGGAAGAGCGCATGACCGTTTGCAACATGTCCATCGAGGCGGGTGCGCGTGCGGGCATGATCGCGCCCGACGACACGACGTATCAGTACACCGCGGGGCGGCCGCTCGCGCCGCAGGGCGCAGCGTGGGACGCGGCCGTAAAGCGCTGGCGCACGCTGCCGAGCGACGCCGGCGCGAAGTTCGACAAGGAAGTCTCGCTCGACGTCTCGAAGCTGAAGCCGATGGTCACCTTCGGCACGAATCCCGGCATGGTCATCTCGATCGACGAAGCCGTCCCCACCGACGGCGACCCGGCGTTCCGCAAGGCGCTTGCGTACATGCAGGTCGAAGCCGGGAAGCCGATGCTCGGTAAGCTGGTCGACGTCGTGTTCATCGGCTCGTGCACGAACGGCCGCTTGAGCGACATTCGCGAGGCCGCGCGAATCCTCCGCGGGCGCCACGTCGACAAGCGCGTGCGTTTGCTCGTCGTGCCCGGCTCCGAGGACGTCAAGCGCCAAGCCGAGGCCGAAGGCCTCGACGAGGTCGTGAGAGCGGCCGGCGGCGAATGGCGCGAGCCCGGCTGCTCGATGTGCATAGGAATGAACGGCGACACCGTGCCGAGCGGCAAGCTGTCCGTGAGCACGAGCAACCGCAACTTCGAAGGCCGCCAAGGAACCGGCGCGCGCACGGTGCTCGCGAGCCCGCTGACGGCAGCGGCCGCCGCGGTCAAAGGCGCGATCACCGACCCGCGCGACCTCGTGGGCTGACGATGGAACCGATCAAAGACATTCGCTCTAGAACTGTCGTGCTGCCGAACGACGACATCGACACCGACCAGATCATTCCGGCGCGCTTTCTCACGACCACGACGAAACAAGGTCTCGGCAAGAATCTGTTCAACGACTGGCGCTACGGCAAGGACGGCCGCGAGCTTCCGGACTTCGTTCTGAACAGGCCCGAGAATCGCGGCGCGAGCGTGCTCGTCGGCGGCAACAACTTCGGCTGCGGCTCGTCGCGCGAGCACGCGCCGTGGGCGCTGCTCGACTTCGGGATTCGCGCCGTCGTGAGCACGGCGATCGCCGACATCTTTCGCAGCAACTCGCTGAAGAACGGCTTGCTGCCCGTCATCGTCGACGCCAAGACTCATCGCTGGCTGCTCGACAATCCGGGAGCCGAGGTGCGCGTCGATCTCGAGACGACGTCGCTCGAAGCGAACGGCAAGCGCGTGACCTTCCCGATCGACCGCTTCTCGCGCTACTGCCTCATGAACGGCGTCGACCAGCTCGGCTTCCTGCTCGAGCGGCGCGACGCGATCACGCGCTACGAGCAGGCACACGCATGAGCAAGCGCATCGTCGTCCTGGCCGGCGACGGCGTCGGCCCCGAAGTCACATCGGCGGGCGTGCGCGTGCTCGAGCAAGTGTCCACGCAGCACCAGCTGAAGCTCGAGTTCGAGGACGCCCTGATCGGCGGCGCCGCGTACGACGCAGTCGGCTCGCCGCTTCCCGATGCGACCGTCGCCGCCTGCAAAGCTTCCACGGGCATCCTTCTCGGCGCCGTCGGCGGTCCGAAATGGGCCGACATCCCCGTTCAGCATCGCCCCGAGCAAGGTTTGCTCGCGATCCGCAAAGCGCTCGGCTTGTTCGCGAACCTTCGGCCCGTCAGCACTACTCCCGAGCTCGCGGCGGCATCGCCGCTGAAGCCGGAGAAGCTCAAGGGCGTCGACATCCTGGTGATCCGCGAGCTCACGGGCGGCATCTACTTCGGCAAGCGGTCGCGCTCGGCCGACGCCGCGTTCGACACCTGCGAGTACACGACGCCCGAGATCGAGCGCGTCTGCCGCGTCGCCGGCAAGCTCGCGATGGCGAGGCGGCGCAAGATCACGTCCGTCGACAAGGCCAACGTGCTCGACACGTCTCGCCTCTGGCGTGACGTCGCGACGCGCGTGTTCCGAACCGAGTTCCCCGATCTCGCGGTCGAGCACCTGCTCGTCGACGCGGCCGCGATGCATCTGCTGAGCCGCCCGGCCGACTTCGACGTCATGGTCACCGAGAACATGTTCGGCGACATCCTGACCGACGAAGCCTCGATGCTCGCGGGCTCGATGGGCCTGCTGCCGTCGGCCTCGCTCGGCGACGGCGGCCCGGGCCTGTACGAGCCGATCCACGGCTCGGCGCCCGACATCGCGGGCCAAGGCGTCGCGAACCCCTGCGGCACGATTCTGAGCGCCGCCATGCTGCTGCGGCACAGTGCCGGCGCCGAGACCGCGGCCAGGGCCATCGAGGCGGCCGTCGCAGGCGCGATCCGGTCGGGCGCCCGAACACGCGACATCGCGGCGCCCGGCGCGCGGGATTGGCTCGGCACGGCGGCCTTTACCGACGCCGTCGTGAAGCAGTTAGCCGCTCATTGACCCCAGCCTTGACCGGCCCCGCACGTTGAGGTAACGTACTAACGCGCTATTACATTAGTGTGTTATTCCATTGATACAGGCTTGTAACCCATGAAGACAAATCGGCGATCGGCTCGAGACACGGCGCGCGCGGAGCAAGGGCTCTACCGGGCGATCTTGAGTCTGCGCAACGAGGAGGAGTGCGAGCAGTTTTTCGGCGATCTCTGCACGCCGGCCGAGCGCGAGGCGCTCGTCGATCGCTGGGCCGTCGTCAAATACCTTCAGGACGGCCTGCCCTATCGCAAGATTCACGACCTCACGGGCGTATCCGTGACCACGATCGGGCGCGTTGCGCGCTTCTTGATCGCGGGTAACGGCGGGTACAAGACGGCGCTGAAGCGCCTTTCACCGCTCTGAGGATGGAGTGCACGCCATGCGCATGACGACGGACTCGAGAATCAAGATCGCGGTGCAGAAATCCGGTCGCCTGACCGAGCACTCGCTCGAGCTGCTCGTGCGCTGCGGCTTGAGTTACTCGCGCGGCAAGGACCAGCTGATCTGCTACGGCGAAAACATGCCCGTCGACGTGCTGCTCGTGCGCGACGACGACATCCCGCGTCTCGTGCAGGAAGACATCTGCGACCTCGGCATCGTAGGACTCAACATCATCGAGGAGCGGCGGCTCGAGCTTCGCGACGCCGGCGAGACCGAGCTGGTCACGGAGATCGGCCGGCTCGACTTCGGCCAGTGCCGGCTGTCGTTCGGGTTGCCGGCCGGCATCCCATACGGCGGTCCACAGTCGTTGCAAGGCAAGCGCATTGCGACGACCTATCCGCGGATTCTCCGCGATTACCTGAAGAAGAACGGGGTCGAGGCACAGGTCGTCGCGTTCTCGGGCGCCGTCGAGATCGCGCCGAGCCTCGGCAAAGCCGATCTGATCTGCGATCTCGTTTCGAGCGGCTCGACGCTGCGCGCGCACCAGCTCTACGAGGCTTTTACGATCCTCGAAAGCCGCGCCGCACTGATCCAGACGCCGAAACCGCTCGTCGGCGAGAAGGCCGAGTGGCTGCAACGGCTCTTGCTGCGCATCCAGGGCGTGCTTCAGGTGAAGGAGAGCAAGTACATCATGCTGCACGCGCCGCGCTCGGCGCTGAAGGCCATCACCGCGTTGCTGCCGGGCAGCGAGTCGCCGACGATCATTCCGCTCGAGGGTCGCGACGACAAGGTCGCCGTGCACGCGGTGTGCCGCGAGAACGTCTTCTGGGAGACGCTCGAGCAGCTCAAGAAAGCCGGCGCGAGCTCGATGCTCGTGCTGCCCGTCGAGAAGATGCTGTCGTAGCCATGCGCGTCGCGACTTGGCAAAGCTCGAGCGCAGGGCAGCAGCGCAAGCTGCTGACCCGTCCCGCGCTCGCGAAAGACTCGAACCTCGCGTCGAGCGTCGCTTCCATCATCGAGCGCGTGCGGCGCGAGGGCGACGCCGCCCTCCTCGACCTGACGGCGAAGCTCGACGGAGTGCGGCTCAAGGCGCTCGAGGTCGGCGACACCGAGATCGACGAATCCGGCGCGCGACTCAAAGCCGAGCAACGCGACGCGATCGAAGCAGCCGCACGCAACATCGAGACGTTCCATCGCCTCCAGCTGCCGACGCCGATCGCCGTCGACACGGCCGCGGGCGTTCGCTGCGAGCGCGTGTCGCGGGCGATCGAGAGCGTCGGGCTCTACGTTCCCGCGGGCTCGGCGCCGCTACCGTCGACTGCTCTCATGCTCGGCGTGCCGGCGAAGCTCGCGGGCTGCGACACGAGAGTCCTGTGTAGCCCGCCGCAGGCGGACGGACGCGTGCACCCCGCCGTGCTCTACGCAGCGCGCGTGACCGGCGTCCAACGCGTATTCAAGCTCGGCGGCGCGCAAGCCGTGGCCGCGCTCGCCTACGGCACGGAGACGGTGCCGAAAGTCGACAAGATCTTCGGACCGGGCAACACCTGGGTCACCGAGGCGAAGGCACAAGTCGACCGCGATCCCGCCGGCGCCGCTCGCGACTACCCCGCCGGACCGTCCGAGGTGCTCGTGATCGCGGACGCGAGCGCGAATGCAGCGTTCGTCGCTTCCGATTTGCTCTCGCAGGCCGAGCACGGCGTCGACTCGCAAGTGCTGCTGCTCACGACGAGCGCGGAGCTCGCGGCCGCCGTCGTGGCGGAGATCGACAAGCAGAAAGCGCGGCTCACGCGCCGCACGATCGTCGACGAAGCTCTCGCGAGCTCGAGCGCGATCGTGGTCCCTGACCTTGCCATCGCGTTCGCGATCGCGAATCGCTACGCGCCGGAGCACTTGATCCTGCAGATCGAGAAGCCGCGCGACTGGCTGCCGCAAGTGCGCAACGCCGGGTCCGTGTTCCTCGGGCCGTGGACGCCGGAATCGGTCGGCGACTATTGCAGCGGCACGAACCACGTGCTGCCGACCTACGGATTCGCTCGACGCTACTCGAGCCTCGGCGTCGCTGATTTCCTGCGCTCGATGACCGTGCAGGAGCTCACCTTCGAGGGCCTGCAGAACATCGGCCCGATCGCAAGGACGCTCGCCGAGCTCGAGGGGCTCGACGCGCACGCGTCCGCAGTCAGCCTGCGCCTCGAGGCCGCACCGGGAGCGCGCCGATGAGCAAGGTGCTCGATCTCGCGCGGCCCGAGCTGCGCGGCATAAGGCCCTACGTGCCCGGCGCGTACGAGCCCGGCTGCATTCGCTTGAACGCGAACGAGTCGCCGTGGCGCGCCCTCGGCGACGACTCGGAGCGCGGCCTCAACATCTATCCGCCGCCGCGTCCGACGGTGCTCCAGGAAAAGCTCGCCGCTTATTACCGCATCGAGCAGCGGCAGATATTGGTGACGCGCGGCAGCAGCGAAGCGATCGACGTGCTGATCCGCGGCTTCTGCGCGGCCGGCCGTGACAAGATCCTCGTGTGCCCGCCGACGTTCGACATGTACCGGCTCTACGCCGGCATTCAGAACGCCGGCGTCGTGCGCGTGCCGTTGCTCGCGGAGCGGGATTTCGCGCTCGACACCGACGCCATTCTCGCGGCGCTCGACGCCAGCGTGAAGATCGTCTTCATCTGCTCGCCGAACAACCCGACCGGCCAGTCGATGGCGCGCGACGACATCGAGCGCGTCTGCCGCGCCACGGCCGGCCGCGCGCTCGTCGTCATCGACGAGGCATATCACGAGTTCGCTACGGGCGGCGCCTTCCTCGACTTGCGCAACAAGTACGAGCACGTCGTACTGCTTCGCACGCTGTCGAAGTTCGTGTCGCTCGCCGGCGTGCGCTGCGGACTCATCGTCGGCGCGCCCGAGCTCATCGAGTTCGCGCAGGTCGTGTTGCCGCCCTACACGTTCCCGACGCCGTCCATCGAGCTCGTCCAGCAGGCGCTGTCGCAAGACTCGCTGAAGGTCTCCGAGGAGCGAGTCGACGTATTGAAGCGCGAGCGCGAGCGCCTCGCGGCCGCGCTGCGCGACGCGCCGCAAGTCGTGCAGGTCTACCCGAGCGACGCCAACTTCATCCTCGTGCGAACGCGCGACGGGCAGGCGTTCCGCGAGACGGCACGCCGCGCGAACATCCTCGTGCGCACGTTCGACGATCCGCTGTTGAAGGACTGCGTGCGCATCACCGTCGGACGCCAGGCCGACAACGACCTCTTGGTACAAGCCGTGTCCGGTACGGAGCTCAAGCGTCATGCGTAGAGTGCTGTTCGTGGACCGCGACGGCACGCTGGTCGCGGAGCGCAAGAGCCTCGCCGACCCCGTCGAGCAGCCGCTCGTCGCCGGCGTGATTCCCGCGCTGCTGCGATTGAAAGCGGCCGGCTACCAGTTCGTCATCGTGACGAACCAGCCCGGCCTCGGCGGCGCCGACAATCCGCGCGCGGCATTCGAGCACGCCGATGCGAAGCTGCTCGCGCTGCTCGCGTCGCAGGGAATCCGCTTTCTCGGCAACTTCATCTGCCCGCACTTGCCGGAGGCGCACTGCGCGTGCCGCAAGCCTGCCATCGGCCTCGTGCGCGATTTCGTGAACTTAGCACCGCTCGACCGCGATCGATCGGCCGTCGTGGGCGACCGCGACACTGACGTCGAGCTCGGCCGCAATCTCGGCATCCGCGGCTTCAAGCTCGGCGCGCCGGGCTCCGAGACGTGGGAAGCGATTGCTCACGTGCTCGTCGACCGGCCGCGCACCGCGGCCGTGCAGCGGCGCACGAAGGAGACCGATATTCGCGTCGAAGTCGATCTCGACAGTGCGGCCGATCCGCATGCGAAGACGGGCCTCGGGTTCTTCGACCACATGCTCGAGCAGCTCGGCAAGCACGGCGGCTTCAAGCTCGACGTGCAATGCGCGGGCGATCTGCACATCGACGAGCACCACACCGTCGAGGACGTCGCGTTGACGCTCGGCCAGGCG
>Ga0207675_100005244_pt1 | contig 12473 bp, 10 predicted proteins | sample KBSSwiS42_FD_184305 | JGI IMG/M metagenome (GOLD analysis project Ga0207675, IMG submission 184305) | Switchgrass rhizosphere microbial communities from Kellogg Biological Station, Michigan, USA - KBS Switchgrass S4-2 (SPAdes) (version 2) | ecosystem: Host-associated > Plants > Roots >... | reverse complement strand
GGGAGGCGTTCCGCGTCATGCGAACGCAGGACCCGCGGGGCGGCCGCATCATCAACAATGGCTCGATCGCGGCGCACGCGCCGCGGCCGTTGTCCGCGCCGTACACCGCCACGAAACACGCCGTCACTGGACTCACCAAGTCGACGTCGCTGGACGGGCGGGCGTTCGACATCGCCTGCGGGCAGATCGATATCGGCAACGCAGTTAGCGCCATGAGCGCCCGGCAGGCGGCCGGCATTCTGCAGGCCGATGGCACCGTCCGAGCCGAGCCGACCCTGGACGTGGCGGAGGTCGGCCGGGCCGTGCTCTACATGGCCAGCCTTCCGCTCGACGCCAACGTCAGCACGATGACCGTCATGGCCACCAAGATGCCGTTCGTCGGCCGCGGCTAGGCCCCATGGGCCTGCAGCTTCCCGCGCATCGGTGGGACAGCTGCGCACTACTGAGGCGCTCCGACGTTAACTCCAGCCCCATGAGTGCATGGGAAGCGACAATCAGCGGTGAGCGCGGACCGCGTACGGTTCGTTTGTGGCCGGGCCGCGACTGATTGCCGCTGCGCACGGCACGAGATCGGCGGCTGGACTCGCCATGTTGGCCGAGCTGGCTGACCGGCTCCGCGACGCCCGCCCCGAGTGCGATGTCGCGCTGTGCTTCCTCGACGTCGTGGAGCCGAGCTTCCGAACTGCGCTGGACAGCCATTCCGGACCGTCGGTGGTCGTGCCGATGCTGCTATCGACCGGTTACCACGTCGCGCGGGACATCCCCAGCGTGGCTGCCGGTCGCCCGGAGATCCGGCTAGCTGACCGGCTCGGCCCCCATCCGCTACTGACCTCCGCCCTCATCGACCGGCTCACCGAGGCAGGCGGGGCGGCTGCCGACCAGATCGCCCTGGTCGCGTCCGGATCGAGCCACCCGGCGGCGGCCGTCGATCTCGCCCGCGCGGCCGACGATCTCGCTGATCGGCTTCGGCGCCCGGTCGTGCCCGTCACGCTCGACGCCGACCCGGCCGGCCGGATCGCGGAGCTCCGCCGGAGCGGCACCGTGGCGGTCGCGAGCTATCTGCTCGCGGAGGGCTTCTTCGCCGACCAGGTTCGCGCCGCCGCGCCGGGCCTGCCCGTGACCGCCCCGATCGGCGCTCACCCGGCAGTGGTGGAGCTGGTCTGGCACCGCTACGACGAGGCAAGCCGAATCTGACGGTCGGGGTATGCTGCCGAATCGGACGTCACGGCGTCCCGCGTCCGCCCGGTGTGGATGGTTGGCCAGGTAGCTCAGTCGGTATGAGCGACCGCCTGAAAAGCGGTAGGTCGGCGGTTCGATCCCGCCCCTGGCCACAATGCCCGGAAATGCTGGCCTGTGAGCCCCGGGCCGGCGAGAAAACCCTAGGGAACGGCAGGCCAGGCAACGCCCGGAGCGTTGTCGTAGGTGTGGGCGATGATCTAGCCATGACGAGTCCCGTTGGACAACTGGCAGCGTTTGCCTACCTGGGCCGCCGCGGTCTTGGCCGCGGTACCGGTCCTGCGCCTCAGGGGCCCCGCAAGGATGGCCGGTCCGGGGCGCCGCTGGGTACCGATCCCTGTTCTAGCGCTGGTTCGCTCCGTAGGCGGCGCTGATTGCTCCCTCGCGGCGCTCGGGGTAGCTGCCCACACGCTGCCAGGTCTCGCTGGCTGGCCCGTAGCGGCTCAGCTGCCGGAGGCGCGACTGGTTCGAATCGCCATGTGGTGCCCTCGGCGTCGAGCCACGTCGTGCGGCGCCGGAGCCGACGTCAGCGACACGGTAGTTGCCGCTGTCCTGCCTCATGAGCAAGTCGAGCAAGTCCAGGAATTTCGGGCCTTAGCACCCCCGATAGATGCAGGCTGCCGCCTGACAAGCGGTAGGTCGGCGGCTCGATCCCGCCCCTGGCCACAGAAGTAGTGGCTCGGGGCGCCGGGCGCCATCGAAGCATCGAAGGCGTCGCCTCAGCGGCGATCTGCCGATCTATCGACGGATAGCCACCCGTAGGCGCGCCACCAGGCGATCTTGCTGTGCGCCACCGTGGGACTACTGGAGTAACGCAATGAGCTATACAGTTACCTCGCTTGAGCCCCGGTGCTCGAGCCCCGGTCACAGTGCCCTTCGGGCCGGCACGAGTCGAGTTCATCGACAAGATGGGTGGAGCGGTGCAAGTGACGACGCTCGGGTTGACGGCCGCAGCGCTACAGCGGTTCTTGGATGCGATCGAACCGGGCCGGCAACCGGTGGTGATCTCGGTAACGCCGGTGGCTGGTGGCTATAGCCGGGATACCGCGATTGCCGAGGTCCAATGGGCCGCCGGCGTGAGCGAGCGTTTCGTACTGCGCGGTGACCCACCGCCCAGCGTTTTCATCAGCGATCGCAGCAGCGAGTGGCGGCTGCTTCAAGCCCTCGCGACAAGCACCGGTCCGCTGTCCATACCGGCCCCCCGGTGGTTCGACGCTGACGGCACCTACTTCGGAGCCAAGTGCATCGTCAGCGAGTTCTACGAGAGCCGGACGCTGCAAGATCTCGCCCGGGAGCACGAAGACGACCTCGGCCAGGTGCGGGACGAGTTCGTCGACACGATCGTCGACATCCATCGCACCCCCGTCGATGATCTCCCGGCCGATCTCCCCCGGGCCCGAGACTGGGACGCGTACATCGACGGCCTACTCGATCTCATCGACCAGGCCAGCCGAACTGGTCGTGACTCCCGCCCCGGGCTGCGCTACGCGGCGGCACGCCTGCGGTCGTACCGACCGCCGACCGTGCCACTCACCCTGGTACACGGCGACTGTCAGCCGAGCAACGTCCTGCTCGGTGACGCCGGGCGCAAGGTGATCGACTGGGAGTTCGGCCGGATCGGCGATCCTCGGGAAGACCTCGGGTACTACTCGCATATCCCGGTGCTGCCCAATGTCTACCAAGCGGATCCAGAGGCGTTCCTGCGGCGCTATCGGGACGACAGCGGCTTGTCGGAGGAGCAGGTCAATCCCGAGGTGGTGGAGTTCTTCTACCTGCTTGGCCTGATCCGGCTCTACGGGCAGATGATGGAAGCCGCTGACGCGGTTGCCGATGGCGAATCTCGAGGTGTCATGGCGACATACCTGGTCAATGCCGTCTCTTACCAGTACGGCACGTATTTCGAGATTGCCCGCCGGATCGGCGACAAGGGTGAGCTGTCATGATCGTCCGGCCGAGCACCGAGCAGTTGTTACTGGACTGCTGCAAGGAACTGATGCAAGGCGTGCTGCCCGCCGTCTCAGACCAAACCGCCGTGGTGCGAATCTTCATGATCGAGCAGGTGCTGCGCAACGCCGCCGTCCGCTGCGCCCACGAAATCGCGTGGATGGACGAAGAAATCCCGCTGATCGATTCGTATGCCCGAGCGGTGCTCGAGGAAGCGCCTCGCGAGGAGCTCGCTGCGCTGCTCGGCCGCCTCGACAACGCTGAGATCGGGCTGGACCTCGACACGGTGGTCGAGCGCTACACCCGGGCCGGCGACGTGCTGGCGGCGGCACTCGAGGTCGCCGTGACTGACGGACCCGTGGAGTTACGGCGGCGCGGCGAGCAACTCCTGGAGGCGCGGCATGCCCGCGAAACGGTTGTCATGGCCGGCTGGAGTCCGACCGGCCGCTGAGCCATTGGCCTATTCGACATCGTCTCGCCGAACATGACAGGTTTGTAATCCAACGGCCCGCTGGCCCGGAACTCTCGTAGCGTCTGACGAATCTCCGCATCCCCCAAGGTTCTTCGGAGGTTCTGGTGAGACGTCATTACCCCATCGTTCTCGCAGCGGCCGCACTAGCTATCAGCTCCGCCGTCGCGATCCAGACAGCACAGGCCAAACCGCCGGGCGACGAGCACCTCGACATGTACACCGTCCGAGCTCCGGCGGCGCAGGCGGCCGGATTCGCTCGTAGCGGGTTCGACGTCGTCTCGCTCAAACCCTCCGGCGCGATGACCGAGGCCCAAATGGTCCTGAGTCCGGCTGAGCGCGACAGCCTCCACGCCCGCGGCTACGACATTGCCGTCACTAAGGACAAGCAAGGGCGCTCGGAAGCCCAGCGCGCGGCGGCGCAAGCCGCGTCCGGCTATACGGTCTACCGATCGTGGGACGAGCCGGGCGGCATTCGTGACGAGCTGCACGCCGTCGCAGCGCAGAATCCGCAGCTGGTCAAGCTCGAGGTGCTCGGCCACACCTACCAGGGCCGCGAGCTGCTCGCCCTGAAGATCACTCAGGGGGCCCGCGGCACCCCTGACGGCACCCGCCCAGCGGTCCTTTACAGCGCCACTCAGCATGCCCGCGAGTGGATCAGCACCGAGGTCGACCGGCGGCTGCTGCACTACTTCATCGACCGATGGCGCGCGAACGACAAGACGATCAAGAACCTGCTAAAGAACACGGAGCTGTGGTTCGTCGTCGTCGCGAATCCGGACGGCTACCAGTACACGTTCGACCACGAACGCCTGTGGCGGAAGAACCTGCGCGACAACAACGGCGACGGCCAGATCACCGGCGTCGACGGCGTCGACCCGAACCGAAACTTCAACGAGCATTTCAACTACGACAACGAGGGATCGTCGACGCTTACGTCGAGCGACACCTACCGCGGCCCAGCAGCCGCGTCCGAGCCGGAGACGCGGGCCATGCAAGGGCTGCTCGACCGGATCAAGCCGAAACTGCAGTCGAACTTCCACTCGTTCGGGCCGTACATCCTCTACCCGCAAGGCTGGCAGGTGGCGACGCCGGACGCCGACAACCCGATCTACACGGCGCTGGGCGGCACGGACGCGCACCCCGCGATCGCCGGATTCGACCCGGGTATCAGCTCGGACGAGCTATACGTGACCAACGGCGAGACCACGGACTACGCCGACAAGCATGACGGCACGATCTCGTTCACCCCGGAACTCGAGGAGGGCTGCCCAGGCTGCGGGTTCGTGTTCCCGGACGACGAGGCAGCCGTGCAGGCGGAATTCGTCAAGACGCTGCAGTTCGATCTCTCGCTGGCGACGTCGGCCACGCACGTGGCGACGCCGGACTCGGCCGTCGGCGCCACGACCAAGCCGTTCTATCTCAGCCAGACCGAGGTCGATGCGGAGAACGGCGCGCTGTCGATGTTCGACTTCCGGTTCGACAAGTCCTACGGCGACCCCCAGGACGTCCGGGTGCTTGCCCTACGAAGCCTCGGCGCGATCACGTTGCACTGGCAGGTGAACGGTGGCGCCGAGCGCACCGCGCGCACGTCCGAGTGGACGCAGGGCGAGAAGTATGGCGTCGGCAACGCGAACTACTACCGCGTCATGCGCGGCGCGGTCACGGGCACCAGCCCGGGCGACTCGGTGAAGGTCTGGTTCACCGGCGGCGGCGCGACCAGCGACTCGTTCACTTACCGGGCCGTGTCGAACACCCACCACCGCGTGCTGATCCTCGCCGCCGAGGACTACACCGGCGCTTCGCCGGCGCAGGGGGTTACCGCGCCGAAGTACCTCTCCTACTACACGAACGCCCTCGACGCGAACGGCATCAGCTACGACGTGTATGACGTCGACGCGAACGGGCGCACCGCGCCCGACCCGCTCGGCGTGCTCGGCCACTACGCCGCCGTCATCTGGTACACCGGCGACGACATCATCACCCGCGAGCCCGGCTGGGCGGGCGGTAACGCATCCCGGCTCGCCCTGACCGAACTGCTGTCGGTCCGCGACTACCTCAACGAGGGCGGCCGGGTTCTCTACACCGGCAAGTACGCAGGCTTCGAGTACTCAACCGCGACTGCCCAGCTCTACGACCCGTTCGAGAACAAGCAATGCTCGTCGGATCCGACGATTACGGCGCGCTGCCGGCCGCTGGGCGGTTCCGGCGACAGCACCAACGACGTGCTCGAGTATTGGTTCGGCGCCGGCGTGTACAACGACAACGCCGGCGCAAACCCCGCGACCGACAACCTGTACGACGTGTTCGGCTCCGATACCCCGTTCACCGGCCTGTCCTGGGGCTTCAACGGCACCGACAGCGCCGCGAACCAGGACCACAGCGCGTCGTTCATCCCGACCAGCGCGCTGCTGCCCGCCAACCAGTACCCGCAGTTCACGAGCGTTCCCACGGCGAAGTACGACCGGCCCGGCGGCCCGTTCGACCCGCACACCGGCTCGTTCTACATGTATTCGCAGATCAGCGACGTGTCGTACAAGCGGCTGACCCGGACGATAAACGTCCCGGCCGGCGGAGCGAGCATGTCGTTCTGGACGTCGTACGACACGGAGGCGGGCTGGGACCACGTGTTCGTGGAGGCCCGCACCGCGGGCGGCGACGACTGGACGACGCTGCCCGACCGGAACGGCAACACCAGCCAGGACACCGGCGATAGCTGCCCGGCGGGCTGGCGCACCCTGCACCCGCAGCTGGACCATTACCAGACGCTGAACGCCGACAACACCTGCAGCCCGACCGGCTCCACCGGCACCTGGAACGCGGCGTCGGGCAACTCGGCCGGCTGGCAGCAGTGGGACGTCGACCTCTCGGCGTTCGCGGGCAAGACGGCGGAGGTGTCGATCTCGTATGCGAGCGACTGGGCGACCCAGGGCCTCGGCATGTTCGTCGACGACATCGCGGTGTCGACCGGTGAGGGCAGCACGTCCTTCGAGTCCGGCCTCGACGGATGGACGGTGACGCAGCCCAGCGACAGCGCGCCGAACGCGAACAACTTCGTCCGGCTGGCCGCGGGCAGCTTCCCCGAGGCAGCGGTCGTCGACACGGCAGACACCATCTACCTGGGTTTCGGCCTGGAGGGCATCACCGGTGCCGACACCCGCAACACCATCCTCGGCCGGGCGATGAGCTATCTACTGCGGTAAGCCACGGTCCAGGGGCTCGGCGGACTCGGGTCGAGCCCCTGGCCGCAAGCTTTCGTTGATCGCGCTATCGAGTGGGTGGCCGCGCTACCTGAGCGGGGCCGTTGTCGCTCGGTAACCCGACCGACCGCCGACCATTGGCCGACCCGGCCGCCGCCCCCTCCGGCACCGCTGCCTGCCCATTCGCCGGTGCAGCAGCGGCGGCCGCGGCCGCCGCATCCGCGCGAGCCTGCTCGATGCCCGACATCTGCCGGAGCGGAACCTCTTTCATCATGGTGGACAGCACGAACGCGATAACGAGGACGCAGGCACCAACCAGGAACACGACGCTCATTGCGTCAGAGAACCCAGCCAGGATCGGTTCTCGCACGGCTGACGGCAGCCGGTTGAGGTTCGACGTGTCGTTGAGGTCGACCGAGCCCGTTGGTGGACGGACGCCCGCCGCCTGGAATCGCTCGGCGATCTTGCTCGGCGCCGCCGAGAACAGGATGGACAGGAACACCGCCGTGCCGAGCGCGCCACCCATCTGCCGGAAGAACGTGACGGAGGACGTGGCCACGCCCATGTCGCGCACCGGTACGGCATTTTGCATGGCCAGGATGATCGACTGCATGTTCAGGCCCAGGCCGGCGCCGAATACGACCATGTACAGGTCGGTTTGCCACAACGGGGTGTGGGCGCTGATCGTGTAGAGCAGCAGCATGGCGATCACCAGGAACGCGCTGCCGATGATGGGAAAGATCCGGTAGTGCCCCGTGCGGGAGGTGAGCTGGCCCGAGATCACCGCGGCGGCCATGATGCCGGCCACCATCGGCAGGATGAGCAGCCCGGCCTCAGTGGGCGACGCTCCCTTGACGATCTGCAGGTAGAGCGGGATCGAAGCGATTCCCCCGAACAGGCCCACACCGATGACGATCGACTGTCCCGACCCGACCGCGAAGTTCCGGCTGCGGAACAGCCGCAGCGGAATCAGCGCGTCGTCGCCCATGCGGCTCTCGACATAGACGAAGGACACTATCCCGGCGACACCGATCAGGTAGCAGGCGAACGCAATCGGTGACGCCCAGCCCCATAGCCGGCCCTGCTCGGCGATGATGAGCAGGGGGACCAGCCCGACGATCAGCGCGGTGGCGCCGAACCAGTCGATGCGGTGGCTGCGGCGCTCCTGGTGAAGGTGCAGGGTGCGGTTGACGACGACCAGCGCGATGAGCCCGATCGGGACGTTGATGTAGAAGATCCAGCGCCAACCGGTGATGCCGAGGATGCTCTGCTGACCGGCGAAGAAGCCGCCGATGACCGGACCCAGCACGCTCGACGTGGCGAAGACGGCCAGGAAGTAGCCCTGGTAGCGCGCGCGTTCCCGGGGCGCGACCAAGTCGCCGAGGATCGCCAAGGCCAGCGAGAACAAGCCGCCGGCGCCAATGCCCTGGAACGCGCGGAACACCGCCAGCATGTACATGTTCTGCGCCAAGCCACACAACGCCGATCCGACGAGGAAGATCGTGATCGCGATCATGAACAACGGCTTGCGCCCGTAGATGTCGGACAGCTTGCCGTACAGCGGAGTCGCAATCGTCGACGTGATCAGGAACGCGGTGGTGACCCACGCCTGGGCCGACAGGCCGTGCAGGTCGTCGCCAATCGTGCGGATCGCCGTGGCCACGATCGTCTGATCGAGCGCGGCCAGGAACATGCCGAGCATCAGGCCGGTGAGGATCGTGAGAATCTGCTTGTGAGTCAGGGCACCGTCAGTCGCGGGCGCGGTGGCGGGGATCGATGACATCAGGAGCCTCCTCCGGCCGCCGGGGCCGGGTTAGCCGCGCCGTACATCTCGGAGCGGTACTTCTCGAAATCGACGGTCAGCCGGGCGAGGAGGAAGGTGAGCTGGCGGCAGTCCTGCTCCGACCAATCCCGCAGCATCGTTGCCATGTGCCGGCTGCGCACGTCGAGCTGCTGGCGGTAAACCCGGCGACCCTCGTCGGTCAACACGAGCAAGGAGGCACGCCCGTCGTCCGGGTCGGCCTCGCGTTTCACCAATCCTGCCTTGACGATCGACGCCACTTGACGGCTGACGGTTGACGGGTCGGACTGGATGAGCTCGGCCAGCTCGCCCGCCCGCAGCGGACCTTCGGTGGCCAGGCGGGCGAGAACGACATGCGCCGACCAGGCGACGTCATGCTCGGTCGCAGCGACGAACTGAGCCTTCGCGCGATGGAACGACCTCATGAGAGACGCGATGCTCGCGCTCAGCTCTCGCACATCCGCTTCGCTCGGGCCGCCAGGCGGAACCTCGATCGGTCGCGTGAACGGTGACCCGGAGTCGGGGGAAGCGGAATCGGGGGAAGCGGAATGAGTAGAAGCGGGCCGCTGGGCCGGGGCGTAGTCCAGATCAGGGCGCACGGATGTCACCAAGAAATCCTTTGGGTGGTTCATGCAACTAATTGCAGAGTACAAGTATTCGCCTGGTCGTCGCCGATTGGCAACCCAGGCGCGACCTGTCAGTAACTATGTACTCTCCGTAATCACCTCAGGCGCTCGGCGCTCGCCCGAACGGCCGTGGCTAGCCAACGGCGACCCTGCTCGGACAAGCGAAGAGCGCCGTACCGAAGCTGATTCGGACCAGCGGTACGGCGCCTCGGGTGCAGCTCAGCTCTCGACTGTTGCGTTCGTGTTGCCTTCGAGCAGCGCTCGTACTTCCGATTCACGGTAGCGGCGGTGTCCGCCGAGGGTGCGAATGGAGGTCAGCTTGCCCGCCTTGGCCCAGCGGGTAACGGTCTTCGGATCCACGCGGAAGAGCGTGGCTACCTCCGATGGGGTCAACAGCGGCTCTGACTCCGGACGGTGACGTGAGTGTGTCATCCCGGCGCCCCCTTCTATGCGGTATGTAACGCGCCTCCACGTTCTGGCGTTACGAACCAAGTATGCACTGGAGTATGAGAATTTCGCGCATGTGGCAGTTGCACTGTCCACTATGTGCCATGGGGGCGGCACGCCCGATGCGCGAGGATCCGGTGCTCGAGGCCACCTCGACGTGCCTTTCGCAATGCGTGCGCGTGCTTTTCCCTGCGCGGTACGCTGGGAACACGACGATGACCAAGTTTCCCGGAGAGCGGCACGCCGCCCGGACGACCGTGTAGCGAGGGGGTCGAGCCATGGGGCGCGGCCGTGCGAAAGCGAAGCAGCAGAAGGTGGCCCGGGAGCTGAAGTACAACTCCCATTACACCGATCTTGATGCGCTGCAGCGTGAGCTTTCCGGGTCCACAGAGCCTGCCGAAGGCGCCGAAGACGGCGATTCGGGCGAGTACGACTCTGACGATTGGGCGACTGCACGTCACTGACCGGGTCATCCGGCCGCAAGCGATCCCGATACGGGTCGTGATCTTGACGGATAGCCGCACCGGGCGATGGCCGCCACGATCATCATCGCTTCGTGACGTGGGCGACCGGCAGGGACCGGGAGACAGTCGGCGAGACCGGCTAGCGGCGTGCGGCGTGGTTGCCGATCATTCGCACCGACCCTGTGCCAAGCTCGGTGGACCCGACGCGCCAGGCGCAAAGCCCACGCGTTTCCGCGAGGCTCAGGGCGTCGGCAGCCTGCTCCGGGGGAACGACGGCCACCATGCCGACACCGAGGTTGAATGTTCGCTCCATCTCGGGCGCAGGCACGCCACCAAGATCCGCGATCAAGTCGAAAATCGGCAACGGGGCCCAGGTGGACCGGTCGACGATCGCATCGAGCGTGGCCGGTAACACCCGCCGCAAGTTCGCCGCCAGCCCGCCACCCGTGACATGGGCAAATGCGTGCGCGCCGCACTCGGAGGCGAGCGCCAGGCAATCCCGGGCGTAGATGCGCGTCGGCTCGAGCAGCTCGTCGGCAAGCGTTCGGCCGCCAAGGCGCGCCGGGGTGGCATCCAGCGCCAGGCTGGTCCTAGCCAGGACATGGCGGACGAGCGAGTACCCGTTGCTGTGCAGACCTGACGCCTCTAGCGCGATGAGCGCGTCGCCCGGCTTGACCTGGTCGGCACCGAGCACGCTGCCGGCGTTCAGCACCCCGATTCCGGTGCCGGACAGGTCGTACTCGTCAGCCCGCATAACGCCCGGATGCTCCGCGGTCTCGCCGCCAATGAGCGCGCAACCGGCCTGCACGCAACCGGCCGCGATGCCGGACACGATGGCCGCAATCCTCTCCGGAACCAGCCGGCCGGTGGCTATGTAGTCGGAGAGAAAGAGCGGCTCGGCGCCGACAACCACGAGGTCGTCGACGACCATGGCGACCAGATCGATGCCGATCGTGTCGTGCCGGTCAACGGCTTGCGCAATTGCGACCTTGGTGCCCACCCCGTCCGTGGAACACGCCAGCACGGGCTGCGGATATCGGGCGAGATCGAGCTGGAACAGACCGGCGAATCCGCCAAGTCCGGTCAGCAATTCGGGCCGCTGGGTACGTTCGACCGCCGCGTTCATCAAGTCGACGGCGCGTTCTCCAGCTTCGATGTCTACGCCGGCCGCGGCATAAGACGCCTCGGAGCCGCCGGTCACGGCCGCGACAGTGCGTCCTCGGCCGGGTAGCCGCTTACCAGCTCCGCCCCTCGCGCGCCGCTGTTGACGGAGCGTTCGATCCCCTCGAGCACGTGCTTGCCGACGATGTCCGGCACCGGAATGGGGTATTCGCCGTCGTAACACGCCCGGCACAACCGGTTCTTGGGTTGCTCGCTCGCGGCGATCAGCCCATCGAGCGATACGTACCCCAGCGAGTCCGCGCCGATGGACGCCCGGATCGCATCGACGTCCAGTCCGTTCGCGATCAGCTCGGCGCGCGAGGCGAAGTCGATGCCGTAGAAGCAGGGCCATTTCACCGGTGGCGACGCGATGCGGACGTGCACCTCGATAGCGCCCGCCTCGCGCAGCATGCGGATCAAGGCACGTTGGGTGTTCCCCCGAACGATCGAGTCGTCGACAACGATCAGCCGCTTGCCCCGGATGACGTCGCGGAGCGGGTTGAGCTTCATCCTGATGCCGAGTTGACGGATCGTCTGCGACGGCTGGATGAAAGTCCGCCCGACATAGGCGTTCTTGACCAGGCCCGTCCCGTACGGGATGCCCGACGCCTCCGCGTAGCCAATCGCTCCGGGCGTGCCCGATTCGGGTACCGGAATAACCAGGTCGGCCTCGACCGGATGCTGTTGCGCGAGCCGCCGGCCGATCTCGACCCGCGTGGCATAGACACTGCGTCCGGCGATCGTGGTGTCCGGCCGAGCCAGGTAGACGTACTCGAACAGGCAGCCCTTGGGTTCGGCCACCGCGAAGTGCGACGAGCGCAGTCCGTCCTCATCGATCGCGATGAGCTCGCCTGGTTCGATCTCACGCACGAACGACGCCCCGACGATGTCCAGCGCGGCGGTCTCGGACGTCACCACCCAGCCGCGGGCGAGTCGCCCCAGGACGAGAGGACGCACACCCTGCGCATCGCGAGCGGCGTAGAGGGTGTTCTCGTCCATGAAGACGAACGAGAACGCGCCCCGCAGGCTCGGCAGCACCTCGAAGGCTGCTTGCTCAAGTGAGACATCCGGGCGAGCAGCGAGCAGCGCCGTCACCAGATCGGATTATTGCGTGGAGGGGCCACG
>Ga0207675_100005243_pt1 | contig 12475 bp, 8 predicted proteins | sample KBSSwiS42_FD_184305 | JGI IMG/M metagenome (GOLD analysis project Ga0207675, IMG submission 184305) | Switchgrass rhizosphere microbial communities from Kellogg Biological Station, Michigan, USA - KBS Switchgrass S4-2 (SPAdes) (version 2) | ecosystem: Host-associated > Plants > Roots >... | reverse complement strand
CCAACCGTAGAGCTTGAAGGAGCGCGTGATGTTAGTCGCCATCGCGTAGGCGGCGTTCGCCCAGGTGTACTTGCCGACGTCCGGACCGCTCGCGTCCTCCTCGAAATCAAACTCGTCCACCGGATCGGACTTTGCACCGTACGGGCGTCGCGCCAGGAACCGGGGCAACGCGATGCCGATGTAGCGCGAGTCCTCTGATTCGCGGAGCGATCGCCACGCAGCATACTCCGGCGTGGTGAAGATGTTGGCCACGTCGCGCGGATTGCTGAGCTCCTGCCAGGACCCCATCTGGAACAGCGTCGGGGACGCCGAGGTAATCACCGGCGCGTGCGCGGCCGCCGCCGTCTTGCTCAGCTCGCTGAGCGTCTCCACGTCCGTCGGGCCATGGTCGAAGTAGTAGTCCGCCACCAGGCAGCCGAACGGTTCGCCGCCGAGCTGGCCGTACTCTTCCTCGTACAGCTTCTTGAAGATCGGGCTCTGATCCCAGGTCACGCCCTTGAAGCGCTTGAGTGTCCTGTGCAGCTCCTTCTTGGAGATGTTCAGAACGCGGACCTTGAGCATCGTGTCCGTCTCGGTGTTGGAGACCAGGTGGTGCAGGCCGCGCCAGGCGCCCTCCAGCTTCTGAAACTCCTCGTGATGCAGAATCAGGTTGATCTGTTCGCTCAACTTGCGGTCGATCTCCGCGATGATTGCCGAGACGGATTCGACTGCGTCCTCGGAAACGGTCGTGCTGCTCGCGAGCGCCTCCTTTGCCAGCGTGAACACCGCCGCCTCGACATCCTGTCGCGCGCGCTCGGTCTGCGGCCGAAATTCTTTTTGTAGCAGCGATGTGAAGTCGCTCGTCTCGACTGCAGCCAACGACCGCTCCTTGCTCGTCACAGTTGCTTCGTTCATTTCGTCTCACTCGACTTGTCGCTGAGGGATGCCTCGGTCTTGTTAGCAGCCACGGAGCTGAGCCGCCGGAGCAATTCGGGATCGTTCAGCACCTGGGCGATCAGGTCCTCTGCTCCGGTCTTGCCGTCCATGTACGTGATCAAGTTGGCGAGCTGCTGCCGCGCCTCCAGCAATCTGCGCAGAGCAGGCACCTTGCGCGCAACCGCTGCGGGCGAAAAGTCGTCCATGCTCGCGAACGACATCTCGACCTTCAGATTGCCCTCACCCGTCAGGGTATTCGCGACGGAGAGCGTGACCCCGGGCTCGAGAGCACTCATCCGATCATCCAGGTTGTCCGCCGACACCTCCAGGAACTTGCGCTCTGGAAGGGTAGCCGGTGCCGTGCCCGCATTGCCTGACAGATCCGCCATCACTCCCATGACGAAGGGTAGTTGGACCTTTTTGTCAGCCCCGTAGAGCTCGACGTCGTATTCGATCTGCACCCGGGGGGCGCGGTTCCGGCCAATGAATTTCTGGCTGCTCATGCTTCGTCAACCTCTCGCTGGATGCGTCGATGGAGGCGAGGAGCGGTCCCCTCGCCCGGCCTAGTCCTCTGTCTTACCCGTGATGAGCTGAATCTGAGAAAGGGCGTCCGGTGCCATGTCGCGCACGATCTCGAGGAAGCTCGACGCGACCAGCCGCCGGCAACGCTGCAGCAGCAATGGCAGCGGGCTGGACGGTTCGTGCTGGGCGTAGTACTCGCAGATCTGATCGAGCCAATGCACGACATCCTCGCGCCCGCGAATGGTGGCGGATACGCTCACTCGCTCGCTCGCTGCCTCGACGAGACGCGCTGCTGAAGCAGGTGGCTCGGTCTGTGCCGCCTCTGCCGACGACTCGATCGGCGCGGCGTCAGCAACCCCGGCACCCCCGGCAACATCTGCGCCCGCGGCCCCTGCGGCCGCGGCACGCTGCTCGACATGAGGACGCACGAAGGCGCTCGCCCGGTAGAGCACTCGCTCGAGCGCCAGGAAATCGGCGGCCGGCACGCCCGGGCTCGATGCCAGCACCGCATCGATCGCCTTCAGGTGGGCGCGTGAGGATTGCAGGTCATCCAGCAGTCGCTCCAGCGTGCCCGGAGCGGCGGCTCGAAAGGAGCCTGCGATCACGTCACCATCGAGCTCCGGGTTGCTCGGAGGCTGAAGCAGCTCGCCCGACGCGATCGCAATGTCGCGCAGGCTGATGGGGCCGAAGCGCGGCGACTCGAGCAGCGGCGCGGCGCGCAGCGCCGAGACCAACTCGGGCGCGCTCAGCGCCGACAGCGCCGCCCTGCGCATCGTCGCGTCCCGATCATCCGGGTCGAGCTCGGGATAGAGCGCCTCCCAGTAGCGCTCCAGCAGAGCCCGCACGAGTCGGAGCCCCTCAGCGAAACCGGCAACGCCCGCCGTCTCCAGCAAGGCGCGCGCCAGCGGTACGGCAACACGCAAGTCCTTGCTGCGGCTGAGCAGGTTGCTAGCGAGCTCGATGACACGCGCGTAGTTCGGCGGTTCTCCCGGGGCAATCGCCGAGCCCATCTGTCGGGCTGGCTTTCCGCGTGCAGCGCGCTCCAGTTCCGCGAACTCGGGTTGGTACTCGAGGTTGTCTCCGGTCGGCTTGGATTCGGAGACGGGCGCGAGCAACAGCTCCGTCCTTGGCAGCGCCAGCGCCTGGGCGAGTCCCACGTGCCCTTCACCCTCGGCGCGCGACCTTGGATCGCCTGCGCGTTGGGGCAAAGCGCCTTCTGCGCGGATGCTGGACGGTACGTCGAGGTCGATCCAGGAGCTTGCCACGGGCAGTCGTCGGTCCAGTCGTGCGCTCGGTTGCTCTCGAAGTTGTCAGTGGCCGAGCGTCTGTTCCCGCGAGCACCCGGCCTTCTGCGTGAGCCGACCATGGAAGCATGTTAGAGCGTTCTCGGGTGACGATGCGGGACCATGAGCAGCTGGCCATGCTGGTGGCCGAGATTGCTGGTTTCCTCGCGACATGGCAGCAGCGGCTGAGCGCGGGAGCAGCGCCGGATGCTGCCCAGGCTCGCACCCAGAGCTCGCAGGTCGAGCAGCTACGCGAACGCGCTGCTCAGCTCGGCGTCGGCGGACTCGCCCATCATCTCGCGCGCTGCAGCAGGTGCCTGGCAGACGCGGCGGTGGACCCGCTCGCGCTGCGAGAGAGCCTGCGGGACATTTCCGAGATCACGTGGCAACTGCGGCAGGAGCTGAAATCTGGACCGCCCCCTGACGCTCGAGCTCCGGAGATCAGGTTGGCGCAATCGCTGCTGGCTCCGCCGCTGCTCTCGTCGTCGATCGTGGAGCCTAGCCCGGCTCCTCCGCCGCAGCGCTCTGCGGCATCCGCGGTTGTGCCCCCGAACCCCAGTCGTGCGTCGACCGGGCTGCTCGCGACCTTGTTTGGACTACGGGCGTTCGGACAGGCCCCGCGAGCCCGGGCGTCACCGCAGGCGCGGGTAGACCAGGCTCGCGGCTCGAGTCTCCTGGGACTTCGCCGCGGAGCTCCGGCGCAGTCACCGCTCGCGCGACCGCCCCTCATTTCCGGGCGCGGGGGGCTGTCACCTCTCTCGAGTGCCGTCGCCGAGTCCGGAGCAGGCGCCCTGGTGGACGCGGATCTGGAAGCTCGGTTGCGACAGATCCAGCCAAGGTCGCCGGCGCCCTCGCGCGGGAGCCGCTCGCGCGGCGGAAAGCGCCGCTCCGCTCGGGCCCGGAGTGCGTCGCTCGACTCGGTGCGTCGCGCCAGCCGTGTTTCGTGGGGGATCGTGCTCTTGCTCACGATTCCCGTGGGCATGCTGCTCGGCAATGCCTTCCTGATGGTCGATCGTCACCTTCGCGCCCGGGAACGACGGCCCGAAGGGGCTGCGCTGGCGCTCGAGGCCGCACCGATAAAGTCCGTCAGCCCGACCGCACCCGCCTCAGCAACTCCGGCAACACAGCAGTTACAGGAGCTGGTCGTTCAAATTCATGGCTTCGGAGGTGAGGAGTCCCCCGAGCTCGCTGCCTTGCTCAATGCCGAGGCCAACGCGGCCGCCCGAGCTCTCTCAGAGCGCTGCGAAGCGGCTGGCAGCGCGTGCGAAAGCCAGAGACTCGCTCGAGATCTACTGACGCCGCGGCCCCTCGCACGGCGCCCACCACACCGCTCTGTCGGCCCACCGCCGCGGTGGTTGGCAGGTCTGACAATCCCTGCCATCGGGGCCCAAGACCATCCCGAGGTGCAGCGTTGGTTAGAATATTACACGAGCCACTCCGTTGGTCGTGAGCTGTTTCAAACCATGCTGTTCCGCTGCGGCGCCGAACAGGACCTGATCAACGCCACGCTCGTTCACCATGGGCTGCCCCTGGATCTGCTGGCAGTCGTCTTCACGGAGAGCGCCTGCGTCCTCAGCGCAGAGTCGGCGGTCGGCGCGCGTGGGCTTTGGCAATTCATGGCGTCGACCGCACGCGCCTATCACTTGCACGTCCAGGAGGGCGTGGTCGACGAGCGGCTGAGCCCAGTCAAGTCGACCGAGGCGGCCGTGCGCTATCTGGCCGATCTGTATCGGAAGATGGGCTCCTGGGAGATGGCGTTCGCGAGCTACGACGCTGGCTCGGGCCCTTTCCGCATGCTGGCGAGGCTCCGGCAAGCGGGTACTTCCGCCACGTTTTGGGATCTCGCCGACGCACGGTTGATCCCTGAAGAAACGGCCCGGTATGTGCCTCGCATCCAGGCCTATGCCGTGATCCTGGCAAACCTGCGACACTTTGACTTTTCGACGGCACAGATGCACACGGCGGAGCAGACAGCGGATCTCGAAGTGCCGTCGCGGGCACGCCTGGGGCAGGTGGCGCGTGCCGCCGGCACCAGCGTCGCCTACCTGCGATCGCTGAACCCCGATCTCGTCGGCACCGTGATCCCCGACCTGCCCAACGACCGTTTCGTGCTTCAGGTGCCCAAGGCTACGGTCTTTCGTGCTCGGGAAACGCTCGGGCAATATCTGCGCGAGCAGCTGGACCTATGCGTGTCGAGCGCCTTCGATTGGGGGCGCGAGCGGTTCACGGCCGAGATACAGGCCCAGTGCGCGGCCCGCCGATCGAGATGACCGAGCGGCCCCGGCGGAGCCGCTCGCGAATCAGCCCAAGTGTTACTCCTCGGGTTAAAGCGCCCAGTCCTTATTTGCCCCCACGTCCCAGCCCTTGGCGACCTTGGCGCCTCCCGAGCCTGCCTCGACCTGGGGAGCGTACTCCAGCTTCACCTTTCGGAAGTTCAGCGTCACCTGCTCGGTGAGCTCCTCTTGGCCATCTGCGCCCGTCTGTTGGTACCCGGTGACGATGATGTTCGCCAGCGAGACCTTCATGTACTCGAGCGGAGCTTTTCCACCGGCCTTTCGCACCGTCAGAACCCCAGTGTCGATGTGCTGACCGTTGCAGCAAAACCAGAACAAGAGGGGCGATGACTTGTCGACCTTCTTGCTGATCACGAGGTCTTGCATGGACACCTTTCCAGCACCCGAACCGCTGCCGGAATGAGACGTCCCCGTCTGTGAGGCGCCAAAATTGGCGGAGAGCAGATCGATCTCCTTGGCGTGTCCGTCGTCGATCGACTCCCCCTCTACCTTGTCGAGCTTCAAATACATATCAATTGCCATGAGGTCTCCTGGCGAACGCGAGAGGCCACTCAACCCATCCCCGCGCGCCAGAATTGGGCGGGGCTTCCCTCGGCCGCGTCCATGGGGCACGCAATCCGCCGCAGGCTCCAGGGTCAATAGGCATGCGCTCGCTGCCGAGGTCTCGGCCAGGGCCGGAGCCAGTTGCGCGACGTCCTTCAGCACCCTGCTTTCCCGGCATCTCGAGGCCAGATATACCCGACGCGGCATGGCTCGCTGGTGCTCCCGCATTCTCGGCTCCGGGCTGCTCGCCCTGCACTGCGCTTCCCCGCCCCCGCCTCCGGCTCCAGCACCCGCAGCAGCAGCCTGCCGGCGCGAGGCGCTATCCATACTGCTCGCCGCGAGCGAGCAGGTGAATGCAAACGCGGGCGATCATGGCCTGCCCGTCGCCGTTCGCCTCTATCAGCTCCAGAGCGACGCCAAGCTGAGGAGCGCGACGTTCGACGAGATCTGGCAGGATGACAAAAGCACCCTGAAGAACGATCTGCTCGCGCTGGATGAGCAAACTGCCTACCCGGGGCAGACAGCACACTTCGAGCTCAAATTGAGCCCGGAAGCGACTGCGATTGCGGCGGTAGCCCTGTTTCGAGAGCCGAAAGGCAAGGACTGGTTCGTGACTTTCGATTTAGAACCACTCCGCGAGAAACCGCCGTGCCCCGTGACCGAGCCACAGATCAGCTTGTGGCTGGATCGCTCGAAGATCCAAGATGGGCGGGGGCATGAGACTCGAGCCTCCGGGTCTTCTCCTCCGTAGAGGCGCGAGCGACGGTCCGTAGGAAGAATCGAATGCCGCAGAAGCCCGTATGGTCGGAGGGCGTGTTGGTCAGCCAACACCACTTCCAGCAGCAGGACCGCTATCACGAACAGCTGCTTCGCGATCGCGTCTCGGCTCTCGCTCACTACGACTGGGGCATCACCGCTCTGGAGATCGACACTCGGGCCCTGGCCTCCAACGAGCTGCGGATCCTACGCTTTCAGGCGATCTGGCCCGACGGCGCCAGCGTGAGCTGCGGCGAGGGCGGTGAGCAGCCAGCGCCGGAGCCTCGCAACTTTGCCAACGCCTTCCCCCCGGACGTCGACAAGCTCGAGGTCTTTCTCGGTTTGGCCCACGAGAACGTCAGCAGCGCAATCGTGGGTCGAGCGAACGAACACCACGAGCCGAGGCGCTACCTGCAAGAAGTCGCGAGCGTCAACGACGTCAACAGCGGTGCCGCCGCGCTCGAAATCGAGTGGTGCAAGCCCAACCTGCGCGTCTTTCTCGGCACCGAGCGTCGTGACGGTTTCAGCACGATTCGCATCTGCGAGCTGATCCGTCAGGCTTCCGGCCAGGCCATCGTGCGCGACAACTACGTTCCGCCCGTGCTGCACGTGGACGCTGCGCCGTTCATCAAGTCGGGCCTGCATCGCATCCTCACGGTCGCGATCGCGCAACGCAACAAGCTCGCGGCAGAACGCAGTCAGAAGGCGGGCGGCGTGGAGTTTCACTCTGCGGCCGCGCAGACGTTTTGGCTGCTGCACACGCTGAGTGGAGCCATCCCGCAGCTGTCGCATCTACTGGAGACGCCGCGGGTTCAGCCCGAGGAAGTCTACCTGAGCGTGGTCGGCCTCGTTGGGCAGTTGACGAGCTTCGTATCCGACGCCGATCCCACGAGCTTGCCGAAGTTCAACTATCTCGAGCTGGGCGACATGTTCGAGAGCCTGTTCGCCCGGGCAGTCTCGCTCATCAGTGGAGAGCGAGAGCGCCCGTACGTAGAGATCGCTCTCGAGCGGCGCTCCGACGGCATGTACCTGGGTCGTCTGCGCGAGCCGAAATTGGTCTCACACGAGCTGTTCGTGGCCGTGCGCGCCAACCTGGTCGAGGCCGTGCTGAGGGACCGCGTGCCGGCCGTGCTCAAGCTCGCGGCCTGGAATCAAATCTATACGGTGGTCAAACAGGCCGTCCGTGGTGTGCGGGTCGATGTGGAGTGGAACCCATCGGCGGCACTACCGATTCGCCCGGGCACGTGCTTCTTCCGGGTCCGGCGCGAGGGCCCTTACTGGCACGAGGTGCAATCCTCCTCCTCTATCGCCCTCTACCTGCCGTCAGACGGCGACTGGAGCGGCGCAACGGTGGCCATCTATGCGATCGACCCCAAGCACCTCGGATAGCCGGCGAGCCTCCACCGGGCGGAGCGGTACCCGCACGCGAGAGACGGCGCTGTCCGCCCGCGAGGGGCTGCTCGGGCTGCACCAGGTCATGTATCGCGCTTGCGCGGACGTCCTGGCCCTCGCGGCGCAATTGCCGGTCACCGCCCACCTACCCAGCCCAGTAGAGCTGCGCCAGCAGCTCACCGCCGCGCTCGACAAGATGGTCAGTCGGGGCCGTCGCGCTCGACTACCCGACGCTGATCTCGCGGAGGCTCGCTACGCGCTCGTCGCATTGCTCGACGAACAGGTGCTTCGTGCTTCGTGGTCGGGTCGCTCGGAATGGATGAATCGGCCGCTGCAGTTCGAGCTGTATCAAGACAACAACGCGGGCGAAGACTTCTTCGTACGGCTCAGCGCCCTGTTGCGCGGCGGCGAGCGCCTGCTCGCCGTTCAAGTGTACTATCTGTGTCTGGCGCTCGGCTTTCAAGGCGTCTACGAGCAGAGCGGCGATCGGAAATCACTGGCGAAGTTTACGAACGCCGCCCGCCAGCAGCTCTCGCTCGTGCTGCCCCGCGCCGACAGCCTCAGCCCACGCGCCCTGCCACGGCGTCCCGCGAGGGCCGCGCTGCCCCAGCGGGGCGCGCGGGTCTGGCTGCTGGCTGGCGCGCTGCTGATCGCGCTCACCATCGCCATCTCGGCGTGGTCCGTCGAGCTTGCGCTGCGAGCCGCCGTCGCGGAAGTCGGCACGACGTCGCCGGCGCTCGGGCAGGTCCCCGCGCCATGAGCTGGATCATTCTCGGCGGACTGGCACTGCTCGCCGTCGTCTGGTCGGCAGCGCTGCTCCTTGGCTGGCCTCTCGCCATCCCGCTCGGTGTCTCGGTCCTGCTGGTGGCGGGCGTCGGACTGACGTCGGCTCTCCGCCTCGCGCGCAGCCGGCGGCGCAGAGCAGCGCTCGAGGCCCAGCTCCGGCACCAGGGCTCGGCCACGGACCACGCCGGTTCGGCTCAGGCGCAAGCACTGCTCGAGGTGCAGACGCGCGTGCGCGAGCTGGCAAGCGCGCTCCGGCGCAGCCAGGACGCGAGCAGCTGGAGTGATTCAGCGCTGTACGCGCTCCCCTGGTACTTGCTGCTGGGGCCAGCCGGGGCGGGCAAGAGCACGGTGCTGCAGACCTCGGGGTTGGCGCTCCGAGCGACGGGCGAGCGTGCAGCCCCGTCTTCCCTGGCAACCACGGGCTGCGAGCCCTGGCTGTGTGATCGAGGCGTGCTCATCGACACGCCCGGCCGCTACGGCGGCGAGCACGGAGACGCCGCGGAATGGCTGGGGCTGCTCGCGGCACTCCGGCGCACCCGCCGCCGCAGACCCCTGGATGGCATCGTCCTGGTGTATAGCTTGGCCGAGCTGGTGGGCGACCGGCCCGAACAGCTCGAGGACAAGGCCAAGCGGCTTCGCTCGCGCCTGGAGGAGCTCGGCTCCGAGCTCGGCAGTGTACTGCCGGTCTATCTGCTGCTCACGAAGGCAGATGTCTTGCCGGGGTTTGGCGAGTTCTACGCGGAGCTTCCGGAGGGAGCGAGCGACCACGTCTGGGGAGCAACCATCGATCCACTTGCCGACCGGGAGCAGGACTGCGTCGCTGCGTTCAAGGCCGAGTTTGATGTGCTGAAAGCGGTCCTGCACGCGCATCTCCTCGAACGCCTTCCCGGCCAGCGACGACTGCCGGAGGCGTGCGCTCAGGCATTGCGCTTTCCGGTCGAGTTCGAGGGCGTGCGCGCGCCTCTCGCGCAGCTGGTCGAGCGCTTGTTCAGTCGGAGCAACCACCGGGAAGCTCCCGTCCTGCGCGGCTTCTACTTCTCGAGCAGCGGGGATTTCCGGGCCGGTGCCCCGCTCGCGCTCGCGGCGCCAGAAACTCGATTCGTCGCTCACACGAGAATCAGCCCCGTCGCCGCAAAGAGCTCGTTCTTGGCCGAGCTCTTCCCCCGGATCATCTTCGCGGACAGGCATTTCGCGACCCGCTCCCGGCGCGGGCTTCGGCTCGATCAGCGCAAGCAGTTGCTGCTCGCAGCAGCGGCGCTCGCGCTCGGGTTGCTGGGGGCATTGCCGGCGCTGATCAGCTGCGCGAGCAACTTTTCCTTGATCGATGATACGCTCGACGACCTGCGGCATTCGCAACAACTGGCGAGCCCCGCCTGGCTCAGCGAGGCTTCGCGCGAGGCTCTCGATTTGCTGGTCGAGCGCTTCAGCAAGCTCCAGGTCGAAGCGCAGCGTTTCAGCATCGCACACTGGTGGGGGCCGTACGCGGCGCCGCCCCTGCGCGATGCCATACGCACGCGCTACCTGGAACGGCTGAGGCTCATGGTTGACGGGCCCGTCCGCGCTGGCCTGACCGAATCCATCAGAGCCGCTTCGGACATGCGCGGCCTCGACCCAGCCGGGTTCGAATCGGCCTTTCGCGACCTGGAGCTGTATCTGATGCTGGCACATCCCGATCGGCTCGAGCCAGAGTTCACAGCGACGGCGCTCGCAGACGCCTGGGGTCGGACGGGCGGGCGCCAACCCGCGCTCGACAAGGCGGCCGTCACCGCACACGTTCGCAGCTACCTGGAGACGCTGAGACGAGATCCCAGCTGGGCCTGGACCGAGGACGGCGTCCTCGTCACGCGTGCTCGGGCACGACTTTCGTCGATGCCCATCGAAGAGATCAAGTATGCAGCGCTCGAACAGGCCGCGGCCGGGGCACCCCCTGTGTTGTCCGAGCACATCTTCGTCGGAGAATCGGCACGCTACGTCAGCACGCGCGGCAAGGTCGAGGTACGCGGTCTGTACACCGCGCTCGGCTGGCAGAAGGTGCAGCCTCTGTTGAAACGCGACCCGAGCTCGGATCTCTCGCCATGGGTCTTGGGCGATCAATTCCGAGCAGCTCCGGCCTGGGGCGCGGAGCAAATCAGAAAGCTCTACTTTGATCGCTACGTGCGAGCCTGGCTGGATTTTCTCGTCGGCCTGAATGTTGCGACGCCAACCAATCTGAGCACCGCGATCGAAGAGCTGTCCGCGCTCGACCAGGGAGAGGGGCCGTACGTGCGCCTGTTTCGGCGGCTCGCCGAGAACGTGCGGCTGGAGCTGGAACCGGCTGGGCTCGAGGAACAGGCGCGCGCCAAGGTCGCGCAGCTGGTGAGCCAAGTCGCTGTCGGCATACAGCCGGCGCCGCCGCCCCCGGAGCGGCGCGTTTCTCCGGTGGAGCAACACTTTCGGCGTATGTTGCGGTTTGGCTTCGGCGACGCCGCACCGGCCGTGGGCGTGGAGCCACCTCCCTCACTGCTCAGTCAGTACCTCGACCAGCTGCGCGCGCTCGAGGTCTCGTTGCGCCAGTTGCAGGATTCCGGGAGCGAGCCCAGCGCCGAGCTCGGGCTGGAGCTCGACCGTACATCGGCCTCGATCGAGCGGCTGCTCGCCGGCTTCGATCAGACGGAACGGCTAGCCCTCGAGCCCGTGCTGCTCAATCCCATCCGCGGCAGCCAACGCGTCGTCCAGGCCAAGGGTCGCGCGGCGCTCACCGATCGCTGGCGCGTCGAGGTGTGGGAACCCTACCGGCGGCTCGTCACTCGCTACCCATTCGTGCCGAAGGCGGGCAGCGACGTGCCTCTGCCTGACTTTGCCGAGTTCTTCCGGCCGCAGACGGGAACGTTCTGGCACTTCTACGAGGAGATGCTCGCGACCCGCTTCATGCGCTCGGGCGAACGCTTCGTGCCGCGGCCCTCGGAGATCAGGTCCGGGTTCAGGTCGGACTTTCTGGAGTGCCTCTCGGTGGCTCAACAGATTGGCGAAGCCGTGTTCGTCGATGGAGCGCAGCAGCCGCTGGTGCCCTTCAAGGTGAAGATGCAGTCGGTGGACGCGCGCGTATCGGAGATCACCTTCCGCCTCGATGGCGAGACGCTCACGTATCGCAACGAGCCCGAAAAATGGCGTGCCCTGCAATGGCCTGGCAAAAACGGCCCCGCGGGCGCTTCGCTCCTGGTCAAGGGCGCTGACTTCAGTGCGCTGGTAGAACGCGACGAGGGCGAGTTTGGCTTCTTACGCTTGCTCGCCGCCGGCGACCTCGCGCCGGTCTCGCCCGGATCTTTGACACTCGAGGCCAACTGGCGCTTCAGCCTGCAGGGCTCGGAGTCCCGGGTCACCATGCAGTTTCAGGCGTCCCGGCGGCAGCATCCTTTCCTGCCCGGCTTCTTCAATCGACTGAGCTGCCCTTCCGCCATCACGAGCGTGCCCGAGCCACGTTGAGTCGGACCAGAACGTCGTCGGCCCCTCGAGGAGAATCAAGAGATGCGCAAGCAGTTCATCGTCCGGGTCACGGTGACAGCTCCCTTGCCGGGCGAGCCTGCCGGGGCTTTTTCGGACGGGACATCGACCAAGGAGTATCGCTTCTCGAAGCTACCCATCAGCATCGGCCGAGCGCAGGACAACGACCTCGAGATCCCCAGCCAGTTCGTCTCCGGACGCCACGCCCGCATCGAAGACGTTGCCGGTACGGTTTGCGTGCGCGACCTGGGTAGCCGAAACGGGGTCCATGTGCTCGACGGTGCCGAGAGTGTTCTTATCCCACCGCGAACCGCGTATCCGGTGCCGAGCAGCAGGTTCGAGCTGCAGCTGGGCAGTGAAACCAGGGTGCGAGTCGAGCACGGCTCGAGCGCTCCTCTCGAGGCTCCGCGACGCGAGCCCGCCGCGCCCGACAATCGCGCTGTCGCTCCGCACGAGCTGTCCGGGCTGAGCGAGGGGCTGCCCTCCCTACCCGAGTTGCGTTGG
>Ga0207675_100005240_pt1 | contig 12476 bp, 7 predicted proteins | sample KBSSwiS42_FD_184305 | JGI IMG/M metagenome (GOLD analysis project Ga0207675, IMG submission 184305) | Switchgrass rhizosphere microbial communities from Kellogg Biological Station, Michigan, USA - KBS Switchgrass S4-2 (SPAdes) (version 2) | ecosystem: Host-associated > Plants > Roots >... | reverse complement strand
GCCCGTTTCGGGACGCCTGGTCCCAGTTCCGGGATTTAGCTGCGCGCCGCTGCCGCGAAGCTGGAATCCCGACTGTCCGGAGCGGCACTCGTACTGTCCTCGCGAGCGACCATCTGCCCGGCACGGCGACAGTGCAAGCAGAACGTCAGAGCCTGTCGTCATTGCTGCCCAAGAGGCTGCAGCGTCGAGAGCAGGATGCGCCGGCTGGACAGCAGCGACGGGAAGTGTGACCCTGCGACCGTGCTGTCGGTTGCCGTGCTCAACGAGATGGCCGCAATTGCCGCGGAGCTACACGCCCCCGACACTTACGAGAGTGAGCTGCTTGCCGTGATCGAACGTGCGATCGGCGCGGATGTGCTCTTCTTCAAGCGGGACGGGGGTCCCGGACCGGTGGTTCGTGGCCTGGATGCGGTCTGGCTCGGTGAGCGGGAGCGCACGTTATTCGACTGTCGCGACGAGATCGCGGAGGTGTTGGACGTGGCGCGTCAGTCGGGCGTGGCGGTGGATCGCGATGTGCTCGGCGTGCGCCGGCTCGAGGCCAAGCGCTATTACCAGAGCCTGATGAGGCCGACCGGCGGCAAGTGTTCGGCTCTTTTGCCGGTGTCGTGGCGCGGCCAGGCGCTGTCGGTGCTGGTGCTCGGACGCGGGGCGCGCGGCTACGACGCACGCGAGCTGGAGCGACTGCAGCGGCTCGCGCCCACTCTGCAGCTGTGCGAAGCCTCGCGCCAGGCCCGGCTGAGCGCGAGCCCCGGCGCCGAGCGGCTCGCACGCACGTGCCGCGTGCCGTCGCTCACCGCGGCCGAGCGCGAGGTGCTGTCGTATCTGCACCTCGGCTACACGAACGCCGAGATCGCCTGCGCGCGCGGCAACACGGCGAGCACGGTGCGCAACCAGTTGAGCAGCGCGTATGCCAAGCTCGGCGTCGCTTCGCGCGCGGAAGCAGTCGCGGCGCTATCTCGCCGCGACGATGTAGTCTGAGCTCCGCCGCTCGCCCGCCGCTCCCGGCCACACCGTCCCGCTCAGGTCGGCAGGGCCATGGTACGATCGTCCCATGGCCGGCGGCGCGGGCTCTCGTATCTTGCTCGAGATGAAGAACGAGAACTACGCGCTCGGATACAGCGAGCAAGAGCAGCGCCGCCTGGTGCTGCAGTCCCAGTTCATCGAGCCGCTCACGCGGGAGCTGTTTGCGCGCGCCGGGCTGGCACCCGGCATGCGCGTGCTCGATGTGGGCTGTGGCGTCGGAGACGTCAGCTTGCTCGCGCGCGCGTTCGTGGGGCAGAGCGGTAGCGTGCTCGGCGTCGATCGCTCGGCGGAGAGCCTCGGCCTGGCTGCGCGGCGAGCGCAGCAGGCCGGCTTCGGCAACGTCGAGTTCGCGGAGACGGCGCTGGAGTCGCTGTCCGGGCAAGGCCCGTTCGACGCGCTGGTGGGGCGGCTCATCCTGTTGTATCTGCCCCAGCCCGCCGCGGCGCTGCAGCGGCTGGTCGAGCTCGTGCGTCCGGGGGGCCTGGTGGTGTTTCAGGAGATGGACATGCTGAGCGGTCGGGCCTTTCCTGTCTCTCCGCTGTACGCGCGCGCCGGCGAGTGGCTGTGCACGACCTTCGAGCGCGCGGGGGTGGACACGTCCATGGGCTCGCGCCTGTACTCGACGTTTCGCGGGGCAGGCTTGCCCGAGCCGCAGCTGCTCTCGAACGCCTGCGTCGCCGGCGGGGAACGCACCCAGCTGTATGAGTTGCTGGTGGAGACACTGCGCAGCTTGCAGCCGCTGGCGGAGAAGCTGGGCGTGGCGACGCCAGAAGAGATGCAGCTCGACAGCCTGGCGCAGCGCCTGCGCGCCGAGGTCGTCGCCGGCGGCGGAGTGATCCACATGCCGAGCTACATCGGCGCCTGGGCGAACAAGCCGTAGCGCGGCCGCCCGTCTGCGCTCGCGTAGCAGCGGGCACTCCTGTCGTTGCGCAGGGAGCTGGGGGGCCGAGCCCTGGGCGGCCAAATTGATCAAAAGATAAACAAAAATCAATTTCGCGCGTCGGGTTTGAGGGAGAGCGGGCGCTCCAGTACCCCGCCCGTCCTCGAGCCCCCTGCGCGGCCGTCCTCCCCCTGCGCGGCCGTCGTCCCGCTGCGCGGCCGTCGTCCCGCTGCGCGGCCGTCGTCCCGCTGCGCGTCGCTCGGAAACATTGCCGAAGTCTGGCGCCGCCAGCTGCACCCGCCGCCGTGATGGCAGCCGCGCGTTCGTGCTGCCGCCGCCTTAGGTGCCGGCGAAACCCTCCCGTATGCCGAGAGGCAATGGGCGTGATCTCGACCCTCCCGCTCCGTCCAGCGTAGCTGGTCTGCCTCCAGGCCCGAAGCATGAAGAGTGTGAAGTCGAAGTTGATCCTGGCGCTGGGGCTGGTGGAGCTTCTGACGCTCGGGATGGCGGTCGTGCTGTATCTGGGGGCCCAGCGTTTCGAAGAGGACGCTCGCCGGACCCGTCAGGCGAACGACGACCTCCGGGAGCTGCTCGACTTCTCGCTGTCGGCGCATGCGTATATGGACGCCTTTGGACGCTCGCTCGGGCAGCGGACGCTGATTGCGAATCGCGAGCGCCGCGCAGCGGCGAGCGCCTTCGAGAGCCGAGTTCGGCGCATTCCGGAGATGCACCTCGGTCGGGCCAGCCTGCAGCCGCTGGATTGGTGGCGCCTGCAGAGAGTCAGCAACGATCTGAGCAACGGCCTGCAAGCCGCCGACAGCCTGCGCGAGAGCGGCGACTTCCTGCGCGCCGAACAACGCTTCGCGGAGACGCGCCAGACGGACTTCAACGAAGGCATGCTGCCTTGGTTTGCCGAAGCCATCTCGACTCTCGAGGCCGATGCCAAGGCGCGTGAAACACACGCTGTCAACGGCGCGGGCTGGCTCCGTGGCATCGCGACCTCGCTCGCTTGCGTATCGGCCGTCTTCGCTTCGGTCGCCGTGTTGTGGATCTCCGACGCCGTGATCCGGCCCGTGCGCGCCCTGGTGGCCGGCTCCGAGGCGATCGCCCGAGGCGAGCTCCAGCACCGCGTGAGACACGCGCGCCTCGACGAATTTGCCGTGGTCATCGACAGCTTCAATCGCATGGCGTCGACGATCGCGGCCACGCGCGAGAGCTTGCTGGAAAAGAACAAGCACCTGGAGCAGGCGTACCGTACGCAGAGCGAGTTTGTGTCGGTCGTGACTCACGAGCTGCGCTCTCCGCTGCACTCCATTCGCGGCTACCTGGAGTTCATCGAAGAGGACGAACCGTCGCTCTGCGAGCAGAGCAAGAAGAACCTGCACAACATCGGCGAGGGCGCGAAGCGTCTATTGCGACTGGTCAACGACATTCTCGACTTCTCCCAGCTCGAGGCCAAGCAGCTGCACATCACGTGTTCGCGTTTTGCGCTCGGTCCCATTCTGGAAGAAGCGCTGTACGACGCGCGCGCGCTGCTCCAGGGCCGTTCCGTCGAGCTCGTGCTGGAGGGGCCCGAGGGTGAGCTGTTCCTCGACACCGACTACACGAGGCTGCGCCAGATCTTGACCAACCTGCTCACCAACGCCATCAAGTTCACCGAACACGGGCGCGTGACCCTGGCGGTCGAAGTCCGGGGCGACAGCGTCGAGCTGCTCGTGCGCGACACCGGCATCGGCATCGAGGCGTCACAGCTCGACGCCATCTTTCAGCCCTTCCGGCAGGCGACGCGCGCCGGAGAGCGAGCCTTTGGCGGTACGGGCCTGGGGCTGGCGATCGTGGCGCGCCTGGCCGAGCTCATCGGCGCGAAGATATCGGTGCAAAGCCAGCCGGGTCGAGGTAGCGAGTTTCGCTTGCTACTGCCCAACGACGCGTCCCGGCGCATGCAGCTCACGGGTTGAACCACCAGAGGCGTTGCTAGCCCAAGGAGCCAAATGGCCAGGATTCTCATCATCGACGACGACCCCGTGTACAGCGACATGATGCAACAGCGGTTGACTCGAGCGGGGCATGAGGTCAGCGTGCTCGTGGGACCCTTCGGCGGCACGCTCGCCGCTCGAAAAGACGGACTCGATCTGGTCATTCTGGACGTCTTCATGCCCGGCCTCGACGGTCCGTCCTTGCTCGACTTGATGCGCAAGGACACTGTCCGGCGGCCCAAGGTCATCTTCTGCAGCAGCATGGACGCGAAGCCGCTGGAGGAGCTCGCCAAGCAGCACCAGGCGGACGGCTCGATCCCCAAGGCGGGCGGGCGCAGGGACCTGCTGGAATACGTGGAGTTCGTGCTCGCCCGCCGCCGCATCAGCGTGCGGTGATTCGAACGGGGCCTGTAGCGATGATGGTCCGAGCGCTCGTCACGACGTACGCACTGCTCTCGCTCTCGCTCTCGCTCGCGGGCTGCGGCCGGCAGCCTCGAGAGCAAGCAGCCCCTGCGGGCAGCGCTGCCGTCGCGCAGCCCGCGCAGCCTCCGAGCCCGATCCCCCGCGCGCCGCTGAAGATCGGCTACAGCGATTGGCCGGGCTGGGTGGCGTGGCAGGTGGCGATCGAGAACAAGTACTTCGAGCAGGCAGGCGTGGACGTGTCGTTCGTCTGGCTCGAATACATTCCGACCATCGAGGCCTTCTCCGAGGGGAAGATCGACGCCGTGTGCATGACGAACGGCGATGCCCTGGTGGCGGGGTCGAGCGGCGCTCCGAGCGTCGGGATCCTGGTCAACGACTACAGCAACGGCAACGACATGGTCGTGGCTCGACCGGGCATCGCAAGCGTGGCCGCCCTGCGCGGCAAGAAGATCGGCGTCGAAGTGGGCTTCGTCGATCATTTGCTGCTCATGGAGGCGCTCCGGTCCGCGGGCATGAGCGAGACCGACGTGACCATCGTCAACACCAAGACGAATGAAACGGCACAACTGCTCGCGTCCGGTGCTGTCGACGCGGTGGCCGCCTGGCAGCCACACAGCGGTCAAGCGCTGGCACAGGTGCGCGGCTCCCAGGCGGTGTTTACGAGCGCCAATGCGCCCGGACTCATCTACGATCTGCTGTTCGTGTCGCGCGCGAGCCTGGCGCAGCGTCGCGCCGACTGGAAGAGCGTCGTCCGGGTCTGGTTCCGCGTGGTGGACTTCATCTCGGACCCGGCGCATCACGCCGAGGCCGTGCGCATCATGGCCAACAGGGTGAATCTCCCGCCGGACCAGTACGAAAAGCTCATGGGCGGCACCCACCTGATGGGAGCCGCCGAGAACCAACGCCGGTTCCGCCGCGTCGAGGGGGTCGAGTCGGTGGAGGGTTCGAGCGCGATCGTCGATCGCTTCAACGTCGCCAATCGCGTCTACAGGACTTCCGTTGCCGTCGCTCCCTACTTCGACAGAAGCCTGCTCGACGAGACCATCGCGAGCAAGTAGCTCCCTGCTGCGGTGCGCTCGCCTTTGCTATGGCGCGTGTCCGCCGTGCAGCACGACTGGGTCGGCGTCGAGCACGTCACGCAGCTTGCGCGCGAGCTGCTCCGAAGTGAACGGCTTCTGTAAAAACGAGACCCCGGGTTCGGGTACGCCGTGGACGACCACGCTGCCGTCTGTGTAGCCGGACATGTACAGTACCTTCATCGCCGGCCAACGTTGCTGGATACGAGTGGCGAGCTCGGGGCCGCTCATGCGGGGCATCACCACGTCGGTGAGCAAGACGTGAATGGGCTGATCGGGCTGCCCGCACGAGAGCAGTGCTTCATCCCCACTTTTCGCGACCAGCACGCGGTAGCCGTGCCGCTCCAGCATACGCAGCGTGACGTCGCGTACGCCTGCCTCGTCCTCTACCAAGAGGACAGTCTCGACGCCGCGCAGGTTGTTCGGCACCAACGAGATACGGGGCGCATCCGCCACGCCTTCCGTACGGGGTAGGTATACCTTGAATGTAGAGCCACGGCCCGGCTCGCTGTACACCCAGACGCCTCCACCGCACTGTTGCACGATGCCAAAGACGGTGGAGAGCCCGAGCCCGGTACCCTTGCCCGGCTCCTTGGTGGTGTAAAATGGCTCGAAAATGCGCAGCCGGGTCGCTTTGTCCATGCCGACGCCCGTATCCGTCACGGTCAACAACACGTACCGCCCCGGCGCTGTGCCCAGGTGCATGTGGGCAAAGGCTTCGTCCAGGACGACATTGGTAGTCTCGATGGTGAGCCTGCCGCCCTTGGGCATCGCGTCCTTCGCGTTGACGACGAGGTTCATGATGACCTGCTCGATGTTGCCGCGATCCGCGCAAATTTTTCCCAGATCTGCTGCCATCAGCGTCACAAGCTCGAGCTCCGCACCGAGCAGGCGCCCGAGCATCCTGCCCAGACCGCTCAGGATCTCGTTCAGGTCCAGGATCTTGGGCTCGACCAGCTGCTGTCGGCTGAACATCAAGAGCTGCTTGGTGAGCTCGGCGGCGCGCTGCGCGGCTTTGTGCATTTCCTGCACATCGGCGCGCAGCGGATCTTGCGCCTGCAGTTGCTCGAGCACGCTCTCGCCGTATCCGAGGATGATCGAGAGCAGGTTGTTGAAGTCGTGTGCCACGCCGCCCGCAAGGCGGCCCACGGCGTCCATCCGTTGGGACTGACGCAGCTGTTCCTCCAGCGCTTCGTGCGCCTGCGCCGTGCGTCGACGTTCCGTCGTGTCCATGGACAGGATGACGAGACCTTCCGTCGTTGGCTGGATGTTTACATCGAAGTAGACCTTGTTGCCGTCCGCGAGCGTGAGCTCCTCTTCCATGCGGACCGGGGTCCGCTCGTTCGCGCAGCGTCGCAGCAGCGCATACATGCCGCTGCTCTCAAAGTCGGGATAGAGCTCCATCGGGCTGTGGCCGATGAGCTGCTCTTTCGACAGGCGCGCCTGTCGTGCACCCACCTCGTTCACGTACAGGTAGCGCAGGTCGTAGTCGAGGATGGTGTAGCCCTCCCGCATCATGTCGAGCGTTCGGTGGAGGCGCCCGTCGCTCTCCCGCTGTGCTGCTTCCGCCCGCAAGCGCTCGCTGTGATCGTGCGACTCAAAGAGGGAGCGCTGCGTTTGCTCCGCTAGCCGGACGTGCTCCTGCGCTCGTTCAGCGGCCTGCCGCGCAGCCAGATAGAGCCGTGCATTCTCGATCGCCAGCGAGGCATGGTCCGCCAGGCCCTGCGCCAGCTCGCGATCCTGCTCATCGAATGGCGGAGACTCGGGCCGAAAGCGACCGAGGGAGAGAACGCCGAGCGAGCGCCCGTGCGCCCGTAGGGCCACTACCAGCAAGCTGTGCAGCCCGAGCTCGCGTTGCGCCAGCAGCGGCTCGTCGGTCGTGTCGTGGCGAGGCGAAGTCTGGTCGAGCCGTGGCACGAGCAAGGACCTGCCCGTAGCCAGGATCTCGCGTAACGCTGGCTGCTTCGCGAGCTCGAGGGGCGCCGCGAAATACGTATGCCGGATCCGCTCGAGCGCGCCGGGCTCGTTCGCATGCAGCGACGCCGCTCGCAGCGACAGCCCGTCTTCTGCCAGCAGAGAGACCGCGCAACAATCCGTGACGATCTCGCTCAGCAGGTGCGCGACGCTGTGCAGGAGCCGCTCGTAGTCGCTGGTGGCCGCCGCAAACAGCTGTGCGGTTTCGGAGATGACTCGCAGCCGCTCGTGAGAGCGCCGCATCAGCTCCCGCTCTGGAGCCGCGAAATTCTCGCCCACTTGTCAGCCCTTAGCGCGACGAAACGCGAGCCGCAACGACCGAGGGGAGACGAAGCTGTCCGAGCTGGCCACTTCATCCGGGCTTTTTCCAAGCCGTTTCCGGCGTTCGTCGAGGCAGGCGGGCCCGGACCCGCCCGGGCGGACCGCGCCACTGCGCCACGAGACGGGGCGAACGCGTCGCAGCCCGTCCTGGATCTCCTGGATGGCAGCAGCAACAAACCAGGATGCGTCTGCGTTCAGCTCGAGTTCGTGGTGGTTCTTGCCCCTTGCTGCCAGGGGTGAATGAGGGAAGTATTCTAGCGTGGAAGGGCGCCGACTCCCGCATGCGCGCGTGAGGTTTGGTTGAGTGAGGGGGAAGCATGGCTCCGAGGGAGAGAGAAGCAGAGGCTTCTGAGCATGGGCTCGATCATGCCGTGAGCGCCGTGGAGCGAACGACTGGGACGACGGCCGTCGGGTTTCCGATCGTGGGTGTCGGCGCATCCGCGGGTGGTCTCGCCGCGTTTGAAGCGTTCTTCTCGGCCATGCCCAGCGACATCGAGAGTGGCATGGCGTTCGTGCTGGTACAGCACCTGGCGCCGGACCACGAGAGCACGCTCGCGGATCTGGTCAGGCGCTATACCCACATGCAAGTGTTCGAGGCCGAGCACGGGATGCGGGTCAGAGCGAACAGCGCGTACATCATCCCGCCCAACCGCAACCTGACCTTGCTGGATGGTGCGCTGCAGCTCTTTCCGCAGACCGTTTCGCGGGGCCGGCGCTTGCCCATCGACTTCTTCTTTCGCTCGCTGGCACGGGCCCAGCGCGACCGAGCCGTTGGCATCGTGCTCTCTGGCGCCGGCACGGATGGCACGCTGGGCGCGCGTGCGATCAAGGGTGAGGGCGGCATCGTGATGGCACAGACCCCCGAGTCCACCAAGTACGACGGCATGCCGAGGAGCGCCATCGCCACGGGCCTGGTGGACCATGTGTTGCGCCCGACCGAGATGCCGGCTCAGCTGATGGCGTACGCGGCCAGCCTCTCCGGCCAGGGGCGTCGCCCCTCGGTTCCTCCGCCTCTGCCGATGCAGAAGGAGCTCGAGAAGATCGTGGCCGTGCTGTACGCGCGCACGGGCCACGACTTTTCTCAGTACAAGAAGAATACGATCCGTCGCCGCGTCGAGCGGCGCATGGCCGTTCAACACATCGAACAGGTGACGCACTATTGTCGCTTTCTGGAGGAAGCTCCGGCGGAGGTCGAAGAATTGCTTCGCGATCTCCTGATCGGGGTCACGAATTTCTTTCGAGACCCGAAGGCCTTTGCGGCTCTGGAGACTCAGGTCATCCCGCGGCTCGTGGCCGACTGCGCGAGCGGGTCCAGCATTCGCGCCTGGGTGGCGGGATGTTCGACCGGCGAAGAGGCGTACTCCCTCGCCATCTTGCTGCATGAACAGGCCAAGGCCGACTGCACGATCCAGATATTTGGCACGGACATCGACCCGAGAGCCATCGAGCTCGCCCGTGCTGGTGTCTATCCGGCCCGCATCGCCTCGGAGATCTCTCCCACGCGCCTGGCGCGCTACTTTTCAACAACAGCTGACGGCCAGTACCGTGTCCACGAGAGCATTCGCGACCTCTTGATCTTCTCCGAGCACGACGTGACGCAAGATCCGCCGTTTTCCCGGCTCGATCTGATCAGCTGTCGCAACCTGATGATCTACATGGGGGCAGAGCTGCAGCAACAGCTGATCCCGATCTTTCACTACGCTCTGAATCCGGGCGGCGCATTGTTTCTGGGCACCTCCGAGACGGTGGGCGATTTTGTGGACCTGTTCGCGACCACCGATCGCGCTGCGAAGTTGTATCGGCGCCGGGAAGATGGGGGTGGTGCTGCCAGTCCGCCCTTGGCACGAGCTGGCAACGCGGCAGAGCCTGGGCGCAGGCCACCCTCCTGCCACCCGCGTCGACCCAGCGAGCGGCCCAAGGCGCCCCCCGAGCAAGGTCTGGAGCTCTCAGAGCGGTCGAAAGCCGAGGAAGCTCGCCTGCGCTCACTGGCGCACGCCCTGCGCGCGACGGACGAGTGCTTTCATGCTGCCCGGGAGGAAATGCAGACCTCCAATGAGGAGTTCAGAGCGTCGATCGAACAATTGCAGTCGACGAACGAACAACTGCAGTCCACCAACGAGCAGCTGGAGACCTCCAAGGAGCAGATCCAGTCGATGAACGAGCAGCTCACGACGCTCAACACCCAGCTCCAGAGCAAGATGACCGAGCTGGCGCGCGTCAACGATGACATGAACAGTCTCTCGGTGGGCACAGACATCGGCACCATCTTCGTGGACCGAGAAGCCCGCATTCGGAGCTACTCCTCCGCCGTCACGCAGTTCATCACGCTGGTGCAGAGCGACATCGGGCGTCCGCTTCGGCACGTCGTGGCGGAGCTCGTCGGCTACGAGGGGCTGCTGGAGGGCGTGGAGTCCGTATTGCATGGTCTGACGCCGGCAAGCCTGGACGTACAGATGCGTGCGAGCGCGCGCTACAGCTGGCACATCAGGCCGCATCTCATCTCTGGCAAGGTGATTGATGGAGCCGTCATCACCTTCAGCGAGACGATGACCAGCGGGAACGCTGCTGTCGCGTCCCAAGAGGCCGCGGATTGCGACTCCTCGGCTTGGCCGGCAAACAACGGGGGATAGCCAATTGATCGATTCCAAGACGACCAGCGACCAGTCTCTGCCACCCTCAGCGGAGCGCGTCGGACCGCTCGTGCTCGAGACGAATCAACAGTTGCTGCACGATCTGCGCGTCCATCAGGCAGAGCTCGAGATGCAGAACGAGGAACTGCGGCGGACTCAAGAAGAGCTCGAACTGTCGCGGGCGCGCTACTTCGACCTGTACGACATGGCGCCGGTTAGCTACTTCACGTTGAGCCACGCGGGCCTGATCCAGGAGGCCAATCTCACGGCAGCTGCCCTGCTCGGGGTTCCGAGAAGTGCCATGGCCAAGCAGCCATTGAGCCGTTTCATTCTGGAGGCAGACCAAGCCCTGTATTTTCACCACCGCCGCCAGCTCGTCGAGACCGGCGCCCGGCAAGTGTGCGAGCTCAGGATGCTGAGGAGTGGCGGCGCCCCCTGCTGGGTGCGCTTCGAGGCGACCTCGGTCGTGGACGCCGCGGGCGTGCTCGGGTGTCGAGCGGTCGTGAGCGACATCACCGCGCGCCGGCACGCCGAGGAGACGCTCATCGCCAGCGAAGCGCGACATCGAATCCTGTTCGAAAAGTCGCACGACGCCCTGATGACGCTGGCGGCCCCCGACTGGCGATTCACGTCCGGTAACTCGACCACGCTGCGCATGTTCGGAGTACGGGACGAAGCTACCTTCCTGGCGCAGAGCCACGACAAGTTCTGGCCCGAGTGGCAGCCGGACGGTTGCGCCTCTGCCGAGAAGGCACGCTTGATGATCGAGATCGCGATGCGCGAAGGGTCCCACTACTACGAGTGGACGTATCAACGCCTCTCGGGCCAGGAGTTCCCGGCGACGGTACTCTTGACGCGCATGGAGCTGGAGGGCAAGGCGGTACTGCAGGCGACGGTTCGGGATGAGACCGAGGTCAAGCGTTTGCAGGCCATGCTGCGCCAATCGGATCGTCTGGCCAGCATGGGGATGCTCGCCGCGAGTGTGGCGCACGAGATCAACAATCCGCTCACCTACGTGCTCTACAACATAGAGAGCCTGGTGGTCGATCTGCCGCAAATCAGCACTGCCATGGAGCGCTGTCTCAAGGTCCTGCGCGCCGAGATCGGCGATGACGCCTATGCGCTCGTCGTCGCTGACGACGCTGAGCTACTCGAGCCGTCGATGTTGACCGACGTCGCCGAACGGTCCATGGAGGCGCGCGAGGGTGCCCAGCGGATTCAGAACATCGCCAAGGCGATCGGCACATTCTCACGTCTGGAGAGCACGCGGCGTTCGCGGGTGGACTTGAACTCGGCGATCGAGAGTGCCGTCACGATGGCGCGGACCGCGCTCAAGGCACGAGCCAAGCTGGTCGTGGATTTCGGTCAACTGCCGCCCGTTTGGGCCTCCGAGGGCAAGCTCTCGCAGGTCTTCTTGAATCTGCTGATCAACGCCGCGCAGGCCATCGAAGAGGGCAGCTCGGTACAGAACCAGGTCGAGATCCATACCTGGTCGAACGGTGACGACGTGGTTGCCACCGTCACCGATACCGGAAAAGGTGTGCCCAAGGAGCATCTCGCGCGCATCTTTGATCCGTTCTTTACGACCAAGCCGACCGGGGTCGGCTCGGGCCTCGGCCTGTGTATTTGCCGGAACATCGTCACGGATTTCGGAGGCGATATCAGCGTCGAGAGTGAGCCGGGCGAGGGGACGCGCTTCGTCGTTCGACTGCCTGTCCAGAAGGGCGCAGCGCTGACGCCAAAGGTCCAGCCAGCGTCGGAATGGCCCGCGGCCTCGGGTCTGCACGGTCGTATTCTGGTCGTGGACGATGAACCGGCGATACGCACGATGCTGGCAAATTCATTGGGTGTGGACCATGAAGTCATCACGGCCGAGTCCGGGGAAGAGGCTCGTGCGGTCCTGGATCAGGATCAGGCGTTCGATGTGATCCTGTGCGACCTGATGATGCTCGAAATGACGGGCATGGATCTGCACGCCTGGCTGGTGGCCGAGTACCCTGCCCTGGCTGAGCAGGTGGTGTTCATCAGCGGTGGCGCCTTCACGCCGAGGGCCCTGGAATACGTGCAGCGCGTTGGCAATCGCCTGGTCTCGAAGCCCTTCGAGATGGCTGTTCTCGAGCGGCTCGTCTCCGAGAGGGTCAGCGCGCAGCGCAAAGGGGACGTCGCTCAGAGC
>Ga0207675_100005239_pt1 | contig 12476 bp, 11 predicted proteins | sample KBSSwiS42_FD_184305 | JGI IMG/M metagenome (GOLD analysis project Ga0207675, IMG submission 184305) | Switchgrass rhizosphere microbial communities from Kellogg Biological Station, Michigan, USA - KBS Switchgrass S4-2 (SPAdes) (version 2) | ecosystem: Host-associated > Plants > Roots >... | reverse complement strand
CAAGAGTTCGACGCTGGCAGCCATCATCGATTTAATAAACGAAACCCATCATTACCACATCGTCACGATAGAAGACCCGATCGAGTTTTTGCATGGGCACAAGAGCTCTACCATTCACCAGCGCGAACTGCATTCCGACACACCGAGCTTTGCAATCGCTCTGCGCGCCGCCTTGCGACAGGCACCAAAGGTAATACTCGTTGGAGAAATGCGTGACCGCGAGACCATCGAAGTTGCGCTGGAAGCCGCTGAAACAGGCCACCTGGTTTTGTCGACGCTCCATACTATCGATGCTTCGAAAACGGTCGACAGAATCATCGGTGTGTTTCCGAAGAATGAAGAGCGAGTGATCCGCACGCGAATCGCGCAATCGTTCAGATACATCGTCTCGCAAAGACTACTACCGCGCGCCGATGGGAGTGGCCGCGTCGCAGCGATCGAGATTCTTAAATCAACCATGCGCACACGCGAGTACATTGAAAAAGGTGAGTCTGAAGGCAAGTCGCTGATCGACGCCATGGACCAGGGCGATCAAGACGGAATGCAGACCTTCGATAAGGTTATTGAGAGCTACATTCGCCAGGGTATCGTGACGAAAGATGTGGCTATACCTTATGCAACGAATGCCGGGAATTTGTTGCTGCGTTTGATAGATATGACCGGCGAAGCGCCGCCACCACCGGCACCGAAAGCACCGTCAGATTCGGGTTCCATGCTGGACCTGATTGAACGGTAACGGTGCGTCAGTGCTATCATCCCTGAGAGCAGATTTTTGTCATGTGTTCAAAAACGCGCAGGCTTCTCTTCGGCCTGATTCTCCTCTCAGGCTTTTTAATTTTCCCGACTCAAAGTCACGGCAAACCAAACGACGAGGGAATTCGTATCGATGTGCCGGCTGACGGCCGCGTGTACATCGAAAACAAGTTTGGCAACGTCGTCGCTGAAGTTTGGGATCACAGCTATGTCTTAGTTGCCGCATCGTTGCCCGCCGACGGATCGACGCGGCCTCGTCGTTCCCCGATTCTCATCGACAATCGCGGCAAGTATCTGGGCATTTCAGTTTTTCGTGCACCGACTGACACCGCCACGGTTGCTCATCTCACCGTAAAAGTTCCCGCTTCTTCTCAACTCGACATCGTCACGGTCAACGGTAGTATCAGGCTTGTTGGCACCACGGCGAAGGTTTCTTTGAAATCGACGTCCGGTGATATCGAACAGATCATCATGGCGATGGGAAATGTGAACATTAGTGCGCGGTCCTCAAAGGGATCGGTGAAGTCGATGATTCCCGGGGCGCAGCCCTCAGATTCCCATTCTCTGCAAGCTCGGGTGGGTTCCGGCGCCAGTCAACTAGATGTTCAAACGGAATCCGGACAGATACTCTTCGCTTCCGGTGCGGGAACTGGGATCGCTGGGAGCAGCGAGCGTGGCGAGCCGCGATTAATCGGCACGAACACTTCGCGGCCCGCGTCTGGTACTCCGTCTACCTCGAGTGTCAATCAAACCGATGAGTTGGACGAAGGTGATGTAATCCGGGTCGACTCGCAACAGGTCACCGTCAACATGAGCGTCATCGATACGAGCACGAATCGTGGTTTAACCGGACTGGCGCAACCGGATTTCAAGCTGTTTGAGGATGGGGAGGAACAAAGAATCGTTGGGTTCGAAGCGGCGTCGGCACCATTTGATCTGGTTTTAGCGATCGACGTTTCAGGATCAACTAAAGACAAGATCAAGTTGATGCGCAGCGCCGCATTGCGTTTTGTGAACGCGACGAGACCGGCGGATCGAATTGGAATCATAACTTTTGCGGGCGGGCCGACAGTCGTGTCAGAACTGACTGCCGACCGCGAAGTGTTGAGAGAGCGCGTGAATGCCATCGATACCGCGCGCGGCGATACGAAGCTCTACGATGCATCTATGTTCGCGATGGATAAGTTTGCGAACGTCAACAACAAGTCTCGCCGGACCGCGATCGTTCTAATCAGCGATGGTCTCGATGGAACAATTCCGGGTGTGAGTGATCAAATCGGCTCGCAAATCAGTTATCGGGAGACACTTGATCAGATTCGGGAGTTTGACGGAGTTATCTACACGCTTTGGCTCAATACGCGCTACCTGGCGTTATCTCCGAAGGATACGCAGCCCGGAGCCTTTGATGAAGCATATGACCGGATGCGCGAGATGGCTGATGCCGGCGGTGGCATTTTCTATGAGGTCAACCGGCTCGAGGATCTGGCGGGAGCTTACGAGCGAGTAGTCGCTGATCTCGGCACGGTTTATAGCCTCGCATACGAACCGACAAACAAAACAAGGGATGGTAAATGGCGAGCGATTCGGATTCGGGTAAATCGGCAGAATGCCGTGGCCCGCGGCAAACGTGGCTACTATGCGAAGTAAGAGCGTTTCCATTCTGAGTTCGATACTTGTTTCACTGTTTCTGATCGGATCCACGCGCAGCCAGGATCCGGTCGAAACAATTCGCATTGAGTCCGATTTAGTCGATTTAAAAGTCAGTGTTCTCGGTTTCCTGTCAGACTCCGAGGCCCTATTGCTCGAACAAAAGGATTTCGAGATTCTGGAAGACGGCACTAAGCAGGAGATCACATTTTTCGCAGCCGCTGATGCACCATTTGATCTACTGCTTCTTTTGGATGTCTCAGGTTCCACGTCGGGCAAGCTGAAGCTGGTTCGAAATTCGGCGAGGCGTTTTGTCGATGCGGCGCGACCCGTTGATCGGCTCGCTATCATGACGTTTAGTGATCAGCCATACATGCTTTCTAACTTCAGCCTGGATCGTCGCCGGTTAAAGAAAGATATTGAGTACATTGACGACGCGTATGGCGGTACAAACTTTTGGGACTCGTTAGACGACGTGCTCAAAAACATGGTCCCACGCAATCAAACGCGACGGACGGCAATCGTTGTCATGACGGATGGCGTCGACAACGCATTGCCTGACGTCAAGGGCGAAGGATCGCGGACGACTTTCGAAACGCTGCTTGAGAATGTCCGAAGGTCTGAAGCATTGGTGTTTCCCATCTATCTCGACACTGAGAAGAAGAATGAGAAGCAACCTGATGTCCCGCACAGTGCATATGCGACTGCGCGTGAACAGTTATCTCACCTGGCGACCAGCAGCGGTACCATGCTGTATCATGCGACAAGGTTACAGGACCTCGATCGCGTATACGCTCAAGTGATACGTGATCTCGGCCGTATCTACAGCATTGGCTATAAACCATCGAATCGTGCGCTTGATGGTAAATGGCGTCAGGTGGAGGTTCACCTGGTTGGCAGACCCAACCTCCAGGCGCGCACTAAACGGGGCTATTACGCTAAGCAGTCAACCGCTTCTGACACCGAAAAGAAGTAGGTGTGTGAACCTTAAATTACTTGTAAATGTTCAATACAGGGCTATAATGTTGGCATCTCTCCCCGGCCACCAGCCAAATTCAGTTCGGAGGACCCTTCCATGAGACAACTGCTCTCTGTCCAAAGACTCGCTGTTTTAGCGGCCTTTTTACTAATAATCTTCACGACTGATTCCATCGCCCAGAACCGTGAGAAGTTTGTCATCTCTGCAAAGGCCGGAGGCATCAATGCCGTTACCGGACAGGCGACTGTTCATGGAAGGGGAGAGACAGATTGGCAACAGTTGATGGTAACCGATGATTTGAATTCGGGCGACCGGGTAAAAACGGCCAGCGATGGGCGCGTTGAGATTCTTTTGAATCCGGGCTCGTACCTGCGTGTCGGCGGCGACTCGGAATTAGAACTCGCTGATAATTCGCTCGACAATCTCGAACTAAGACTGTTGCGAGGCGTTGCAATCGTTGAAGCCACCGGCGGTGATGGCGTTGAACTGAATATCAATATCAGTACGCCTCATACAAAGCTGGCGATTGTGCGTCATGGCCTTTACCGCCTGAGCGTAACGCCCGGCGATAACACCACCGAACTGATTGTCCGAAAAGGTCGGGTTCTGTACGGATCCTCCCAGACGAAAGTTAAAGGTGGCAATAAGGTAGTGTTCAATGGCGCCAACGTTTCCGTTGCGAAGTTGACCGACGAAGAGAAAAAGAAGAAGAACTTTGACGACATGGATAGTTGGAGCCAGGATCGCGCAAAGACCCTCGCCCGCGCAAATAGGCGCATTACGGACCGAATGATGACCTCAGCGTTCTCAAGCTGGAGAGGCTTTGGTTGGAGTGGCTTAGGGTCATTCAGGAGCTCGGGCTTCTGGTTCTATAACCCACTTAGCACTTGCTACACGTTCCTGCCATTCGGCTACGGTTGGGGATCACCCTACGGTGGTAGCTACACAACTTCGATTTACTACCATCCTCGAATTTACTCCCGACCTAATTCGGGTGCTTGGCCAGGTAGTGGGCCGACGGGCACAACTGGCACAAATGGATATCCAGGCGGGACCACCACTGGTTCGCCGGGCGGGACAACATCCAGTACTCCATCCGTTCCAGTAATTCCCATGGGTGGTAGGACACGCGTCGACCCGGATACAGGGACGAGAGTTATCCGGAAGTCGATGCCGGACAGGCCGTAAAGATCCAGACGTTTGGTGCTTAATTTATAGGGCGGCCCTGTGTGGCCGCCCTTAGTTTTTCTGAAACAGCACCAGGGTAATGTTCATTACGACATTTCCGCCTATAGCTAAGTCCGGCGCGATTCCTTGAGAAGGTCGTCAAGTTCCTCATTAATTAGAGCTTTGATTTCCGGCTGCTTCAAACCAGCTAGCACCAGCTGTGTCAACGCTGTTCGCAGCTGAGACCGAAGCCTGTCTTCCTGATTTGTTCCCAGTGTTTGGGAGATCACGACGGCGCCGGAGCCGTGCCTCACGCGGATCAGGCCCTCCTTCTGCAGTCTTCGATAGGCAAACGCTACGGTGTTGAGGTTCACTCCGAGGTCTGAGGCTACCTGCCTCACCGGAGGCAAAGAAGTGCCCTGTGCCAGTTCTCCGCGGGCGATCAAGGTCTTAATCTCATCAACTAACTGTTGATAGAGGGGCCGTCCGTCGCGCTCATCAATGGTGATGTACATAGAAATTGTCTATTGCATATATACAGTAGACAATTCGCGGTGTCTAGATGTTTCTAGTGCGGATTATCTCAGAAGGAGGTCAACTCGAAGGGCCGAATGATTAGCAATTGAGGCCAGCTGTGAACTCGAGACTGTGTCGCCTACTACGAACACATTGGACAGAGATGTGCCGTGTGCGACCGCCTCCAAGGCATCGTGAGTTTGTTCTACTCCCAACACCATTCCAAGTTTCCGTCGCGTGTCGTCGTAAAACGTTCGTGGATTCGCTGTTTCGATGATCTCAATTGAGTCCCAGAATTCCGGTACCGCTTGATGAAGCCTGGTCCAAACACGTTCAAGCGCCTCCTGATCCCACGCCTCGAAATCCTCGGGACTCGATTGAAAGGTGAACCACTCATTGACCGGGCAATTCACCTTAACCGTGACGGGGATTTTTCCGTCGCGCACAACGGCTGAGGTCGCGAAAGTTAGATCTTTTGATTCAAGAGTCTCATCAGCTGAATCGGCGCACACTAGAAACCGCTTGCCCGGTAGCCGGCGCAGGGAATCCTCCTCGAGAGAGGCATAGATGAGGTAGGCGCCGGTGCTTGTTAGTGCTGCAAGCTTCTTCTTCATTTCGGCAGGCGTGCGGTTCAATCCAATCAGTTTTCCGTACGTGTCCCAGATCGTCATGTTGCTGATTACCGCACGTGTCGCCAAAACTCTCTCGCCACTGAGCAAGTCGACGCCAATCGCCGCACCGCTTTCATCGTACGCAAGACGAAGCACCGGACTGTTTAGACGAACTTTGCCGCCCGCTTTTGTGATTGCGTCAGCCAGCGACTCGGCTACCGTCGCAACACCATCGGTAATTTCGTAAAGATTTTGCCGCGGTCGATTCAATGCCGTGCAGCCGCTGATGAAGGCACAGCGTTCAATTGGCGTTTGACTGAATGCGCGCAATTGAGCGTCGATGAATCTTTGAAAGCGCGGAGATGTAGTCGAAGCATGATCCATGACAGTGTGATTTGAAAACTCAGAAGGCACTCGCTCAACAGTCTCATAAAACTGGACCGCTTCTGACGCACATTCAGGAAAAACACGGCGCAGCTCTTCAGCAAACTGCGAGCGGTTCTTTAGTAATTGAACAGCGGTTTGATCAGGTAAACGAACAACGTAATCGGAATCAATCAATCGTGCTTCCGGAAGCGGCACTGGCAATTGCGAGAATATTTGTTCGAAGATTTCGCCCGGGCCGAAGTCAGTGTACAAGCCCATGCCGGGCTCGAAATCAAATCCCGAGTACTCCATTCGTCGGATACAACCACCGACCTGAGCGTTCCGTTCAAACAGACAGACGCTAACGCCGCGTGCAGCGAGTAAAGCGGCCGCCGTCAAACCTCCAATGCCGCCACCAACCACAACAACGTCATAGACCATACCGTTACGAGAAGAGCTGAAATACAAAGGGCAACAGCTCGCCCGGAGTAGGTTGAGGTGCGGCCTCGGGTTTCGGGAGGAATGGGTAGAGCAGGATTATAACGGCCTGAATCCCATTGAAAACCAGATGGATTACCAAACAGGGAAGTAGGCGGCGAGTGTAGGCTCGAACAGCCGTCAACGTGATACTGACCAACGTGATTACTCCAATTACAGCGAGATTATTCTTGTATTGAAGAAAATGGACGGCCGCAAAAAAAAGCGAAACGAGACCAATCGCAACAGCCGACCCAAGAACACCGTTGATCGCCGGATACAAGATGCCGCGATACACAATCTCTTCGACCAAAGGAGCTGTCACGATGGCAAGAAAAGCCGTTACCACACGCGCGCCATTGGAACTTTCGATTAACAGGTCAAGCTGCGTCTTGTCTCCCGGAAATAACCAGGTGATCAAAGCACCGCCGCCGAATAAGGCTGCTGCAATCAAGACGCAAATCAGCGGACCTTTTATTGGTCCCCACGACGAAGGCCAGGACAGACCGAGTGTTTTACCGATTGGATAATTGCGCCACCCGGTAACGATTACGTAGCAGATCAAGAACGTGACAATGTGTGCGGGGATAACGCCCAGGACCGACAAAAACAGAAATGTCTTGTCGGTTTCCAGCTGACTTACTACCACCTGACCTGGCGCGGCCGTCATTCTGTAGATGAGGTACGGAATAACGAGAATCAACGGAACAAATAGCAAACTCGCTACGCTGGCAACCCAGATCAAGAACGCCTTTAATGCACCAAGCCAGGGCGGTTGTGCCCATGGCGGGTGCTCTGGATCGATGGCGGCCACCTTGTAAGCAGGAGGCGCAGGAAGCACACCAGACGCGGAGGTCACCTGCGCTGGTGTCATGTTGGATTGCTCGTCGACTGGTTGTTGAAGAGATGAAGGTTGATTTATCACTGGCAAGCGAGTTTAGGTGAGCAACGCCGCGTTTCGCAACGTCATAGTGAAGAAACTAGCCAGCTGGATACTCGACGTCCAATAACGGCCCGCTGATTCTCGGGGCAGCGAACAACAAGCCGATGATAGTTTTCGCGTCCTGAATTTCTCCGGCTGTGACTCGTTCAAGCGCTTCTGCGAAGGGCAGCCGAACGACGTCAAGAATTTCATCGTCTTCGAGTCGTTGCTGCGCCTCTGTCAAACCTGTCGCGAGGAACAACCACATTTTCTCCTGTAGAAACCCCGGGGATACGAAGAACTCGCAGAGCTTCTCCAAATTCTGAGCGCGCAGCCCAACTTCTTCTTGTAGCTCTCTAACGGCAGTGTCTTCAGGTCGTTCACCCGGCTCGAGTGAACCTGCGGGAAGTTCAAGCAGATACTTACGAGTCGCGTGCCGATATTGCCGGACAAAGAAGACAGATAGGTTTTCGTCGAGGGCCAGAATGACGGCGCTGCCTGGATGCAGCACGACCTCGCGCGAGTGAACTTTTCCGTGCTCTTTAATCGTGTCAACAACGAGCTGGACCAGTTTCCCTTTATAAACCTCCGTGCTGGCTAATATCTCCGGGCAGTCGTCGTTCATCTTGTTGGTACTCCGACTTACTGGTCCAAGTCTCGCACTAGTTGGTTGCGGATCTCGCCGACAAGATATAGCGAGCCCGTTACTACAATCAGCCCGTCAGGCGGCGTTGAACTTATTGCCTCGCGCAATGCATCTCCTGAGGTAGGTGCGATGCGCATTGTACGCACAGGTGTGGCTGCGTTCCTACTCAGTAGATCTTCGGGATCGGCCGAGCGAATATTTGCAGCCTTGGTCAGAATCAGGTTATCGCTAATCTCGCGAAGAATGGCAATCATTTCGTCGGCTCGCTTGTCACGCATGGCGCCGAAGATAACCGTCAGAGGCCTTCGACCAAAACGCCGAAGGTGAGCCGACAGAGATTTCATCGCGGCAACGTTGTGCGCACCGTCCAACAAGATTGGAGGTGTGGCCGGTACCCACTCTAAGCGGCCTGGGTGTCGCGTTGTCTCAATGCCTTCGGTGATCGCGGTGTGATCGATCTCCAGAGCTTCAGCCAATTGAATCGCAACAGCGGCGTTGTCGAGTTGATGTTCACCGGCGAGTCCGAGTCGTAGTCGATCGTAGACATCTGTCGGCGTTTTGAAGCTCGCCCGGAATCGGCCGTCCTCCGCTACTTCGTCTATTCGTACGGCGCACTCACCGATAGCGGCGCGGACATTTTGTTCTTCGCAACGGCGCTTGATCACGGCGAGCGCTTCCGACGGTTGATGATCAGCGACGACAACAATTCTCACGTCAGGGTGAATGATGGCAGCTTTCTCTGCCGCGATGCTTTCAAGCGTCGTGCCTAAATACTCCTCGTGGTCCATTGCGATTTGCGTGATGGCGACGACCTGAGACTTCGCCGCCGTGGTTGAATCCAGCCGGCCGCCCAGTCCTGTTTCCAGGATTGCAACCTTCACGTCAGCTTCTCTAAACGCCAACAAAGCAATGGCAGTGACTTGTTCGAAGAAAGTCGGCAAAGCTTCCAGCTTTTCTTCTGCAACGAGTCGCTCTGCTACGCTGCGAACCGTGGTTGCCTGGCCAGCAAACTGCTCCTCGGAGATCGCGCAGCCGTTTACTTTGATTCTTTCGGTAATCGATACGAGGTGCGGAGAGGTGTAGAGACCGGTTGCACGTCTTGCCTTTCGGCAAATCGAATCAAGCATGACCGCGGTTGAACCTTTCCCGTTAGTGCCCGCGATTTGAACTGACAAAAAGGTGCGTTCAGGATTGCCCAGAGCTTCCAGTAGGAGTTCGGTGTTTCGCAGGCCGAGCTTCATCGACAGGGTCTCATGGCCCAAGCTTAAGAGATATTTAAGCGTCTGATCGAAGTTCATTATGGTGTGCGGTATTGCTGGAAGGAATCGTAGTAGAGGTTTGGGTTCTCTACAAATGCCGGTTGGGCTCTGTGAAACCTCTGAGTGTTCTGTGTCTCGGTGGTTGAAAAGATCCAGACAAAGCAATCACCACAGAGACGCAAAGCACTCAGAGGTTTCACCGAGGAAACTCAGTTTAGAATTGTAATAGGGTTTCAACTCCGGCGAGATTGCGCACTCCTGCGAGCACGTTCGATGTCTGACTCTCCATGAATCTCTGGATTCATCATGAAGCTCAGGAGCTTGATGATGTAGTCGCGCATTTCTCTTCGATCGACAATTGCGTCGATCATTCCGTGATCTAAGAGAAACTCGGAACGCTGAAAATCCTTGGGCAGTTTTTGTCGGATCGTTTGTTCGATCACGCGTGGTCCAGCGAAACCGATTAGTGCTTTCGGCTCGCCGATGATCACATCGCCCAGCATCGCGAAGCTTGCCGTCACACCACCGGTGGTTGGATCGGTAAGCACCGAAATGAACGGCAGGCGCGCTTCATCCAATGCAGCGAGGGCAGCCGAGATCTTTGCCATCTGCATCAACGAGAGTGTGCCTTCCTGCATTCGCGCCCCGCCCGACGCGGAAAAGATGACAACAGCGCTGTGCTCTTTCATAGCACGCTCGATCAGTCGCGTCACTTTCTCGCCGACTGCCGAGCCCATTGAGCCACCAATGAACAGCATGTCCATCGCGCCTGCGACCACTGGGTGATCTCCGACAGTTCCGCGCCCATTGATTATGGCTTCGGGAAGGGAAGAAGTTACTTTGGCTTGTTTGAGACGAGCTGTGTAAGGTTTGCTGTCGACAAATTTGAGTGGATCGATCGAAATCACTTCGGCATCAAGCTCTTCGTACTTACCGTCGTCGAACAGCATTGCGAGTCGCTCACGAGCTCCGATGCGAAAGTGATGTCCGCAGTGGCTGCACACCTGTAATCCGCTCTCGAGCTCGCCTTTGTAGAGATGCGCCTCACAACCATCGCACTTAACGAAGACATTTTCCGTCTTCACTACGCGCTCTTCAGGCGGTACGGCTTCTATTCGTTTGGATTTCTTATTAAACCAGGCCATGTGGAACGTGAAAGGGTATCACAACGACGAACGATTTCGGATTTCGAATTGCAGATTTCGGATTTTATGTTGTGAACACAGCACTTATCGACTCAATGACTCAATGACGTATTCACAAAATCCGAAATCCGAAATCCCAATTCCGAAATTCTTAAAACTCGATCCCCTGCTGTGCTTTGATACCGGCTGTGAACGGATGTTTTATCTCACGCATCTCTGTCACTAAATCGGCCTGCGCAATCAACTGTTCAGGTGCATCGCGGCCAGTCACAACGATGTGCAAAGCCGGTTGCGCTTCACGCGCCGCACGAAACTCTTCAACCACTTCTTCCACCGGCAGCATCTTGTAACTCAAGACGTAAACGAGTTCATCGAACACGATCAGATCATAGTCTCCGCTGCGCAACTTCTCGACGCACAGCTGCCACGTAGCGCGGGCCGTTTGCCGATCCTGTTCGGGATTCTTCGTGTCCCAGGTGAATCCATCGCCCATTGTATGGACTTCGATACCGAGCTTCTCAGCTGCAACATGTTCGCCGTAACGATCATTGCGCGACTTCATGAATTGAATCATGCAACAGTTCAACCCACGTCCGGCAGCTCGCATCAATAGTCCCAGGGCAGCGGTTGTCTTACCTTTGCCGTTCCCGGTGTGCACCATTAACAGACCACGAGTTTGCTCCTGGTAGTTTTCGCGCCGCCATTTATACTTCTTCTCTTTGTGGCTCATCGCAAATCAGGAGCAGGGGCAGCAGGCTGCTCCTGACTGCTGCCCCTGCTGCTGGTTCTACGTCTGGCTCAGCGCGTCTTCGGTGATGTCTCTTAAACCGTTGGCCCGTTTCACAGCGTCTTGCAAGAGACCCATGATGATTGTCTCTGCTTCTTCCCAGCTGCCGTGTAAAGTGCAACCCGCGGCGTTGCGATGTCCCCCGCCACCAAACTGTTCGGCGACCTTAGCCACATTCACATCGCCCTTCGATCGCAAACTGGTTCGGTAAACTCCGGGCTCGCATTCTTTCAGCATCGCGACGGCCTCAACTTCACCGACTGTTAACGGGTAGTTCACAAAACCGTCGGCGTCCTCATCAGAAGCTTTCGCCTGTTGCTGCATTTGGATCGATTGCCTGAGACAGGCCACGTGACCGCTTTCATCGCGACGCGCCGTAGACATAACCGCGCCCATCAATTCAATCCGGCTCCAGGGATAACTCGCAAAAACAGCCTCCGCAGTTTTCGCGGGTTTCACGCCAGTTCTAACCAATTCAGAAGCGACTTTGAACGTTCGCTCCGTTGTATTCGAGTAATGAAAAGAACCCGTGTCAGTGATCAGCGCAGTGTAGACACACTCAGCGATCTCTTTCGTGACGCGCACGCCGGTCGCTTTGCACAGGTTGTAGATCATTTCTCCCACGGCTGACGCCGTAGAATCGATCCAGTTGATGTTTCCGAACAGTGCGGTTGTCGAATGGTGATCGATATTGACGACGAACTGATTGTCGAGATCGATCAATCCAGGCCGGGTGATGTCCGAACATTCAATAACGAAGACAGCGTGGTACGTCGGATCGACCTTCGGCGTGACCCGCACGTCATGCGCGCCAGGCAATTGCCGGTACGCGTGCGGTACCGGGTCACGCATGATGACTTCAACATCTTTGTCGAGGGCACGGAGTAACCAGTAAAGGCCGAGGGAAGATCCTAAGCTGTCACCGTCTGGTCTGATGTGTGAGGTTATAGCAAAGCGGCGCTTTGCTTCGATCAACTCAACTACTTGACTAAGCATGTCTAAGAATTCCGGATTTCAAATTTCGGATTTCGGACTTAATTAGCCGCAGATTTACGCAGAGACACGCAGATAGGAATTGGACCATCCGACGAGCTGACTTGATCCGTGCATGTCTGTGTAAATCTGCGGCTAATTAAATCCGAAATCAGAAATTCGAAATCCGAAATCATTCTTCCTTTCTTTCCCATTCCCGTTCGATCTG
>Ga0207675_100005238_pt1 | contig 12477 bp, 9 predicted proteins | sample KBSSwiS42_FD_184305 | JGI IMG/M metagenome (GOLD analysis project Ga0207675, IMG submission 184305) | Switchgrass rhizosphere microbial communities from Kellogg Biological Station, Michigan, USA - KBS Switchgrass S4-2 (SPAdes) (version 2) | ecosystem: Host-associated > Plants > Roots >... | reverse complement strand
GGGGGGTGCCCCGGCGGATCGGGAGGGGTCCGGGGAACCCCAGGGGGGTGCCCCGGCGGATCGGGAGGGGTCCGGGGAACCCCAGGGGGGTGCCCCGGCGGATCGGGAAGCCGAGCGGGTGGCGGACCGGCTGGGCAGGCTGATCGGGCTGCGGGCGGACCCGGTGACCTCTGAGGACGCGGTCTGGGCGGTGCGCCGGTTCCTCGAGGTGCTGGCCGAGCGGGACCCGCTGGTGGTGGTGATCGACGACCTCCACTGGGCCCAGCCGGCCCTGCTCGACCTGGTCGAGCAGGTGGTCGCGCTGGCCAGGGAGGCGCCCATCCTGCTGGTCGCGGTGGCCCGGCCGGAGCTGCTGGAGCAGCGGCCCGGCTGGTCGGGCGGGCGGCTCAACGCCAGCAGCATGCTGCTGGAGCCGCTGGCCGCCGAGGAGTCGGCCACCCTGCTCGAGCACCTGGCCGGCGAGGCGACCCTGCCAGCCGACGCCACCGACCGCATCACCAGGACGGCCGAGGGCAACCCGCTGTTCCTGGAGGAGCTGCTGGCCATGCTGATCGAGGAGGGCCGGCTGCAGCGCGACGGCCAGCGGTGGGTGGCCAACGACCTGGCCGCCGCGGCCACCCCGCCGACCATCCAGGCGCTGCTGGCGGCCCGTCTCGACCGGCTGGCCGGCGAGGAGCGGGCCCTGCTGGACCGGGCCTCGGTGATGGGCCAGGCCTTCGACCGGGCGGCGGTGCTCGCCCTCACCCCGGAGCCGGCCCGGGCCGAGGCCGACGCCCACCTGCTGGCCCTGGTCCGCAAGGAGCTGCTGCGACCGGCCCCGGCGCCCCTCGGGGGCCGCGACGGCTTCCAGTTCCGCCACCAGCTGGTCCGCGACGCCGCCTACGACTCGCTGCCCAAGCAGACCCGGGCCGAGCTCCACGAGCGCTACGCCGACTGGCTGGCCGAGGCGTTCGCGGCCCGCGGCGGCGAGATTGGGGAGGTGCTCGGCTGGCACCTGGAGCGGGCCTACCGGTTCCTGACCGAGCTCGGCCCGGCCGACGACCACGGGCGCCGGGTCGCGGCCACGGCCGCCGCCCAGCTGGCCGCGGCCGGCCACACGGCCACCGGCCGGGGCGACCTGCCGGCCGCCGCCAACCTCCTCGAGCGGGCCATCGCGCTGCTCCCGGTGACCGACCGGGCCCGGCTCCAGCTGCTCACCGACCTGGGCGAGGTCCTGGTCCTCCGCCTCGAGACCGACCGGGCCGAACGGGTCCTCGACGAGGCCATGGCCGCTGCCGAGCGCTCCGGCGACCGGGGGCTGGCCGCCCACGCCACCCTGGGCAGGCTGGAGCTGCGGCTGGACTCGCCCGACCGCGGCGCCGACCGCTACCGGGCCGACGTCCAGCAGGTCCTGTCGCTGCTGGAGGAGCTCGGCGACGAGCAGGGCCAGTCGCGCGCCTGGCGGCTGCTCGGGCTGGACAGCTACCTGCTCTGCCAGATCGGGCGGGCCGAGGACGAGTTCCAGCGGGCGGTCGAGCACGCCCGGGTGGCCGGCGACCGGCGGGTCGAGGCCGGCAACCTCTACGCGCTGGTCCAGGCGGCGTTCTGGGGCCCGACCCCGGTGGCCGAGGCCATCCGCCGCTGCCAGGAGATCCGCGGCCGGGCTGAGGGCAGCTACCGGGTGGAGATGGCCGCCCTGCACACCCTGGCCGGCCTGCACGCCATGGCCGGCCAGTTCGGCCAGGCCCGCGAGCTGGGCGAGGCCGCCGCCCAGATCGCCGAGAAGCTCGGCCCCAGCCGGTTCGCGGCCATCTGCGCCCAGTTCCTCGGCCAGGTCGAGCTGCTGGCCGGCGACCCGGCGGCGGCCGAGCGCTGGCTTCGCTGGGGCGCTGGCATCCTTGAGCGCATGGGTGAGCGGGGCCTGCGGGCCGAGATGACGGCGAATCTGGCCAGGGCGCTGGCCGGCCAGGGCCGCGACGACGAGGCCCTCGAGGTGGCCGCGGTCAGCGGCGAGATGGCCGTCCGCGACGACCTGTACTCCCAGGTCGAGCGGCGCGGCCCCCTGGCCCTGGTGCTGGCCCGGCGGGGACGGCTCGACGAGGCCGAGCGGCTGGCCACCGAGGCGGTCGAGCTGGCCGCCGACACCGACATGCTGGCCATGCGGGCCGGCGCCCTGCTCGACCTGGCCAGGGTGCTGCGGCTGGCCGGCCGGGGCGCCGAGGTCCGGCCGCTGGCCGGCCAGGCGCTGGAGCTGGCCGAGCGCAAGGGCCATGTGGTCGCCGCCGACCAGGCCAGGGAACTGCTCGATGCCTGACAACGGCGGGCCTGGCGGCTCGCTGGTGGCCGCCCTCGGGCAGCAGGAGGGGCGCCGGTCGGAGGCGACCCCGGCGCCGCTGCGCCGCGACGTCGGCCTGCTCGGGCGGCTGCTCGGGCAGGTCCTGGAGGAGGCCGGGGGGCCGGGGCTGCTGGCCGACGTGGAGCGGCTGCGCCGGGCGACCATCGAGCTGCGCTCGGCCGACGGCCACCGGCGCCAGGCGAGGGCCCGGGTGGTGGAGCTGGTCGCCTCCTTCGACCTGGACCGGGCCGAGCTGCTGGCCCAGGCCTTCACGGTCTACTTCCAGCTGGTCAACCTGGCCGAGGAGCAGCACCGGGTCCGGACCCTGCGCGAGCGCCACCTGGCCGGCGGGCCGGTGCGGGAGTCGTTCGCGGCCGCCGTCCAGGAGGTCACCGAGGCCGCCGGCACCGACGGCCTGGCCGCCCTGCTCGACCGGCTGGAGGTGGCCCCGGTGCTCACCGCCCACCCCACCGAGGCCAGGCGCCGGGCCGTGGTCGACGCCCTGCGCCGGGTCGCGGTCGAGCTGTCCCGCCTTGACGCCCCCCGGCTGCCCGGTGACGACCAGGCGACCGCCACCCGGCGGCTGCTGGAGGAGATCACCGGGCTGTGGCGAACCGCCCAGCTCCGCCGCGACCGGCCGAGCCCGCTGGACGAGGTCCGCTCGGTCATGGCCGTGTTCGACGCGACCCTGTTCCGGCTGGTGCCGGCCACCTACCGGGCGCTCGAGGAGGCCCTGCGCGGGGAGGCAAGCGGGACCGGGCCGCCGCCGTTCCCGGCCTACCTGCGCTGGGGGAGCTGGGTCGGGGGGGACCGCGACGGCAACCCCAGCGTCACCGCCGAGACGACCAGGGCGGCCATGGCCATCCAGGCCGACCACGTCCTGCGCGGGCTGGAGGCGGTCACCAGGCGGGTCGGCCACGCCCTGACCGTTGCCGGCGGCTCGACCCCGCCCTCCCCGGAGCTGGCCGCCTCCCTCGACCGCGACCGCGCCGACTTCCCCGGCCCGGCCGCCGCCATCGTCACCCGCTGGCCGGACGAGCCCTACCTCCAGAAGCTGCTGCTGGCGGCCGAGCGCCTGGCCGCCACCCGGGCCGCCCTCCTCGGCGCCCCCGGGCGTGGCGGTCCTGGGCGGGGCTACCGCGACGCCGGGGAGTTCCTGGCCGAGGTGCGGCTGGTCCAGGCGTCCCTGGCCGAGGCCGGGGCGGCCCGGCTGGCCTACGGGGAGCTCCAGCACCTGGCCTGGCAGGCCGAGACGTTCGGGTTCCACCTGGCCTCGCTCGAGGTGCGCCAGCACGGCGCCGTCCACGCCGAGGCCCTGGCCGAGCTGGCCCCCGAGGCCGCCGGGGACGCCGCCGCCCTCGACCGGCTCGCCACCGACGGCTGGACGGCCGACCCGGCCGCCGCCGGCGAGGCGACCCGGGAGGTGCTGGAGACCCTGCGGGTGATGGCCGAGCTCCAGGCCCGCTTCGGCCCCGACGCCTGCCGCCGCTACGTGGTCAGCTTCAGCCGTTCCGCCGACGACCTGGCCGCCGTCCGGGCCCTGGCCCGCCTGGCCGTGCCCGACGGCTCCCTGGAGCTGGACGTCGTGCCCCTGTTCGAGTCACGGGCCGACCTGGAGCGGGCCTGCGACGTGCTGGAGGAGTACCTGGCCCTGCAGGGCGCCGCCGCCTGGCTGGAGCGCCGGGGCCGGCGCCTGGAGGTCATGCTCGGCTACTCCGACTCGGCCAAGGACGCCGGCTTCCTCGCCGCCAACCTGGCCCTCTACCAGGCCCAGGGCCGTCTGGCCGCCTGGGCGGCGGCCCGCGACATCGACCTGGTGCTGTTCCACGGCCGCGGGGGCGCGCTCGGCCGCGGCGGCGGCCCGGCCGGCCGGGCCGTCCGCGGCCAGGCCCCCGGCTCGGTCGCCGGGCGCTTCAAGGTCACCGAGCAGGGCGAGGTCATCTACGCCCGCTACGGCAACCTGGCCATCGGCCACCGCCACCTGGAGCAGGTCACCAACGCCGTCCTCGGCGCCTCCACCCCCCTGTCCCAGGCGGCCGTGGCCGACGCCGAGGACCGCTACCTGCCAACCGCCACCGCCATGGCGTCGGCCGCCGAGGCGGCCTGGCGGGGCCTGGTCGAGAAGCAGGGGTTCGCCGAGTTCTTCGCCAGGGTGACCCCGATCAAGGAGCTGGGCCTGCTCCGGATCGGGTCGCGCCCGGCCCGCCGCCAGGGCGCCGGGGGATCGGGGGCCGACGGGGACGGCCTGGTCGACCTGCGGGCCATCCCCTGGGTGTTCGCCTGGAGCCAGAACCGCTGCAACCTGCCCGGCTGGTACGGGCTCGGGACCGGCCTCGAGGTGGTCGCCCACCAACCCCAAGGGCTCGCCCTGCTGCGCGAGATGTACGCCCACTGGCCGTTCTTCCGCTCGCTGATCGAGAACGCCGAGATGAGCCTGGCCAAGGCCGACCCGCTGGTGGCCGAGTCCTACCTGGAGCTGGGCGGCCGGCCCGACCTGGTCGCCGCCATCCGCGAGGAGTTCCGGCGCACCAGGGTCCTGGTCAACGAGACCACCCAGGCCGGGCGCCTGCTCGGCCACCGGCCGGTGCTCCGCCAGGCGGTCGACCTGCGCAACCCCTATGTCGACGCGCTCTCCTTCCTCCAGGTCCGCTTCCTCACCGACCTGCGCACCGGCCGTTCGGGCGCCGAGGCGGAACGGGCCGCCGGCCTGGTCCTGCTGACCGTCAACGGCGTCGCCGCCGGGCTCCAGAACACCGGCTGAGCCGATGACGGCCGGCCTGCCCGGGGCGTTCGAGGCCCGCATGCGCGAGCTGCTCGGTGCGGAGGCCCCGGCCTTCCTGGACAGCTACCGGCGGCCGGCCCAGCGGGCCGTCCGGGCCAACCCGCTCAAGCTCGACCCGGCCGCCCTCCCGGCCCTGCTCGGGATCCCCCCCGACCCGGTGCCATGGTGCCCGGAGGCCTGGTTCCTCCCCGAGGGCGTCCGGGTCGGCGACAGCCTCGCGCATGTGGCCGGGCTCTGCTATGTCCAGGAGCCGTCGGCCCTGGCCGTGGCGGAGGCCCTTGACGTGCGGCCCGGCCACCGGGTGCTCGACCTGGCCGCCGCCCCCGGCGGCAAGGCCACCCAGGTCGCCGGCCGGCTCGGCGGCCAGGGCGTGGTGGTGGCCAACGAGGTCCAGCGCGGCCGGGTGCAGGCCCTGGCCGACAACCTCGACCGCTGGGGCTCGGCCAGGACGGTGCTGGCCGGCGAGACCGTGGCCCGCCTGGCCGATGTGCTCCCGGGCGGGTTCGACCGGGTGCTGCTGGACGCGCCCTGCTCGGGCGAGGGCCTGTTCCGGCGCAGCCCGGCCGCCGCCGCCCAGTGGCGCCCCGGCCACGTCCCCGGCAGCGCCGAGCGTCAGCGCGGCCTCCTCGCCGACGCCGCCCGCCTGGTCCGCCCCGGCGGCGTGCTCGTCTACTCGACCTGCACCTTCGCCCCCGAGGAGAACGAGCAGCAGGTGGCCCGGTTCCTGACCGCCAACCCCGGCTGGGAGCTCCTGCAGGTCCCGCAGCACCAGGGGTTCGCCCCCGGCCGCCGCGACTGGGCCCCCGGCGGCCCTCCCGAACTGTCCCGGACCGTCCGCCTGTGGCCCCACCACCTGCGCGGCGAAGGCCACTTCATCGCCAAGCTCGTCCGCCCCCAAGGGCCGCCGACCGCCCCCGGAACCCCCACCCCCCAGGCACGCGGGAACCCCACCCGCCGCGATCGGGCCCCCCGGAGGGGGAGCCTAGCGGAGCCGGGGAGGGAGCGGCGGGGATTGTCCACAGCCCCCAGGGACGTGGCCGGCGCCTGGCGGGAGTTCGTCGCCGAGGCCCTGGAGGGCGACCCGGGGGAGGTCACGGTGGTCGGGGAACGGGCCTATCTGGTGCCCGACCCCGAGGTGGCCGGCGCCGGGGTGCGGCTGGTTCGGCCAGGGTTGCTGGTGGGACGGGCGCGTCCGGGGCGGTTCGAGCCGGCCCATGCGCTGGGGATGGCGGCGGGGGCGGTCACCGCACGGCGGGTCAGGGAGGTCGACGACCACGAGGCGGCCGCCTTCGTCCGGGGAGAGGCCCTGGCCTCGGGCGGGGCGTCCGGGTGGACCCTGGTCAGCTGGAACGGCTGGCCGCTGGGGTGGGGAAGGGCGGCTGGCGGGGTGCTCAAGAACCACTACCCCAAGGGTCTGCGTACGATGAGACCTGCCGATGCATGAGACGGTCAGCACTCCGGGAGGCGGGACGGTGAGCAGTCAGGCGCCCCACGCCGAGGTCGCGACGCGCCTCGGTCGCGCCCAGCAGCGCTACACCTCGGGCCGGCGCACGCTCGTCGAGCTGCTCCACGGGGCGGGGCGGCCGCTGGAGATCGTCGAGCTGGCCCAGGGGCCGGGCAAGCTGCCGGTGAGCACGATCTACCGCAACCTGGTCGTGCTCGAGCAGGCCGGCGCGGTCACCCGCTACCCGGGGGCCGGGGGCGGCCACGCCCGCTACGAGCTGTCCGAGGAGCTGGTCGGCCACCACCATCACCTGGTCTGCAGCCGCTGCGGCCGGATCGAGGACGACCCCGTCCCCCCGGAGGTCGACGCCAGCCTGTCCTCGCTGCTGGACGCGGTCGCCGCCCGCACCGGCTTCACCGTCACCGACCACCGGCTGGAGCTGCGCGGCCTCTGTAAGCGCTGCGGCTGACCCGGTTATGAGAATCATTGCCAAAAGCGGTACGATGGCGGGCGACAACCTTCTGGGGTGGGGACAGGGAAGGGCGGTGCCATGGGCCGGCGACGAGGTGGGCTGCTGGCGGCCTGCCTGGTGGCCGTGCTGGCGGCCGGCTGCTCGGGGTCGGGCGACGACCGCGACCGCGGGGGCCCGGGGCTGCGGGTGGTGGCCACCACCACCCAGGTGGCCGACCTGGCGGTCAACGTCGGCGGCGACCGGGTCCGGGTGACCAGCCTGCTCAAGCCGGGCATCGACGCCCACGACTACGAGCCGTCCCCGGCCGACATCGACGCCATCGCCCACGCCGACCTGGTCCTCCAGAACGGGGTCGGCCTGGAGCGGTGGCTGGGCGACACCATCGAGAACTCCGGCTACGACGGCCCGGTGGTCGACACCAGCCAGGGGGTGGCGCTGCGCCGGGTCGACGGCGAGCCCGACCCCCACATCTGGCAGAACCCGCGCAACGCCCAGCGGATGGCGGCCAACATCGAGCGCGGCCTTGCCACCGCCGAGCCGGCCGCGACGGGAGCCTTCGAGGCCAACCTGGCCGCCTACACCAGGAAGCTGGAGGCCCTCGACGCCGAGGTCGAGCGGCAGACGGCCAGCCTGGCCAGCCGAAAGGTGGTCACCAACCACGACGCCTTCGGCTACTACCTGGACCGCTACCACCTGGAGCTGGTCGGTTCGGTCATCCCAAGCTTCGACAGCTCGGCCGAGCTGTCGGGCCGCGACATCCGGGACCTGGTGGCCAGGATCCGGGCGACCGGGGCCAGGGCCATCTTCTCCGAGACCTCGCTGCCGCCGCGAGCGGCCGAGACGATCGGCCGCGAGGCCGGGGTCAGGGTGGTCACCGGCGAGGGTGCGCTGTACGGCGACTCCCTCGGCCCGCCCGGGTCGGACGGCGACACCTACCTCAAGATGATCCGGCACAACACGGCCACGATCGTGAGCAACCTCAGTGGCGCCTGAGCCTCCCGGCGGCCCGCCGGTCCTGGCCCTGCGGCAGGCGACCGTGGCCTACGAGCGCGAGCCGGTGGTCGAGGGGGTCGACGGGGAGGTGGCGGCCGGGCAGTCGGTCGCCCTCATCGGGCCCAACGGGGCCGGCAAGTCGACCCTCATCCGGGCCGTGCTCGGCCTGGTCCCCCTGACCGGCGGGACCATCCAGGTCCTCGGCCGCGCACCCCAGGCGGCTCGCCGCCAGGTCGCCTACGTGCCCCAGGCCGACACCCTCGACGCCGAGTTCCCGGTGTCGGCCCTCCAGGTGGTGCTGATGGGCCGCTACCCGCGGATCGGCTGGGTCCGGCGGCCGGGGACGGCCGACCGGCAGGCCGCGGCCAGCGCCCTGGCCCAGGTCGGCCTGGCCGAGCGGGCCTCGGCCCGGTTCGGCACCCTCTCGGGCGGCCAGCGCCAGCGGGTCCTGCTGGCAAGGGCGATCGCCCAGGAGCCGAGGCTGCTGCTGCTGGACGAGCCGTTCAACGGGGTCGACGCCCTCTCCCAGGACCTGCTGCTGACCGCCATGGGCCGGCTGCGGTCGGCCGGGGCGGCGGTCGTCATGGCCACCCACGACCTGGGCCTGGCCCACCTGGCGTGCGACGAGGTGTGCCTGCTGAACCGCCACCAGATCGGCTTCGGGCCGATCGGCACCACCCTCACCCCCGAGCTGCTGCGGGCCACCTACGGCGGCCAGGCCCTCCAGCTCCGGGGCGACGGGGTCATCGTCGCCCGGCCATGAACCTGTTCGAGCCCTTCACCATCCCCTACATGCAGCGCGCCCTGGCCGAGGTGCTGGTCCTGGGGGCGCTGGCCGGGGCCGTCGGGGTGCTGGTGGTGCTGCGCCGCCTGGCCTTCGTCGGCGACGCCCTGACCCACACCGTGTTCCCCGGGGTGGTCATCGCCCACCTGCTCGGCCGGTCGCTGATGGCCGGCGCCCTGGCCTTCGGGGTGCTGACGGCCGTGCTGCTGACCGGGCTGGGCAGCCACCGCCGGGTCGGCGACGACGCCGCCCTGGCCATCCTGCTCACCTCGTTCTTCTCCCTCGGGGTGGTGCTGATCTCCCGGACCCGGGGCTTCACCGCCGACCTGACCGTGTTCCTGTTCGGCCGGGTGCTGGCCATTGACCGGACCGACCTGGTCCAGACCCTGGTGGTCGCCGCGGTGGTCGCGCTCGTCCTGGCCGTGCTCCACAAGGAGCTGGTGCTGCGCGCCTTCGACCCCGAGGCGGCCGCCGCCATGGGCTACCGCACCCGCCGGCTCGACCTCGTCCTCAACCTCCTCATCGCCCTGGTCGTGGTGGCGGCCGTCGAGGCCGTCGGCACGGTCCTGGTGATCGCCCTGATCGTGGTCCCGGCGGCGGCGGCCCGGCTGCTGGCGGACCGGGTGGCGGCCATGACCGCTCTGGCCTGCCTGCTCGGCGCGGCCGGGGGCTGGCTGGGGCTGGCCATCAGCTACGAGGTGTCGGTCGACCACGACCTGCGCCTGGCCGCCGGGGCCACCATCGTGGTCGTGCTGGTCGGGCTGTTCCTGGTCGCCGCCGCCGTGGCCCCGCTGCGGCGGCGCCTGGCCCGGGACCGGGTCCCGGCGGTGGCCCGGAGGGGTCTGGGGAACTCTGGAGGGGTGCCCCAGTGAACCAGCTGAGCCTGCTCGAGGTGTTCGGGGACTCCTTCGCGCGCCGGGCCCTGCTCGAGGCGGTCATGGTCGGGGGGCTGTGCGGCGCCGTCGGGGTGCACGTGCTGCTGCGGCGCCTGCCCTTCTTCACCATGGCCCTCGGCCACGCCACCTTCCCCGGGGTCGTCCTGGCCGCGCTCCTGGGGATCAGCCTGTTCGCCGGGGCGGCCGCCTTCGGGGCCGTGGTGGTGGTCGTGGTCGCCCTGCTCGGGGCCCGCGACCGGGTCGACGACACCAGCGCCGTCGGAGTGACCCTGTCGGGGGCGTTCGCCCTCGGGGTCCTGCTGCTGTCGGCCCAGGCCGGCTTCTCCAGGGACCTGACCGCCTACCTGGTCGGCTCCATCATCACCGTCCAGGTGGGCGACCTGGTGACCACCGCCCTGGTCGGCGCGGCCGTGCTGGCCGCGCTCGCCGCCCTCCACAAGGAGCTGGTCCTCGGCGCCTTCGACCGCGGCGGGCTGGCCGCCCTCGGCTACCCGGTGCTGGCCCTCGACGTCGTCCTGCTGCTGCTGATCGAGGCCACCGTCGTCACCTCGATCCCGGCCGTCGGCACCATCCTGGCCGTGGCCCTGATCGTCGCCCCGGCGGCCACGGCCCGCCTCTGGACCGAGCGCCTCCGCGCCACCATGGCCCTCGCCGCCGTCCTCGGCGCCACCAGCGGCGTCGTCGGCCTGGCCATCTCCCTCCAGTGGCGGGTCGCCGCCGGCGCCACCATCGTGCTCGTGGCCGCCGCCCTGTTCGCCGTCTCCCTGGTCGTCGCCCCCCGCCACGGCCTCCTGGCCCGCCGGCCGGCCGCTCTCGTGCCGGTCGCGGCTACGACGACCGCGGCGGGCCAAGGGCCCACTCGGGCCGGCTGACCCCGGCGGCCATGGTCCTGGCCTTGTGCCAGTGGAGGGTGGCGAAGATCTCCTCGCTGATGGCGTCGACCGGGCCGACGGCGTTGATCGGGACCAGGACCCCACGCCGCTGGTAGTAGTCGACCAGCGGGCGGGTCTGGGCGGCGAAGACCTCCAGGCGGTGGCGGATCGTCTCCTCGGTGTCGTCGGAGCGGTGTTGCTCCCTGGCCCGGCCGGCCAGGCGGGCGAACAGCTCCTCCTCCTCGATCTCGAAGTTCAGGGTCAGGTCGAAGGGGATCCCCCGGGACAGCGCCCAGCGGTAGGCGGCCTCGGCCTGGGCCAGGGTGCGCGGGTAGCCATCCAGGACGTACCCGCCCTCCTCGCTGGCCTCGAGCATCCGCGCCCTGGTCATCTCGATCACGAGGTCGTCGGGCACCAGGTCACCCTTGTCCATGTACTCCTTGGCAACCTTGCCGAGCTCGGTGCCGTTGACGACCTGCTCGCGCAGCAGGTCGCCGGTGGCGATCCCGGCCAGGTCGAAGTGGTCGGCGATCCGGGAGGCCTGGGTCCCCTTGCCGGCCCCGGGCGGTCCGATCAGCAGCACGCGCATGGCAGGTCCTCCCGGGTGGTCAGTGCTCGGCGGCCTCGGCGGCGTCCGCCTCGGCCTTGGTCTGGTGGACGGTGCCGGGGGCGTGCTCCGGCGGGGCGTAGACGGTGACCAGCCGCAGGGGGCCGTCGCCGGTGTTGATGAAGTTGTGGCGGGTCCCGGCCGGGACCAGGACGAGGTCGTTGGGGGTGACCTTGGAGGTCTTGCCGTCCAGGACGGCGTCGCCCTCCCCGTCGACGAACACCAGCAGCTGGTCGTTCTCCTCGTGGACCTCCTCGCCGATCTCCTCGCCGGCCGGGATGGTCATGGCCACGACCTGGCTGTGCTCGCCGGTGGCGATCTCGCGGCGGAAGGCGTCGTTGCCCCGGGCGAGCTGGACGATGTCGGTGTCGAGGGGTTTGGTCATAGGCGCTCCTGTCCGGTGGGGGTGGTGGCCGTAGGCTAGCCGGACTCGACCAGCCGGGACAGGCCGGTCCGCTCGACCGTCTCCTGGACGGCCTGCGACACCGCCGGGGCGACCCGGCGGTCGAACACCGAGGGGATGACGAAGTCGGCGTCCAGCTCGCGGTCGTCGACCAGCGAGGCCAGCCCGTGGGCGGCGGCCGCCTTCATGTCGTCGGTGACGGTGCGGGCCCGGGCGTCGAGCAGGCCCCGGAAGAAGCCGGGGAACACCAGCACGTTGTTGATCTGGTTGGGGAAGTCGCTACGCCCGGTGGCGACCACGGCCACGTTCGGCGGGACCTCGTCGGGCACGATCTCGGGCACGGGGTTGGCCAGGGCGAACACGATCGCCCGGTGGGCCATGGTGGCGGCCAGAGCCGGCGGCAGCGCCCCCGGCCCGCTGACCCCGACGAAGGCGTCGGCCCCGGCAAGGGCCACGCCCAGGTCGCCGGCCAGGCCGCGCGGGTTGGAGTGCTCCATCAGCCAGCGGCGCTGCGGGTCGAGCTCGGCCGCCCGCCCGGGGTGGAGGATGCCGCCCAGGTCGACCGCGGCCAGGTCGCGCACGCCCGCGTGCAGCAGCAGTCGGGCGCAGGCGATCCCGGCCGCCCCCGCCCCCAGCACCACCACCTTGAGATCAGCCAGCTGCTTGCCCACCACCCGGCAGGCGTTCCGCATGGCGGCCAGGACCACCACCGCGGTGCCGTGCTGGTCGTCGTGGAACACCGGGATGTCCAGCTCCCGGCGGAGCCGCTCCTCGACCTCGAAGCAGGCCGGGGCGGCGATGTCCTCCAGGTTGATGCCACCGAACCCGGGGGCGATCGCCTTGGCCACGGCGATCAGCTCCTCCGGCCCGGCCGTGTCGACACAGATCGGGTAGGCGTCGATGTCGGCGA